>WNFN01189731.1_pt1 | contig 10344 bp, 12 predicted proteins | sample 5400161 | NCBI WGS metagenome assembly WNFN01 (sample SAMN13153353, study PRJNA577476) | soil metagenome | isolation source: 80 cm saprolite on Douglas fir-dominated hillslope | place: USA:California | collected 2013-09-17
AGCCGCATGCTCGATAATCCGGTGACAAAGCAAAGGCCAGTCTTGCATCAATCCAAGCATGCGAACGTCCCTCCTGGTGGTGTTACCGCTTGCCGCGGGTCTTCACGGAATTGCCATGAACTTTAGCGCGGAGAAAGCAAGTCGCAAATGGCCTTGTGCCGGCCTGGCCTGCGGCGAAAGGCCGATGGTTACCGTTGCGGCCATTCTGCTGATGCTTTGCGCGCAAGCCGCACCCGCTGCGGCGGCGCGGAAGTCGGGCGCCTGGTCGCCGGGGGCCAGCAGCGAGCTCTCTCGCGAGCGAGGTCCGAAGCTGAGCCGGACCGCGCTCCCGGCATCGGTGCCGTTGCCCAAGGCCCGTCCGGCAGAGGCACCGGCAGCTGAGCCCGACAAGTCTGGGGCAAGAAAACAGAGCCCCGGGGAGCCGACCGAACAGGCCGCGCCGGCCGCCCCGCCGCCGCCCTCGGCCTGCCGGCTGGCCCTGACCGAAGAAATCGCAATCGCCCCCAGCATTCCCGACATCCACGGTCCCGGCGATTGCGGCGGTGAGGATCTGGTGCGGCTGGAGGCTATCGTGTTGCCGGACAAGCATCGGGTTTCGGTAAAACCCGCTGCGATCCTCCGCTGCCGCATGGCGTCGGCGATCGCGGACTGGATCCGGACCGACATGGCGCCGCTGGCGGCGAGCCTCGGCAGCGTCATCAGTGACCTCGACAATTTCGACTCCTTCGAATGCCGCGGTCGCAACCGCATGGTTGGCGGCAGACTGTCCGAGCACGGCCGCGCCAACGCGCTCGACGTTCGCTCCTTAAAACTCGCCAACGGCCAATCGATCTCGCTGATCGATCGCACGGTGTCGCGAAGCTTGCGCGAAAGCGCGCTGCATTCGGCGTGCGCGCGGTTTTCGACGGTGCTGGGGCCGGGCTCGGACGGCTACCACGAGGACCACATCCATCTCGATCTGATGGAGCGGCGCAACAATTACAAAATCTGCCAGTGGGAGGTGTGGGACCCGTTGCCGCAGATCGCGCCGCTGCTGCCGGCGCCCCGGCCTGAGGAAGCGCCGCCGCGCGAGGTCGCCGCCAAATCCGATGCGACCAATTCCGATGCAGCCAAATCCGAACCTGCGAAATCGGATGCCGCTAGATCCGATACGTCTGAGCCTGACGCCGGCGACATCAGACCGCCAGCAAAAAAGCGCCGGCAAAACCGGCGCTTCTAGACGTTGTACGGAACCGATGCAATCAGCTATTGCATCATTGGGCCGCCGAGGCCGCCTTCCAGCGCCATCTGCGGATTGAATGGCGAATCGCCGTGCTTCGGCTCCAGCACCACGACGATGGTGCCCAGCTTCACGCGGTTATAGAGATCGATCACGTCCTCGTTGGTCAGCCGGATGCAGCCGGAAGAGATCGACGAGCCGATATATTCCGGCTGGTTGGTGCCGTGAATCCGGAACAGCGTGTCCTTGCCGCCTGAATACAGATAGAGAGCGCGCGAGCCCATCGGATTGTCCGGCCCCGGCGGCACGAAAGTCGGAACCCCGAGCCGCTCGATTTCGCCCTTGGTGGGATGCCAGGGCGGCCACTCGGTCATGCTGCCGATCTTGGCGATGCCCGACCACGCCATCGCTTCCTCGCCGACGGTGATGCCGTAGCGGATCGCCTTGCCGTCGTTGAGCACGTAATAGAGATAGTGATTGTCGGAATCGACCACGATCGAGCCGGACGCTTCCCTGCGGTGATAGTCGACGATGGCGCGGCGGAACGGCTCGGCAACCGGCGTATTGGTGTAACGAATCTTCGCCAGTAATTCCTTGTCGCGCGGCTTGAAATTGGTCTGGTTGGTCGCCTCATAGGTCGTGGCCTGCATGCAGCCCGACAGCATCAGACCGGCGGCCAGAACTCCCAGTTTCACCTTCAGCGACCACATTGCGCAGTTCCAATCGAAAGCCTCGCGTCCGCGCGCCAATTTTGCGCCCTAAACGCCATGATTCAGTTAACCGCATTATCGTCGAAACCGGCCATAATTCCAGAACTTAGATGCCTGTCCCGCGTCGCGGCGCGCTGGCTGTGTCTTTTTTGCCGCAAATCCTGCGATTTCCGGTTGATTTTTGAGCAGGTGCGCCGCGGCCGCCGAATCAGCGCCACGCCGTGGCCACCCCGCCGCCGCAAATGTGCGCCGCGGGGGCAATGTGGCGGTCATGAAGAGCTTGCCAGAATCGAGCTAAGTCCTGTTGGGTGGGGAGCCTGTCCTGTCCCGGAGTTGCACATGCTTTCGGTGTACGTCCCTTCCGAATCCTCGCTGAAGAAAGTCGCCGAGGCCGATTTCGCCGCGCTGCCGGACAGCGCGGTCTGGATCGACCTGGTGAAACCGACCGCTGCAGAGGACAAGGCGGTGGAGCGGCTGGCTGGGATTGCGGTGCCGACCCGGGAGGACATGCAGGAGATCGAGATTTCCAGCCGGCTCTATATCGAGAACGGCGCACGCTACATGACGGCGACGCTGATGTGCGCGGCGGACACTCAGAATCCGCGCACCACCGCGGTCACCTTCATCCTCGCCAGCCATCGCCTGGTAACCGTGCGCTACGACGTGCCGAAGCCGTTCATGCTGGTGGAGAACAAGCTGGCGCGCTTCTGCCCGCCCGGCATCACCGGCGAAATGGTGCTGATGGAGCTGCTCGATGCGGTGATCGACCGCAACGCCGACATCCTGGAGCGCGCCGGCAGCGACATGGACATCATCAGCCACGCTATTTTCGAGCCCGAGGCGGCGGCGCGCACCGGTCACGCCAAGCGATATTCCGACATCCTGATCGCGATCGGCCGCAAGGGCGACCTCACCTCCAAGGTGCGCGAGAGCCTGGTCTCGATCGGGCGGGTGGTGACGTTCGTCGCCGCCGCGGTGGACGGCGTCAAATGGTCCAAGGATATGCGCGAGCAGCTGAAAACCATGCAGCGCGACGTGATGTCGCTGACCGATCACGCCTCCTATCTCTCCAACAAGATCACCTTCGTGCTGGATGCGATGCTCGGCGTCGTCAATCTCGAGCAGAACAACATCATCAAGCTGTTCTCGGTGATGGCCGTGGTCCTGATGCCGCCGACCTTGATCGCCTCGATCTACGGCATGAACTTCAAGATCATGCCGGAGCTGCAATGGGAAAACGGCTACCTCTTCGCGCTGGTAGCGATGCTGCTCGCCGCGGCGGGGCCTTACATGTATTTCAAATGGAAGAAGTGGTTGTAGGCATAATGCGCTACGCGGTGGTCATCGAGAAAGCCAACGGCAACTATTCTGCTTATGTGCCGGACCTGCCGGGCTGCGTTGCTACCGGCAACACGGTTGCGGCGGTCGAAAGCGAAATTCGCGACGCGATCCGCTTCCATATCGACGGCCTTCGGGTTGACGGTATCGTGGTCCCGAAGCCAACAAGCATTGCCGAGTACGTCGAGACGTAAAGCAATCAGAGCGCTTGCCAACTCCGCCTCAATCTCTCCGCTAAAATTTGAGCGTTGCGCTGAACGTTTGAGCGAAATCTTTCTGCGATAACGTGGTCTCAAGCGCGAGGACTGCAATGGTTGAAAAAGTTATAACGTCGCCCCGCAACGTCGTCGATTTCGCGCGCTATCAACAGGGCCGCAATGCCGCCGGCACAGCGCTTGCGATGTCGGCAAGGGTCTGCCGGTATTGCGGTGCGGCGCTATCGGAGGGCGAGAGCGAAGAGGAATGCTCCAGCGCGTTCAATGTCGAAGCGAGCCCTCGCTGGCAGGCCGCGCAGATTTTGCGCGGGCTAATTTGAACGGGCTGTGATTTCGGGATGCGGCGCGCACTGCGAGCGCTAACGCCGCGCCACCTGCGCCGTCGAGGCTAACACCTCGGTGACGACGCCGTCGCGGCTCAAGGGAAGCAGACGCTGCTCGACATCGCGCAGCATCGCTTCCGCCCTGTCTCCGAGCACCTCGGGCGAGGAGGGCGAGAACGTCAGCACGCGGCGCGCCAGGTCGCTCACGCTGATCTCGTGGCTGGTCTCGTCCTTGATCAGATCCGCGACGTGAAAGCGCGTGCCGCGAAAAAAGGCCGCAAGGTCCCGATAGACTCGCGCGCCGCTGCCTGACTCCGACCACAAGCTTTCCTCCGACCAGGCGCGCTGCGCCTTGTTGTATTCGTCGAGCCACGGGTTGCGGCCGTCGGCGGCGGAGTGGGACGAACAGACGACGATCACGCCTTCGGCCGCGACCAGCCGCTCGAACAACGCAAGCGTAGCGTCGCGGTCCATCCAGTGTAGCGCCCGGCCGACCGTCACGACGTCGAAGCTGCCGATGTCGGCAGGCAGCGCTTCGGCCTTGCCTTCGATCAAGGTGAGGGCCTGCGAAGCGCGCTCCGCCGCCTTCCTGGCGGCGGTGATCATCGCCGGCTCAGGATCGACGCCGACGATGCGGCCGACATAGGGCCCAAAGCCGAGCGCCAGCAGACCGGGCCCCGTCCCGAGGTCGATCAGCGCGTGCTCTTTCCCGAGCCCGAGCTTCTGCGCGACGCTGCGAAAGAAAGCGGGCGGATAAGGCGGCCGGAATTCCTCATACAGCGCAACTGTGGTGGCGAAGCGTCCCATCGTGAGGGCGGCGATCCTTTCATCAGTGCAGGCGGTGCGGGATCGTGTGAGAGGCGGACAAGCTAGACGTGCTGTCCGCCGTTGATATGGATCTCGGCGCCGTTCACGTAGGAACTTGTCTCGGTGCACAGCACATAGATGATCTTCGCCACCTCGTCCGGTGTGCCCAGCCGATGCAGCGGGATCTGCTGCTCGACGATCTTCTCGGTGCCCGGCGACAGGATCGAGGTGTCGATTTCGCCCGGCGCGATCGAATTGACGCGGACGCCGATGCGGCCGAAATCCGACGCCATCTCGCGGGTCAAGGAGGCCAGCGCCGCCTTCGAGGTCGCATACGCGGCGCCGGCGAACGGATGCACCCGGGAGCCCGCGATCGAGGTGACGTTCACCACCGAGCCCTTCGCGGCCTTCAGTTCCTCGATCAACCCGCGCGCTATCATGATTGGCGCGAAGAAGTTGACGCGGAATACGTGGTTCCAGGTAACCATGTCGGTATCGATGGAGCCGAGCCGGCCGCCGCCCTGCGCCTTCGGTGAAATCGCGGCGTTGTTGACCAGCGCGTGCAGCGTGCCGCCTTCCAGGCGCTGGCGAATTTCCGCAATCGCCCGCGTGGTGTCGGCGTGGTCGGCAAGGTCGACCTGGATGTGATCCTCAGGGCCCGCGTCCCACGGGCAGTCTTCCGGAAAAGGGTGCCGCGAGCAGGTGATGACGCGCCAGCCGGCGCTGGAAAAGCGGATCACGGTCGCATGGCCGATGCCGCGGCTGGCTCCGGTCAGAAGCAGCGTACGCCGCGGCGTGTTGGCAGAATTCGGCATGGAGATCCTTCAGGCTTGGGACATCAGGGATAAAGCCGCGTCTTGGACCACGGCTGATCCGGGGCTGCGCGGCGAAATTCGATGCGGTCGTGCAGGCGAAACGGGCGGTCGTGCCAGAATTCGAATTGGGTGGGCACGATGCGCCAGCCGCTCCACCCCGGCGGGCGCGGCACTTCGCCGACGATGTGCTTGGCGGCGACCTTGGCGATCGCCTGTTCGAAGGCAAAACGGCTTTCCAGCGGTTGCGACTGCTTGCTGGCCCAGGCACCGATCTGGGCCTGCTTCGGCCGTGTCGCGAAATAGGCGTCGGCCTCGGCTTCCGTCACCGGCGACACGTTGCCGCGGATGCGAACCTGCCGGCGCAGCGACTTCCAATGAAACAGTAACGCGGCCTTGGGATTTGCGGCGAGTTGGCGGCCCTTCTGGCTCGCGATGTGGCTGTAGAACACAAAACCGTCGGCGTCATAGCCCTTCATCAGCACCATCCGCACGTCGGGCAGGCCGTCGGCATCGACGGTGGCGAGCGACATGGCGTTGGGATCGCTCGGCTCGGCCTTGACGGCTTCCGCGAACCAGTCGCCAAACAGCGCAAACGGCTCCCCGGCCGCGGTGAAATCACCGGATGTTAATGGTGTCGGGTGTTTGATGGAGGTGGTGTCGGTCATTTCAGGAGTCCCGAATTGCGTCCGCCCGCGGTCCAGAGCGTGTTGCAGTCCCCATATGGGCTTGCCCTATATAGGACATGGGGACGCGTTGGCCTATCGGCGATCGGGCCGGCGGGGGCGGTGATGACATTGATTCTTATCGGCGCCGGTTCGGGTGGCTGCAGCCTGTCCCGCACCGACAGCGCCTTCGCCAAGATGGACGATAACGAGGCTACCGGTTCGATTGGCGCGGCCGAGGCAGGCGGGCCGGCGCCGACCGAGAGCGATCTTGCGTTTGCCCGAAATGCCGCCTCGGACGTGCTGACCAAGGGCGACAAGGATTCCAGCCAGCCTTGGGAAAACCCCGAGACCGGCGCGCGCGGTTCGGTGACGCCGCTGGCGCAGGCCTATTCCTCCGATGGACGGCCCTGCCGGGATTTTCTGGCGAGCTATGTCAACGGCCGGTCGGAACGCTGGCTGCAAGGGGCCGCCTGCCAGACCGGCCATGGCCGATGGGAAATTCACTCGTTGAAGCCGTGGAGGCGGGGTTGAAGGCTCGCCGCCCCGTTGCAAAAATGCCACGAAGACCCCAGATCACACGGAAGTGGGCGAGCAGCCCGGAATTTAACATCTGATTTCCCGTAAAGGAGACCTGACGGATGCGCGACCCCTATGAGGTCTTGGGGGTGCCGCGGGGCGCCAGCGCTGCGGCGATCAAGAGCGCCTATCGCAAGCTTGCCAAAAAGCACCACCCCGACAACAACAAGAACGATCCGAAATCGGCGGCACGCTTTTCCGAGATCAACTCGGCCAACGAGATCATCGGCGACGAGGACAAGCGCAAGCAGTTCGACCGCGGTGAGATCGACGCCGAGGGCAAGCCGCGTTTCCAGGGTTTTCCCGGCGGCGACCCGCGCGCGCGAGGGGGCTCCCCGGGCGGCGGGTTCGAGTCCTACACTTTCCGCACCGGCGGCGCCGGCCCTGGAGGCGTTGGCGGCGGCGGCTTCGAGGACATCCTCAACAGCATGTTCGGCGGCGCCGCGGCACGCGGCGCGCGGCCCGGCGCAGGCGGTAGCTTCGAATTCGATACCGGCGGTATAGCGCTCGATCTCGATCTCAGCGTCGCCATGACGGTGTCGCTGGAAGAATCGGTGAAGGGCGCGGAGAAGCGCGTCCGGCTGCCGAGTGGCAAAGAACTCAATGTCAAGATTCCCGCCGGAGTCACGGCGGGTCAGCAGATCCGGCTGAAGGGGCAGGGCGAGACTGCGCCCGGCCACCGCCCTGGCGATCTGCTGATCACGGTCAATATCGCGCCGCATCCGTTCTTCAAGGTCGACGGCAGCAACCTGCGCGTCGATCTGCCGATTACGCTGTATGAAGCCGTGCTCGGCGGCAAGGTTCGCGTGCCGACGTTAGGCAGCGCAGTCGAGTTGTCGATACCGAAGAACACCTCGAGCGGCCGTACCTTTCGCCTGAAGGGCAAGGGACTGCCGAAAGCGAGCGGCGGCACCGGCGATCTGTTCGTCACCACGCGCATCATGCTTCCGGACGGGAACGACACCGAGCTCGAGACGTTGATGCAGAAATGGCGCGACGGACATCCTTACAATCCGCGTAGCGATCTTACTTGATCGCTTCGCGCCAAGCGAAAAGGGTGCGGCCTCGAAAGGGGGACCAGCGCGGTACCAAAACCCCAATCGAGGCCGCTTGCGTCGATCGGCGGATCGAACGCCACTCATTTTCGCGTGATCACCCGGTGCGATTTTGAGACGCGTCGATGTCTTGATTCCAGATTTTCAATGTCGGAATTGGGACATCGAGCTCGACGCAATTTTTTTCGCCGTTTTTGTCGGTCTGCTCGTAGCTCGGTAGCCGGATGAAGCCAACGGGTCGGCGCGAAGCGCCACCCGATGACAGGCTCCGCGAAATTCGGATAGATTGCAAACCGAGTCCTGTTATCGCCGCAATTTAGTCGCGGGCGAGACATCTTTCCTTAGCGGTATTTTCTTAGCGTTGGTCTCGCAAATAACTCGGCAAGATCAACCCGGATTTCGCGGAGCCTGTCATCGGGCTGCGCTTCGCGCCGATCCGTTGGCTCCGCCGGGTTTCGGGCCCTACCCGCCGCTCTTTTCGGTCTGATCGTAGACCAGGCGCGCGACCTGCGTCAGGCGCTCGCGGTCGCTGCCGCCGCTGACCACGTAGGCCACGCCACGCTCCGCCCAAAACAGCGCGCCGTCATTATCCTGCCTGGCATAGCGCATTTGCGTCGTCTCGGCTGCTACTCGCGCGGTGTAGATCGTGAAGCGCTCGCCCGATGCGCTCTCATACATCAGAAACGACGCCGGCCCTGTAGGGCCGGGCAACAGCCGGCCGCCGACCAGCTTCAGCCCGGTCGCATCCAACTCCGGTGCACGGACGTCCCAGCCGCAGCGCTTGGTCAGCCATTGCTGCAGATGCGCGCGTTCGCTCCCCGGCACTTCAACGGGATGACGGACCTCGACCACATAGAGCCGGTGCGCATCCAGCGCATCCAGCGTGAAATTCTGGAACGTCGACGGCGAAGCGGCCACGCCACGCGCCAGCCAACCGACGCCGCCGCCGGCGATGAACGCCACCAGCGTCGCGGCAATTGCGCCATAGATCCATTTGCGCGGTTGCCGCACCAGCCGCTCGATCTCAAGCCGCCTCGGGATCGGCTCGTCGGCGACGGCGTCGTAGCGCGCATGCAGCGCGTCTGCCATCGCGCGCCACGATCGCACCCGCTCGGCATCGTCAGGGTGCGTTGCGAGCTCTTTGGGTCGGTCATGGTCGTTGTCTCTGTCTAATCTTGATTTGAAAATGGCTTGCAGTTGCGTAGCCGTCTCTTTGCCCACAAGGAGGAAAGATGAAAAAACCGCCGCGACTCAAACTCGTTCATCACGTCCACATGCATAATACTTGCCATCATTTGACCCGCCGCAGCGCCGGGCGTTCGCCCTCGAGCGAGGCTTTCACATGAGCGCGGGCGCGGGCGAGCCGTGACATCACGGTGCCGATCGGCACGCCCTGAACGTCGGCGACCTCGCGATAGCTCAATCCTTCCAGCATCACCAGCAGCAGCACCGCGCGCTGCTCCTCCACCAGCGTTGCCAGCGCGCGGGCGATGTCGCGAGTCTCCGCTTCGGTCCCGCTGGCGTCGGGATTGTTGTCGAGTAGCGGCATGAATTGCGGCCGCCGCGCCAGCGAGCGCCGCCTGTTCTTGTTGAGGTTGGTCAGGATGGTGTAGAGCCGGCTCCTGACGTCGCCGCCGAGAAACAGCCGTTCCGAGCGCAGCGCCCGCACCAGCGTATCCTGCACCAGATCGTCGGCGACGTCGGCATCGCGCGCCAGCGCGCGCGCGTAGCGGCGCAGGGCCGGAATCATGGCTTCGACACTTTGGCGAAATGCAGTCATCGACACTCGATCTCGGTATGTCCGCTGGGCGTCAAAGCCAACGCCTCATCCAACATAACACCGAAATGCCGAGACTATTCCGGCTATTGGGGTTGCATGGCAAACAGCCCGAACCGGTGGCGATTTGGGCTGTACCGGCCGGGAGGGCTGGTGTACCCCCAGAGCTGATCAAGCTCGATTGGAAACTTAGATGTCGCAAAATTCAGGTCTGATGCAGGGCAAGCGCGGAGTAATTCTCGGCGTCGCCAATAACCGCTCGATTGCCTGGGGCATCGCCAAGGCTTGCCATGCGGCGGGTGCGGAGATCGCGCTGACCTGGCAGGGCGATGCGCTGAAGAAGCGGGTCGAGCCGCTGGCCAAAGAACTCAACGGTATCCTGCTCGGCCACTGCGACGTCACCGATCCCTCCACCATCGACGCCGCGTTCGCTTTGCTGAAGCAGAAATGGGGCAAGATCGACTTCGTGGTGCACGCGATCGCCTTCTCCGACAAGGACCAGCTTGACGGCCGCTATCTCGAAACCACCGCCGATAACTTTTCGAAGACCATGCTGATCAGCTGCTACTCGCTCACCGCGATCGCGCAACGCGCCGAAAAGCTTCTGACCGACGGCGGCTCGATCCTGACGCTGACTTATTACGGCGCCGAGAAATGGATGCCGCATTACAACGTGATGGGCGTTGCAAAGGCGGCGCTGGAGGCGAGCGTGCGCTATCTCGCCGCCGATCTCGGCGAGAAGAACATTCGCGTCAACGCGATTTCGGCGGGGCCGATCAAGACACTGGCGGCGTCCGGCATCGGCGATTTCCGCTACATTCTGAAGTGGAACGAATACAACGCG
>WNFN01231755.1_pt1 | contig 10343 bp, 7 predicted proteins | sample 5400161 | NCBI WGS metagenome assembly WNFN01 (sample SAMN13153353, study PRJNA577476) | soil metagenome | isolation source: 80 cm saprolite on Douglas fir-dominated hillslope | place: USA:California | collected 2013-09-17
CTCGAATCCGGTGTCAGTTACTTTCTCTAATTCGAGTCCGGGCAACCCAGCAACATCGGGAGTCTGGTCTGGTACCGTTCCGTTACCAATTGTATCGGTGAACTCGGTGCTCCTGCCTAGCGGCAAGCTCTTGATGTGGGACGGTCAGTCCTCCTTCGGAACGACCGCCATTGTCTGGAGCCCCACGGCCAATACTACCGAATGGGCACCGACCCCGACGAATATTTTCTGTACCGGGCAGGAACAGTTGGCGGACGGCCGGATCCTGGTCGTCGGCGGGCATCTTACGACTCACAATGGTTTGCCGGCAGCTAACGTCTTCGATCCGAGCACAGAAACGTGGACGGCGGCGGCAAATATGGCTTATCCGCGCTGGTACCCGTCGGCGACGACGCTTCCGGATGGAAGCGTTATGGTGACGTCTGGTGAGACCAATTGCAACGAATGCGACGAAACCGTCAACGAAATCTATAGTCTGTCGACGAACTCATGGACACAACTTAGCAGTGCACCGTTCTCCTTCCCGTACTACCCGCACCTTTTCGTTTTGCCGGACGGCCGGGTCTTGGTTCCTTCGACCGGCGAAGCTCCCATCACTAGCCAAGTGCTCGACCTCAGCGCCCACACATGGAATGCGGTCGGCGGACCAGCCGTCGATGGCGGGACTTCGGTGATGTACCTACCGTCGAAGTTTCTGAAGTTAGGCACCTGTGTGGATCCTGACGACGCTACGCGGCCCTCGGTTGCTATCGCCTACGTCCTGGACATGACGCAGACGAACCCCACGTGGCGCCAGTTGGCCTCCATGGCTTTCCCGCGCACCTACCAAAACGCGACCGTTCTACCGGATGGCAATGTCCTGGTGACTGGCGGAGGCACGACAACCGGTGCGAAAGATGTCGCGCATGCTGTCCTGCCGGCAGAGTTATGGTCACCGACCACGGAGAGTTGGACGACGCTGGCATCGATGAGCGCTCCCCGTTTGTATCACTCCGAAGCCGTTCTTCTACCAGATGGACGCATCTTGATGTCGGGAGGCGGGCGTTATGATGACAATAACTACCCCACCGACCAGTTCAGTGCGGAATTCTTTGCTCCGCCCTACCTGTTCAAAGGGCAACGGCCGGTTATCGCGTCTGCTCCCTCGCAGTTGTCTTACGGGCAGAACTTCACTGTGCAAACGCCTGACGCGACGCGGATAGCCAAAGTATCGTTGATTCGCTTCGGCAGCGTGACGCACGCCATTGACATGAGCCAACGGCTTCTCCCGTTGTCTTTTTCGGCCGGAACCGGTTCGCTAACGATCACCGCTCCAGTAAACGCCAACCTCGCGCCTCCAGGCAACTATATGCTCTTCCTTGTGGATACCAACGGAGTGCCCTCGGTTGCGGCTATCGTTCACTTTTGACCAATTCTCCTCGAGGGGTGGGTTGAGCGGAGAGCTTGGACCCACTTCTTTGGCGCAAAGGTTTACCGGCAGCCGCGCTCCTGATCTGATATAGGTTCTTGGCGGGTCAGGGCGTTCCCGCCAACCAGGGAAGCAGTTTATGTCGGATTCCAGCTCGGACTCCGCGAAACGTTCTCGACAGCAACCAGAATAAACCCTAAAGACATCAACGAAACTGTCCCAGAAGTCAGTGCAAAAAATCGAAGCACGCACGCAGAAAAGAGACAATAGACTCAGGATTTTGGACAGTTTTCTTGAGCAAATTTAGTCCAGCGAAATAGATGTATAGGTGTTTAAATTCTAATAACGGGACAGAGCTTTCGCGCGGGTTCTCGCCCCGGTCCGTTGCGCGCGGTAAAACTTACTCATTTTCGGCGGCAGTGTTCAGGAACGCGAGACAACTAGTTGCTCTCGCTCTTCTGTTTTGCACCGGCTGCACACAGACGAAGAATCCAACCCATGGGCAAGTGGTCGCTGAAACCCCGAACTTTTTGAATGCCGGAGACGTCATCAAGATATCCTTTCCCGGAGCACCGGAGCTCAACCAAACGCAAAAGATCGGAACGGACGGATCACTCAGCCTGCCTCTGATTGGGCAGCTTAACGTTGCTGGAAAGACTCCCGGGCAGTTGCAAACCGAGCTGGCTAACCTTTACAAGCCGCAATTGCAGGACAACGAGGTCCTGGTTACCGTAGAGACTAGGGCCGTCCCGGTGGTCGTTTCGGGCGCCGTCCAAAGGCCCGGGAAAATAGTATTCGAACGGCCTGCCACCTTGCTGGAAGCAATCATGGAGGCAGGCGGCTTTACTCCACAAGCGGACCTCAAAAGGGTGTCGGTTATTCGCATCGTGAAGGGAGAGCATCAGACAGAACTCTTCGATTTGCGAGCAGTCCTGCGTGGGCAGACGACCCGAGCGACCTACGTCAGTGGCGGCGATGTAATCTATGTTCCGGAAAAGCTCCTGAATTTCTGATTGGCGTTACGGTTCGCTTCCAAGGGACGGCGGAAGATTCTTCATTAGAATACGGCCCAAAGCATTTGTGGTTGGTCCGATTGCCAACGTTACCCCCCAGGTCGGTACCGAACTGACCTGGGCGGTTGAGTCTTTGCATTCAAGGACTACCACATTCGCATGGCCAGCTATTTGCCCCTGCGCATAAGGAACCACCACGAAGCTCTGGATTCGCGAACGGTGGGAATAGCTAAAGCTGCAAGTACTCGCGCCGATTAGGATTCTCTAGCCGCACGCTCCCGACGAAGCGTGGGGCTAGGGTTGTCCTGGGGAATTTCAGAGACTAGACGCAAAATTGCGATGGTTGGGATTAAGTACGTTGCAAAAAACCGCGCGAAAATGCGAGAAATGCTCGAGAATTGTGTAAGGCCTATTAAATGAAAGACCGGCGCTATATCCGGCTTTTGGCGTCTCGAGGCTTGCTCGTCCTGGTTGTACTGGGACTAGGAGCTTGTTCGAAGCCCAGCGGCAATTTCGTTGCCGCGGACGTCGATTACTGGACATGTGGAATGCACCCTTCGGTGCACTCAACGACCCCTGGAAAATGCCCGATTTGCGGGATGAGCCTGGTTCCGATTGTGAGGCAAAAGACGGACGTATCCGGGTCTCCGAACGCAGGCCAGTCTGGCGAAGACGACGTCCTCCAATCCGGCTTGCGCGAGTTTATCGTTCCGGTCCAACGTCAGCAACAGATTGGTGTGACTTATGCCGAGGTGCGCAGCCGGCGCATCCGAGTTGACATCCGCTCAGTGGGCACTTTGGAAGCTGATCAGGGCCAGATCTTTGAGTGCGTAAGCCGGGTGGACGGTTACATTGAGCAACTGCACGTCACTTCACCAGGCGAACGTGTCGTCGTCGGACAGCCCTTGGTGATGATCTACAGTCCAGATCTTCGCGCACCCGAGCAGGAACTCGTCAACTTGCTCAAAGTCCAGGTCAACGGGAGCGTCGGCCCGGCTTCAATGGACCAGCTAATTGATTCCGCACGGCGGCGCTTGCTGCTCTTGAATGTCAGCCAAAGCGAGATCTCCGAACTCGAGCGCACGGGTCAGCCCACTGATCAGCTCTTACTTCGGTCCCCTCTTGACGGCATCGTAAGCGACGCGCCGATGAAGGTTGGGATGGGCGTGAAACGTGGAGACACGTTGATGAGCGTGCTCAATTTATCGCGTCTGTGGCTCTGGGCGAGCCTCTACGAGAACGAGGTTGGACTTTTGCAAGAGGGCCAACCCGTGACGGTCACTTTGCCTGCATTCCCCGATCGCGTATTTGAAGGCAAAATCGGTGTTATTAACCCGACGATCGATTCCGTAAAACGTACCGCGAGGGTTCGCATTGATATTCCGAACCCGGACGGCCGCCTGCGGCCGGGCATGTATGCCAATATCGTCGTCGCAATTGATGTAGGTGAAGGACTCACGATTCCGTCTGATGCCGTTCTCCCCACGGGATCCCGAATGTTGGTATTTTTGGACAAAGGATTTGGAAAATTGCAGCCCCGCTTCATCCAAGTTGGCCGGCAATTTGTTGATCTGGCCGGCCCAAATCAGGAACGCTACTATCAAGTCACCAGCGGTCTACGAAATGGCGAGCGGATCGTTTCCAGCGCGAACTTTCTAATCGATGCCGAAGCCCAGCTTCACCGGCATCGATCGGAGGAGGGTAGGAGAGCGGCGCATCGGGAACCGGCGATTCGCTTCGTTCATTTCAGCACTGGAGCCGCCGTTGGCCGTTCAAATCCGTTGAAGGTATCGCAGAGTTCGCCCTATGGACCGCTTCGTCGGCGAACTTAACGGACAGGCGAATTAGTTGGGGGAATCGCTAACGACCTGGCCTCAGATCGTCGAAGCTGCTATCGGTCGAGTCTCTGCCTGATTCGACACAAACTCAGAGAATCCCGACGCCCCATTTTCGATATACAGAAAACCATCCTCATCAAAACGCGCCAGGTCTCCCGTCCGAAACCATCCAGCGCGTAGTACCTCGGCTGTTTTGTTCGGTTCGTGGAGGTAGCCTTCAAAGATATTTGGGCCCTTCAGCCACAACGCCCCCGACTCGTGGTGCGAAAGGATCTCGCCCGTTTCGGGGTGTCGAATTTGAGCCGCCTGGCCACGTATCAGCTTCCCAACTGATCCGAGTCGGTTGCAAGGCTGCTTCGGCGCCGGATCCGGTAGATTCGTGCTGACCAAGGATGCGGTCTCTGCATGCCAATATCCGGCAAAGACCTGCTTGTTGAACTTCTGTTCAAACGCATCATTGAGATTGCCTGGTAGCCTATCCAGGCTACTGATGACGATTCTCACAGCGTCGAAGCGCTGTGGGGGCGCTTGCCGAAGATAACCGCGCAGCGAATCCGGAGTCGTCACCAGTAATCTGATCTCGTAACGTTCGATCAGATCGGCGCTTCTCTCGACATCAGTCCGGTCCGCATAGGTGACGGTGCGAATCCCTTCGATTAATGGATACCAGACAGTCAGTGCGCCGCCGCAGCTATGGAACAGCGATGGGGACGCCATCAACGAGTCCCGGCGACTCATATTCAATGTCGAGCTCAGCTGTATCACGTTGGCCATCACGTTCCGGTGACTAAACACTAAGCCGGCCGGCTCTCCCAAGCCGTCGTCAGCAAAGAAAACTACAGCTTCTTTTCGATCGCCTTTTCGCGGTAATCCTAGGACATCACTGAGCAACGACGCCGGCGCGAGGAGTGAAGCGATCCGCCACAATTCGATTGCCATCTTTAGCTCCGCGATCACCTCTTCCAACCGGCAAATATCTTTCGGCCACGCAAAACCTTCCAGACGCTCGATCACCGGCTCAGAGGAAATTGCGTGTGTTATCTGGCTGCGCTTGATAGCTGAATGAAACGCCACACTCCCTGCCTCAGAGTCGAAATTTACCGGTATCTTGCCGGCGAGTGTGACTGCCACGTTGGCAACCACTGCGCCCACGCCCGGAGGCAGGACAATGGCGACCCGTTCGTCTGGGCATTTCTTTTTGATCCAACGACTCAACGCGATGCTGGTGGCTAGGAGGTCGCCGCGTTGCTCACGCTGGCCACAGTCTCCATCGATGACGGCATCGTCGAATTGCCAGCGCTTCAAGCCTCTGATGGTCGCTCTGCCCAAATGGACGTCGAGCTCGGATCGATGTTCAAAGCAGAGCTCGTTAAGCTCCAGCAATTTTTCGCGCGCCTCGCCTGCGTCAATCGACCGGGCCGGCATCGGTTTTCCAAATACGATCATTGCCTGAGGCGGCATCCGCTTAGGAAAATTGCAAACAAATTTTCCGTCTTTGAATAAAAAAATTGGGCTGCCCAGACCATCCAGCCAGACTGGAACAACGTCGCAGTTGGCCCGACGGGCGATCACGCCAAAGCCCTTATGCAATTTGTGAAGGGCCCCGGTTGGATTCAGCTGGCCCTCCGGGAAAATGCAAACGATCTCTCCTTTCTCGATATATTCAGCCGCTTTCAAGATGGCCTCCTTCGCGTGAGCTTTGGAGATTGGGATAGCCTCAGTCCCGGCGAGCCTTAGGACTGGGTTCAACCACCGGTGCTGGCAGGTAGCCTCGCGCACGAGAAACCGAATCGGTCTTGCACAGACCAACTGCAGCGCGACGGCATCGAAGCCGGTCGTATGGTTGGGCAGCAGCAGAAAGCCCCCCTTTGGCAGATTTTCGACATTATAGCCTTTAACCTGGCAGAGAGCTCCGGACACCAACCCGATGAGAAGAGCCCGCAATCTCTGAGTTTCTGATCGGTAGAGGTAGAAATCCGCCGCGAGCGCTCCACCAAACATGCGAAAGAGAAAAAGCCGGAATTTTCGACTGACTCCCGGCCCAGCAAAATCGAAAAGCGAGCCAAGGACAGTCAAATATCCGGGCGCAACAATGACCGACTTTAGCCAGCAGGTTAATCGCACTCCATCACTCTATCGGTGGCCAAGAACCTAGGTTTAGCGCGCTTTTTCACACTGGCCAGAATCATGACAATTTTTGCGTTCCGGGCGGCGACAACACTCACAGTCAGTGATTCGGGCTCAAGTCCGAGTTCCTTATCTGGTAGTCGATGGCACATCCAGGCAATTCGACGGCAACGCTTCTACAACTGCTACAGCACATTAGAAGATGGCCGTCCGTTTATCGACTACCGCCGACCCGCGCCCGGCTGGCGTAAGACGGGCCGAGCTTGTCGATATGTAACCGCGCTTCTCCTTCGTCTTGCGCGCGGTTGATTCAGTGGAACGGAGGCTTCGGCGATGCCAAAGTCTCGCTACTCTCCGTAACGCTCCATTTCGGAAGGTTACAGTGAAAGCATTTACCTCCAAACAGACTGCGAATGAACGAGCCGCGGAAAAAGGGCTGGCGGCAACGCGGACACTTCCAGTTGGCTAAGTAGGTTGCTGAGAAGTAATAAGCCACAAAAGTCAGGGCAAATACCAGGCCCGGGAGAAAAAGAAAATATCGAAGCTCCAACATGGAAGTAACGAACAGCGCAAGCACGAAGAAGCGCAGGCGGCGATAGCTGACCCATGCGTGCCGGAAGCTCGATTGCACACCTGTAATCTGAACCGAAGCAGCTGCATTTCCAACGCGTTCTGTTGGGTGTGCGCGACGGCTTGGTGGCCCGGAGTGATGGAGAGGCATTGAAAAAAACGGTAAGGGTCGGCTCCCGACTTCGCGAAACGCTTCCTCCTTCGCTAAAGCTTCGGCGGGACACGTCGTCGCGGCTGCGTTCAAGACTATACACCTCCTTAAACTTAGGGGCGCCATAGTTCCGTAAAGGCAAGCTGGGGTGGAGAATGTCCGGATAGCGCGCGATTTCCTGAACGATCCGCGACGATACAGGGAGAAGCTGTTTCGCTCTGAGTAAGCTAATTTTCGCTTGTCGCCGCGACTCGAAGCTGCCAGGACCCGCTGGAGCGCGTCCCTGCCGGTCCTAAGCGCTGACCTCTGACAATCGCTGTATCTCGCTTTTGCTTAACTTTAGATCGGCTATCTGTAAGAGATCGGACAACTGTTCGGGAGTGCGCGCGCTGGCAATCGGCGCAGCCACTGTGGGCTGGGCGGCGAGCCAAGCCAAAGCCACCGCGGCCGCCGAGACGTCATGCGCCGCCGCAACCTCGTCCAGCACCGCGAGGATCTTGATTCCTTTATCGTTCAAGTATGCTCCGGCCTTTTCGGCTCGGTCACTAGCGACTCTTGCTCCCGGCCGATACTTTCCGGTGAGGAAACCCGAGGCTAAAGGAAAATAGGGAACCGAGGACAATCCTTCCCGAGCGACGACATTAGCTAATTCGCCTTCATATTTGTCGCGCTCGACCAGATTGTAATGTTGCTGAAGCGCAACATAACGGACCAAACCTGCGCGATCTGAAGTGGTCAAAGCCTCTTGCAATCGAGCGGCCGAGTAATTCGATGCAGCGACGTAGCGGACTTTGCCGTTCTGAACGAGTTGATCAAAGGTGCGAAGGGTCTCTTCCAATGGTGTGTTTTCGTCATCCTGGTGCGCGAAGTAAAGATCGACGTAGTCGGTTTGCAGTCGTCGCAAAGACTCTTCTAACGCGGTCCGAATGGTAGTAGGCGACAACCCGGAGAATTTCGGATGCATCCCAACCTTTGTTGCGACGATCATCTCGCCGCGATTGCCACGGGTGCTGAGCCACCGCCCAATGATGGTTTCTGATTCTCCGCCAGAATTACCGGGTACCCACGCTGAGTAGACGTCAGCAGTGTCCACAAAATTACCGCCCGCCGCCGCGTAGGCATCCAGGACGGCGAAGGACGTCTTCTCATCGGCGGTCCAGCCAAATACGTTGCCACCCAATGCCAAGGGAAATACTTCAAGTTTCGTTGATCCAATCCTTGCCATGACTTGAAGCTAAGCAGTCTTTTCAGGATGTCGAGTCGAGGCTGGCGAAACGGTCTATTTGATTTCCGTTGGCGTAGTCGAAAGAACTAAATTCCGATCGCTTGGGTCGTTGCGATGTGGAAATATCCCATCATTGATGATCAAGGCAGAGCGGGTTCAATCAGCTCCGGAAGAGGTAGCCAATGGCATCAGCCACGGTATCGGTCTGCTTATGGCGATCGCTGGCATTCCGATTTTGGTCTGGTCGGCGCTCGATCGAGGTAATGCTTTTGCGGTCGCTGGTGCCCTCGTTTTCGGAATTGCGTTGGTGTCGTTGTATCTTTTTTCCACGCTCTACCACATCACCCAGGACCGACGATTGAAGCAAATTTTCCGAGCATTGGATCATGCGGCAATCTTTCTTCTGATCGCGGCCACCTATACCCCTTTCCTTCTGGGCACTTTGCGCGGAGTTTGGGGTTGGACGCTCTTTGCGGCGGTCTGGACATTGGCAGTGTCAGGGGTCGTTTTCATTGCATGTGGCGGAATGAAATACCAAGTCGCAAACATCTGCTTCTGCCTTGCTTTGGGCTGGATCGCTGTTTTGGCGGGCCGGCTTTTTTGGCTTCATGTAGCCCCAGCTGGATTAATTTTGATCGCAGCAGGTGGTATCGCTTATACCGCTGGCACGTTTTTTTACGCCAACAAGCGTATTCGTTTCGGTCACTTGGTATGGCATCTCGTCACTCTTGCTCGAGTAACATTTAGTTCCTCATGCGTGATTCAAGCCGTCGGGCCAAAGTCTTGAACGTCGTTCGGGTCTCCAGCGGCAATTTCCTGGAGATGTTCGATTTCATGGTCTTCGGCTATTACGCCTCCTCGATCGGACGCGCCTTTTTTCCGAACGAGAATGCTTTCGCATCGCTGATGCTGGCGCTCATGACCTTTGGGGCCGGGTTTTTCATGCGACCAATCGGCGCCGTCATTCTCGGCGTCTATATTGACCGTTTTGGAAGGCGGTCTGGGTTGATCCTGACGCTGGGCCTGATGGCGATTGGCACGTTGCTTATCGCCTGTTTGCCGGGCTACGCGGTGGTTGGAGTGGCCGCACCGATCGTGATCCTCATTAGCCGTCTAGTGCAAGGATTCTCGGCCGGAGTCGAGCTAGGCGGAGTCTCAGTATATTTGTCTGAGATAGCGACCCCTGGGCACAAGGGCTTCTATGTCAGCTGGCAGTCCGCGAGCCAGCAGGTCGCAGTCATGTTCGCCGCTTTAATCGGTGTGGTTCTTCATGCGCTGCTTCCTCCAGCGACAATGGAACAGTGGGGTTGGCGAGTGCCTTTCTGGATCGGATGCTTGATTATCCCACTACTTTACTTGCTGAGGCGCTTCGGCGCTACCGAAAGACAAAGCATCCTGCGCTTCGCGCCTCTTCAGTACTCCGTTACTCGAATACTGCATCACCGAGAAACGCCGAACGCGGGATTCTGGGCAAGCCCGCCTTACCGAAAATCGAAAGCCAACCATTCGAGGAATGGTTGGCCTTCTAAGTGTTGAATAAAATTGCGGACGATTAGAACGCGAAACGAACGCCGGTACGAATGAGGCCGAAATTATTTCTCGATTTGTCTACGACTTCATAGCGTCCGTCGGCAAATATTCCGACATGGCGATTGAAACGATACTCGAGTCCGCCGCCCCAATGTCCTTCCAGCAGAATGTCGTCATTATTGCCGTTGCGGATTTTTCGGCTGATTCCGTTGCCGAAGGTCTCGAAAAAGTTTGAACCTCCTCCCGGAACGAATCCGCCGATTCCGGCGAATACATAGGGAGCCCATCCGGTGTTTCCGATGGGATAGCGAACCAATCCGTTTAGCGCGAACTGGCCGCTAACGTCGCCCGAATGAACAGGGCCCGTACCGTCAAGGACGTCACCCTCTAAGCCTAGACCAAAGTACTTCGTAAAGAAGTAATTGACGTCGGCACCTCCGCCCCAGGCATGGTCTCCGAGAAACCTGTTACCTTTCCCGCC
>WNFN01241702.1_pt1 | contig 10342 bp, 4 predicted proteins | sample 5400161 | NCBI WGS metagenome assembly WNFN01 (sample SAMN13153353, study PRJNA577476) | soil metagenome | isolation source: 80 cm saprolite on Douglas fir-dominated hillslope | place: USA:California | collected 2013-09-17
GGTCTTAGCTGAGCAGACCAGGCTGGCCAGGACGCTGAATGATATTTCCTTTACGATTAAGCCAGGACAGTTAGCCGCGCTGGTAGGACCAAGCGGAGCTGGCAAGACAACCATTACGTACTTGATTGCCCGTCTCTATGATGTCGAGAGCGGAGCAGTAGAGATTGATGGATCTGACGTAAAAAAAATCAAGCAAGAGTCTCTGAGCTCGCTTATAGGGGTTGTAACCCAGGAAACATTTTTATTTCACGCTTCGGTACGCGAAAATCTCATCTATGCTCGTCCTGATGCTACTGACGCAGAGATGATCGCAGCCGCGCAGGCTGCGGCCATTCATGGCCGCATTATGGAACTCGACAATGGCTATGATACGATTGTAGGCGAGCGTGGCTATCGGCTTTCGGGTGGGGAGAAGCAACGTATGGCCATAGCGCGCGTTATTCTTAAAAACCCGAAGATCTTAATTCTTGACGAGGCAACCAGTTCGCTTGACACAAATTCAGAGCGGCTTGTGCAGGCCGCGTTGCTTCCCCTGATGAAGAACCGCACGACGATAGCCATTGCGCATCGTCTCTCAACCATTCTCTCAGCTGACGTTATTTTAGTGGTCGACAAAGGGAGAATTATCGAGCACGGTACACACGCCGAGTTATTGGAACGTGACAGCCTTTATGCGAATCTGTATAACCAGCAGTTTGTGCAGCAAGTCTTGCATGATCTCCCGGCTTAATATGGTTTCCTCTTCGTCGGTTAATGCCGGTTGGCGTCGCTGCTGCTCTTCCGCATATAACGAATGATGCCGGGGTAGACAATCTTGCTGCAAACCAGCCCTTGCGGATGGTGAGTGACTTGAACAGCCATGATCGCCTTGCCTGTTGCTCTCTGTAGCTTTTCTGTTGTATGCATGGCATCAGCTTCATTTGCTGCATAGAATATGCAGTTTCTCCATTGCCCATGTTCATTGAGGTAGCTGCATGTCCAGAGGTACTCCTGGACCAGCGTGTTATCTTCCATATTCGGTCCTTTCTTTTTCCTCCTCTTGAAAAACAGCCTCGCAAGTGGCACTCAAGCAACCTGAGATGCCACTTGCGAGGCTGTTTTCATTAGTGCTTCGGGCTACTTTGATCGAGGTTAAAGGCATGCAGGATATACTGGTTTAACGTACTCTGATCCCAACTCTGCGCCGTCCGCACGCGTTGATCGGCCTGTTGCTGAGTCATTGTGCCCTGGTGAACCAGCAGAGCACAGGCCTGTTGCAGCGCTCCAATTTCAATCTGGCGCAACTGATCAGTCGAAATGCCCTGTTGCTGCGCTACTGTAGCGACCGCCGCTCCTGGATCAGTGCTCTGCTGTGATTTTGACTGGGCATTGGCATTCTGGATCTCTTGTTGTGTTTGAGCGACACTCAAGTGTATGCCTTGAGCAAATTGTGCTTGAATGGTCTGCCAGTAGATTTGCGGGTCATTCTGGCCCGGAAGCGTTGCCTGTACCTGGGGCGTTCCTCCCGGTCCTTTCCCCGCTCCGGGAGCATCTGTTGATGAGCCTGTCTGGGCGCTTTTCGTATTGCTTGAGGTCGGCGTATTCGGGAGTCTGGAGGTCTGCCAGAGCATAAAGCCGCCTGCGCCGAGAATGACTATGCCCACCAGAATGCTGAGCAAGATGAAGTTTCTACGCGGCGGGCGTTCTGGTGATCCATGCTGTTGGAAAGACTGAGAAGCTGGTTGCCATTCCTTCTGAACTTCGTCGCTGTTACGCATGTGTTGTTGTCTCCTTGTTTTCACTAATAGCGTTTTTCATGTGAGATCCGTTGACGTTTTGCCCAACATTATTCATAGCGCAGAGCTTCGGCAGGGGGAATACGCGTGGCTCGCCGCGCTGGCAGGACGATGCAGCCAAAGGCTACAGTGTAACTGCCGATCAAGAGCAAAACTGCTGGCCCAAGTGGGATCGAAACATCAAGAGCGGCGGCGTGGGCGATTTGGATGAAGAGCCACCAGGCCAGACCAGTTCCAATGACTAATCCGAGGATGATGAGAAAACTTGCTTCGAGCAGAAACGAGCACAGGATCAATCTACGGGAGAAGCCCAGTGCACGCAGCATCCCAATCTGTTGTCGGCGTTCGACAACTGCGCGGCTTGTGATCACGCCGATTGAGAACACACCAAAGAGCAGGCCCATGGCCAGGTAGCTTGACAAAAACGAGGTGAGACTGGCCGTATAGGCATTCTGATCGATCTCCTCCAGCGAGCTGAGCGTCACGTTATACGCGGCAAGAGGCAGTTTGCGGTGCAGATCGCTGATCACCTGATTTGTGCTGATTCCCGGCTGGAAGCGAAAGTAGTAATAGGCCCAGGATGAGGGCTGCGCAACAATCTCTGCCGCGGTTCTTTGCGAGAGGAAGATTGTCGACCAGTGTGTATTTCCCGCTACGATCCCGACCACCGTAACCTGGTGGTAGGTAGCATCCGGCGCTGCACTGGTAGGGATATTCATCGCAAAAGGAGTAAATCCATTGTTTGTAGGAAGCCCCAGACCATCTTTGTATTGCAGAACCACATCACTCGGATGGTCGCGCACTGCGGCCCATACCTGCTGGTCGGATGCATATCCTTGCGCGCGCACATATATCGGCATCGTGGTTTGTGACAGGTAGGTCGCATCCACAACCATCGGCGGATTGCCAGAGCCGTAGGCGGGACGACCAGGAAGGAGTACAATGGGGGTCGTAGGACCATTTGGGCTATAAAGGAAGCGCATCTGCGCAGCCACGGCGATGTCTCGTGGTAGCGTGGTCGGAGTGGCGAGGAGCTGCGGTCCCAGTTCCTGGCTTGTGCGCGGAGCCGTGGTTGAGAGTTCCAGTTGAAAATTCCCAGTCGTCAGGGGCAATTGCGTCTGCTGAATGGAATTCAGGTTATTTACCACGAGAAGTTGTACAAGAAACGTGATCAGTGCGAGGAGCAAGACAGTCACTCCCGCGCGGAAACGAAAAGTGAGTGGGTAGACCAGGCTGAGACGACTGAGCGGGGCTGATCTACGTCTACTCTGTATGAGCAGGGAGAGCGCGTTCACAAGCAGATCAGCATTGCTCATCATCAGAAGCACCCCTCCCACCAGGGGCAAGAACGTCAACAGGAGCGTCTGGGGAACAGGCTGTTGATCGATATACGTCCCGGTGCGTAAGACTGCTTCAGTGGGAGCGAAAGCCTGGACATAGAGTGTCATCCCCGCTTGCAGACCCAGGATGAGCCATCCAAGGCCTATGAGGCTGAAACTCATGCGGCGTACCAGAGATGGTGCCAGGTTGAATTGGGGCAAGACCTGGTTGGCAAACAGTCCTCCACCAGCGATAAACAGCACCATACTGGACAGTTGCAGCCAGCTCTGCGGCGGGTTCTGTAGAATGCCTATTTCAAAGCAGAGAAAACCCAGAATGAGAAGAAGCACCCCCCCTGTGCACAGTTCCCAAGCAAGGCGGCTAATTGTTGCCAATAGCCGGGCCCGGCGCTTTGCCGGCGTTTCTGGCAGCATCTGCCCGGCGGCATCAAAAGACTGCCATCTCAGAGTGCGCATGAGCACCTGGAGTGGAACGCGTACCATGGGAGAGTCGTTCAGGTCGCGCAAGGCTGCGACAATATTCATCCGGCTCATCCAGATGGAGCAGGTACTTACAACTGCAACTGTGAGAAGTACCCCTATACTCCAGGCGGTTATCAGGCTTTGCCAGCTCACAGACAGGAACAATGGGATATGTCCCGTATGGATGGGAATGTTAGGGTCGAAGAGGGTTGGAGCCTGTCCAAGCACAACCAGTTCGAGCGCCAGAGCAGCGATCCCCAATCCAACTCCGAAAAACCCGGCTATGACGCCATAGCTCCATCCTTCGATCAACAGAGCATACATCAGGTGATGACGTTGTAAACCAATGGCGCGGCACATTGCCAGTTCCATGCGTCTTTCTGCTGCCAGCAGCAGACTGAGCAGGATCTGTAACAGGATGCCCGCACCCACCAGCAAGCAGGAGAAGGTTGGAAGTAAGAGGAAAAGTTGCCGCGCCGCAGGCGACTGGCCAAGCTCCAATTTATTACTGAGCACCGGTATCATAGAGGTATTGCCAGCGAAACCCGCTGGTCCCTGAAATGTGACTGTACCGGGCTTGAGCGGGTGAATACTCACGCCGGTAAGATCTGTGGGGGCACGAGTAATCTCCGGGTTCGAGGTATCGACGGGGGCTACCCTGAAGATCGATTGTAAGAGCTGAAGTACGGCCTGGCTGCGACTTCCATCTGCTCCGCCGTCATCCAGACCTCCTGAGCCGACATTCTTCACACACAACAGATTGGGAACAAAGGAAAGATGATAGCGCTGCGCAAGCACCTGCTGCATTGTTGCGGTGGACACAATGACCTCGGGCAGAGCCGCATTTGCGGCAAGCTCAGCTGAAGTCAACACGAGATCATGGGAGAGAACAGCGCGTACTGTGCCAGGAATAGTCCCCTCCAGACCATGTTGTTGGATCTGGATCTGATCCCCAGTGCGAATATCTAAACGCTGGGCCAGAGTGCTACTGATCAACACATCGCCCGGACGCAGATCTGCGAAATGCAGTGCGTGGCTCTGGTTGTCAGAGATAGACCCATAGGCCTGATCAAATGCAGGTGGAACCGCAAGGAGATCCAGGCCATCGGAAGATTGATTGCCAAAGGAGACCTGTGTGCGCTCGGAGGTCACTGTTGCACTCTGAAGAAAAGCTGCCGTTACTGTCTGTACCTGCGATAGTTTTCCCAGGCTTGCCAGCGCTTGCGTAATCTGATCCTGGGTGAGTGGACCAGTGACGGTCTCATCCACATGGCCGGCTTTTATCAGTCGATCGGCGACCGTAGAAGCGTTGAGGCTGTCGGGGAGCGCGACAAAGGTGGTAATCAGTCCTGTTGAAAGCACCAGACCCGCTATAATAATGAGTGACCGTGAAGGACGGCGCAGCGTATTGCGCAAACCCAAGCGCAGCAGGACTGGATTACGCACCCCCAGGCAAATCAGTGCCAGAACTATCAAGAACACGCTGGCCAGCAATGTCGTCGGCAATATTGCCTGCGTCATGAGTTCTTTCCTCTCCTGTCAGGTTTTGCTCTGCTCCAGACGCCCTGCTCTGCCCCAGAAAGAAGGAAAGGGAAGGCAAGTGTGGGGAACCTGGAGCCAATGCTGACTCTTAGAGACCAGTGTACTGCTTTTTAAAAGACTATGTCATCGGCACTTTCGGCACGTGCACACAAGTAAATTGAGCAAAGATGCACTGCCGAAATCGGCAATGGGACATAGGTAGTTTCAGCAAGCGAATTCCGCCGAAATTGGCGTGTTGCTGAGCAGCCAGCTATGCCCTACTTGAAACCGAAAAAGGCAAAGCTATCCTACAGGACCAGAAAAAGCGTTCAACTGTTCTCACCTTTTTTAAAGGCGTAAACGTCAGAAGTAGTTCCTTTCCTGTACAAAAATACCTCTGTAGAGTATGGGCTTCTTTGTTGAGAGTACGTTATACTTTAAAAAGCTTCATCAAGCAAAACGCCTGGCGTTATTGCACACCTCTGGCGCGCCGGACGCCTGTACTATATCGTTCATAATGAACCCTCCCCCGTGGCGGAGCTTGCCAATTGCTCCATGCGTAGACCGCGCTACCTCTTTGTAGAAACCCATACCCATGCACGTAAGATTAAGAAAGGGAGAAAGAAGATGTCCTTTTGTTTAAGGGCGAGGAGGAACGCCTTTCGGAGATGGAAGATCTCAACACTCTGTAGTATACTCCTCCTCCTGAGCCTGGTTCTTTCCGTTGCCGCGTGTGGACCAGCACCCTCATCAGTTGCTTCGTCGCGCCACTCAACTATCCTTTGGGATACCTGGGGCGTTCCTCATATATTTGCGGAAAACGACGAAGATCTATTCAATGCTTTTGGCTATGCGCAAATGCAAAATCATGCGGACCTGTTATTGACGCTCTACGGTGAGGGGCGCGGACGCGCTGCCGAATACTGGGGAGCACAGTATCTGAGCTCCGATGAACTTGTTAGAACGATGAATTTTCCTGCGCGGGCCCAGCAGTGGTTGGATGCTCAAACGCCTGAGTTTCGTCGCTATATTCAGGCATTTACTGACGGCATGAATAGTTATGCTAATGAACACCCGGCAGAAATTGCACCACAATTCAAAGTGGTGCTCCCCATCAAACCAACCGATGTATTTGCACACCTAGAACGAGTTTTTGCGGAATTTCTCCTGGGTGACTGTAGCAACGTTATCAGTTTTGGATCTTCCAACGGAAGCGGATCGAACGGATGGGCGATTGGACCGCGTGATTCCGCGAGTGGAGAGGCGATGCTGCTTGCGAACCCTCATCTTCCCTGGAGCAGCGAATTTACCTTTTTCGAATCTCAACTGGTTTCTCCAGATATGAACGCCTATGGCGCAACACTTGTTGGCTTTCCGGTTTTAGTTATTGCCTTCAATCAATTCTTAAGCTGGACCCATACAGTGAACCCGAACGATACCTGTGATAGCTATCGGCTGACGCTTTCTGGCAATGGCTATCTTTTTGATGGCCAGATGCACCAGTTTGAAACGCAAACCCAAACGCTGCTGGTGAAACAGGCGGATGGGACACTCCAGCAACAGCAGCTTGTCGTGCGACGCTCAGTTCAGGGGCCTGTCTTTACCAGTAGTGGTCCTAAAGGGACAGAGGCGTTTGCCATCCGTGTCGCCGGCGTTGACCAATTTCCTGCGTATGGCGTCTGGCAAGAGTGGTGGGATATGGCGCGTGCAAAGAATCTGAACCAGTTCCAAAACGCGCTCCGACGGTTGCAAATCCCGACTTTTAACGTCATCTACGCGGGCCGTGATGGGCATGTGATGTATCTTTTCAATGGAGAAGTTCCCAAACGGCCCTCAGGCGACGTGGCATTCTGGTCTGGTCCAGTACTCGGAGATACTTCGACATTTGTCTGGAAATCTCTTCTGAGCTATGACGATTTACCAAAAGTGATCGATCCACCTTCTGATTGGGTTCAGAATTCCAACAGTCCTCCCTGGGTAACAACCTTTCCTCAGGTACTCAATCCGCAAAACTACCCGGCGTATCTTGCGCCTCAAGATATGAGTATCCGCGAACAGCAAGGCGCACAGATGCTGATGGCACATGAACCCATGTCGTTCACCCAGATGATAGCCGACAAATTTTCGTCTCATATGTTGCTGGCTGATCGCGTTCTGGGGCCATTGCTCGCGGCTGCGCACCAGTATGGAGACAGCGCAGCGCAGCAAGCCGCCGCTGTGCTGCAAGCCTGGGATCGCTCGGCAAATGCCAGTAGCAAAGGGGCTGTGCTTTTCAGGCTCTGGATGAAGGAAATGGACCAGACGAATGTACCCATGCTCTCTGTACCCTGGGACCCTGCCCATCCACTCACTACCCCATCTGGCCTGGCTGATCCACAAGGCGCGGTAAAGGCTCTTTCATTAGCAGCGAATGTGCTTTCCAGCGCCTCAATACCGTTAGATGTTCCATGGGGAACCATCTACCGTTTACAGCAAGGTAAGATTGATCTCCCGGCCAGTGGAGGTTTCGGGGATGACGGTTCCTTCCGTGTTCTGGGATATGTGAAGAGCGCCACGAAGGGTGAGTTCGCGGCTAATTTCGGCGACACCTACATCGCGGCTGTTGAGTTCTCGAATCCTGTGCATGCGCGCGTCTTGCTTACCTACGGCAATGCGAGCCAGCCCGATTCCCCGCACAACGGAGATCAACTTGCGCTCTATGCTCAGGATCAGATGAGAGATGCCTGGTTAACTCTTCCAGACATTCGCGCCCATCTCGCTTCGCGCACGATTATTGGACTTGGTGACGATATAGCAGCGTGATCATGCCGGGCAGTTGCTTGAGTGGAGCGGGCGTTTTTTCTGTTCTGTTCGATATGAGTCGTCCCGGATTTTCGAGCGATGTGTCCACGCCCATGTTGTGTTCATTCACCATCGGGCAACATTCACAACGAAGGCCGCGCTCCGTAGCTGCTTGCTTGTTCACTACACGCTATGCAGCTACAGAGCGCGGCCTCTGTTGGGGCGGCTCGAAAAGCTGAGACGACTTCTACGAGTACTCTGCGGAGTAGAATGTTCTTACCTTTTTCTGCGAAATATCGCTTGCTCAGGCTTAGCACACCTCTACCTTTCAATTCTCTAAAGATACCTCTTGAGGTGATAGAGAATCTCGGCCCGGCAATGGTACACTTGATCGTGCATCTGGTGTATTGAGAAATGTATTGCTGCTGTACTGGTATCCGTTCGACATTGTAAAACGTGGCTACGTGTTACATACGAATATGCAACAATACGAAGATTTTGTTCATTCGGTGGATCATACACCATCCAGGTTTGAAATAGCGCTATTTTGTATTTCAATGCATTCATGTATTGAAATGACGGAGTATGCACATTTCATACAAATATCATTTCTATCCACTTCGCATCTCAATCACATACGTTCTCGTTTTTGTAATGAGAACTCCAATTTGCCAGCATCCATTTTCTGGGTATTGTCCACGTTGATAAACCATCGAGCGGTGAACGCTCTTGTCTGTTGCGCCACAGATCTTTGCAACCTTGACCAGATAAACTGAGACGATGTCGGGGTTTTCCCATTCTGCGATTCGTTTGCCCTCTCCTCTCCCGGAGAGAGGGAGCGTTTATGAGTCATCCCGAACTTTGCAAAAGTTCGTCAAAGCGGGAGTGCAGAGAATGGGAAGGCTCTGAATGCGATGTTGTGTTATTATCCATGCTCTTTAAGGAGGACATAGCAGTAAGATATGCAAAATACAGAAATAATGGCATCTCGTCTTTCTATGCAACAGGCCCACCTGTGGTCGCTGCAAGGATGGAACTCTGCGTATCAATCCTGGTGTGTCATTTCATTGAAAGGGCAACTCGATCGACGTGAGTTCTTCAAAGCCGTGCAGTACAGTATGAAGCGCCAGGAGATTCTACGCACGCTTTTCCGTCCGTTGCCTGGTACGGATATTCCTGTACAGGTTGTTACTCACGAGGAGTCATGCTTCTACGCTTTGAGCGATTGGCAACGGATCGCGCCAACAGATCAACAGGCTGAACTTGATAGATTCCTCGCCCACCTTCAACAGAAGACATATGATCTGGAGCATGGCCCTCTCCTCTCTATCTGGCTCCTTCAGCGTGCTACTGATGAGCATATGCTGCTGGTTCATCTTCCTGCTTTGTGCGCGGATGCATATACACTGAACATCCTGGTCGAAGAACTATTACACGTCTATCTGGCGGTATCTCAGAGTGAGGCGTCAGCTGATGACCCTCTACAGTATGCTGATGTCTCTGTCTGGCAGGAAGATCTGTTACTCGAAGAAGATGCCGAGCTTCACCGTCGTTATTGGCACAAAATAGACCTGTCCCACCTTTCTTCGTCATATATTCCCCTTACTCGTGAAGCCCGTGTGCGTAATCAAGCAGTTGAAGGAGGGCAGAGCACTCCTTTTCTGCCAGAACAGCTCAATGTGTCGTTGGAAAAGGATCTGTATCCACGCATTCACTCTGTATCTCAAGAATTACACGTTTCGCTGCCAGCTATTTTCCTTGCCTGCTGGAAATTGCTCCTCTGGCGTTTAGGCGGTGAGCCTGATGCAATCATCGGCACTGCGTGCGATGGCCGTACCCACGAGGAGCTCAGGACAGCTTTGGGACTCTATACGCGTTTTGTACCAATCAATACCTATTTCGAGAGAAGTTATTTCATCGAGCAGATTCTCGTGGCCATCGATCTGTCTCTGCAAGAGGCCGTTGAGCGACAGGCGTATTTCTCCTGGGAGTCAGGGACGGCAGCTACGCATAGCCGGGAGAACGCTCAGTTTTTTCCACTCAGCTTTGAATACAATACCTGGCCTGCATCCCTGACCACTGGCTCGTTGAATGCATCCCTTTATGAGTGGTATAGTTGTGTAGAACGTTTCCATCTCAAATTGAGCGTCTTAGAGGTAGATAGCTCTTTCCGCCTGGTGTTGCACTTTGATCCTCGCTATCTCGAAATTTCCCATGTTGCTCATTTCGCCTCCATGCTGAATACCCTCTTGCGTCATATGCTCTCCCATCCCGGAGCTTCTCTCTCCGCCCTCCCTCTGCTTCCATCTGTTGAACTTACCTCTCTGCTTGCCCTTTCTAGCGCTCCGTCTTACCCACTGCCTGTCTCCGCTCTCCATCACCTCTTTGAGCGCCAGGCCAGCAGCTACCCCCATCTGCTCGCTGCCCGCGACGCCCACAGTGCCATCTCCTACCAGCAGCTCA
>WNFN01213889.1_pt1 | contig 10339 bp, 5 predicted proteins | sample 5400161 | NCBI WGS metagenome assembly WNFN01 (sample SAMN13153353, study PRJNA577476) | soil metagenome | isolation source: 80 cm saprolite on Douglas fir-dominated hillslope | place: USA:California | collected 2013-09-17
TAGCTTATCCGACCCGGTAAATGTTGCAGAGTTTCACCCATGCTCGTAGACACCGCCGGGGATAAAACGGGTGGATCTATGGCAGGGTGTTCCCGGCAGTAGCGATAAACAGTGTCTTCATCGCGGCAGCCAAAGATTTCAGCGCGGCCGCGAGCGCTATCTGTTCCTCATAGCCGTCTGTGGTGATTGCAGTTGCCTGAGTCGCAGGCTGACGACCTGCTCTGCGGCGCTAATTTTATCTTTCAACAGCTCAGGCTGAGTTTCAGCCATTGCCTGTGGGTAGTGGTTCTGCCACAGCGGATATTTCAGAATCCAGTGCGGGTGAAGTTAAGATTTGCCAGATGTTTAGGGCCCGGTCTGCGTCGTTCAGCCTGCAGAACGTCCTGGAGATGGAGTACTTATACTTAAAGGCGCTGATGCTGGGAATGGCGTTTGCTTTTGGCCTGGGCGGCACCTGGCCCGCAGGCTACTGGAGAGTCTTCTCGGACAGAAGGAGAAAGCAAAACATGAAGAGCCGCAACCGTTGTGAAGTCAGGTAGGTCTTTGGCCGGCGGCCAGTCAAGCGTTGTTAGGCTCGTTCACTCGCTCGGTTTCGAGAAGGATTGGCCGCTTCGAGCATCGCTACAGGAAAGTATTGGAACAGCTCGGCTAGACGTAAGGACGGTTGCCCGCTGGGGGACTTGCTTGCTGACAGCTCTTCGCCAGTGAAGACGTTCTGCCACAAGGCGGGTGCCGTGGCGGGCAAGAGAAGGTGGGTATCTCCCCAAAACTGGGGTTGGCTTGGGGAGTTCTCTACGGCCCCGGCACTTGCCAGCCACTTTGGGAATGCAACGAGCAGCCATTCTCCTTCTTTACGCCGGCAATACACCGAAACATTCTCCTGGCGGATACCTGATGCTGTGGCTAGCGAAAAGTCGCCCTGCGAAAATAGCTTTCCGTGCCTCCGCCGATAGTTCAGCGCCTTCCAAATGAGGTACAGCTTGATCCGGCCATCGCGCCAGCTTTTTGCCAGTCTGTCCGTAACACAAATCAGCTGGGCCGCTTTGCCCTGCTGCATTCGGGCTAGCGCCCCTTTGCGTTTCCTAAAGTCGACGGGCTGCCGATTATCAGGATCGACGAGGCGAAAATCCCAGAGCTCGGAACCTTGGTAAAAATCCGGAATACCAGTAGAGATGATTTTTAGGAGTGTTTGGCTCAAACCGTTGATCATGGCGCAGTACGCGATGTGGTCGTGAAACGTCGCGAAGTCCCTGAGGAAGGCATTGTCTCTCCGCGAGTCAAGGATTTCCGCGATAAAGCTTTTGAGCGCGTCTTCGTGTGGGAGATTCGGCAAAGTCCAGCGGGTATGAACCTTGGCTTCGCGCGTAGCTTTTACGGCGTAGGCTTGCAACCTCTGACTGGCCGCGGCGCGCTCTTCGGCGTCGAATGGCCACATGCCAATGAGCGTTTGATACAAGAATGTTTCTTCGTTGCGGTCAGGCACGGGCTGCCCCTGAATCACTTTTCTGTGGCCGGCATTCAGCTTAGACCAGCAATGTAGATGGCGCTCCCAGTCTTCAGGAATTTCAGAAAGAACATTGATGCGTGCCCGGACATCTTCGGATCGCTTTGTATCGTGGGTAGTGCTGGCATTCAGAGATCGCGGCCATCTCTGTGATCGCTCTTGTACCAGCTCATGGAATAGTTCCGGTGATGCCGCGGAGGGCCGGGGATCTCCGCCGACCTCGTTGAGAGAAACGAGCGGGTTGTAAACATACAAAAACGTGTCCTCGAACGATTTGGCCATGATGGGGCCGGTGAATTGTTGCCAGCGGATTACGAACGCAAGCCTTGCCTCGCGCTGTGCTGGGAGAAGATGCGGGTGATTCCGTAGTAAAAAAACGTCTCTGATGAAAGCGAAGCTCTGGGGATGAAGTTGCGGCTTGAGCGCCTGTGCTTCGGCTAACGCTTGCTCGATTACCGCTTGGTCTTCTGGAGACAACTCGAGGTTTCGAATGTAGGTCCGATATACGCCGAGACATGCAGTAGTTTCGTTCAGCGCCTGGGTCAAGTCGAGGAGCGGGACGTCTCGCGCATAGCGGTCTTGGCTGGCCAGCATGGCCATGTGATTACCGAGCGAACGGAGTTCCGCGCCAAAAAGGGTAGACATCACGAGTTTCTTTGCCTGATACAACAGGTCGCGGTAGTCGACCTGTCTGTCGAGGAAATCAAAGTAGATTCGCTCGAGGGACTGTGCTCCTTTCGGGTGGACAAAGAGACAGTTCACTGCGTTCAGAAAGTCGTAGCCCGTGGTCCCCGCGACCGGCCAATCGCTTCGTAACCTCTCGTTGCGGGCGAGGATTTTCTCGACATAGACCGGGATCCGCTTTGATTCCGCTGATGGCGCAGGCTGGGCAATCCGCTCGTTGAGGCGATTCAAGTAGCCGAGGGGGTCCCGAAGACCGTCTATGTGATCGATCCGTAAGCCGGAGACGGCGTTTTGTTCAACTTGACGAGCGACCTGAGAGTGCGTGGATTCGAATACGAGCGGATCTTCGACGCGAGCGCCGACTAGATCGGTGATGGTGAAGAATCGGCGGTAATTGATCTCCTGATTCAAGTTTTGCCAGTACGCCAAAACATAAAACTGTTCCGCCAGGAGCCGCTCGAGCGGTGAGAAGCTCGCAGGATTGCTTTGGACTCCTTCAAAGTCTTTCAAATTATCGAGAAGAAAGGCGTGGACGTCCGCGTTGGCCGAAACCAGTTGGCGCAGGCGTGCTACCAGCTGTTCGAATTGAAGGCGCTTTTCACCCATCGTGGCTGTAATTGCGCTTGCGGTCTTGCGGTCCGACAGAGAGACTGCGGCGGCGGCGATCCCTGCGTACTCCTGGAATGCGGGCGAATCTTCACCCAATTTTGTTTTGAGGTCATCCAGGCGGTGCTCCAGAATCCGCCGGTAGCTTCGCGGGGAGAGGGGGAAGAGCCATTCGAAATATTGAACGTTGAATTTTCCCTCAGCGTAAATCAAAGCAAGGTCCTGGTTCTCCAGTACCTCCGCGAAAGGGCGTCCTAAGAAGGGAAGCAGGATTTTGCCTTCGAGAGCACGCGAATGCCAATCGATATCGAAATAGGACGCATAAACGGATTCGGGCCCGTGCTCCAGGACGTCCATCCACCAGGCGTTTTCGCTGCTGGCGGCCATGTGATTGGGAACGATGTCCACAATCAGGCCCATGCCGCGCTTTTCGAGTTCCTCGTGGAACGCTTGGAAGTCGGCTTCGGTGCCCAGTTCAGGATTCAAATGGCTAGGATCGATAACGTCGTAGCCGTGACTGCTGCCATGCCGGCTGCGCAAAATAGGAGAAGCGTAGATGTGGGTCACACCCAGGTCGCAAAAATAATCGAGCAGGTCTGAAGCATCGCGGAAGGTAAAGTCTTTATTGAATTGCAGACGGTACGTGGCGGAAATCGTTGTGCTAGCCGGCATGTTGTCCTAGGCATGGATATGCAATTTTTTCCGGATCATGGCGAGCTCGTTCAAAGTACTTCGGGCAGCGGCATCGTCTTTCTCGGCTTGGGGACGCAGTTCGTCCATGGTTTGGATGAGCGGGCGGAAACAGAAATTCTGCACTTCCCACAGGTTGACCGGGAAAGGAAGAGTAGCGGTAAATTCCAGGAGCTTTCGGAAGCTCTGCGCGCGGTCGATATCGGCAGGCTGGCCCGCGAAAGCATCTGCCTCTTTTTCCAGACGAGTCCGCAAGGCGTATTCCAAACCGCTAACGTCAAGTTTCACCCTGGTTGCAGCTGCCTCCTTCAAAGAACTCTGAATGCCGTCTATATCCAATTCGGGCCGTTCAATGGCTTGCTTGAGCTGGCTATTCAGGGCAATTTCGGCTGCCGATTGAAAGGCGGCAGGAATGGGAATGCCCAAATTATTCAGGAAATGGATGAGGGGCGCGTGGTTCTCGAATATTTCACGGTACGCGGCCGAAGCTGATGCCAGAGAATCATTGAGAACGTTATTGACAATCTTTCTCTGCTCGTCGCGGAAGAGGGTGCGGAGTGAGAAGGGGCTTTCCGGAAAGGCCTGGGTTATGGCGTTAATCATGCCTGGCGTATCGGCTCTCGAGAAGGTCTCGGCGAGCGTTTTCTTCAAGTCCTCGTAGGTTTCGGCCGCGTCAAATTGGCGTACGCCTCCTGAAATATTGTGGTCGCCAAGATGAAGCACCCCAAAAGCCAGCGTAGCCGCCTCTTGCGTGATGGTTGAGCCAAATCGCGCACGGCCCACAGCCATTCGCTGTTTCCCTTCGGCTTCCAAAGAGTAGTCTTCACGCGAGACGTCGTAGCAGTAAATGCGCGTGCGCTCGCCGTACGATTCGAACAGCGAGCTGATCGCATAATGACCGGCAACCTGAGCAGTACTAACAAACGCGGGCTTAACCCACTTCTCGTAAATCTGCTTTCCGTCGCCGTGCTCGGGAAGATTGCTCTTGGCGGCCGCGAGACGTTCCTCAAATTCCGCCTCCAGACCATTGCCGAGGAAGTCTTGCGCCAGACGTATGGCGCGTCCGGCGTACTGAATCACTTGAACCGTCTCCAGGCCGGAGAGTTCGTCGAAGAACCATCCGCAGCTCGTGTACATGAGCATGGCATGGCGCTGGATCTCGAGCAGCTTCAGCGCCGCCACCTGCTCGTCGGGCGAGAGGGGATGGGTGGCTTGGCAGGCAAAGAATTTTTCGGCATTTTCCGGCGACCTGTCCAGAATCACGCGAATATAGTAGTCGCGAGCGCTCCAGGGATTTTTCCGCCAACGTTCGATACCGTGAATGCAACTCCAGGAGCTGTTCTCAACAATTTCGACGAAGTGATCGGGCGGATGCCGTTCGAGAAATTGCGCATAGTTTGTCAGTTCAGCGAGTTTGTTGGTTTCGATGTGGTGCAGGGCGTAGGAAAGCGCCATTTCTCCGAAGCGGTGGTGATGGCCATAGCTTTCACCATCGGTTGCAATGCTCACCAGCTGAGGCCAATCCCGGGCATCGGAAAATCCGCTCATAAGACGGTCGGCAAAACGCTGGCCGTTATCGAGGAGGCCTTCAAATGCCACACCTTGAGAGATGTGGCCATCATAGAAAAACACGCTGATGGTTTTCCGCGAAGGAAGATTCACGAGGTAAGCGCGACTGGGATCGATCCGTTCGCCGCTGACGTCCTGCCACGTTCGCGTCCCGCGTTTGCGAATGCGGTTGGCTTGGCGCGGGGCCAGGATGGTGAATTTGATGCCGTTAGCTGCAAGGGCCTCGAGGGTCTCGGTGTTGAGGGCGGTTTCGGGGAGCCACATGCCTTCAGGCGCTCTTCCAAAACGATGTTTAAAGTCGGCAATGCCCCATTTCACCTGGGTGACTTTGTCCCGTGTGTTTGCCAGCGGGAGGATCATGTGGTTGTAGGCCTGAGCCAACGCGGAACCGTGGCCCGAGAATTTTTCCTGGCTGCACTTGTCCGCTTCGAGCAGAGCTTGGTAAGTCTTGGGGGCGTTCGGTTCGATCCAGGAAAGCAGCGTCGGGCCAAAGTTGAAACTGATATGTGCGTAGTTATTCACCATCTGCGTAATGCGCTGCTCTGTGTCCAGGATCCGCGAGGTTGCATTCGGCGCGTAGCACTCCGCGGTGATTCTTTCGTTCCAGTCATGATATGGATAAGCGGAGTCCTGCAGTTCAATGGCTTCGAGAGACGGATTTTCCCTTGGTGGCTGATAGAAATGGCCGTGCACGCAGATGTAGCGCATCATTACTCCTGCGAAGGGCTCGTGTGCTGAAGCACGGCAAATGAGTTCGGTTGCAGTCTGACGTTGAGCGGGCCTGCCAATTCAAGTCTTAGCGGGATAGACGTGCCGGGGCCGAGCCAGTCCAGGTCCGCGGAATCAATTCGGCGCTCCCACACTCCCGGGGGCAGTGAAATGCTCAGGTTTGCGGGAGACTTGCCGAAATGCATGAGCATTGCCAAGAAATTCGTTCCCGCCTGACGTAAGACCAGCAACGCGCAGGCAGTTTCGTAATCTGTGATGGTTGTCTGGGCCATTTGGCCGAGCTGGTGGTCGCGGCGGAAGCGTAAAAGCGTTTGGTAAAAGCGCTGGAGAGTGCGATGAGGCTCTTCTTCCGAGAGGGAGAGACGGAGCTTCGAAGCGGCGAAAGTCGATTCGGCTTGCGGATCGGGAACATCGCCTTTCCAATCAAACGCCAGGAAATCTTCTTTGCGGCCACGGCGAACGGCCTCGGCGAGTTGGGGGTCGGTATGACTTGTGAAATACTGGAATGGCGCAGTCTCTCCGTATTCCTCGCCCATAAACAAGAGCGGAACAAAGGGCGAGAGGAGCGTTATCCCTGCCGCAAGCTTCAATCCTTCGAAGCTAACCAGCTGGCTCAACCTTTCGCCGAGGGCGCGATTGCCCACCTGATCGTGGTTCTGATCACAAACCACAAAGTGCGTTCGCTTTAGACCGGAGGGTGAATTGCCGTGTCTACGCCGGCGGTGTTGAGAATATTGCCCGGCGTAATACCAGCCGTTCTTCAGGGTCGTCGCGAGATGGCGCAAGCAACCAAAGTCAGTGTAGTAGCCGGTGCGTTCTCCCGTGAGCAATGTGTGAAGGCTGTGATGGAAATCATCGCTCCACTGGGCATCCATACCGAGCCCGCCGTGCTCGATCGGGCGCACCACGCGCGCGTCGTTCAGATCGCTTTCGGCAATTAGATGGACTTTGCGGCCCAGGCCGGCAGACAAGGAATTAACCGCAGTGGAAAGCTCGGCTAGGAATGGGAAGGCACTCGCATCGAAGATTCCATGAATAGCGTCCAGTCGAAGAGCGTCGATGTGAAACTCTTGAAGCCAGTCCAGCGCATTCTGGATGAAGAAGTAGCGGACTTCATCACTGTCGGGGCCATCGAAGTTCAGAGCCGCTCCCCAGGGCGTGCGATAACGGTCTGTAAAATAGGGGCCGTACTCGCCAAGGTAATTGCCCTCCGGCCCGAGGTGGTTGTAAACCACGTCCAGCGCGACTGAAAGTTTTCTCGCGTGGGCAGAGTCCACGAGCTTTTGCAAATCACGAGGCGAACCGTAGCTATTCTGGACTGCAAAGGGATAAACACCGTCGTAGCCCCAGTTACGCGTTCCGGGAAATTGCGCAATGGGCATGAGTTCAATGCTATTCACTCCAAGATCGGCGAGACGGTCGAGGTGGGGAATCAGGGCTGAAAAAGTGCCTTCCTCTGTGAATGTCCCGACATGAAGCTCGTAGAACACGGCGTCTTCAAGCGGGATGCCTTTCCAGTCGGAGTCGGTCCACTCAAACGGTCGCAGATCCACTGCTTGCGATGAACCGTGCACTCCCTCCGGCTGGAGGCGGGAGGCAGGATCGGGATATTCGAGGGAGTTGTTCAGGCGGTACAAATATCTTGCGGCCGGACGCATTTTGTCCACGACTACGCGATGATAGCCCAGCGGGTCACGTTCCATCGGTATTAGGACTCGCCTGTCGTCAAGCAAGTGAAGATCAACTTGCTGACACCGCGGCGCCCATACCACGGATTGCCATTCACCGCCCGGGAGGGGGGTCACGCCAAGGCTGCCAGGGCGAATTTGCTCGTAGTCGGTCATATCTAAGAGACCGAGCCTGTGAGCCGGGCTCGTGCTGTGGAGAAGGATGATATTCTCCATTGGGATTGGCCACGGTCGCGCGCGGGTTCCCGGTGATCACGAACGTCCACTCGGCGGCGATTCCATGCCAACGCAATTCTCAAATGCTACCTGGTTTAACCCGCATCGATACTCCTGCGATGCTTTGTGAAAACCGGGAACTCTTCAACAGTGACTTTTTCGTCGACCGGCCTTCTCCCTCCCACCCCTTGGAGTTATCCAGATCGTATTTGAAATCTGGAGGCGGTTCATGCTTTTGTGGATCTCTTCCCGTTTGATCGGATAGTTGCTGAGGTCTGGCGCTTCACGCTGACATCTCGGCCGTCCCTACAGCGCCACCGAAGCCGTACCGATCATCTCTCTCCGTGTGAACCTATCCTATTCCTCCGATGCGAATTCATCATTGCAGCCCGTTTCAGCCTTGCGTTTCCGTTCCAATTTCCACGTTGCCTACTCAGGTGCGCGGTCAAATCCACTTATCCCTAGGGCAATTGTAATTCCAGATTCTTTCCGTGCTTATCATTATTGAGCTATGCGGATATCTATATGGCGCGAAAGGACTTCGTAATCGTCGATCAGTTGTCTGAGCTTCTCCGAGTCCACATACAACCTAAGCGATGTCAGGATTCTGACAGATCACAATTTCTGGGGTTTCGATGTCATAGTGAAAGTCCCGCAACTTCCAGGAGAATGATCCGTTCTCCTCCGGTATTTGGATGAGACGCTAGCTAATAGGGGGCCCTGCCAATCCATTTGAGAAGCGTTTGTTTTGCTGCCCCTGACCATAACAGGCGAGCATCCAAGTCCTAGCACTGGCGCAATTGCTTCACAAGCCTTAAACCTGTCCTTCGCTAAAAGTCAAAACGCGTTTGAAATGAGTAGCATGCGGAGCCGCCAGTAACATTGTTACGAAGACGAGATTGAGGGTCTTGCGGAGTCCTGGCGAACAACAGTACTCAGCCATAAGCCGTGTGGTAGACTCTCGCTGTTCGTTTAAGTTGACGAGCCCATGGATCGTTCCATTCTCCTTTGTTTCCCTTTTCAAGGTTGCGCCTACCGGAGGTTGTGATGCCAAGGAATTTCCGTATGTCCGTTTTCAATCAGTTCGCATTGGTTTTGTTTGGGGCTCTGTCGATCTCCCTCACCGCGTCGGCGCTGGCGGCACAGTCCAGCAACCAGTACGCGCTTCTGCGGAAACCCACCGTGAGCATGACGCAGATTGCGTTCAGCTACGGCGGCGATTTGTGGATCGTGGATCGAACTGGCGGAGAGGCCCGGCGGCTGACGAGTGACATCGGCATTGAAATCGATCCGGTTTTTTCGCCCGATGGCTCGATGATCGCTTTCACGGGCGAATACGACGGCAATGAAGACGTGTACGTCATTCCCGCCGCGGGTGGCATTCCGAAAAGACTCACGTCGCATCCCGGGGCGGACCAGGTGGTCGGCTGGACACGCGACGGCAAGCGCATCTTGTTCCGCTCTAGCCGCGATAGCTATTCGCGCTTCACGCAGTTGTACACCGTAAGCGTCTCCGGGGGACTGCCGGAAGTGCTTCCGCTGCCCATGGCTGTCGAGGGTTCCTATTCGCCGGACAGTTCGCATCTGGCTTATGTGCCATTTACGAATTTCGCGGAATCTTGGGCGCGCCATCGCGGGCTGAAACACTACCGAGGCGGCACGGCTTCGCCCATCTGGATCGCGAAACTTACCGATTCCAGCGTGGAAAAAGTGCCGCGCAAGGATTCCAATGATTCTGCGCCGATGTGGGTCGGGAACAAAGTTTATTTCCTCTCCGATCGCGACGGGCCGGTGAGTTTGTATGCTTATGACGCCGGCACAAAGCAGGTGAGCCTGGCGTTCCCGAGCAACGGTGTGGACATCAAATCGGCTTCGTCGGGTCCGGACGCGATCGTTTACGAGCAATTTGGTTCGATCCACGTGTTCGATCCATCCACCGGGAAGCAGAACGCCGTCAATATCCAAGTCACCGGCGATTTTCCAGCTGTGAGGCCGCACTACGTACATGCCGCCGAGCAGATTCAAAACGCGGACATTTCGCCCACGGGCGCGCGCGCAGTGTTTGAAGCGCACGGGGAAATTCTGACCGTGCCCGTGGAGCATGGTGACATCCGCAACCTGACGAATACGGCGGCGTTTGCGGAGCGCGACCCCGCGTGGTCTCCCAATGGGAAATGGATTGCGTATTTTTCGGATGAGTCCGGCGAATATGCGTTGCACCTGCGCGGACAAGATGGCATGGGCGAGGTGCGTAAGATCAGTCTCGGAAATCCTCCCACGTTTTTTTATTCGCCCACCTGGTCGCCCGACAGCAAGAAAATCGCCTTTAGCGACAAACGGCTGAACCTCTGGTATCTGGACATCGAGGCAAAGAAACCGATTCTCGTGGACACCAATCCTTATGACGGGGCGGGATTCAGTCCCGCGTGGTCGCCGGACAGCCGCTGGATTGCGTACGCGCGCCAACTCGATAGCACGCTGAGTGCCGTGTTCGTGTATGGCCTGGAGGATAGAACTGCACACCAACTGACGGATGGGCTGAGCGACGCCGGCTCCGCCGCTTTTGATAAGAACGGGAAGTACCTCTATTTCATAGCCAGCACGGATGACGAACCTGCACTCGTCGCAAGCATGGGGCGGTACAAAATTCCCG
>WNFN01242034.1_pt1 | contig 10336 bp, 9 predicted proteins | sample 5400161 | NCBI WGS metagenome assembly WNFN01 (sample SAMN13153353, study PRJNA577476) | soil metagenome | isolation source: 80 cm saprolite on Douglas fir-dominated hillslope | place: USA:California | collected 2013-09-17
CCCTCGCCGATCAACGTCTCGAGCGGTCTCGCCGGGTCGGTCACCAGCGCGCCGTAGAACGGGTAGCCCGGCTCCACCGCCTTCAGCTCGACGAGCTGGGTCAGGGCCGGCCCCGCCTGCGCCATCGCCACCAGCTCGCGCACTCGCGTGACCGCCACGCCATCGGGCGAGGACGGCGGGGGGAGAGGCTGGGTGCTGCGGATCTCGACATCGCCGCCCATCAGCGACTTGGCGGAGCGGGCCACGGTGCGCTCGAGGCTGTCCGCAAAGCTGCCGACCCCGACGAGCGCGCTGACCCCGAGCGTGATGCACGCGAAGAAGTAGCCGAAGTGCCGCCACGCGCCGCGGGTCTCGCGCCAGGCGAGCCGGAGGACGAAGCGGCTCACTCGTCGCTCACGATCCGGCCGTCGCGGAGGGTGACGACCCGGTCGGCGTGGGCGGCGAGCGCCGCGTCGTGGGTGACCAGCACCAGGGTGCTGCCGAGGCGCCGGTTGGCGCCCACCAGGAGCTCGATGATCTGCTTGCCGGTCGCCGAGTCGAGATTGCCGGTGGGCTCGTCGGCCAGGAGCAGGGGCGGCCGGCGGGCGAGCGCACGCGCCACCGCCACCCGCTGCTGCTCCCCGCCCGAGAGCTGCACCGGATAGTGATGGGCGCGCTCGGCCAGGCCCACCTCGGTGAGCAGCGCCGCCGCGCGGGCGTCCGCGTCGCCCTGGCCGGCCAGCTCGAGCGGCACCGCCACGTTCTCGAGCGCGGTCAGGGTCGGGATCAGGTGGAAGGACTGGAAGACGTAGCCCACGTGGTCGCCCCGGAAGCGCGCGAGCGCGTCCTCGTCCAGGCTGGTGATCGTGACGCCCCCCACCTCGATGCGGCCTCCGGTCGGCTGGTCGAGCCCGGCGATCAGCCCCAGCAGGGTCGACTTGCCGCTGCCCGACGGCCCCGCGATGGCGACGAATTGCCCGGCCGGTACCTCGAGCGACACGTCGGTGAGCACGTCGACCGCGCGACCGCCGCTCGTGAGACGCATGGATAGCGAGGACACGCTGATCATGATGGCGTCCATACTACACGTCGCGACCCACCGACGCGGGGCGGGCGGTCGTTAGGACGGGGGAGAGGATCACTCGGCGAGGCGTGGCGGAGTGGGCAGCTTGCCGATCCACGGTCGATTCCCAGCAATGGCGTCCCGGTCTCGAGCTCGCTCTCGTTGGCGTAGCGGGTGTCGAGCGAGAGACACAAACTAGCCGATGAGCCCGCTCGCCCGATCCAGCGGCCCGAGCTGCGGATGGAGCTGGCTGATCGCCTTCGCGGCCCACTCCGATATGGCCTCGCGGGTCCAGCCGCATGAGCAGACAGCGAGCCAGCGCGGCCTAGCGGTCACGCGATCACCCAAGCAAGAGCGATGGGCGTCGTAAAGTCGGTCGCCGACCGGCTGTCGAGCAGCTCATTTCGGCCAACCCGGTTGCCAGGTACACCGACCAGTCGTCAGATACTCCTTCGATCGGCAAAATTCGAGACACGCGGTGTTCGGCAGCCCGCCCGTTTCCACATAGGTGAAATCACCATTGGGTTCTGTCCGAAAAATCTCCCACGGACCCGTCCGTCCCCAGATGGAGATCTCCGACAACGCAATGCCATCGAACCGATTCGAGCCCCGCCTCAGGAGGCAACGAAAGATATACGTATCTTCGTTGCCGCGGATGAAGTAGTCATCGCCGAGCGGATACTCTTCTCGAACAAATGCCCTCAGCGGGTCCTCCGTGCGAAATGTCTCCGCGTCGGCGGCACCGACGGACAGGATCACGATGACTACGGCGAGGATCCGGCTGGTCACTATTCAAGGATCTGATCCGCCCGTTGCAGGAGCGATGGGGGGATCGTCAAGCCGAGGGCTTTGGCAGTCTTGAGATTGAGCACCAGTTCGTACGTCGTAGGCTGCTCCACCGGCAGGTCGGCGGGCTTCTCGCCTCTCAGGATCTTGTCGACGAAGACCGCAGCGTGTCGGTGCATCTCGCGATCGTTCGCTCCGTAGGACATGAGGCCGCCTGCCTACACGAACAGCCGTTCACTGTAAATCGCGGGCAGGTGATGCTTTGCCGCAAGGTCCGCAAGCTCTACCCGGTGATAGAGGGTGACCGGGTCCGTCAGCACGGTGAAGGCATCGTCTCGCTCCCTCTTTGCCTCTCGTACCGCTCTCTCGAGATCGCGAGGAACACGTACCTCCCAGGATCGTGGCTGAACGCCAATAGCCCGTGCCGCAAGCCGTGTTTCCCTCCAGTACGTCGCCGCGTTCGGCTCCAGCGGGTTCCACAAGACGGCTACGCGCGTGATCCCGGGGAGGATCTCCTTGAGCAGGCTGAGCCGTTTCCCGCTCAGCTCCGGGTTGAGAGAGCTCAGGCTGGTAATGTTCCCACCGGGCCGGGCCAGACTGGCGATGAACCCGGCGCCCACGGGATCGTAGTCGACGGCCATCACGATGGGAGTCGTGGTCGTGGCCTCCTTGGCAACGCGAGTCGCTTGAGGACCCCCGGTGACGATGACGTCGACGTTCGAATGAACGAGATCGGCCGCGGCGGCCCGCGCCCGACCAAGATCACCCGCGGCCCAGCGGTACTCCACCGCGATATTCTGGCCGACCACGTAGCCGAGCTCGCGGAGCCCCTGCTCCAGCGCTTCGGAGCGCGGCGACGGGCCGGCGGCAAGGGACAGGTAGGCGACCCGCCGCACCTTCCCGACCGGCTGCGCCTCGGCGGCGAGCGGCGCCGCGATCAGGCCACCAGTCAGCGCACCGAGGAACGCGCGGCGGTCCATCACTCGATGACCTGATCTGCGCGTTGCAGGAGCGCCGGCGGAATGGTCAGGCCGAGGGCCTTCGCGGTCTTGAGGTTGACGAGGAGCTGGAACCGGCTCGGGCGCTCGATCGGCAGATCGGCCGGGCGCGCGCCCTTCACAACGCGGTCGACGTACCTGGCCGCCTGCCTAAACAGCTCCGCCAGATTCGGCCCGTAGCCGAGCAGGCCGCCGGCTTCGGCAAGCTCGGGTTGGACGCTCGCCGACGGCAGGCGATTGCGTATCGCGCTCTCGACGATCCTGGTGCGGTGCACGTAGATCACCGGCCCCGAGAGCACGAGAAGCGCCTGCGGCCGTGATCGCATGGCGCGTGAGACCGCTTTGTCTAGGTCGGCGTCGGCCCGGATCGCGATGGGGACCAGCGAGGTCCCCGTCGTCTTCGCCGCGCCCTGCGCCGCGCGCAGCTGCGCGTCGCCCTGCCGCTCGTCCCACAGCACCGCCAGCCGCGTCAGCGCCGGTATCGCCTCGCGGAGAAGCTGGATCTCCTTCCCTGCCAGCTCGGGGAGATCCATGAAGATTCCGGTCACATTCCCCCCAGGACGGGCGAAGCTCGCGACGAAGCCGCTCGCCACGGGGTCGCTCTCGAGATCTATGGTGATGATCGGTATGGTGGACGTGAGCGTCCGTCCGAGCTCCCATCTGAGCTGACCCGGGAGCACGAGGCAGTCGGGCTTGAGCCGCACGAGATCCTCGATACTGCGCGTTTCCCCTGCCGACCCTTGCCGCCAGTCTATGGCGATGTTGCGCCCCTCCTGGTAGCCGAGTTCCTGCAGGCCGGCGACAAGCGCGTCTCGTATCGCCGGATTCGCGACGGCGAGGCCGACCCGCCAGACCTTGTCGGCCTGCTGTGCGTCCGTGGCGCGCGGCGCGGCGATCAGGCCAGCCAGGGACCCAAGGAAGACTCGGCGGTCCATCCCGAGGAACTTACACCGGAACGGCCGGCGCGGGGACTAGGAGGACATACCCGGTAGCCGTGTCCCGGGGGCAGGTTCTTCGACCGGCGGCCCTCTTTTACCGAGTCGTTTCCGGAAGACTTTACCGGCTGTCCGGGGACGGACTTGCCCTCCGAGCAATAGAATCGGACCCTTCCGAAACAGGTACGGGACTTGCCCGTCTTTCGCCCTTGGCAAACATGCCGACACCGGAGCCGGCCGAGAAGCTAGCGTGGTGGGGGCTCCTCGTCGGGCCCCTGCGCGAGGTGCGCGCCGATCGGATCATCCTCGGGAGCGAGATGATCCTGTTCCTTCGTCCTGGTGATACCTGCCCCTATGCCCCCGGCACCAACGTGAAAGTGACGTACCAGAAGCACGGCCCCCGGCTCGAGGTGGACAGCATTGCGCCGGCGGAGTAACCGCGAGGAGGGTCGAGATGGACAATAGCTGGAACAACCCGTGGAAGCTAACCGCGATCGCGATGGCTCTGATTGTCGTCACCGCGGTGGTCACCGGGATCGTGGTGGCGAACCGGACGGGGACCGGGCCGGCCGAGCAGACCGTCAGCACACCGACGCCCGCGAAGCCGCCGGTGGCGCCAGCCACGACCCCACGCCCGGCCTCCGCAGTCCCGCCTCAAGCGGCAATCGAGAAATGTAACCAGTACGTGGCAACACCGCCCAGCCAGCGGGACAAGACCATCGGGGTGGTCAAGGACACCGCCATCGGCGGCGTAGGCGGGGCGGCGGTCGGAGCGGCCGGAGGCGCCATCGCGGGCGGCGGCAGAGGCGCCGGAACGGGTGCGGCGATTGGGGGGCTTGTTGGAGCGGTGGGTGGGACGTTGTATGGCCTGAACGACATCCACAAGAACAACCAGGAGGCCCAGGCTGCTTACGCGCGCTGCATGCAGGCGCATGGGCATACCGGATAGCCGACTAGCGAGCGCGCGGGCGGAACGGGGCGGCGAGGGGCTCGCCCACGAATACCCCCTGGCCGGGCCAGGCCACGCTCTTCCAGTAGGCCTCGATCGCGGTCTCCCCGCGCGTGTAGCGGGCGATCACCACCGCCGGCTGCGGAAACTTCGACGGGAAGTTGCACGGCTCCACCACCGCGCCGTAGCTGGCGGTGGCGCCGGCCTCGAGCCAGCGCAGCACGCTCATCTGGTCCTGCCCGGTCAGCACGCCGCCGGTGGAGGTGAGGTGGTCGGCGATGGCCCCGGGCAGGAAGTGAAGGGTGTCGAGCCCCGCCACCGTCGCCGCGCCGGTGAAGTAGAAGAGCACGTCCTGCCGGTCCCGCAGCGCGTCGGCGTCGATGCGGCGCACGCGGACCGGGACGTCGAGCGCGGTGGCGAGACCGTATCGGGCCGCGCGCGTGTTGCGGGCGCGGTCGGAGGTGGAGAGAAGATAGGCGGTGCCGGACGGGAAGGAGGAGTCGGCGGCCACGCCGCGATCGATCATCGCCTTGGCCTCCGCCACGCTCGCCCCGGCCAGTAGCATGGCCGGGCGCATGCCCCAATCCCGGAACGGCGTCGTGCTCGGCGAGTCGAAGTAGGGGCTCGGGCGCGTGCGGCGGCAGCCCTCCGCGCAGAACGCGGGGTCGAAGCCGAACGCGAATGCGGTGGTGACCGACAGGCAGTCCACCCGGAACGGGGTGGTCCACGCCAGCGCCAGCGCCTGCACGCGTCCGGGAAGCCCCGCCTGCACCTGGGCGCGGGCCGCTTCGAAGGCGGAGCGCCCGATCTCGCCCTGCCCGGTCGGGAGCGTGACGAAGACGATGTTCGCGCGCGGGACCCCTCGGCGCCGCACGTAGTAGTCGCCGATCTCGACGCTGTAGGGGTCCGCGGTATTGACGACCACGCCGAGCTGGGTGGCGTCGAGCGCGACGGCCGGACCGGGCGCGGCGAGAGGCCACGACGTCGCGAGGCCAGCCGTCACCATCACCAGCCGGAGCAGCCGGTGCGTGCGCACGGCTCATACTACACTGGCCTCATGCGTGGCCTCCTCGGCCTGCTGCTCGTCGTCCTCCAGCTCACCGCCTGCGCGGCGGCGCCCGCCGCCCCACCGCCGGGGCGCGTCATCGTGGCCTTCGGCGACAGCCTCACCGCCGGGTTCGGGGTCCCGGCGGACGAGACGTATCCGGCCCGGCTCGGGGAGCGCCTCAAGCGGGAAGGCTACGATTACCGCGTGGTGAACGCGGGTGTATCGGGTGACACCACCGCGGGCGGGGTGAGGCGCGTCGACTGGGCGCTCCGGCTCAAGCCCGAGATCGTGATCCTGGAGCTCGGGGTCAACGACGCGCTCCGCGGCCAGAAGCTCGCCGGGGTGCGCGCCAACCTCGATCAGATGATCATGCGCTTCCAGGCCGCGGGGGTGCGGGTGCTCGTGGCCGGCATGCGCCTGCCGCCCAACTACGGCGACCGCTACGCGGAGGACTTCCACCGCCTCTACGCGGAGGTGGCCCGGGCCCACCAGGCGCCGCTCATGCCGTTTTTCCTCGACGGGGTCGGCGCGGTGGCCCGGCTCAACCAGGCCGACGGCATCCACCCCACCGCGGAGGGGTACGCGATCGTGGTCGACCGGCTCTGGCCGTATCTCGTACCCCTGCTGCGCCGCTAGGGATCGTGTTGCCAGAAACGCCTTTCCCGACTACGATATGGCCGTCGTCAGGATGTTCTAAACGCTGCGGTCCCCCCAAAGGGGAGCTCATGACCACACAGTCCGGGGAGTTCTCGCTCGAGGCGAAGTATACCCAGGAGCGCGGACGCATCTTCCTGTCCGGCATCCAGGCCCTGGTGCGGCTGCCGCTCGATCAGCATCGCGCGGACCTCCGCCGTGGTCTCAATACCGCGACGTTCATCTCCGGCTACCGGGGCTCGCCGCTGGGAGGCTTCGACCAGACCCTCGAGCGCCTGTCGGTGCTGCTGAAGGCCCACGACGTGGTGTTCTCCTCGGGCCTCAACGAGGACCTGGGCGCCACCGCGGTGTACGGCAGCCAGATGGCGGGACTCTTCCCGAAGCCCAAGTACGACGGCGTGATCGGCATGTGGTACGGCAAGGCCCCCGGGGTGGACCGCACCGGCGACCTGTTCAAGCACGCCAACTACGCGGGGGTGGGCAAGAACGGCGGGGTGCTCGCGCTGGCGGGGGATGATCCACTTTCGAAGTCTTCTACCTTGCCGAGCGCCTCCGAGGTCGCCCTCTACGACGCGTTCATGCCGACCCTCTACCCGGGCAACGTGCAGGAGATCCTGGACCTGGGGCTGCACGGCTTCATGCTCTCGCGCACGTCGGGGCTCTGGGTCGGCTTCAAGATCGTCACCAACGTGGCCGACGAGATCGGCACCGCGGAGGTGGACGCGGAGCGGGTGAGCCCGATCATCCCGGTGGTGGAGCTGGACGGCAAGCCCTTCCAGCACCAGATCAACGTGAACCTGATCCCGCCCTACGGCCTCGACATGGAGCGCACCATCCACGGGGCGCGCCTCGAGCTGGCCCGGCGCTACGCGTACGAGAACAAGCTCAACCGGATCACGGTGCCGACTCCGAACGCGTGGCTCGGCATCCTCACCAGCGGCAAGACCTACTACGACGTCCGCCAGGCCCTCACCGAGCTCGGCCTCGACGAGGGCGCGCTCCGCCGCTACGGCATCCGGATCCTCAAGATGGGCATGCTGTTCCCGATGGAGCCGCGGGTGGTGCGGGAGTTCTCGCGGGGCCTGCAGGAGATCCTGGTCGTCGAGGAGAAGCGGTCGTTCCTCGAGATGTTCTGCAAGGACATCCTCTACGGCATGACCGACCGGCCGCAGGTGGTGGGCAAGGTCGACGAGGAGGACCGTCCGCTGCTCCAGCCGGTCGGCGAGCTGGACTCGGACCTGGTGGCCCGCGCGATCGCCCGGCGGCTCGCGCGGCGGATCCGCATCGACTCGGTGGAGGCGCGCATCCAGCACCTCGACGAGCTGAAGCGCCGGCCGAAGCTGTTCACCCTGGCCCGCAGCGCGTTCTTCTGCTCGGGCTGCCCGCACAATCGCTCCACCGTGGTGCCGGAGGGCAGCGTGGCCTCCGCCGGCATCGGCTGCCACGGCATGGCCATGGGCATGGACCGGGGCATCATCGGGGTCACCCACATGGGCGCGGAGGGCGCGCAGTGGGTCGGCATCGCGCCCTTCACCGAGACGTCGCACCTCTTCCAGAACATCGGCGACGGGACGTTCTTCCACTCGGGCGGCCTCGCCCTCAACTACGCGGTCGCCTCCGGCGTCAACATCACCTACAAGATCCTCTACAACGGCGCGGTGGCGATGACCGGCGGCCAGAACGCGGCGGGCGCACTCCCCATCCCCGCGCTCAGCCGGCGGCTCGAGGCCGAGGGCGTGAAGAAGATCATCATCACCAGCGACGACACCGCCAAGTACTCGGGCACGTCGATCGCGGGGAACGCGGAGGTCTGGCACCGCGATCGCCTCCTCGAGGCCCAGTCGGTGCTGGCCGCCACCCGCGGGGTCACCGTGCTGATCCACGACCAGCACTGTGCGGCGGAGAAGCGGCGCCTGCGCAAGCGCGGCAAGATGGTGGATCCGCAGACCCGGGTGTTCATCAACGAGCGGGTGTGCGAGGGGTGCGGGGACTGCGGCAAGAAGTCGAACTGCCTCTCGGTCCAGCCCCTCGACACCGAGTTCGGCCGCAAGACCGCCATCCACCAGTCGTCCTGCAACAAGGACTACTCGTGCCTGCTCGGCGACTGCCCGTCGTTCCTGACCATCGTGGCCGCCGGGACGGCGCCCAAAAGGGAACGGAAGGTGACCCCGATCGAGGGCGAGCTGCCCGAGCCGTCCCTCAAGGTGCCGGCCGAGGGCTTCGCCCTGCACATGATGGGGATCGGGGGCACCGGGGTGGTGACCATCAATCAGATCCTCGGCACCGCCGCCATGCTCGACGGCCGGCACGTGCGCGGCCTCGACCAGACCGGGCTCAGCCAGAAGGGCGGGCCGGTGGTCTCCGACCTCAAGCTCGCCTCCGCCACGATCGAGTCCGCCAACAAGGTCTCGGCCGGCTCCGCCGATCTCTACCTGGGCTTCGACCTGCTGGTGGCCACCGACCCCGTCAACCTCGACAAGGCGGAGTCGGGGCGGACCATCGCGGTGGTCTCCACGAGCCAGATCCCCACCGGCCAGATGGTGGTGGACACCGCGGTGCACTTCCCCGAGCTGAGCAGCATGCTGATGAGCATCGATCGGGTCACCCGCAAGGATCCCAACGTCTACCTCGACGCCCAGGCCATCGCGGAGGGGCTCTTCGGCGATCACATGGCGGTCAACCCGATCATGCTGGGAGCGGCGTACCAGGCGGGCGCCCTGCCGGTCTCCGCCCCGTCGATCGAGAAGGCGATTCGCCTCAACGGAGTGTCGGTCGAGATGAACCTGCTCGCGTTCCGGTGGGGCCGCATGGCGGTGGTGGACCGCACCCAGGTCGAGGCCGCGGTCGCCCAGGCCACCACCCGGGCCACCGAGCAGCCGGTGGCGCTCGGCGCGGTCGCGCAGGCGCTGGTGGACCGGGTGGGCGCCGCCGACGAGCTGCGGCGGCTGCTCGAGGTCCGGGTGCCCGAGCTGATCGCCTACCAGAACTCGGCCTACGCGGCCGAGTACGTGGACTTCGTGGCGCGCGTCGCGCAGGTGGAGGCGGAGCGCGCGCCCGGCCAGCGGGGCCTGGCCGAGGCCGCCGCGCGCTACCTCCACAAGCTGATGGCCTACAAGGACGAGTACGAGGTGGCGCGGCTGCACCTCGACGCGGCGGTGCAGGCCCAGCTGCAGTCCAAGTTCGGACCGAAGGTCCGCACCTACTGGCACCTGCACCCGCCGCTCCTGCGCGCGCTCGGCCTCAAGAAGAAGATCCGCCTCGGGAGCTGGTTCACCCCCGCCTTCCGCCTCCTGGCCGCCATGAAGGGGCTGCGGGGCACCCGGCTCGACGTCTTCGGCTACGCCGCGATCCGGCAGGTGGAGCGCGCCCTGATCGAGGAGTACCGGCAGCATCTGGAGACCGCGCTGGTACGGCTCAGCCCGGTCACGCACGATCTGGCCGTGAAGCTGGCCGAGCTGCCGGACGAGATCCGGGGCTACGAGCACATCAAGATGGAGAACGTCGAGCGCTTCCGGGACCGAGCCCAGCAGCTCATTGCGCAGATCAACTGAACGGGAGGACCCTCAACGGTGAGACCACTTCTGCTGCTCGGTGTGGCCGCAGTGCTGGCCGGATGCGCGAGCACCCCGGCCGACCGTGGACCGCTTTCGGCGGAGGCCGTGCTCAAGGACAAGGAAGGCAAGCAGGTGGGAGTGGCCACCATGATCCAGACCCCGGAGGGGGTGCGGATCGCGGCGACCGGTTACCGGCTGCCGCCGGGCGGCCACGGCCTCCACGTCCACGCGGTGGGTCTCTGCGAGCCGCCCGACTTCACGTCCGCGGGAGCGCACTTCAATCCGGGCAACAAGCAGCACGGACCGCAGAACCCGGCTGGGCCGCACGCGGGCGATCTGCCGAACCTGGCGATAGCCGCTTCCGGCGAAG
>WNFN01242145.1_pt1 | contig 10336 bp, 8 predicted proteins | sample 5400161 | NCBI WGS metagenome assembly WNFN01 (sample SAMN13153353, study PRJNA577476) | soil metagenome | isolation source: 80 cm saprolite on Douglas fir-dominated hillslope | place: USA:California | collected 2013-09-17
CCGAGCATGATCATGTCCACTGCTCGGGTCAACCCGGCAATGCGCGCCACTCGCTGAGTGCCACCACTGCCGGGGATTTGGCCGAGAGTGACCTCAGGAAGCGCTAGAATCGTATCTTTGGTGGCAACGCGAATATCACATGCCATTGCGAGCTCGAGACCCACACCCATTGCATACTTTTCGAGCACGCAAATGACCGGCTTCGGACAACGCTCTGGTGCGGCGATGTTCCATGCAAGGTGAGACATACCGTCGCGCTCGATCTGCGGGAATGCCTTTACATCGCCGCCCGAGGTGTACACGCCGTTTTTCCCGCGGATCACGACGACGCGCACGTCCGTATCTTCGCCAAAAGCCTCCATGACGGCGGCAATCTGACTGCGGCCACGGTAGGAAATGACATTCAACGGCGGCCGGTCGAGCCAGAGAGAGCCGACCTTCAATTTCGTGTCGACCTCATAGTGAACACCGTCGAGATTGCGCAAAATTGCGGCGCGCCGTTCAGCGTAATCTTTGCTCATGAAGTTGCCTTTACTACGACTCCCTCGCTTGCGAATGCGTCGTTCTGGGTCGACGTGCGCCAAAATATTTCCCGCCAACCGGCTTAAAATTAATGTTTCTGGACGGCCTCCGCTACCGAGGCGATGTCGCGATGCCGGCAGTGCCTTTTCCTTGGAGTCCCATCACGAGCCTTTTCTCATCGTTGCCGCGGCTTCGAGAATCGCGTTGACGATCGACGTGTAACCCGTACACCGACAGATATGGCCGGAAAGCATCTCGCGGACCCGCTGCTCGTCCGGTTCCGGCGTCTCCCTCAAAAAATGCGCCACAGAACACAGGATTCCCGGAGTGCAGAACCCGCATTGCAGCGCATGATGCTTCGCGAAGGCGCGCTGCACCTCGCTGAGCGTGCCCGGTTGGGCGAGGCCTTCCGCTGTCACGATATCCGTGCCGTCGGCCTGCGCAGCGTATTGCGTACAGCTACGCACTGCTATTCCATCGACCAGAATCGTACAAGCTCCGCATACCCCATGCTCACAGCCGACGTGAACCCCGAAAGCCTGGAGCTCGTGACGCAAGAAATCGCAGAGGAGCATGCGAGGCTCAGCCTGGCCAGATCGGCGTTGCCCATTCAATGTTACCTCAAGCGTAAAGCGCGCGCCGGCTGCACGGTACAGGATTGTCATTGCAGCCGAGCCCTTTGCAGCCGGGCCATATCGAGCGCGCTGTTCACTACACGTTCGACAAGCACTTTTGTGAGCGCCGTCCGGTAATCGGCGCTGGCCGAGCGATCCTCCATCGGAGTCACACTCGAGGCGGCGTGTGCCGACAGGTTGGCCGGGATATCTCCAGCCGCCTGGCCGAGAAAACCGCTCACGTCAATCGCAATCGGCCGGTCTTCGACTCCGCCGACACCAACGGCTAGGCGCTCAACCCGATCGCTGTTAGTGAGGCGAACGCTACAGGCTGCGGCAGCGATCGCGAAATCTCCGTGTCGCTGGGCTATCTCGGTGAACCCGTAACCGGCGTCGGGCGGAGAACGTGGCCACTCCAGAGCCGTTACGATTTCGTCCGCCTGACGCTGCGTCACCAGTGCCCCGACAAAGAACTCCGGCGCGGCAAGGCGCCGCTTTCCACGCCGTGATTGCAGCACGACGGTCCCGCCGCACGCAACGAGCGCCAGCGGTATTTCGGCACTCGGATCGGCGTGGGCGACCGACCCGCCAAGTGTCCCGCGGTTGCGTGTCTGGAAATGACCCACCCACGGCAGGGCCATTGCAAGTAACGGCACCTCCCGTGCCACGCGCGCGGAGCGCAGCGCCTCGCTCTGTGTCAGTCCGGCTCCGGTTATTACCACGTTACCGGCTACTGAAATGGTTTTCAGCGCCTGGATACGCGAAATATCGATCACCGAATGCGGACGAACGACTCTCAGGTTGAGCATCGGCCCGAGCGTCATGCCGCCCGCAAGGATTGCTGCTTCATCGCCCTTGTCCGCGAGGAGAGCGACTGTTTCTGAAAGCGCCTCCGGGCGATAATAGTCGAAGGCCACCGGCTTCATGCCTCTTCTCCGCTTCCATATCAGCGCAATCTCAACCACCACCTGCGCCAGGCGGCTGGAGTTACTGGCCTTATCCGACGCTCAAGCGAGCGAAAGAATTGGCCGATGAGGTAACGCATCACACTGCCGAGCATACGCTGGCCGACAGCTGCAAGCTTACCGCCCACCTCGGCTTCGTAGCTGTATTCCAGACGGGTGCGATCTTCCGTTTCCGGGTGCAGCCTCACCAAGCCCGATCCCGAGCCGAATCCCAATGGGCCGACTGCTTTGCCGAGGAGTCGAAGCGAGCGTCCGTCGTTCTTGTCGCGTAATTCGATCTGCGCGCGATACGTGCCGCGAATCGCGCCAACGCCAATCGTGACCCGAGCTGAGTACCGATCGACTTCGTGCTGCGTCAGACTGCTACATCCGGGAATGATGGCAGCAAGCTCGTTCGGATCTAAGAGACGTCGCCACACCTCCTGCACTGGGGCAAGGAGAGTAACTTCCCCTCTCCCGGTCAACGTCTTGCGGGGAGCCGACCCTGCTGGTTGGCTCGAGATTGTCGGACCACCCTTTGCGATCGGATCGTGTCCGTTGGCGAGTGCCCAGACGCGCTGCAGGGTGAGCGGCAATGAGATGTCGTCGCGGCCAAGGGCATCGGCGACGGCATTTGTGATAGCAGCCGGGGTTAGCATCGAACTACCGTCTCCCATCCCCTTCGCGCCAAGGGCATTGGCGGGAGAGGGTGTTGCCACGTGACCGATCTGGATCCGCGGAACCTCGACGGCCGTCGGACAGAGATAGTCGGCAAAAGTCCCCGACAGAAAATTGCCGTTATCGTCATACGCGAGCTCTTCGAACAGGGCCGCGCCCAGACCGTGGGCAAATCCGCCGTGCACCTGCCCTTCGACGATTTTGGGGTTGAGTTGGGTGCCGACGTCGTGAACGGAGGCGTATTTGTCGATGCGGATGGCGCCCGTCTTGGCATCGATCTCGACCGCTGCCAGATCAATCACAAAGCCGAACGTGACCGCCGAGGCAATCCGATCTTCATCATCGGGCGAACCCAAGACCGCAGGCGAGATGACGGCTGACTCATGAATTCCCGGGCTTGTATTATCGGGCAAACCAGCCGGATCCCAGTGCGCGCGCGATGCCGCCCTGCGGAACGGCAGTCCCCTGTTGGACTGACCGCGTACCCGCGCATAACCTTCATGCAGCTCAATCTCGTCAGCAGATGCATCCAGCGCAGCCGCGGCAACCAATCTGATTTTCTGCGCCGCTTGCTCCGCGCATTTCGCCACGGCCGCGACAACGATCGCCGCGAAACGGTTCGAATAATTGCCCGAAGCAATGGACCAAGCGCTCGTCAGCGTGTCCATCTCGGTGACCACGTGAATGTCGTCCGGATGAAGCCCGAGCGCGTCGGCTACGATCTGCGCTGCAACTGTCGCGTGGCCCTGGCCGTTCGGGCAGCTACACAAGCGTACCGTGACTTGCCCGCTCGGATCGACAGCGATTACGGCGCTGGCGTTTGCGCCGGACTTGCGGTCAGTGCGACGGCGCTCTTCGGCTGTCTGCTCAAGCGAAACGTACGCCATATTCGAGCCGGACGGCTCGACACCAGCTGCTAGCCCGATCCCAAAAAGCCGTCCAGCGCGCCGTGCTGCGGCGCGCCGGCGTTTGAGTTCCTCATAATCGACGATTCGCAACAGTTCCGACAGCGCCCTCTCATAGTCGCCGGCATCAAAGACCGCGCCTGCCGGTGCTTTGTAGGGGAAGGTGCCGGCGGGAATGAAATTGCGACGGCGCAGTTCCACCGGATCCATTTCCAGGCCGCGTGCCGCAATTTCCATTATTCGTTCCAGGGCAAAATAGAACTGCGGTCCTCCATAGCCTCGATTGAGGCCAACGGGTGTGGAGTTCGTAATGACGAGCTCATTGTCGATGGAAATATTCTTGACCTTGTAACAGCCATTCGAAGCGGCGTGCATTCGATAGATCGAGGCCGGCTCGGGCGGGCGAACATAGGCCCCCATATTTGCGGTGTTTTTGAACCGCAATCCCGTGAGCTCGCCGTGTTTTGTAAACGCCGCGGCGACCGTTCCCAACCGATCGCTCGAGGCGGAAGCGGCCGTGAGATGCTCGGCACGATCTTCAATCCATTTGACAGGGACGCCCGCCTTGCGGCTGACCGCCGCCAGAAGAACAATGTAAGAAAGAACCGCCTGCTTGATCCCGAAACTTCCGCCACTGTTTGGGGGTGTGATTAGGCGAAGCCGATGTCCGGCCACGCGCAATGCGTTAGCCATGAGGGGCTGGACTACGAAAGGGCCCTGGAAGTTGGACCATACCGTATACCGGTCGGGGGCGCGTTCGAACTGCGCGATCACCCCGAACGTCTCGATCGGAGTGGACGCATAGCGCGGAAACGAATATGAAAACTCGAATACTCGATCGGCGGCGGCAAACGCAGCGTCTGGATTGCCGTAACTGAAGCTGCGCCGGCTTATAACGTTAGACCCAACGGCTTCGTGGATCACCGGCGCATCGCGCATGGTCGCGCTTCGCAAAGTCGTTACGGCCCGAAGTACCTCATACTCAACGTGGATCAGATCGCATGCGTCTTCAGCGACATAACGCGTATCGGCAACCACCACCGCAATGGGCTCGCCCACGTATCGTGCCTTATCGATCGCGATGGGATAGTAGGCCAGGGGAGCCTTCACGACGCTCGATATCGGCCCGATTAGTCCCTGGACGTCCTTTCCGGTGATGATGTCCCGAACGCCCGGCAGCTCCCGCGCCCGTGCGACATCGACCCACCTGATGCGGGCATGCGCATGGGGCGAACGCAACACCGCCGCAAAGCAGATTCCGGGAATCGGATAGACATCGTCAATGAAACGGGCCTGCCCAGTCAGGAGCGCTTCATCCTCCTTGCGCCCAACAGCTGCGCCGACCCATCGCTTTGATATGGTCTCGACTACGTCCGGCAAGAGGGGGTCAATCTTGGTATTAGCTGGCCTCCGTTCTATAGAACCAGCCGGGGCGTCACCACAAATAGTAATTGACAGGAAATAAGGCCATTTGACCTTATAAGTATGTGCCTGATGAACGCCGCTGGCAGGCCCCATTGTCCAACAGCGCAAAATGCGGCAGGTGTCCCCGGGATGCATTCCATGTGTGCCACAGCACAATGAGCTTCGCCGAGCGGCTGAGAACTCCCGCCAAGACTCAATCGTGACTTCCAATCCGTCGCTTCAGGTAGCAATCGATGCTCTCTCGCTTCCGGGCATCATCGTTGGCCATCGTTTGATCTCCCGAGGAGATGAAAATGCATTATGGCCGGAGGAGATTCCCGCCTTCACCTCAAGCATTGATAAGGTCCGCCGTGCTAGCGGCGCCGCTCGGATTGTCGCACGTCAGCTCCTCAGGCGGTTGGGGCGACCTGAATGCGCGTTGCCGAGGGGTTCAGGGGGAGCCCCAACATGGCCCAGAGGCATTACCGGCTCCCTGGCGCACGACTCTAGCGTCGCAGTTGCGGCGGTCGGCATGTGCAGTGACATGGACGGGATAGGAATCGACATCGAGCCCGCAGAGTCATTGCCGACCGAATTGCTGGGTCTGGTGGCGACGCCGCGCGAGCGGCTAACAATAGATAACTATGATCCCTATGGTGGACGGCTGCTCTTTGTCGCTAAGGAAGCTGTATATAAGGCTGTTTATCCGCTCGACCGGACCTTCCTTGATCATCACGATGTTGAAATTAACTTCCCCGACCGTAAGGCCATTACCCGCAATGGCCGAATCATCGACTTGCGGTTTTCCATCGCTGCCCACATCATGGCACTGGCGTTTCTACCCGTATTGCGGTGACTGTTCGTCGTTGAAGATTATTCGAAATCGGAAGGCAGCGGCGCTCCTGCCGCTGCTGCCATCAGAGGTACCGAGCATCGTCATCGACGCCGGCGGCCCATCTGACCACTCCTAGTTTGGTCATCTGTTCTACGCCGTCTGCTATGCAACAAAACGGCCGTCTTCCATCCGTAGCCGGCGAGCCGGCAACTCCATCTCGTCGAGGTATCGGTCATCGTGCGTTATCGCTACCACGGTCTCACCGGCTCGTTTCAGCTCCGGCAACAGATCGTAGTAGAACTTACGCCGAAATTCGGGATCTTGATCGGCGGCCCATTCGTCCAGCAACAGAATCGGCCGCTTTTCCAGTAAGCTTGCGATAAGCGCGAGACGTTTGCGCTGTCCGGCCGAGAGATCGAGCGTGCTAAACTGGCCGTTAGTGAGGCGCGTTTTGTCCAGTAATCGAAATTGAGTCAGTAGACGATCGACCTCCGCTCGATCCGGATCGGGTATGCCATAGAGTTTCTCAAAAAGATGGTAATCAGGAAAGATGGCAGAGATCAGCTCGCGATATGTTTGGCGCGTGCTGTCATTGACACGCACGCCATCGAAACTGATTTCGCCTGAATCAGGCTTGTAGAGACCCGCGAGCAACTTCAGGAGTGTCGACTTGCCCGAACCATTGCCGCCGGTGATGAAAACAAGCTCGCCAGATAGCAGAGTGAAGTCGATCGGGCCGACCTGAAAAACGGCGTCGGACCATTTGTCCAGGTACCGGAACACTACATTACGCATCTCGATCTTTTCGAAGCGCTTTCGAGGTTCCACTACCTCAATTTGTGCTTTCGGGATGGTGGCGAGTAGCCTGGCCTCCAGCCGCTCGATGTTGTCGGCTGCGGTATTTGCGGCGCTCATGATTGGTATCGCCTGAACGAGACCAAAGCAGGTCCCGACAACAAACACGAGCGCGGTTATCGTCTTCGTGATCGACTCTGTTCCCAATGCGTCGCCGAACGTTGGGACCGCAAACGCTATCGCGCCAAGCAAGCCGTATAACGCGCTTTGCAAGAACACCATTCGCTTAAACGTCTCGCTCTGCGCCCTTATTTTGATGTTAGCCGCGGCTCGCGAGACTTCGACAATGTCGTCAAATAGAGCCTCGCTCCGTGAACTGTTGAGCCTTACCTCTTTGAAGCCGTTCAACAGGTCCATGAGGCGATCAAACAGCCGGTGCTCCAAATTGGAGGCCTCATGCGAGGCCACGGCAAGTTGGCGACTCTTCGCGTGGAACAGCACCGCTGCCACGCCGACAATGACGACGCTCAACCCGAAGGCCAGGAGCGACAAATACGCGACATACATTGCGACGAAGAAGATGAGAACCGCGCCCTGCGCCGCAAAAGCAAGCGTGTTGCTCATTTGCGTAAGCGTTGCGGTCTCCTTTGTGATGGCGCCAACGATTTCTCCACGACCGATTGATTCCAGCGGAAGGAGCTCGGAGTGCCGCACGTGATCCATCAGGCGTAGCCGTAGTTTATGAACGATCGCTTCGATCTCGGCAGTCGCCGTAATCAAAATGTAGTGCTGGGTCTTAACGAAGAGAAACAATGCGACAACGAAGAGTGTTGCCGACCAAAGGCTGACGGTCCCAGCGTCGGCAGCCTGAGCGCCGGAATTTATCGCAGTCAGAATCGCGGCGGTGCTAATGCCTCCCAGCGCCGATATGACAATCAGCCGATTCAAGGAGCCGTACATTTCACGGCGAACGAGCCTGAAGAAAAACATCGGTACGGCGTTGTCCGTTTGCACTCGTCGGGCGTCAACACGAGCGCAGAGAAATTGCCACCTGTAAGGCAGCAGGAGTTAGTCGCTCTGCGAGCGGTGACGCCATTCGACGCGCTCTGATGGCGCGGTTAATTTCAGCACGATTAGCATCACAATGGGAGTGAGAAAAAGTGACATTATAAACGTGCCAAAAAACCCCATCCGGCGTTGGCTGCCGCAGAGTCCGGTTAGAATGCAGAACAGGATATAAATTATAACGACGACCGCCACCGTCATTACGTCACGATCTCTGTTTTGTGCCCAGGCTTATCCATGCCGTCTTCGGAATGGATTGGAGGCCGACAGCGTCAAGGACCGCTAATCCCTGCCCCCTTGCTCGTGCCGCGGGTCGTGGAAGCAGGAGAGGGTGGCGGCGCGGCAGAGCGGCTGCTCAATTTTTCTTTTTGAGCCTTAATGAACTCACGGTAATCAGGAGGATTAAAATCAAGAAGCGTCCCTCCCGAAGCAAAATGCTGAATAAAGACCTTACCGATTATGTAGGTAGCGCCAGCGGAGAACACTGGCATCGTGAGTGCTCCGATCGCTGTCCCGAACCCAGGCAAGCTCTTTACCAGGCTTCCCACGCCCACGGCGGTAGTTGTTGCGGTGCTCGCTGGGAGCACCGCTCCTGCTAAGCTGGCTATGATCGATTTGCCTCTATTTTCGGAAAACGGAACTCCATAAATCTCCGAAAGGCGCCGTAACATCTGGAGTTGAACCCCACCCACTGCAGCCATGTCGACGATCGGGATCGGGATCAAACCGGCGGCTCCAGACCAGAGTGAGAAACGATCGACTAATTTCGATGCAGCCTCATCGCGCTCCTGGTCTGTCATAGAGGTTGTATCGAAACCGGTCGTGCCCGGATCCTTCCTTTCAGCCGTGCCACCGGCAGTCGTTTCCTGTGCCATTTTCGGATCCTTTCTCGTCACGTGTACGCGGGCCCAACGTACGATCCGGTTGAGTCAACTAAAATTGATAGGTGGATGACCGCATGCAGGACCCGGGTCAGTACTCTAGCATATGAAGGCAATGCGCACTAGGCGTTTGTATCGCATTCCATGGCGTTCCCGCGCTCCTACACCCATGACAATGGGAATTTCTACCTGTACAAATGAGCCTCTACAGAAGCCCGATCGCTCCTGCATCATGATTTAATTGGTCTGAACAGGGTTTTTCGATTGGTGTCTGATCTCAATCGCAGTTTTAGCGGCAGGATGCAAAGAGACTGGGCGCCCGTTCAGAATAGTAAGATGTACCGGCTGTCAGCTGCCCAGCTCGGGATTTGGTTTGCTCAACAAATCAATCCGTACACCTCTGCATACAATATTGGTGAATATCTCGAGATCCATGGGTCCTTAGATCCCCTCTTGTTTGAGCAGGCATTACGGGCAGTTGTAAACGAAACGGATGCGCTGCGGCTGCAAATCATTAATCACTCGGATGGACCGCTGCAGGTTATTCGTGCTGCGTCCTCGTGGACGATGCCGTTTATGGATGTCAGCGAGGAGGCTGACCCGCGAGCAGTGGCAGAGTCATGGATGCAGGCTGATTTGGCCCGCCCCGTTGAGCCAACTCGTAGCCCGCTGTTCGGATACGCTTTGTTCAAGGCGTCAGCCAATCGTTTCTTTTGGTATGCACGCTATCACCACATCATTATGGACGCGTTCGGCATGTGGCTCATCGCCCGGCGAGTGGCGAACATCTACACAGAGCTTGCCGATGGGCGGACAACGAATGATGGATCGTTCGGTTCTGTTGCGGTTCTGCTGGAGCAGGATGCAATCTATCGTGCTTCCAAGCAATTCGCTGTAGACCGGCAGTTTTGGGCGGACTACTTGGACGGCCGCCCTGAGGCTGCGAGCCTTGCTGGCCATCCATGGTTGGGTGAATCTCGTAATTGCCTCCGTAACACCGCCTATCTGCCAAATCGCAGCATGGACTGCCTCCGCTCGGTCGCACATCGCACCGGCACAAGCATACCTCAGGTCATAAGCGCGGCGACGGCGATCTTTCTGCACCGCCTCACCAGTTCTAACGATTTGGCTTTCGGTCTTCCTGTCGCGGCTCGCAACGGCGTGTCGCGATTCACTCCCGGTATGGTCTCGAACGTGTTGCCGCTACGCGTGTCTGTTCGCCCGAACATGACCGTGTCGGAAGTTGTAGGTCAGACCTCCTGGCAAATGCGTCGAGTACTGAAGCACCAACAATATCAAATTACCGACCTGCGACGCGATGGCGGCATTGCCAATAGCCGAATGCTGTTCGGGCTTTCCGTCAACATCATGACGTTCGATTACAGTTTTACGTTTGCCGGCAATAATATCATTGCACATAACCTCTCACTTGGACTGGCCGAGGATTTCTCGATTGCCGTTTATCACCGCTCAGATGATGCTCCGCTTCGGATCGACTTCGATGCCAACCCGAGACGTTATGGCGCGGTCGATCTGGCCAACTATCAACAAAGATTTTTGAAGCTGTTGATCGCTACTGCCGATCCCGAGGTTTCGATTGGGCGGCTTGAGCTTGTCTCTGGGGAGGAGCGGCGCAGGATCCTGCAGGATTGGAACGCGACGTCTCGGGCGCTTGAGCCGCGGACGGTTGCGC
>WNFN01242256.1_pt2 | contig 10336 bp, 7 predicted proteins | sample 5400161 | NCBI WGS metagenome assembly WNFN01 (sample SAMN13153353, study PRJNA577476) | soil metagenome | isolation source: 80 cm saprolite on Douglas fir-dominated hillslope | place: USA:California | collected 2013-09-17
CCGCGAACATCGGCACTCCGCGAAGATGATTTTCCAGCGCGCGCCGCCGATAAGTCTGATCAAGTTGTGCCCGGAACGTTTTGTTCTTGAGCATGATGTCGAGAACATTTCGCAGCATTTCGAACGCCACAACATCGGACTCCGCGATCACCGTGGCCGAGCGCGGATAAAAATTCATGCACGTCATTTCGCCAAAGAGATCGCCTGGACCGAGTTCGGCGACCGGATTGCCGTATGCGAGATCCACGGACGCATCGATTGGAATCGTCCTGTCGCGCGTTTCTTCCGCGCGCTTGTCTTCTTCGCGGGCAACGAGAGTGCTCGTCAACCGTTTGAAAAACCCCTTTGCCCCGCCCTGTGTCTTAACGTGTGCGATAGGAGTGGAAATGGAAACTTTAGCTTGGCCTTCGAGAATGTAGAAAGCCGTGGAACCAAATTCGCCTTCGCGGCAGATGATTTCGCCTTTGCGAAAGCGCCTTTTAACGATCGCGCCGCGATTCAGTTCTAAAAATGTCCCCGAGACGCCCTTGAAAACGGGAATCTGCAGCAGATCTTCAGCTTCGAACCCTTCCGCGCCCGGTCCGGCAGCAATCGCCGTGCCGACAACACTTTTATTGGTGAGCGCCCCAGTGGGACAAGAGACCATGCACTCGCCGCACGAAATGCATGTGGAATCGCCCATCGGCGAATTCAGATCGAAGGCGATGCCTGCTAAATAGCCTTTTCCCATGCGGCCGAGAACGAAATTGTTTTTGATTTCATCGCAGCCCCGGATACAACGGTCGCAGAGAATGCACGCGTCGTGATCCACGGCGATGGCCAGTGAAGAATCGTCCTTGCCGCGCGCAACTGTGCGCTTAGAGAACCGCGGCTGTGAAGCGCCGGCGGCTCTCGCAAGCATTTCCAATTCACAGTCGCCCGAATTCTGTTGGCGTGCGCAAGGAGAAGGATGATCGGACATCAAGAGTTCCAGAACGGTTTTGCGCGCCGCCAGCACTTTCTCGGAATCGGTTACCACTTTCATTCCCGGCTCAACCGGCCGGACGCACGAGGCAGCAAGCACGCGTGCCCCAGTATCCACAACACAAAGGCGGCAGACTCCGACAGGAGTCTGGCTTTGCAAGTGACAAAGTGTAGGGATGTTGATGCCGTTCATCCGCGCTGCATCGAATATGCTCGTGCCGGCGGGCACGCGGATAGGTTGCCCATCCAGCGTAATGTCGATCATTCCCGGAGGTGTGGCCGCTGTCGTCATGCTACGGGCGAATCCCAACGCGCTGCGCTTCGCCAGCTCGCGATGCGGTTGTGAAACAGATGCCGCTGGGACATTGGCTCTTCAAAACGTGCGCGTCGATTTCAGCGCGAAAATGTTTTAGCACCGATTGAATCGGCGCGGGCACGATCTGGCCAAGGCCGCAGATCGAAGTAAGGCTCATGGCTTGCGAGAGTTCGTCGAGCAGTGCGAGATCGGCTCGATACTGCGGTTCGGGTAGGCCGCCCTGTGTCCACCGGACCAGCATGTCCGACATTTTTTGCGAGCCAACGCGGCAGGGAACACACTTGCCGCAAGATTCGTTGCGATAGAAACGCACCGCATTCAGCGCCATGTCCAGCATGCAAGTCGTGTCATCGCAAACGACGATGGCTCCGGAGCCGAGCATCGAGCCGGCTTCAGCGAGCGCCTTGAAATCAAGACGCACATCGATTAGGGAAGCGGGCAGATAGCCGGACGACGGCCCGGACGGCGCAAAAGCTTTGAGCTGACGGCCGCCGCGAACGCCACCAGCATGATTGAAAATGACATCGCGCATGGGCACGCCCATGGCAACTTCGAAGATTCCCGGGCGGGCAACATGGCCGCTGACTCCAACAAATTTCAACCCACGTGATCCACCGGAGCCTTGCGCGACAAACCAATCAATCCCGCGAGCGAGAATTTGCGGAACATTGATAAACGTCTCGACATTATTAATGACCGTCGGTTTCTGCCACAGCCCAATCTGGCCGGGAAACGGAGGCTTGTTCCGCGGCTCAGCGCGATGACCTTCGATGGCTTCGATCAGCGCGCTTTCTTCTCCGCAGATGTACCCGCCAGGACTCACAAAAACTTCCAGCTCGTAGTCGAGATCGCTGCCAAGGACTTTTTTTCCCAGAAGCCCAGACCGATAACACCGCCGAATCTCTTCGCCGAGAATTTCTTCCTGAAGATGATATTCGTGCCGGATATAAAGGATGCCGCGCTTCGCCCCGGTAACCAGCCCGGCGATGATCATTCCCTCGATGAGCAGATGCGGCAGATTGGTCATGATGAAGCGGTCCTTGATCGTGCCGGGCTCGCTTTCATCCGCATTGCACACAATGTATTTCACCGGATCTGCCTGTTTGCGGACGAGATCCCATTTCATGCTGGTTGGAAATCCAGCGCCGCCCATCCCTTTCAGTTCGGCAGCCTTCAATTGTGCAAGAACGCTATCCCAATCTTTGGATTCCACCAGTTTGCGCACGACACCGTACTTCTCACCCTCACCATAGAGATCGGCTTTGCAGGCGATACGCGCCTGTTCCGGGCGCGGCTCCTGAATATCCTCGCCGCGCATCGCGCCCCGCGCCATCTGCTCGGCATGCTCCGCCGTGACCTCCGTGAAGATGTGATCGTTAATCGAGATTGCCGGAGCATGATCGCAACGCCCAAGACACGATACATCGCGAATCTGCACGTCTTCGGCGCGCGCATTCGCGAATCGTCGCTCAAGATCGGCGCGCAATTCGCAAGCGCCATTCAGATGGCAGCTCATGTCCGCGCACACGCGAATCTCGGCCTTCGGCGGTGGCACCAGATGAAAATGGGGATAGAAACTCGCCACGCTGTGGATTTGATAGAGCGGCGTTTGGGTGCGTTGTGAAAGGCCCTCAAGCTCCGCTTTTGGCAGAAAGCCGTAGCGAAGCTGGATGCCCCGAAGGTCGTCGAAGATCACGGCGCCCCGTCTCGCGCGAATGGCGCCGGGCACGTTTTATCAAACGATGCGCGGCGCGAAATGGCGTGCTGAATCCCCTGCATACTACTGTCAGCGAAGTCGCGTGTAAATAGCACGCGTTTGGCTTTTCGCGGCGCGGCGCGAAAAAGACAACGCGGCCCGTTGACTTCCGCTCGCCGCAAACGTTATAAGCAAGCAGACTCACCGACGAACCGAATGCCCAACGCCCCCAACTCCTCTTTGCTCCGCGTGGTCATCTGCGCATCCTTCATTGCATTTCCGGTGGCGCTTTCGGCTCAGAATGAACCCATCAAGTACATCGGACCGGGTTCGTGTGCGGCAACGAGTTGTCACGGCAGCGTGAAACCGGTCGTCGGCAGCCGCATTTTGCAAAACGAATATTCGACCTGGATCATCCAGGACAAGCACAGCCGTGCTTACCAGGCGTTGACCGCGGACGTTGGCGAGCGCATGGCTCGAATCTTGAAACTGGGCTCGAAAGCAGAAGAAGCGCCGAAGTGCCTGGCGTGCCACGCACTGAATCCGCCATTGGAGCAGCGCGGCCGCGCGTTCGAAATTTCCGAAGGCGTCTCCTGCGAAAACTGCCACGGCCCCGCTTCCGGCTGGCTGGGTTCGCATACGACGAGAACCTGGGCGCATGAGAAATCTCTGGCGTTGGGGATGCACGACACAAGAGACGTGATTCACCGCACCGAAAAATGCCTTGAATGCCATCTCGGAACGAAAAATAAATTTGTTGACCATGAAATGATTGCCGCCGGACATCCTGATTTATTTTTTGAGCTCGATTCATTTTCGGCGGTCATGCCGCGCCATTGGAAGTCACCGCGCGAGTCAGAGCCGGGCAAACCGGTTGAGGACGCGGCGTGGGTGGGAGTGCGCGAATGGAGCGCGGGCCAAGCCGTACAACTGCGTGTGGCGATGGAGCGATTGACCTGGCGCGCGCGGAATGAACGCTTCGACAAAAAAGACGTCTGGCCGGAGTATTCCGAGCTTTCCTGTTTTGCCTGCCATCACGCTCTGGGCCCCGCGAAAGACAGTTGGCGCCAGGAGCATGCCTACATCGGCCGCCGTCCCGGCGATCCGGCATGGAATAGCTCGCGCTATGCGGTGTTCCGCTTGCTCGCCAAGCAGATTGACTCCGCCAGTGCGATGGATCTGGATCGTCAGCTTCTTGCCGTTTCCGATGAAATGAGCAAACTCAATCCTGACCGTAACGTAGTTGTCTCAGCGGCATCTGCCGCCGTGCCGCTGGCGCAACGGATTGCAGGGCGATTGGCAACCATGCAATACGATCAGGCCGTAGCTCTGCGCATGCTGCAGCGCATTCCCGATGACGCTGAGAATATCGCCCTTGCCGACGAGCGCGCCGCGGAACAAGCCGCCATGGCCCTGGATTCGCTCTACATCGCCTATAGCAAAGACGCCAAGCCAGCCAACGCGGCCGAAGTTCGCGCCGCCATCAACGGCCTCTTCCAGCAACTCGAAAATCCCTCTTCCTATAACGCCGATCAATTCGCTTCTTCTCTCCGTCAAATCCGTACCATGCTTCATTAATTCTGCCCGTCCACGGTAGAGTAGAGAGCCCGCGAAGTATTCAGAGATATCGATGAATTCATGCGAAACGTGGTTTTGTGGATCGCCCTACTGGCGGTGGATAACGCGGAGGAAACTCTTGCCATGGATCGTACAAGGTTCCGAGTTGGGCGACCACATATTGGAACTCGGCGCGGGCCCAGGAGTGGCGACGCAGGAATTGGCGCTGCGGGCCCCACGCGTGACAAGTCTTGAGTATGACCACCCATTCGCGGCGAAACTTGCCGCCCAAGTGAACGGCTCCAATACCGCAGTGATTCGGGGCGATGCGTCAACGCTTCCGTTTGCGGACGCGAGTTTTTCTTCTGCCATCGCCATCTTGGTGCTTCACCACTTACAGTCCGGCGAAATGCAGGATTGCGCTTTTGCGGAAATTCTTCGCGTACTCCGGCCGGGCGGTGTTTTTCTTGCCTTTGAAATTCAGGATAGTTGGCTGCATCGCGTGGGACACATTCGGAGCACGTTTGTTCCCGTGGCCCCAGCGTCCCTGTTTGCTAGATTGATGGCCGTGGGTTTTTCCAAGGTGACGGTTGATATACGCAGCGGCGGCTTTCGAGTCCGCACTCTCCGTTCCCGGGAACCCTGAGCGCTTCGCTTTTGCGGCGCGTTGACGCCATTCGAACACCGTCATAGCATTGTTGAATGTTACCCTCGGCTCGCAAGAAGTTTCCCGCCGGCCCCTCCGAAGGGCTCAAACGATGGTCGCTCGGGCCGCTAAATAATAGTCCGCTGGAATACTTCACAAAAGTCGCTCGTGAATACGGTGACGTCGCCGGCCTGCGCGTGCTGAACTTCAAAACAATTTTCATCAATCATCCCGATTTGATCGAAGGAGTGCTGGTCACTAACGCCCGCAAATACTCGAAGGGCAGAGTGCTGCGCGCGAACCGCCACGTGTTCGGCGAAGGTTTGCTGACCAGCGAGGGCGATTTCTGGCTGCGCCAGCGGCGCCTCGCGCAGCCCGCGTTCCACCGCTCGCGAATCGCTTCTTACGCTGCGACGATGGTGGAGTTCACGCAGCGCTTGTTGGAGCGCTGGAGCAGTGGGGAAGAACGCGACGCTCACCAGGAGATGATGCGCTTGACGTTGCAGATTGTGAGCAAAACGCTGTTCGATGCCGACGTCGAACGCGATGCTCAAGAAGTGGGCAAATCGCTCGAACTGCTTCTGGAAATCGGTGCGAATTTCCGCCGCACTATTTTTGTCCCACACTGGCTCCCGACGCCCGCGAATCTGCGCGTGAAACGCGAAGTGGCGCAAATCGAAAAAATTCTTTACCGCATCATCGCCGAACGCCGCGCTTCGGGCCACGACGCCGGCGACCTCCTCTCGATGCTGCTCGCGGCGCAGGACGAAGACGGTTCGAAAATGACCGACCGCCAGCTTCGCGATGAAACGATTACATTATTTCTGGCCGGCCACGAAACTACTGCCAGCGCGCTTTCCTGGACGTGGTGGTTGCTCGCGCAAAATCCCGCCGTTGAAAAAAAACTGCACGCGGAACTGGACGCCGTCCTCGGCGGTCGCGCGCCGGCTCTCGATGATCTTCCGAATCTTGTTTATACCGGACATGTTATTACAGAAGCTCTCAGGCTGTATCCCCCTGCGTGGGGAACGGCGCGGCTGGCCGTCGAAGACCATGAAATTGCGGGCTACCCCGTCAAAAAGGGAATGGGCGTGGCCATGGCGCAGTGGGTGGTGCACCGCGACCCGCGCTGGTACGACGCGCCGGAAGAATTCCGGCCGGAGCGCTGGGAAAATGATTTGATGAGGCGATTGCCGCGATTTGCATATTTTCCATTTGGCGGCGGAGCGCGCCAGTGCATCGGTAATGCATTTGCGCTGATGGAAGCGACGCTCATTCTGTCGACGATCGCGCGCAAATTTCATTTGCGGCTGGTACCGGGTCATCCCGTGGTGCCGCTGGCGTCGATCACGCTGCGGCCACGCCACGGAGTCCGCATCACGTTGGAGTCGCGGAAAACAATAGCCGCCGAAACCTCATTCACCGGACAATCTACCGTCGCAGATTAAAGTCTTCTCCCAAGAAAAAAACTTTTGCAAAACTTTCACCGCGAACAGCCGCTATCTACTCGTAGCCAGCGGGCCGAGCTCGGAGCGCGTTTGCACTACGCGAAGAATGGAATCGCGCGTAACGATGCCAACGATTTGGGGCGAGCCGTCAGTGGCGCCGGTTACAACGGGCATCTGATTGACATCCGCGCTCAGCAGCCGCTCGAGCAGACCCAGGAGCGGTTCTTCCGGCGAGGTCCAGAGAATCTTCTCTCGCGGGATCATCACTGCTTGCACGGAATTGTGCGCCCACTCGTCGCGCGGGATGGAGTTCAGCGTGTGAACATTCATCATGCCGGCGAAACGGTCGTCGTTGATTACCAGATGCACGCGGCGGCCGGTGCGCAGCACTTCCGCGCTGTATTCTTCCAGTGTGATGTGCCCGGGCACCGTGGGAACTTCCTTGCTCATCACATCGGCGGCGCTCAGGCCGGTGAGCGTTTCGCGGACGGCCACTTGAGCGACGCTCTCCTGCGCGGCATTCAAGATGAACCAGCCGATGAAGGCGAGCCAGAGTCCCTGCCGAACGACGCCGTTAAACACACCGTAAGCGCCTAAAAGGATCATCGCATACGCGATTATTTTTCCACTGGCGCCAGCGACGCGAGTCGCCTTGTCAAAATTCTTTGTAGCTCCCCACACCAACGCGCGGAAAATTCTTCCGCCATCCAGAGGAAATCCCGGCAGAAGATTGAATACAGCCAGTGCGAGATTCGTCTGCCAAAGCCAGGCAGCCAGCGCTCCGATCGATTGTTCGTAAGGGAAGAGCTTGGTCAAGCCCCAAAAAGCGCCAGCGAGAAAGCCGCTGGCCAGCGGCCCGGCAATCGCGATGTTGAATTCCTGGACGGCCTTGGACGGGTCGCGCTCGATGCGCGCCAAGCCGCCGAAGAGAAACAGGGTGATGGAAACGACGCGAATTTTGTAATGCTGCGCGACGACGCTGTGCGAAAGTTCGTGGAAGAGCACCGAAGCGAAGAAGAGCAGGCTGGTCAGGACGCCCACGCTCCAGTGCTGCATGTCCGTCCAAGCCGGATGTTCCTGCTTGAACTGCGAAGCAATCATGTAGGTGATGGCGGCAAAAATGAAAACCCAGGTGGAGTGAAGATAGATGGGGATGCCGAGAATTTTGCCGATGCGCAAACCTGATCCGCGGTTCATGAGTGGTCTCAAGGTTAGCGTAGCACAAGAGTTTGACGGAAGTGGTCGCACCAAGAGCGGCGCAGGAAGTGATGAAGTGAGGAGGTAACGAAGTAAGGAACGGATGCTGGGAGCAGGCGAAAGGAACTTGGCTTGAAGGAGGTACCCCCTGTTTTTTGTAAGTGTTGCAGCTAAAGGGTTTAGATGGGGCGTAACCGGGGCGTAAGCCTTTTGTTTGCAACACTTGCGGGGAGGTCTATAAGTGTTGCTGATAAAGGACTTGTCGGAATAGTGGGCAGTGTTTAGTGGAGAGCGGGTAGTGTGTGGAGGAAGCTGCCCCGGATGGACCCTCCCTCCCCTATTTTCATAACGATATGATTCGATTGAGTTTAAGGGGTGGGGGTCGGTAAACGATATGATTCCATGGGACTTAGGAGCTTGGGTAACGGGGGCAGGGATCAAGTGAAGGAAAGTGGAAAGAAAGCGGGGCGGCGGCATAGCGTCAACGACATGGAGAGAATAGCACACCTTAATGAAAATGTTAAGTGCTTTACAGCGAATGGTCGAAAATGAGGGCCGAAAGGCTATTAGGGCAGTTGAATGGTTTCCGTGGATGAGAGAGGCAAAGCCGAGAGTCGCGCACGTAAACCCGAGGGGCGCCCAGCATCCAGAATCAGATCGGAACGCATTTCCCCAGCCGTCCGCCAAGCTACTGAGAACCGACGGGTTGGGTGGCAAATTTATGGAAGGATTCATCGTCCCGTATACCGGCCTGACGGTCCGGATAGAGTGGGTTGAAGCGAGAAGGCCGGATTGCAAGACCAAAGTCTTCCCAAAAACAAGTTGACAAGTATCATTGCTTGTTATATTTTCTGCGAAACTCTCCCGAAGTCCAGTATCTCTCTTCGAAAAGCGTGGAGGACTGTGCCTAGGATCGAAACTGCTCGGGGCGATTGCCTCGAAGTTTCGGCACGAGTAGCAAGCAGCTACCAGCTTAACAATATTAGCTGTAGTATATATATGATAATTTACTTGACATTAAAATAATGTTTGTCTAGGATACCCCTCCACAAAGCAACCTTGAGGTCGCGGTTGCGATGCCGTGAAGTGAAATTCATCCCGGGCTGCGCCTACAGGAGGCAACTTATGAGTTCGGTTAACAGAATCGTTTTCCGAGCCGTTTTTCTCGTTTCCGCAGCACTGTCTACGTTCGCGGCAGTGGCGCACGGACGTGCGTCGGCTGACAGCCCGGCGGACCAAGCCGCGGCAGACACAACCTTGCAATACGCACGAGTCGACGGCGTAGCCAAGGACCAGTTGTCAATTGACGTGACGACTGGCCCACCAGAGCCCTCCAAGCAGTTCCATTTGGTCACCAAAGACACTGTCGTGAAAGACCGGCTGGGGCAACTCCACAAGGGAGATCGCATAACAGTCGTCTATTCGGTAAGCGCAAATCAAAATGTCTTGAAGGTCTTCAGGCAAGACACGGTGACGCCAGGGCCTGAGCTGGGGACACGTGCGTGGGTGCTCCTCGGTTCTGCAGCCTTTTGCCTGCTTATCGGTTTCCTGTTTTCGGGGTTCGATCCTCGAAGACTCATCATTGGAGAAGACAATAGGTATAGCAATTCGAAGGTTCAGATTGCCGTTTGGTTTTTCGTGTTGATGACAACGTATCTCGCCACGCTGTGCCTTCGAGTCTGGTTTGCCGGTTGGGACTTCCTTGGTGGTGTAAACATCCCCCAGAATCTTCTGCTAATTTCTGGTATGAGCGTTTTGACTTTTGGCGGCGCCAAAGCCATCACCACGAGCAAGGTGGAAGCAGAGAAGGCGAAAGGGAATCCTGACCCGAAAGACCCGACGAAAGCAACGCCAAACATTCTCCTGGACCTCACCAATAACGACGGCAAACCGGCGGTCGGTGCAGCCGGGGTTGCCCAACCATCGCAACTCGACTTCGGCGATTTTCAGATGCTCATTATTACGCTCGTCGCCGTCGTCACATACCTAGCATTGGTCTTCAACTTCCTTGGCACAATCGAAACCGCAAAGGTCATAAATCTTCCCGATGTGGACACCACTATTCTTGCGACGTTTGGGTTAGGCCATGGTGCGTACCTGACAAAGAAGGCGGTCGGCACGGTCGGCCAGTCGTGAAAGTGAATATTTTCAGGGGATTGGAAATAGGAGGCATAAGTTATGCATTTAAGAGACAGCGGAATCTTCGATGTGACTCCCTCCGAGCACATAACTTTCACAGTGACAAGAAAAGACCCTCGGAACAAGGCCGAATTTGCTCCTAGAAAGGTGGATATACCATGGCATGCAGTCTAAAACCAATTGCGAACTCGCCGGATTTCCAAGCGGCAACTGGAGCAAACGTCACACTCGCGATGAACGACCACATCGGAACAGTCCTAATTGCAAAGGCGGAATACGCCGGAAAGCAGCTTGTTCCAGTGGGGCAAGCCGTTGCCACAATAACATTCGGCGTGGTTAGTGGTTCCAGTCGGATGGCGATGGTATTCGTTTTC
>WNFN01226221.1_pt1 | contig 10331 bp, 8 predicted proteins | sample 5400161 | NCBI WGS metagenome assembly WNFN01 (sample SAMN13153353, study PRJNA577476) | soil metagenome | isolation source: 80 cm saprolite on Douglas fir-dominated hillslope | place: USA:California | collected 2013-09-17
TTCGACAACCTGGCCTACAAGGTCGAAGGAGATCGTGTGACGCTGGAAGGCCAGGTGGTCCGTCCCACGCTCAAGTCCGATGCGGAAAATGTGGTCAAAAGCATTGAAGGCGTGTCGGGCGTCACCAACAACATCGAGGTGCTGCCCCTCTCTCCCATGGACGACCAGTTGCGCCGCGCGCTGTATCGCGCGATTTATGGGGATGCGAGCCTCAGCAAGTATTCGTGGTCCTCGGTGGCGTCCATTCACATCATCGTGAAAAATGGCAACGTCACCCTAGAAGGCGTCGTCGACAGCGAGGGGGACAAGAATCTTGCCGGCATACGCGCTAACAGCGTGCCCGATGTCTTCTCGGTGAAGAACAATTTGGTCGTGGGCGGCAGCGGCAAGTAAACCCGGCGAGATTTGGGGTTGAAGGAACAAGGCCGCAGAGCTATTGCGGTCCTGTTTTCTTGCATTTTCGAGCGACGAGATTACGCGGGCGCTGTCGCTCCGCTTCGCTGCATTTGCCGCGCGACGCGCCGTGCGGTCTCTTTGAGCGCCTCAAGAATTCGGGGCAAATTCGCTTCTTCCATTTGCGTCAGGGTTCCACTGACGCCCAAAGCGGCGATAGCGGCGCCGTTTGCGCCCGAAATCGGCACTGCCACGCAACGCGCGCCAAGACTGTTTTCCTCGTCGTCCACAGCATGACCCTGCGCGCGAACGAGCTCTAATTCCGCGACCAGCTTCCCCAAGCTGGTGATAGTCTTCGGCGTTCGCTTTTTCAGGCCTTGATGGTGCAGCAAGCTCTCCACTTCCGGCTTGGGCAACCAGGCGATCAGGCATTTGCCGACGCTGGTGGAGTGCAGGTACATTCGGCGGCCGACCCAAGTGTTGACCTTGAAGAATCCCGGCGCCTCCACCTTCTCGATATACACAGCCTCCCCCTGGTCCAGCACTGCCAGGTGCACCGTCAAGTGGATGCGCTCCTGGAGAGCTTGCATGAAGGGGAGGGCAATCTCCGCAAGATCCAGGTTGGCGCGCACGTCGCCACCGAGGCTCAGGATCTTCAGCCCCAGGCGATAGCGTCCTGTCTCGCCATCTCTGCGCAGATATCCGCGCCGGTCGAGGGTACGCAAAATATAGCTTGCCGAGCTCTTGGGTATTCCCAGCTTGCGGTTGATTTCGGAATTGGTTAGCCCTTCGCGGCGATGCGCGGCGGCTTCCAGGATGTTGAGGGCGCGTTCTACCGCAGTCGCCGGATTGGTTTCCATACCCGTCTGTTCAGAATATTGAACAGGGCATTGCCCCAGCCGCGCCCGTTAGGTTACAAAAATGGTGTGCGGTGAACATATGTTCAGCCTATTGAACAAGCGGTCGGGTCGAGGAAATAATTCGCCGCTAGTGGGCAAACTCGTCGCCCTGTTGACACGATCGTCCCGGCGCCCGAGAACACCCTTTCGCGAACATCCGTATCTCCTAGAAGCTTCGCCGCTTACTAACCGGCCGATGGCGCTAGGTTGGTCCTCGAATTGCCTTCTGTTCTTAGCGGTTATTTCTGCTGGAAGGGCTTAGAGGCGGATCGACGGCTATGACTTCCACCAAGGCCGGACTCAGTGTCGCGCCAAGCTCCCTGTCCCAGCGCCTCGTGCCTCTCAATTCCGCCCCAGCAGGCTTCGAGGCCGCTCGCGACCTGCCTGCGGGCTTTCTCGAGTTCCTGGCGCCGCTCCACGCGGCACTGACGCTTCGGCAGCAGGCCCTGATTGCCCGCCGCGACGCCGCGCTCGCGGAAGCGCACGCTGGTAAGCTCCCAAACTACCTGCCGCCTTCCGTTTCGACCATGCAGCCCTGGCAGATCGAGCTGCCCGAATGGTGCTTTGATCAGCGCAACCAGATGACGGGACCCGCGGACGACGCCGAACTCGTGGTGAAAATGCTGAACTCGGGCGCTCCCGGCGTCATGCTGGATCTCGAGGACTCCAACGCTAATACCTGGGAGCATCTCTCGCTCGGTATTCATAATATCTTGGAAGCGCTGGCCGGGCGCCTGACCTACTTCAACCAAAAGCGTAATTGCGCCATTGGCATTCAGCCCAGCAAAACGGTCATCTTCACGCGTCCTCGCGGCTTGCATCTTCATCAGGCTGGGATTCTGAAGGATGAGTTGCTTCCTGCTCCGCTCTTCGACGTGGCGATGATCGCGTATCAGGTGGACATTGCCGCGCTGAAACATCCGCTGTCCTTCTACATCCCCAAATCCGAATCCGCGGACGAAGCTCTCTGGTGGCGCGATTTGTTGCAAATGATCGCGCGCGCCAAAGGCGTTCCGGCGAATGCCATCAAGTGCATGGCACTGGTGGAATCGCATCCACTCGCCTTTCAAATGGAAGAGTTCGCCTGGAACCTGCGCGACCACATTCTCGGCCTCAATCTCGGGCGCTGGGATTACATGGCCAGCCTGATCCATTTCAATCTCGAGAATCCAGAATGGGTTTTGCCGGATCGCAATACGATTCCCCACAACGTCGCCTTCTTTCAGAACCTGCGCACGCTGATGCCGGAGATTTGTCACAAGCACGGCATGCTGGCGATCGGCGGCATGACTGCGCTATATCCCAGCCGCGAAAATCCTGAGCTCAACGCTCGTGCGCTGGCGGTCCTCGCGGAAGACAAAAAGAACGAAGCTTCGTGCTTCATGGATGGCGCGTGGACCGGTCATCCGGATCAAAACGAAATCGCGGTTACCCAGTTCCCTTCTCCGAATCAACTCTCTACACGCCCAAAAAACGCGGACACGCATCTGTGGCTCCGCCCGGTTCCAGCCGGCGTTGGCAAACGGACGCTGGCCGGCACTCGCGCGGCCATCCGGACTGTGATTCGCTATCGCAATGGCGTGCTGAACGGCCGCGGGGCAAGTCTTCTCGACGGCTACATGGAAGACCTCGCCACTGACCGGATTTACCGGCTGATGATTGCGCAGCGCATCAAGCACACCACTGCCGTCGATGTTCTTGACGATGACGGCCGGCCAATCCGTCACACGCCGGAATTGATTCACGGTCTTTTTGATCAAGAGCTCGATCGCCTGCTGGCCGAGAACGCCGCACTCAGCGAGGCGCAGCAGGCAACGCTTCGCGAAGCGCGGCGTTTGAGCGAGGAGATGATCCGGCGCGGCGAGTTCAATCCGGCCTGACGAGTTTTTAGTTCTAAGTTGTTGGTTCTAAGTTTTTGTTTTTGGGTTTTTGTGCTGTTTGCTTTTTTAATTTGCCTGGCGGCCCGGTTTTTCTGCCGCTGTTTCGAGCTTTGATTTTCGGTTTTACTGGCCCAATTCAAGGAGGCTTCAATGTCAGTCAACGGCACCAACGGACATCTCACCCACAATAAGCATTCCGACTGGACCTCTAATCCACGCTGGTCCGGAACGACGCGCCCCTATTCCTACGCCGACGTACTCCGCCTCCGCGGCACGATTCAGATCGAGTACACCCTTGCGCGCCTGGGCGCCGAACGCCTCTGGAACCTCATGCACACCGATGCTTACGTCCCTGCTCTGGGAGCCGTGACCGGGAATCAAGCCATCGAGATGGTGCAGGCCGGGTTGCAAGCGATTTACGGCAGCGGCTGGCAAGTCGCCGCGGATGCCAACACCGCAGGTGACGTTTACCCAGACCAGAGCCTCTACCCCTGTGACAGCGCGCCGGCCCTCGTGAATCGCATCAATCGCGCGCTGCTTCGCGCCGACCAGATCGAATCGGCAGAAGGCAAGCGCAGCGGCGTGTATTGGTTTGCGCCGATTGTCGCCGACGCGGAAGCGGGCTTCGGCGGCTCGCTCAACGCCTATGAGCTAATGAAAGCGATGATCGAAGCGGGCGCTGCGGCGGTGCACTTCGAGGACCAGCTCTCTTCCGCGAAGAAATGTGGCCATCTGGGTGGCAAGGTGGTGGTGCCCATCCGCGAATTCATCGAGAAGCTGACGGCCGCGCGCCTGGCGGCCGACGTCTGCGGCGTGCCGACCATTCTCATTGCGCGCACGGACGCCAATTCCGCGGGCCTGCTGCTGTCCGACGCCGATGCCCGCGACCGCGAGTTCATCTATGGGGAGCGCACCGCCGAAGGCTTCTATCAATTCCACGGCGGCATCGACGCAGCCATTGCCCGGGGTCTAGCCTACGCTCCCTACGCCGATATGCTGTGGTGCGAAACGTCCACGCCGGACCTCGCCGAAGCCAGGAAATTCGCCGAGGCCATTCATGCCAAGTTCCCCGGCAAATTGCTGGCGTACAACTGTTCGCCGTCGTTCAACTGGAAAAAGAAACTGGACGACGTCACCATCGCCAACTTCCAGCAGGAGCTGGGCAAGATGGGCTACAAGTTCCAGTTCGTGACGCTCGCCGGCTTCCATGCCTTGAACATGAGCATGTTCCGCCTAGCTTCCGGCTACGCGAAAGCCGGCATGACCGCGTACTCCAAGCTTCAGCAGGAAGAGTTCGCCGCCCAGGAACTCGGCTATCGCGCCGTCACGCACCAGCGCTTCGTGGGCACCGGCTACTTTGATGAAATCGCGCAGGTGGTGTCCGGCGGCCATTCCTCGACCACCGCGTTGGCCGGCTCGACCGAGGCCGCGCAGTTCCACGCGCAGCGCACCGAACATTCCCCTTCCAAGAACGTTCCTGCCGGACCGGCCGCATAGCTCCGTTCACGCGCTTCAACATCTTCTCAATAGAGGGGCAAAAGAAAAAGGGGCCGAATTCGGCCCCTTTTCCATTCAGCGCTTCAGCAAGGGTGTTACTGCGTGGGTCCTCCAGACTCCGACGTTCCCGTTCCGGAGCCGGATTCAATTTGCAGTTCATAGTTCTTGCCGTGGAAGAAGATCGCCTTCAGCCTGTTATTGCCATCTCGGTTGTCAGCGGAATAGCCGTCTTGATCGTTCTTGGTGGTTACGGGAACCACTCGCGCCGCAACGGTTGCCACGGTGTTCTTGCCGTCCACGATATTCACCTGTATCTCGGGACCCTCTCCGTTCCACTCGACCTTGTAATTTCCAGGAGTCAATTGCTTGCCCTGGACGCTTACGTTGTCATACAGATGCAGGGTTCCCTTGTTCGTGCCCGCCGCCATGGCGCTGACCGCCAACAGCAGCGATGCTCCGACCAAACCAAATATGTTCCTCGACGATTTCATCACTAGCTCCCTTTCATTTTCCTCGCTCAGAAGCGGGCTTGCTTTCGCCAACCTTCTCGAGAGGGTTTTTGCCTCAGCCAGTTCGATGCGCCGCGCTCCGGACACGGTACATGGAGAAGTCCTTTTGAGCCTACAGAAACCCATAGAAATATCGATATTGTAGGGGACGTATCCCGCGTTTTGGTCGCTCCATTCCCCGGCGATACACCCGGGCGTGTCCGCCGGGCCCATTTTGGTGCTCCTAGGGGGGTCACTACTACGCTACAACCTGAACCACGGTACCATTCAAGCTTTTCGCGTCTTTGCCGATGATAGCCAGGTATGGCCAATCTCTATTTCTGTCAGCCGCACACGAAAAACCAAGGCATGCTGCGAGCCGTGCTCACGCGCGAAGACTGCAATTACCTGGCAGCTCCCAGCGCGGTCACGTATGTCGGCGAGGAATTCCCGAATGTAGCGAACGGTTCGCGGGATGCGCGCGATTTCGCGGTTCTGAAGGTTGCCGCCGAAGAGGCCGACGCAAAATGGCGTTGCGGCTTTTACCGCGTGGACGCCGACCTGATGGAAATCAACGCCGTGCTGCTAAGATTGGCGCGTTGAGCTGCCCTCATCTCAAGCGCAAGAGCACCCTGGCTGAGACACGTTCGGAACCAGAATAACGAATTTCTACTAACGATTCCGCAAACGCCCGCGAATCCGTTATTATGGATGGCGAGACAGGTTTTTCAGGATTGGGTATCGCCCCGATGAAGACTCGCCGGCCATCTTCCTATCGAAAAGCCTTTTCTTTGCTCTGCCTCTTCGCATTGATCTTCCTCCTGAACGGCCTTGCTCCGGCACAAGATAAAAAGCCTTCGCAATATCCTCCCGCGCCATCGGCTTCGACACAGCAGGAGCCCCCGTAGTCCTGAAGGTCACCACGCGGCTGGTGACTGTGGACGTCGTGGCTCGCGATCGCCATGGGAATCCGGTTCGCGACCTCAAGGCCGAGGACTTGCAGATCTTTGAGCAAGGCAGCTCGCGCAGAGCCGAACAGCAGATCGCGTCCTTTCGGCTGATGGATCGTTCCCTCGCCAAGGCTCCCGAAGCCCAAAAGGCCGCGCTGCAAATTCCGGCAGGCGTCTTCACCAACTTGGTCACCACGCAGAAACTATCGGCGCCGCCGACGATTCTCCTGGTGGATGGGTTGAATACGGACGCCGCCACTCAGTTGCAGTCTCGTCGAAAAATGGTTCAGCTTCTGGGCTCGGCTCCCAGCGATGTCCCCGTGGCCGTTTTCCTGCAGACGAAAGATCCCCGCGACGATCCCTTCAGCAACTCGTCTCTCATGGACGAGATGGGAGGCAGTCCCGGTCAAAACGACATTCCCGGCGGAGCGCCGGGCAGCAGTCTTTCGGGCGGTGCAGGCAGCTCGGCCGGCACTCCCGGAGGAGCCGCCTCTGCGTTGATGGCGATGAAAGCTGCGCTGATGCAGCGATGGGAAAAGGAACAGTACGCCGAGTCCGTGGACGTCCGCGTTAAAATGACCCTCGACGCCCTGCGCACAATCGCGCGCCACGTGAGCGGCTATCCCGGCCGCAAGAACCTCATTTGGGTTTCCTCCGCCTTTCCCCTGGCCATCCTGCCGGACCAAAGCGCGGCGCTTGCCGCCAAATTCACGGGCACGCGCAATTACGCCGACGAAATATCCGCCGTCGCCAGCGCTCTGACGGACGCGCAAATCGCGGTCTACCCGGTCGATCCCCGCGGCATTGAAACGGAACAGCAATTTGCCGCCACGTCGGCTGGAAGAGTCAGCAACCCGTTCTCCGAGGGTGCCACGCTCAATCGCGAGAGTGGGCTTCGTTTTTCGGACCAGCAGTCCATGCAGGATCTCGCGGAACAGACTGGCGGGCAAGTCTGCCTGAATAACAACGACCTTTCGCAATGCATCAAGCGCGCGATCGAGGCGAGTTTCGCCGCATCAGCGTGAAGGCCCGCCGCTCCGGCGTGCAGCTTTCGTTTCGCGAAGGCTATTTTGCCCGCTCCTCCGACGCGACCATCTCAGCCAGCGAAGCCAAGGACACCGACACGCGCGTGATGCACGCGGCTTGCAATGACTTCCTCAGCGCCACCTCGATCCTTGTCTCCGCTAAAGCCGTTCCGCCGGATCAGGCGGGCCAAGCCAAGTATTTCCTGGCTATTGATCCCAATGCTCTCTCGTTTGGCGAACCTGAAAGCGGCGCGCGCAATCTGCATCTGGAACTGGCCGCGTGCATGTTCAGCGACCGAGGGTTGCCTTTGCAATATTTCCGCCAATCGGTCGATCAGAAATTTACCGACGGAGAGTACCGCGCAACGCTCGCCAGCGGCGTCACGCATACGCTTTCGCTGGCGCCTAAACCGGAGACGGCGCGCATTCGCTTGCTGGTATGCGATACCGCGACCGGAATGATCGGTTCGGTGGACCTGCCGTATAGCCGAGAAGCGGCTCCCACGATTCAGGCCGAAAACAAAGCAGCCGTACAGGCGTCGCCGGCGGCCAGTGCCGAAAGCGCTGCGCCGAATGCGGCCCCTGCCTCGTCCGCCACGCATGTCATCAAGTTTCATGATAAGTATGGACACACCGGCGTGCTCGCATGGGATACGCAAAAAATCGCCTATTCCGGCGATCTTTCCCCGGAAGCCAGTAGATCGACAAACGCCTGCCCAACAGCCGTTGCATTTCAAAAGTGAGAGCCACGCGGCCGACGTTTATCTGGATGGAGAAACTTCCGTAAAGTTTTCGGGCGATTTGCTGATTGATCCCAGCGTCAAACCCCTCTTCGAAGCGCTCCGCTCGCTCTACCAGTGTAAGAAGCCGGCGGCTGCGCCTCCCCAGTAATCCCTGCCGGCAGTTGGTCTGAACCGCCTCCTTGCTCTTGCCGCAGCGGAGAGTCTATCCTGAACTAGAGCCATGAACCGCGTCTATCTGGACCACAACGCTACCACGGCCGTAGCGCCCGAAGTGCTCGAGGCCATGCTCCCGTATCTCTCCGGGGAATACGGGAACGCCGCGTCCATCCACACCTTTGGGCAGAAGGCTCGCGCGGCAGTGGAAACGGCTCGCGAGCAGGTCGCGGCGCTCATCGGCGCCCGGGCGCAGGAGATTGTGTTTACCAGCGGAGGCACCGAAGCGGATAACCATGCCATCTTTGGCGTTGTGACGTCCACAGCCCCGCCAACTTCCCGCCCTCATGTGATCACCTCGAGCAGCGAGCATGAGGCGGTCCTGAACACCTGCCAGGCGTTGGAAAAGCAGGGCGTGGACGTCACCTACCTTTCCGTCGATCGCGAAGGCCGGGTTGATCCGGAAGAATTGCGCCGCTCCGTGCGCAAGGAGACACTGCTAATCAGCATCATGCACGCCAACAATGAACTTGGCACAGTGCAGCCGCTGGAAGCGATCGGGCGGATCGCTGCGGAAGCCGCTGTGTACTTCCATACCGACGCGGTGCAATCCGCGGGCAAGCTGCCGGTAGATGTGAACGTGCTCGGCCTCGACCTGCTTGCGCTTTCTGGCCACAAGTTCTACGCGCCAAAAGGAATTGGCGCGCTGTACATTCGTGGCGGCACGCGATTGCGACAGCTTCTTTATGGCGGGCATCACCAGCGCGGATTTCGGCCTGGTACGGAAAATGTTCCAGGGATCGTCGGCCTGGGCAAGGGCGCGGAAATTGCGCGGCAATCGCTGCTGCAGGACGCCGCGCGGATTTCGGCGCTGCGCGATCGGCTGGAGCAAGGGCTAGTCGCGCGGGTGCCGCATTCGCGCGTGAATGCTGCCCGCGCGCCGCGCACACCGAACACTGCCAACATTACCTTCCCTGGCATCGAAGGCGAGGCGCTGGTGATTGCGCTGGATTTGAAGGGCTTGGCCTGCTCGACCGGCGCCGCTTGCTCCTCAGGTGCGGTCGAGCCGTCGCACGTCCTCACCGCCATCGGGCTTCCGCCGGAGGAGGCTCGCGCGAGCTTGCGCTTCAGCCTAGGCCGCCACACCGCCGCGGCGGACATCGATTTTGCACTGCACATTGTGCCTGCCACCGTGGAACAGCTGCGCGACCTCTCGCCCACGTATCGCAAGGAAGCCGCCACGCGCTCGTGACCGCCGCGTTTGCCCGCAAGCTTAGTCTCTGCCGTGGTGCCGCTTACGGCAGTCTGGGTGCAATCGAATGCTTTTTTGTGGTTTTCCCGTAAAATAGGAACAGATGGCTACTGCTGCACAAGTCGACGTCTTGCCCGAGCGTAGCGAGGTCCAATCCGGCCTCGTCGCCGTGGCCATGAGCGGTGGTGTGGACAGCTCCACGGTCGCCGCGTTGCTGCAGGAGCAGGGCCGCCCGGTCATTGGCCTCACCATGCAGCTTTGGAACCAGCGCCGCCTCCCCGAACTGCAAGGTGATCGTCCGGCGCAGCACCGCTGCTGCTCGCTGGACGACGTTTACGACGCGAAGCGCGTGGCGCAACACCTGCAGTTTCCCCACTACGTGGTCAATTTCGAGCGGCAATTTGAAGAGCGCGTGGTGCGCCCATTTGTCGACCAATATCTCTCGGGGCGCACGCCCATCGCCTGCACCAATTGCAACACCGACGTAAAGTTCGAGCCGCTGCTGCGCATGGCGCGGCAAATCGGCGCGGAGCGGCTGGCCACTGGCCACTACGCGCGCATCCGCAAGAATGACGAAACCGGGCGATGGGAGCTGCTTCGCGCCCGCGATGACAGCAAGGACCAATCCTATTTTCTTTGGGGACTGACCCAGGATCAGCTTTCGCGCAGCGAATTTCCTCTGGGCGAACTGACCAAGGAAGAAGTGCGGGCCGCGGCACGCCGCGTCAACCTGCCCGTCGCGGACAAGCCGGAAAGCATGGAGCTGTGCTTCGTGCCCAACGGCAACTACGTGCAGTTCATCGAAGCCTATTCGCGCGAGCGCGGCTCGCCTCTATCGAATAGCGGCGGCGAGATCATCGACGAGGACGGCATCGTGATCGGCAGGCACAACGGAGTGCACCAATTCACGATCGGGCAGCGCAAGGGTCTGGGGTTTGCCGCAGGCAAGCCGCTGTATGTGCTTTCCATCGATCGCGAGAACAATCGCGTGGTGGTCGGAGACGATGAGTCGCTGCGCAGCACGACATGCGAAGTGGAGAACGTAAACTGG
>WNFN01213206.1_pt2 | contig 10329 bp, 11 predicted proteins | sample 5400161 | NCBI WGS metagenome assembly WNFN01 (sample SAMN13153353, study PRJNA577476) | soil metagenome | isolation source: 80 cm saprolite on Douglas fir-dominated hillslope | place: USA:California | collected 2013-09-17
AGCGGCCGGCGGGCGCGGACGGCTCCAGGTCAAGCAGCGGCGCGCACCAGCGCCGCACCGCGAAGCCCAGCGGGCTGTCGAACATGGACGTGCCCGGCGGCGGCGGCCCGGGGGCCTCGGTGAGCAGCGCCTCAAGGCCCGGGCCGTCGAGCGTGACGTTGACCACGCCGTGGCAGTGGTGATCGATCAGGGTCAGTCGCCCGTCGCTCATGACGCTCCTTCGCCTCTCGAGCCGCCCACGGTCCCGCCGTTCAGAACGTCATAACGCGCCATCCGTGACCTGGGCGCGTCGCCGAGGCGGTCGACGAGTGCGGTGATCATGGCCTCGACCAGCGCCACGGCCGGCGTCAGCGCGTCGAATGGCGACGGCGACTGGACGCTCGAGGTCAGGATGACGTCGGCCCGTGCGGCTAGCGGCGAGAGGTACGGGTCGGTGAACGCGACCAGCGTCGCCCCCTGGTCCTTGGCCGTCATCGCCAGGCGGACGGTGTCGTGCTGATAGCGACGGTAGTCGAACGCGACGAGCACGTCGCGCCGGCCGACGTCCAGCATCGCGCTTACCCGGTCGGGCCCCGCCGCGGAGAGGACCTGGACCCGGGAGCGCAGGATCTTCAGGTGCGCGGCCAGGTACTCGGCCAGCATGGTGCTGAACCGGCCGCCGAGCAGCGTGACGCTGCGCCGCGGATCGGCGAGCAGGCGGACAGCCTGCTCGAACTCGCCCGGCGGAAGCCGGGCGAAGCTGGACCGGATGCCGTCGCACAGCAGCCGCTCGGTGCGCGGCAGCGCGCCCTCGCTGGCCGTTCCCGGGCGCTCCGCGTGCATCTGCAGCGGCGAGGACAGCCGGGCGGACACCTCCGACTTCAGCGACTGCTGGAACTCGGCGTAGCCGTCGAACTCGAGCTTGGCCACCAGGCGCACCACGGTGGGCGGGCTGACCCCGGCGGCGGCCGCGAGCTTGGCGACCGGGTCGAGCCCGCCGACCGGGTAGTCGGCCATCAGGGCCCGCGCCACCTTGCGCTCGGCGTGGGTGAGCTCGCCGAGGCGGAGCCGCAGCCGCTCGGCGACGGTGACCTCCCGCCCGCTCACCATCGCCAGCGGGTCCGGGCGACGATCTCGGACGGGTCGACGTCGGCGAACAGCCGAGTCTCGCCGTGGCGCACCGCGACGAACGCCGAGAACAGCGGGTCGCCCATCGCCTCGCGCACGATCGCGGCGTCCTCCAGGCAGCGGGTCGCCTCGGCCAGCGACTGCGGCAGCCGGCGGATGCCGCGGCGGTCCAGCTCGTCCAGGTCAAAGCACTTGACCTCGAGGTTCGCCCGGGCCTCCTGCTCCCCCGCCGACCCGGTGACCAGGCGCAGCGCCGCCTCCCGGTTCTCCCGGCCCCAGCACTGGTACACGCCGGCCCAGTGCGACGGCACCAGGCGCAGGTAGCTGGCCACGCTGGGCGCGCCTACGGCGGAGAGCGCGGGCAGCGCGTCCAGGACGCCGGCCGCGAACGCCTCGCCCTCGCGGGTCAGGCCGTGCGGCCCGGGCCCGCCCGCGAACACGTTCCGCCCGTCCCGCCAGACGCTGAGGTGGACATGCCCGCCGTTGCCCACCGATCCCGCGACTACCGACGGGGCGAACGAGGCCTGGAAGCCGAACGCCGCCGAGACCGCGCGGATGGTCTGCCGGACCAGGACACTGTCGTCGGCGGCGCTGACCGGGTCGGCGGCGGCGACGGAGACCTCGAGCTGCCCGGCGGCGTACTCGGGGTGGAACTGCTCGACGGTGATGCCCTGCTTCTCCAGCGCCTCGACGACCTCCCGGGCGTAGTCCGACAGCTCGATCACGCGGGTCATGCCGTAGGCCGGGCCGACGCAGGCCGGCACGAACCCCACGTCGTCGTCGGTTCCGACCGCCCACTCCACCTCGAAGCTCGCGCGCACCTCCAGGTCTCGCCGGGCTGCCTCGCCGGCCATGCGGCGGGGCACGGCCAGCCGGTTCAGGTCCGGGACCAGGCGCAGGTCGCCGCCCGGGCCGCCGACGTGCTCGCTGGTGGTGATGTCGTCGTTGACCAGGAACACGTCGAACACCGGCGACATGCCGATGCCCCACCCGGCCGCGCGTTCCAGGCGGCCCAGCGGGATGGTCTTGACCCGCGCGATGCCCGCGTTGTCGACCCAGCACAGCGCCACCATCGTGACCTCCGCGGCGCGGAGCCGCCCGGCCGCGGGGCCCGCCTGCCGGACGCGCTCGGCCCGCTCGGCGGGTCCCAGGACCACCGGCCCGATGCCGGGCGCGTACTCAGAATCCGGGGGTCCGCCGGGGCTACCAGCCGGCGTAGTCACCTAGCACCTCGTCACTCACCTCTCCGGCCTCGACCTCGCCGATCGCCTGGTCCAGGATCGCGACGCCCTCGTCCACCTCGGCCTCCGTCATGATCAGCGGCGGGGTGATCTCCATGACGTTCGAGTAGATGCCCCCGTAGAACACGATCAGCCCGAGCTCGAACGCGCGATACACGATCTTCGCCATCTCGCGGTCGGCGGGCTCCCTGGTCGAGCGGTCGCGCACGGTTTCCAGGCCCAGCATCATGCCCAGCCCGCGGACGTCGCCGATCAGCGGGTGCCGCTGCTGCAGCTCGCTGAGCCGGCCCAGGAGGTAGCCGCCGGTGCGGCCGGCCCGCCCGGCCAGGTCAAGCCGCTCGATCTCGTCCAGGTGCGCCAGCGCGGCGGCGCAGGCGGCCGGGTGGCCGGCCATCGTGTACATGTTGATGGCCGGCGCCACGTCCAGCAGCTCGCGGCGCCCGACCACGGCGCTGATCGGCATGCCGCCGCCCAGCGACTTGCCGAGGGAGACCGCGTCAGGAACGACGCCGAAGTGCTCGAACGCGAACATGCGCCCGGAGCGGCCGAATCCGATCTTCACCTCGTCGATCAGCAGCATGATCCCGTGCTGGCGGCAGATCCGCTCCAGGCCCCGGAGGAACTGCGGCGGCGGGACGATGTCCCCGCCATCGCTCTGCACCGGCTCGACGATGATGCCCGCGGTGTCCTCGGGCGGGCAGATGGTACGCAGGATGTAGTTCTCCAGGTAGTCGAGCACGGCGTCCGCCGGGTCGCGGTCGGTGCCGAGCACCGGCCGGTACGGGTCCGGGTAGGGGATCTTGACCACGTTGCCGCCGCCGCCCGCCTTGGCCAGGCAGTCGTTGGCGTCGGAGCCGTGCAGCCCGTACCAGACCTTCTTCTCGTAGTCGCCGGGAACCAGTCCGGCCAGCCGTTCGCCGAGGCGGACGCTGGGCTCGTTCAGCATCGCGGTCAGGGTCCCGAACGAGGTCTGCGCGAACTGGGCCGCGACCGCCTCGCGCACCCGGGCGTTGCTGTACCCCAGGTTCGCCACCGCCCAGCCCGCGGTGAAGTCCAGCCGGGTGACCCCGCTGGTGTCGGTGATCCGGCAGCCGTCCGCGCTCGCGATCACCAGCGGGAAGAACCGCACCTTCAGCACCGACGCCAGGTACCGTGCGTCGAGCTCGATGATCTTCGCGCTGTCCACCCGGCGCCTCCCTACTCGGCCACGGGGTCAGCCGGAAGGGGGTCAGCCTGCGGCACGCTCTCCGCGGCGACCGCGTCCTCCCGGCTGCGCCACTCCGCGCCGTGGCTGAACGCCCGGCGCGCATAGGCCAGGTAGTAGACCGACCATGCGACGGTCCAGATCACGCCGACCACGACGGCCAGCCCGCCGCCGGGGATCGTGACCGGGCCGATCTTGTTCCCGGACCCGCCGGTGAAGAACTGGCCGACCAGCGCCCCGAGCACGGTGACGATCGCGATGATCGGGGTCAGCGGGTAAAGCGGGGTCTTCCACTTCAGGTTCCTGACCCACTCGGCGCCCATCTTCAGCCGGTACAGCGGCTGGCTGATGGCGATCATGAGCCAGGCGAACAGGAACCCGAACGTGGACAGGCTGGCGATGAACACGTACGCGCTGGCCGGGTAGAAGTAGGCGAGCACGGCGCCGATGAACGTGCACGAGGCCGTGATCGCGATCGCGGCCGTCGGGACCTTACGCCGCGGGTTGGTCCGGGCGAGCTGCCGCGGGAAGTTGCCCTCCCGGGCCTGGGTGAACAGCATGCGGGAGGCCGTGTACAACGCGCCGTCGACCGACGATACCGAGGCGCTGATCACGATCCAGTTCAGCACCGAGGCGATGACCGGGATCTTCAGGCTCTTGATGGCGTCCACGAACGGGCTGGAGCTGGTGCTGGCGCTGGCCCACGGCGAGATGGCCAGCAGGATGAAGATGCCGATCACGAACAGCGCTACCACGATGATGACGGTCCAGAACAGCGCCCGCGGCACGTCACGCGCGGGATTGACGCTCTCCTCCGCGGTGACGCCCACCAGCTCGATGCCCACGTAGGCGAAGAACACGGTCAGCAGGGCGGTGAGCACCACGCCCTCGCCCTTCGGGAAGAACCCGCCGGTGGCGGTCAGCTCGGTGAGCCCGTGGCTGTGAAAGCCGATTCCCAGGATCGCGCAAACCCCGATCAGGATGAACGCGGCGAGCGCCACGACCTTGATCGTGGACAGGATGAACTCGTACTCGCCCATGAACAGCACGCCGACCAGGTTGATCGTCATCTCGATCGCGATGATGATCGCCGCCACGACCCAGATCGGCGCGAAGCTGTAGAAGCTGTGGAAGTAGGTCCCGGCGGCGACCGACTCGGTGGCCGCGCCCATCACCCAGGCCAGCCAGTAGTTCCAGCCGGTGAGGAAGCCGGCCAGCGGGCCCATCGTGTCGCGCGCGTAGGTTGCGAACGAGGCCGACACCGGCTTCATGACCGCGAGCTCGGCCAGGCAGGCCATCACCGCGATCGTGATGATGCCCGCGATCACGTACGAGATGATCACCGCCGGCCCGGCGATGCCGATCGCGGACCCGGCGAAGAGCAGGAAGCCGGACGCGATCGTGCCCCCGACCGACAGCATGACCAGGTGCCGGACCCGCAGCGCTCGGCGGAGCTGTCCCCCTTCCCCGCTCGCGGCCATCGCCTCAAAAGTCGTCACGTGCCGCCCTCTCTCGCCGGGTGTGCGAGACGTTACAGCGGCCCCACAGACGAGTCAATATGTAACAGGTGTAACCAGCGGTAACCTTCCGTCGGCCACCGACAGGGCGCGGTCGAGCACCCGGAGGATGGTGTCCAGCTCCTCGTCGCTGACGATCAGCGGCGGAGCGATGAACAGCGAGGTCTCCTCCGAGCTGGCCGCGATCAGCACGCCGGCGTCGAGGGCGGCCGCGACGATGTGGTCGGCCAGGGTCGGCTCGCTGGTGTCGCCGTGCCAGTTCCGCCAGTCGCCTCCGTGCAGCTCGAGCGTCCAGTGCAGGCCGAGCCCGTCCACGCGCAGGACGCACGGGTGGGCGGCGGCGATCTCGGACAGGCGCGCCCGCAGCGTCGCGCCGAGCGACTCCGCCCGTTCCACCAGGCCCTCTCGCCCGATGCGCCGCACGGTGGCGCTGATCGCCGCGACCGTCAGCGGATGGCCGCGAAAGGTGCCGCAGGTCTGCCAGAGCTGACCGGCCAGCATCCCGGCGACCCGCTGCGACAGGACCACGGCGCCGGCGGGCGCGACGCCCCCGGCCAGGCCCTCGCCGAGGGTGACGATATCGGGCCGGGACGCCCCCCGCTGGAACGTCATCCAGCGGCCCTGCCGCCCGAGCCCGGTGACCACCTCGTCGGCGATCCAGAGGACGCCGGCATCGCGGGCCGCCCGGGCGAGCTGGTCCTGGTAGGCGGGCGCCGGGTAGATGCCGCCCTGGCTGTAGTCAATGATCACGGCGGCCGCGCCGCCCAGCGCGTCCGCCAGGTCGCCCGGCAGGCAGCGGCAGTGGCCGTCGGCCGTGCAGGGGGAGAACACCCCGCAGCGGGGCGCCGGCAGCTGGCGCACCTCCGCCAGCCGGGGCACCGGGCGCCAGCCGCCGCGGGTCGAGGAGAGCCCGCCGTGCCACTGCGGCTGCACGGTCATCTCTCGGGACAGCCCCACCATGCCGTGGTAAGCCCGCTCCCGCGTCACCAGCGGGGCGCGCCCGGTGAGCGCCTGGGCCAGGCTGAGCGCCTGATCGTTGGCCTCGCTGGCGCTGGTGAAGAAGCGGACAGCGCCAACCCAGCCTTCCTCGCCGCTGAAGGCGTGCTCCAGCAGGTCGTCGGCCGCCTGCTGGCGGCCCGGCCAGACCCATCCCTCGCTGAGCGCCGGGCTGCCCGAGGCGCCGCGCACGGCGGCGACGAGATCGGGATGGCAGTGCCCCAGCGGTGCCGCGGTATTGCTCGCGTCGATCACGCGCCGGCCGTCGGCCAGCCGGAACCAGACGCCGGCTGCGCCCGCGACCTCGATCCCGCCCGGTCCCAGGCCGGTCGACAGCACGGGAAGGTGCCGCGGCCCCCCCGGCACGCTCATGGCGTGACCTCAGCGCCGAAGCCCCGCGCGGCTACCTCGTCGTCTTCGGCCCTGCTCTCGAGCAGCTTGATCTCTGTGAATGGCATGTTCGTCTCCTGGAGCCCGGGGGCGAGGGGTTCGGGTCAGGCCGTGCACGGCCCACTTGGAAGACGAGTACCCAACGCGCTTGGGCTACCCCCGGGTCACGTCTCCTTCGACTCCGAGAACACTTCCATGATCATCGATTCTCCCCGGAACATGGGCGTCCGGCGGACCTGGCGCTCGATCGACCCCGCCGACATCGTGTAACCCAGGAACAACAGCAGCGAGACGGCCTGGATCATGATCCACACCCAGTACGAGTTGAACGCGCCCGCGCTCCAGTCGTTGAGCGCGTGGAGGAGAGCCGGGATCGTCACGCCGAGGATGATGAGCGGTATGCGCCGCCGCCGGTAGTTCACGGCCATCCCGATGAAGAACCCCGAGATTCCGGCCCAGACGGCATGCTGGAAGCCGTCGACGAAGACTCGCTCGGCGAAGGACAGCACGGCCCCCACCGCCTGGCTGGCGACCTGCGCCTGGTTGATGATCACGATCTCCCGGGACGCGTACAGCGCTGCCTCGGAAACTCCGAACGTGAGACCGGCTATGGTGCCGAGGAACATCCACATCCGGACGTCCAGCTTCGTCGAGCGGAATTGCAGCAGGATAAGCCCGGCCAGCAGGACCGGCAGCGCCTTCGTTATCTCCTCGTTGAACCCGACGCCGAGGGCCTCGGGGAAGGTGAAGGCCCGGCCGGCCCGGCCCAGATGGTCATTGACGTTGATCGTCACGACGTTCAGCCACACCAGGGTCCAGATGATGATCCCGATGGCAACCTGAATCTCCAGCGCCCTGATGGGCCCGGGACGGATCAGCAGCCAGAAGCCGATTGCCCAGATCGGCGCGATGTACAGGCCGTACGCCCAGCCCGGGGTGGACAGGTTGCCCGACGACGCGAACAGCGCGATGAACACCAGCGGGAGCAGCGCGTACGTGATGACCAGGAGCCGCAGGCCCTGGCGCCAGCCAGGATTCTTGAGCCAGCTCCCGACCGGGATCAGGATCCGGAACGCCTCCACCAGCTCGTCGCCCTGCGCTGCGGGCGGGACAGCCGGGACGGGCGGGCCCAGCGGGCCGGGCGGGAAGGGCGGGCCGGGGCTAGGCACAGCGCCGGCCGGGCGAGGCCCGGCGTCCGCCGCGAAGGGCGGCTGCGGGGCTGACGCTGGCGACGGCTCGATGCGCAGGACCGGCCCGTGCGCGGACCCGAGCGTAAGCTCAACCGGCTGGCCCACGGCGACCCGCGTGACCGAGTGCCCGCCCTGGAAGGTGGGCGCCTGGCCGACGTTCTCGAAGACCCACACGTCGGGGGCCCAGGTCAGCTGGGCGTGCTTGCGGGAGACCGCCGGGTTGCCGACGACGACGTCGTTGTCGGACGCACGCCCGATCCGGACCGGCTGCCCGGGCGGGAACGCGTATGGCTGGCCGTCGCAGCTGAGATGGATCTCGCCGACCGGGACAGAAAAGCTCTGCTGCTGGGGCGCGGCCTGGGGTTCGGGCTGGGGTTCGGGCTGGGGTTCGGGCTGCCAGAACTCCCAGGCCGACGGCGCTGGCGGCCAGGACGGGTCGGGCTGCCAGCCCTCCGGCGGCTGCCAGCCGGGCGGCGGCACCGGCCATCCGGGCGGCGGGTTGAAGCCCCATCCCGCACCCCGCGCCACGACCTGCCGCTGGCGTAGCCCCTTGAACGCCATTCCCCGTCTCCTGCCTGCCTGGTAGCTGCCGCGAGCGCTTCCTCAGGCCACTTTTTCATGGCAATCATCACCTATCCCGGCCCGCGTCACTACCGAGCGGGCTGAGTCAGGTGCAGATACTCGCGCGGCCGGGCCTCCCATTCGTGGACGGTGTCGTTGGGCACGCCGCTACCCGGCATCGCGGCCTCGAACGCCTCCCGCGACTCCCAGCGGGATATGCCCACCACGCGCCCGCCGTCGTGCTCGACCCACGGGCCGATGTCGATCAGGCCGGGCACTGCGCCCATCGACTCGGCCATGCCGGCCATCCGCCGGAAGAGGTCGGCCTGCCGACCCGGCTCGGGGTAGTGAATGGCCATGAAGACGTACGTCACAGAGTACCTCCCGGGGCCGGATGCGGGCGGATTCGGATCTTCGCCGACACGGGCGCGCGGTGTCAACCGCATCGACGACACCCGGCGCAGGTAGGGTCCTGGGCAGATGACTGATCCCAGCGGCAGCCAGCAACGATGGCTGCGGGAGCGTGCCTTCCTGAACGCCCGCCGGCATGAGCTGGCCCGGACCGCCCCGGACCTGTACCCGCGGTCGTGGCGGGTGGCGGGCACGCCGATGCTCGCTCGCCCCGGGTGGATCCCGGCCGCGCCGGTTCCACTGGATCGGGTCACGCTCGGCCCCGTGCTCGACGGCCCCGTGCTCGACGGCACGGGGCCTGAGTCCGCGGCCGTGCGGCCGATGCGCGGCGACGGCCGCCGTTTCGGCTGCTACGCCGACGCGCTCGGGGCGCTGAACAGGCCGGGGCTGTTCGAGAACCGCGCCTGCTACCGGCTTCTCGAGGTGCGCGGCGCGCCGGAAGCGACGAGCCTGGAGTTCGGCGCGGGCCGTTACTTCGACGTGATCAACACCGGCGAGGCCGTCGCCCACGAATACGCGGCGGCCGCCCTTTCCGTGGGCAACCCGGGCCGCCCGGCGGTAGCGGAGCTTCCGCTGCGCTCGCTGATCGGCGATCCCACGGACCTGCGGCGGCGGCCCGTCATGACCGCCGTCGCCACCCTGGTCCTGCGCGTCGACCGGGCCTCGGGCGAGGTGCAGATGATCCTGCACTGGCGCGACCCCGAGCGGGTCGCGACCGGCGGCGGCCTCTACCAGGTCGCCCCGGTCGGCGTGTTCCAGCCCTCGCACGACGCCGCGTGGAACCGGGCGCATGACTTCAGCCTGTGGCGTGCCATCGTCCGCGAGCTGTCCGAGGAACTGCTGGGCGCCGGCGAGGATTACCACAGCGACACAGCGCCCATCGACTACCAGGGCTGGCCGCTGCACGCCGCGCTGGCCGACGCCCGGCAAGCCGGAACGCTGCGAGTGCGCTGGCTCGGGCTGGGCATGGACCCGCTGACCCTCGCCATCGACATGCTGACGGTCGCCGTGTTCGACGCCGCCGTGTTCGACGCGGTGTTCGCCGACCTGGTGTCGGCCAACGCGGAAGGCCGCATCGTCGCCGGCGAGGATGCCACGGGCGCGACCGTCGGCGTGCCATTCAGCGCCGCGAGCGTCGAGCGCTTCACGGCCGCCGAGCCCATGCAGGCCGCCGGAGCTGCGCTCCTGCGCCTCGCCTGGCTCCACCGCTACACGCTGGTGGGCAGCTGAATCGCGCCTCGGCGCCGGATATCAGAGCGTGCCCTGGTGGGGGGTGCCGGCGGGGAGGTCGGCTATCGCGCCTCCTCGGCCATGGCGGGCGAGCGCCTCGCCGCTCGACCATTTCTCGACCATGACCAGCCGGTCGCGACCCTCGTGCATGGCGTAGAGCAGGCAGCCATCGTCCTCGGCGTGCACCCGGGCGATCACGGCCTCAAGGGCGGCGATCACCTCGGCTCGGCGGTCGGGAAGCGGGCGGATCGTAGCGACAACGACGACGGTCATCAGGTGTCCTTCCTCGGGGTGGTGGGGTCGGCGGTCGATGCCTTCGGCAGCGGGCGCCAGGCGAGGCGGGGCAGCAGCGGGGCGGCGAGCCGCTCGGTGACGGCGCCCCGGTAGACGCCCGCTCCGTACGCCGCCTCGTCGGCCAGGTAGCCGAGCGCGAAGCGGACCGGGTCCAGGCGCGGCCGGCCGCGCAGGCACGCCGCGGCCGG
>WNFN01023983.1_pt1 | contig 10322 bp, 8 predicted proteins | sample 5400161 | NCBI WGS metagenome assembly WNFN01 (sample SAMN13153353, study PRJNA577476) | soil metagenome | isolation source: 80 cm saprolite on Douglas fir-dominated hillslope | place: USA:California | collected 2013-09-17
GCTTTCACGTATGAAATTACCTGGATACCGGAACGCCAGTGCTGGCGGAGGTTCCTGTGCTCCGTCTGCAAGATCGGCTGAAGAGTTTGCGATCTATACAGGTTTTTCGAGGTCACGGCAGCGAAGGAGACGTCAAGGCAACAGCAACGCTATGGGCCCACTACAAGGAGCTGGGCACAGGACTTTATTGCTTTCTGTCTTCTTGAGCGCCGCGAAGCAAGCGGCGACAAGCTCAAGAATTGTCCGGCATGCACACGCGAGTGGATCTTGCGGGAACAGAAGAGAAAGCCCAGCGAATAGTCGGGAGGAACGAACATGACTTGGGGAAACGGGGTTCTTTCTGAAAATCAAAGTGACGTCGAGGGCTGTCTCACCGGGCGAGAATATGAGGACGACATTCCCGCGCGCGCGACTGCAGGGCCCACTTCCTCGGCATTGTTTTCAACTGTCGCTTTCAGACGCCCTCATGCACTGAGGAGTAAAGGTTCGAACGACTGCTTTGAGGACATCATCGGGTCAAGCGGGGCTCTCAGTGAAGTATTGGACCTCGTTCGCATGGTCGCGCCCACTAATTCCACGGCTCTGATCGAAGGAGAAACCGGGACAGGGAAGGAACTCATCGCCCGCGCCATTCACGGACACAGCACACGCCGGGAACGGCCCTTCGTAAAGCTGAACTGTGCAGCCATTCCTCTTGGACTATTGGAGAGCGAGCTCTTCGGCCACGAAAGAGGAGCCTTTACGGGGGCGGTGATACGCAAAGTGGGCCGTTTCGAGGCCGCTGACCGTGGCACGCTGTTTCTGGACGAGATCGGAGACATCCCGCTCGAACTGCAAGCGAAACTACTTCGGGTCCTCCAGGAGGGAGAGTTCGAACGGTTGGGTAGCACACAAACCCTGCGTGCGAACGTACGACTGGTCGCTGCCACCAATCGCGATCTAGCTGCATTAGTCTCCAAGAAACGGTTTCGCAGTGACCTTTATTATCGGCTCAACGTATTCCCGATCACCCTCCCACCGCTGCGCAATCGTTTAGAGGACATTCCGCCGCTTGTCCTGCATTTTGTGAGGACATATGCGGACCAAATGGGCAAGCAAATCGACGAAGTCCCTGCTGGAGTCATGGAGGCTCTTGTCAATCATTTCTGGCCGGGGAATATTCGAGAGCTAAAGAATTTCATCGAGCGCAGCGTCATCCTCACCTCCGGAAAGGTCTTGCGTCCCCCTCTCGATAGCTTAAAGCGCACCGCGGAGACAGAATCCCCGGGGGCAATTACCCTGGCGGACGCGGAGCGGGAACACATCCGTAAAACTCTAGAACAGACCCGCTGGGTCGTCGCCGGCGACGATGGGGCTGCCGCACGTTTGGGAATCAAGAGGTCCACCCTCTACTCCCGCATGCAAAAGCTAGGCATCTCACGTTCTGACAGGCAGCCGATTCCGGCGTAGCAGAGTGGCAGGATGCTAGGACCGGCCCTCAATCGATTGACATTATCCATCGCGGAACTGCGACAGGGGGTCGGCCGTACAACGGTCTAGGGAACGGGCGTGTCCTTGCTGCACTTGGCGCCGACGTGGCACGTAAGGGTCCTGCAGTCCGCCACGCCGTCACCGAGGGTCTCCGACCCTTTATCGAGTTATTGACACGAACTGTCCCCGGGCGTTCCAGAGTTGTTCGCCGTAGAAGAGCGCTCGCCATATACGCGAGTCTTATCGGCGCGATCGTCTTGGCTCGGGCCGTAGACGATCCTGCGCTATCCAAACAAATACTTCAGGCTGTGGCGGCATCACTGTAAGCGAGGTCTTTTTCAAAAAGGATAGATCCCTCTCATACGCTTTCGACTCGTGAAAAGATCGGGGTTTCCCCATCAGCGCAAATAAAAAACCTTCGCATGGCGCCCCCCGATCGAGTGTCCCTGGCTAGGCGCTCATGCACACTTTTGTCGCATCGCTTGACACTCGCCGGGCGCGACAAGAGTTCGAATTCATAGCTAGCGGCGCATCAAGTGCTTCGACCGATTTGCATTTCCCCTTGATTCAAGGACTTGCAATTCAAAATCTTCGGGTCGTGAACCTGCTTTCTTCGTGGCAGTACGGTTGCACTCTCATCATGCCGGAAGCTGAGGTCGGGCTGGCAAGCAAGAGTGCTGCTTGGTGCGGGAAATCCAAATCACGGGGGATCGCATTGCGCTCGATAAGTGAGACACGACAGAAGAGTTTAGAACAGGTTTCGCGTTCGTGGACGACGCGGCGCGATGTGAGGTTGGCAGATCGCGATGCAGTGAAGTTTCTAAGAGATTGCGAGGCGGATGGGATGAAGCTGGAGAACTGCCCGGCGTACGTCCGCGAGTTGAAGGACAGAGAAGAAGAATTCGAACGAAAGGACTAAAGAACATGAAATTCAATTTTTTGCAGAAGCAAACGGAGAAATCGTTATGTCCGTTGAGCGCGGGAAGAATCGAGAAGCCACTGCTTCGTTGACTTACCAGAAGGTTGTCTTTTGAAGGCGCTGCGAAATCCAACGAATTCGAATGGGAGGGAACGCAATATGCCAGAAGGCGCCCACCACACGTTATATCAGGTGTCGACGGCGACGGCGCTCGTCGAGGGGATTTACGAGGGCGCGGTGCGAGTCGGCACCCTGCGGAAGCACGGCGATCTGGGATTGGGGACCTTTGAGGACCTCGACGGCGAGATGGTGATCGTCGATGGGAACTTTTTTCAGGTGCGATCCGACGGATCCGTGCGGGAGGTTGAGGACAATACGCCCAGTCCGTTCGCGGCCATCACAGCGTTTTCCCCGGATGATGTAGTCACGCTGGATAATTGCCCGGATTTGGCGCATTTGACGGCACGATTCGACGCGCTCCGCCTGTCGGACAATGTTTTCTTCGCGCTCAGAGTAGATGGAAACTTCGAGTACATCCACACGAGGGCCATGCGGCGAACTGCAGAAGGGATCCCCTTGGTTCAGGCGGCGGCCGTTCAACCGGAGTTCGAATTTCACGACATTTCGGGAACACTCGTGGGCTTTTGGACCCCTGAATACGCAAAAACATTGAATGTGCCGGGCTATCATCTGCACTTCATCTCTTCGGACCGGACCCGCGGCGGACATCTCCTGCAGTGCCGCGGAAAAGACTTGCGCCTGCAGATTCAGCAGGAGGGCGACTACCACATCGCGCTGCCGGAAACCGAGGACTTTTTGAAAGCAAATCTACGACGGGATCCGACGGCGGCTCTTGCGCAAGCGGAAGGGGAGAAGAAATGAGCACGACGGTTACAAAACCGGTCCCCCAGACGGGGGCCGGGTTGTTGGTGAAGAGTCTGGAGGCGCAAGGAGTCGAATATGTATTTGGCATACCAGGAGCAAAGGTCGACAAGGTTTTCGACACATTGGTGGATTCCAAAATCCAAACCGTAGTCTGCCGGCATGAACAAAACGCCGCGTTCATGGCCGCGGGGATTGGCCGCATGACCGGAAAGGCGGGCGTGGCATTGGTAACTTCCGGCCCGGGCTGCTCCAATCTGGTCACCGGCTTCGCCACGGCGACCTCGGAAGGAGATCCCGTCGTTGGCATCGGAGGCGCGGTGCCCGTTGCCGATCGATTGAAGCAGCTCCATCAGAGCATGGATACGGTGAACCTTTTCAGACCGATCACCAAATTCAGCGCGGAAATCGACTCTGCAAGTTCGGTGTCAGAAGTAGTCGCAAACGCCTTCCGAGCTGCCGAGTCGGGTCGGCCAGGGGCGGCGTTCATCAGCGCTCCGAAGGACATCATGATGGGAGAAGCAGATGGCGAAGTCTTGACTCCGACGCAACCTGAAACCTTCGGAGCGGCAGACCCGGATGCGATCGCGGCCGCTGCCGGCCTTATCAACAAAGCCAGAAATCCCGTGCTGATGCTGGGCTTGCTTGCAAGTGGGGAAGACGCCGCCGAGGGTGTGCGCGGGCTGATCGCCAAAACGAACATGCCAATTGTGTGCACCTACCAGGGTGCGGGAGTCGTACCGCGGGAGTATTTCGATCGCTTCGGTGGGCGAGTGGGACTTTTTCGCACGCAGCCAGCCGACAGAATTCTCGATGCGGCTGATTTGGTGGTTACGGTTGGCTACGATCCAATCGAGTACGAACCCATTCTCTGGAATCAGGGCAAGAGACGGAATCTCATTCATATCGACGCGGTTCCCGGGGATATCGACAAGGACTATCGGCCACAGATTGAATTGACCGGAAACATTGCGGCAACTGTTCGAGAGCTTGGCGGGCGAGTAGAAGCCACAACTCCTACAACCGGCGCAGAGCTTCTGCGTGAAGCCGCGCGGGACCGGGCCAAGTTTGCCGAGGAAGCCGCCGCCCTGAACGGAGCGCCGGTCCATCCCCTGCGGCTCGCGCACGAGCTTCAACCATTGCTGAGCGATGACATGACATTGTGCCTGGATATGGGATCGTTCCACATCTGGTTGGCACGGCATCTTTACAGCTTTCGCGCCCGGCAGATTCTGATGACGAATGGGCAACAAACCCTCGGCGTGGCTCTGCCCTGGGGGATTGCGGCGTGCCTCGTTCGTCCCCGCGAAAAAGTGATTTCCATCTCCGGCGATGGAGGCTTCCTATTTTCCGCGATGGAGCTTGAGACCGCGGTTCGACTGAAGTGCAACTTAGTCCACTTGGTTTGGATCGACGGCTTTTACAACATGGTTGGTATTCAAGAGATGGCGAAATATGGGCGGCTGTCTGGCGTAGCGCTTGGTCCCGTCGACGTTGTCCGCTTTGCCGAAGCCTTCGGAGCGAAAGGACTACGGATCGAACAACCAGACCAGATCTCTTCCACGATCAAGAAAGCTCTGGAGATGCAAGGGCCCGTGCTCGTCGGCGTGCCCGTGGACTACAGAGATAACCACCGGCTTATGGAGATGGCTCAGCCCGAGGCGTTCAACTGAGCCAGAACCAAGTTCATCGGCATGGCAGAGAAATTCAAAGAGGAGAAAGGAAAACCAAATGAGTGCAATCACAGGCGCACAACAAGGAGGCTTTCGCACGGAGAGCGACAGCCTTGGCGAAGTGAAAGTCCCCAGCGCCATGCTCTGGGGCGCGCAAACGCAACGCTCGCTCGAACATTTCAGCATCGGGCACGATTTGATGCCGCGAGAGATGATCACGGCTTACGCGACGCTAAAGAAAGCCGCCGCCAATGCAAACCACGCGGGCAAGCGGCTGGACGACAACAAGCACAAACTCATTGTTGAGACGTGTGACGAAATCCTCGCCGGCCAGCATGCGGATATGTTCCCCCTGCACGTGTGGATGACCGGAAGCGGTACACAGTTCAACATGAACGTAAACGAAGTCATCTCCAATCGCTGCTGCCAGCTCGCCGGCACCCCAATTGGCGGCAAGACGCCCGTTCATCCCAACGACCACGTCAACATGTCGCAGTCGTCCAACGATTCCTTCCCGACAGCGATGAACATCGCGGCGGCAGTGAATGTAAAAGGGCGACTGATTCCGGCCGTGAAAGCGCTGTGCGACGCAATTACGGCAAGAGCTACCGAGTGGCAAAACATCGTCAAAATCGGTCGCACGCACATGCAGGATGCCACGCCACTGACGCTCGGGCAGGAATGGTCGGGCTATGCGGATATGCTCGGTGACGATGTCGAGCGCATCGAGGACGCGTTGAAGGGTGTCTACCGCCTGGCGCTTGGCGGCACCGCGGTAGGAACCGGCATCAATGCCGCTCCGGGATTCGGTGAAGCTGCCGCCGCGGAGATAGCGAAACTTACGAGCCTGCCCTTCGTGAGCGCGCCAAATAAGTTCACGGTGCAGGGCGCTCACGATGCGCTCGTTCAGCTCTCCGGTGCACTACGGACGCTCGCGGTCTCGCTGTACAAGATCGCGAATGACATTCGCCTGATGTCGTGCGGGCCTCGTGCTGGTTTCGCTGAACTCGTAATCCCGTCAAACGAACCCGGCTCCTCGATCATGCCGGGCAAGGTGAATCCGACACAGGCCGAGGCGCTGACCATGATTGCGGTGCAAGTGATGGCCAACGACGTCGCCGTCGGATTCGGCGGCGCTGGGGGCTATCTGGAGATGAATGTCTATAAGCCTCTCATCATCTTCAACGTCACCCATTCGATCACGATCATGGCCGATGGGTGCACGAACTTCCGGAAATTCCTGGTGGAAGGCACTAAGCCGAATTTGAAGAAGATCAAGGAATACGTGGACCGGTCGCTGATGCTGGTGACTGCACTTTCGCCGGTCATTGGCTATGACAAAGCGTCGAAGATGGCGCACTACGCGCTGGACAACGACCTCACGCTCAAGGAAGCCGCGCTGAAACTGGGATTTGTAACGGAAGACGAGTTCGACCGCGTCGTCGATCCGGCGAAGATGGTCCACCCGTACGTTGCAAAAGCCAGCTGATGGAAATCAAAGCTGGGTGACTCGATAGAACACAAATCGGAAAGTTTGAATCGGAAAGGAAAAGAAAGATATGGCAACGAATCAGCAAGGAATTGAATCGCTTCGGAATCCTTCACTCAACAAGACAACTGCATTCACTGAGGCCGAAAAACAATCACTCGGTATCGTCGGACTCGTACCGGACGTGACCGAGTCGATCGAGACTCAGCTCTCTCGCGTCATGTTGCAACTCAAGAAGAAGGCTACAGACCTGGACCGCTACATCTACCTGATGAATCTTCTGGAGATCAACGAGACCCTGTTCTATCACACGCTGATGTCCGACCCTGCCCGTTTCCTTGAGATCGTTTACGACCCGACGATCGCCGAGGCCTGCCTGAAGTTTGACCATATTCTCCGTCGAGTTCGGGGAATGTATCTGTCGATCACCCGCAAAGGTCATGTCAAGGAAGTGATTCGCAATTGGCCCGTCAAAGATGTGCGATTCATCTGCGTGACCGACGCGGGACGCATCCTTGGTCTCGGCGACCTTGGAGCCAACGGCATCGGCATTCCCATTGGAAAGCTGCAGCTCTACACCGCCGCAGCAGGTGTGCCGCCGCAGGGTCTGCTGCCGATGTACCTGGATGCCGGCACAAATAATGAAGGATATCTTAAGGATCCCCTATATGTCGGCTTGCGCAAGCATCGCCCATCGACCGAGGAACTCTACGCTTTCGTCGACGAGTTCGTCGATGCGGTGCAAGAAGTCTTTCCAAACTGCTGCATCCATTTCGAGGACTGGACCGGTACCGATGCCATCGCGTTGCTGGCCCGCTATCGGAACAAGGTTTCTTGCTACAACGATGACATCCAGGGCACAGCGGGCGTAACCCTCGCAGGTCTGATCAATGCGATCAAGATCGCCGGAGGTCAACTGAAGGATCAACGGATCCTATTTCTGGGGTCGGGGTCCGCGGCCATTGGTCTAGCGAACCTTATTGTCTCGGCACTAGTCCAGCAAGGAGTTGCGGAGGACGCCGCTCGCCAGCAAATTCGACTGTTTGACACGAAGGGGCTTGTCGTGGCCGGACGTCCGGGCTTGCCGGCATCCAAAGCGCCCTACGCCCATAAATTAGCGCCCAGCAAGCCGTTCAATCATCTCGATCTAGCCACCGAGTATCCGCAGATCCTCGCGGCTATCGAGGACTTTAAGCCCACCATCCTCATTGGCGTAAGCACTGTCGGCAAGCTCTTCTCGCGGGAGATTGTCGAAGCAATGTCCCGGCATAACGCACGACCGATTATTTTTGCCCTGTCCAACCCGATCGATAGACACGAGTGCTTGCCGGAAGACGCCTATGCTTGGTCGAAAGGCAAGGCGGTTTACGCGGGTGGCGTGCAATTCCCTCCGGTTCACATCGGCGACCAGACTTTCTTACCTTCTCAAGCCAACAACCTCTATATTTTCCCCGCTGTCGGCATGGCCATTTACGCAACGAACGCTAAGCGAGTGACCGACGAAATGTTCATCGAAGCGGCCCACGCTGTCGCCGACCAGGTTAGCCCTGATCAGTTGAAGCTCGGCATGCTTTATCCGCCACAGTCAAACATCCTCGAAGTCGAGCTTCAGACCGCGGCGCGAGTCGCCAAACTCGTCTTCGATAGCGGACTGGCAAGAGTTGAGCGCCCAACCGACATGGTGGCGTTTATTCGCAAGCACATCTACAAGCCCGAATATTCAGCAGAACCTACCGGGGCCACGAAAGCGGCGAAGAGTGCCTAGCATCGACCAGTTACGGCAGGGCGTGGGCTGTCTCGTCTTCGTGATGGAAAGGCTCACGCCCTGCTGAACTCAACCATTGTGGTATCTGAGCAGCAAGTGCCAGGAAATAGGAGCAACGCTGTGACGCCAACGACAGAACAGAACCGCGAGACAACATGGCGCGAGCTCTCGCGCACCGGCCAGTCCGTCAGCCACGGCGTTCTGTTGTCGATTTGCTGCCTGCTTAGCTACCAGATAATCATGGATCTTCTCGTTTTCACACGGTTTGTGCCACGCGACGACGAACTTCTTGGCGGGATGTGGGCGGTCGTCGCAACCATTTTTGTCTTCCGTTACAGCCACGAGGAGAGTGTGAGTGCAGCTTTATCCCGGATATCAGCAACGCTGCTCAGTTTCGCACTTTGTTTCGTTTACCTTCTGATCTTTCCGTTTAGACCGTGGGGCATGGCCGTGCTGATCGGGATCGGTGCCATTGTGCTGGCCCTGATTCGACGGTCCGGAGACATCATCACTGCAGGCATCACCATAACGGTCGTGATGGTCGTTGCAGGCATCAGCCCCGAGCACGCATGGAAGCAACCGATCCTGCGTTTGATTGACACTATCGTTGGGATTCTGGTCGGTATAGTGGGCGCCTGGATCACCACGACATTGGATCGACACATTCCGAGTCGATCGCCTGCCGACTTAGGACAAAGGCACGAGGCGAACATTTCTTGATGAAAGTTACGATGGCCGGACCGGACTCAACACGGGGCGGGCAAGACCAGGTTTGTAGTAACACCGTCCGAGGATCGCGGGAGACTCCATGAACTCCGATATCCATCCACCGGACAAGTGGCTTACCTTAGGGTTTGCCCTCATTGGGGGGTATGGTGACGCGGCCGGATTTGTTCTTGCTAAGACGTTCACGGGACACGTAACCGGCAGTTTGGTGCTGGCCGCAATCGCCCTGGTGGCTCAAGATTGGCGAGGTGTCTTCACACACTTTTCGGCCGCTGCGTGTTTTTTGTCTGGGATTCCCCTCGGTGTGCTGATCGCTCGGCTGTCGGCGGAGTGGGCATTCTGGCCAACGCTCACTACCGTCATGGCAATAGAAGTGATTCTGATTGTAGCCGGCTACTTTCTGGCGTTGGGCTTGCAAAACGGAGCATTCCGCCGCACTGGCGGTATCAGTGTGCACACGACTTATCTCACAGGAACGATTACAGGGTTGATCGCTACCGAAACCGAAAAATTGGCTCTTCGAGGTACTTCTGTCCCCGCAACTTCACCCGACCCAAAATTCGGGCTTCTATGGGGAATATGGGCTGTCTTTGTTCTCGGGGCAGCAATAGGAGCGGCCGCGGCGTTTCATTTTAAGGAACGCGGGATTTTAGGGTCAGCGTTGATCTTGTTTGCCATCATCGTTCGCAATTTCAGAGTTGTATTGCGGTCGAGTCCAGGCAGTTGAGCAGAGGATTTCTACAGCTTCTAGGCGTATCTGCTCTTTCGCGTCTTCAAAGGACGACGCGCAACCGCATCGGGCTTGGAGTCGAACTAATAAGAGGATTCTTTCCAAGTTTCCGGAGCTGAGGAGAGGAGAAACGCAAATGATCACGCAAGCCGAAACGGCACTTCAAAGGATGCTCCCTGAGAACATGAGAATCGGCCTGTTCATACCTTGCTACATCGATCTCATCTATCCGGAGGTTGGAATAGCCACACTAGAGCTTCTGGAGAGATTCGGACTTAATGTTGGTTACCCGCTCAACCAAACTTGTTGCGGGCAGCCGATGTCCAATAGCGGCGACGAAAAGAATGCTCAACCTGCCGAACATCTCTTCGTCGAAAACTTCAAGGAATTTGACTGCATTGTTGGACCCGCCGGAAGCTGCGTAAAACAGGTCCGCTGTCACTTCGACGGACTCGAACAAACGGAAGATGTGAAGCACGTTCGTCAAGACACCTATGAGTTGGTGGAATTCCTCCACGATATTCTAAAAGTTGAGTCTTTTCCCTGGACAGAATTTCACCACTCGGTGGCCATCCACAATAGCTGCAGCTCCATTCGGGGCCTCGGTATCGCGAAACCTTCAGAGATAATGGGAGTCCCATTTGACAAGACAGCAAACCTGCTTTCCA
>WNFN01221418.1_pt2 | contig 10320 bp, 8 predicted proteins | sample 5400161 | NCBI WGS metagenome assembly WNFN01 (sample SAMN13153353, study PRJNA577476) | soil metagenome | isolation source: 80 cm saprolite on Douglas fir-dominated hillslope | place: USA:California | collected 2013-09-17
CACACGAGCCGTCGCTACCGCCGTTATCATCACCGGCGTAGGTGTTCCTGGTCTGCTGCAACAGCGGCCCGGAGGCGGTAGGGCCACTGTAGACCTCTTCATCCTTGAGCGTGCCGGTCAGATAATTCTCTGCATCAGTGCCTGGACTGCCCCAGCCCTCAGTGGAGGCATAATGATCTTCGGTCAGATCTCCTGCCGGGCTGACGGTATAGACGGCGGCGAAGCCACGGAACTCGCTATCATAGTAGTTGAGCCAGTTGACATCGCTGTGAGGTATCCAGTTATCGCCCACACAGTCCGTGTCGGTCACGGAACCGTTCGTGGCCGACGTACACCCGGTGCCGGTATATGCCAGGCTGTAGGAGTATTTCGTCATGGCCAAAGAGACGCTGCTCAGGCCACTATCCTTGCCCCGGTTCTGGATCTGAGTCACCACCTGCACGCTCCAGGCATGGCCATCAGGATGCGCATAAGAGCCGGTACAGGTCGTGTAGGTGGTGCAGAAGAGCGGGTCGTAGCGATTATCCGCCGCCAGTTCAGGCGTGCCGTTAGTGTTGTTATAGGCTTTGGCATAGCTGATCGACTCGCCGATGCCCGTCTGTTCATCCTCGTAGGAGGCCAGGTATTTCCAGGAACTCGTGACGCTAAAGGTCGAGCTCCCATAATAGGTGTTGGAGAGCGCAGAAGTCGTATAACTAAAGACGGTGGGCTTCTGCGCGGAGCCGGTGCCGGCCAGGTAGGCGGTCGGCGTGACACTCGCCAGGGTATGTTCCCCCGCGCAGTACAGCGCCACCCCGGTATTGGGGTCCGTGCAGGCGACAAAGGGCGTCTCCTGATTATAGGCCAGCGCGTAGGAGTAATCCAGGTGATTACTGGCGCTATCATTGCCCACAAAGGTCTCGATCTTGTCCAGGGTCAGCGTGCTCATCGTGGCCGGGGCCGCTTGAGACCCATTGGCCAGCGGATCATCGCAGCGCAGGGTGGTTGCAGCGGGAGGCGTGGCTGAGCAGTTGTAGTTGGAGCCATAGGCTGTGGCCCAGGGCTGGCTCAGGCCATTGCTGCCCGTCGAGGCGGTGGGCGCGTGATAGAGAAAGTCCACCGTGCCCGCAGGCGTGAAGGCGCCATTGGCGGTCTCCTGCCCATACTGCACTTGCTCCAGGCCGGCGTCGCGCACACTGGTAAAACCGCCAAAGGTGGCGAGATCTTGCACATAATGGGCCACAATCTCATCGGTGGCCGTGTTGGGACCGTCATTCGCCGGGGTCTCTAAGGTCAGATCCCAGCGGTAATTGACACGGCCCGCCGAGGTGGTGTAATACTGGAGCGAGTCACTGGTGCAGCCCAGCACGGTGTACCCTCCCGACGTATCCCACACCTGGAAACAGGGCTGACCGGTCGTCGAGCTGGTAATCTGATGAATACGCAGGTGCGAGAGATGTTCGGTGAGAAAGTACCCGCTATTGCTGGGATCGGGAATCAGGCGGTCACTGACCTTATCCACACCGCTGATGGAGTAGACAATCGTCGCGGCAGTGCCGGCAGCATTGAGTTGAGCACTGGCAGTGATTGAGCCGAGGGAGACTGACCAGCCGTCGCCCGCGTCATCGCCCGGCGAGGTCTGGCTGTGACGGCCATTAGGATCTCCACTGGAATACACCAGTTGCAAGGTGGGCTCAAAACCAGCCGTCCCCGGCGCGATCTGTAAGGGATAGCTATAGGAAAGGTTGCCCGAATTGCCGGTGACTGAAGCAAAATGCGGCGTGGGCACGCTCTGATTATTCGGCTCACTGCCCACGCTCAGAGTCGCCGGGACAACCGGAGAGGTGGTGGTGGCGGAAGGCGAAACAGCCGTGCCTGTCGCAGTCGGTGTGGCCTTTGTAGCCGGTGTGGCGGTCGCCGTTGGCGGCGCGGTCGCCGTTGACGTAGCGACAGTTGGCGTCCCAATCACGGTGGTCTGGGCCGTCAGGGTGTCGAGACCTTCGCCTGCCTGTCTGCCGCGAGCAGGCCTGGCCAGGAGAGAAAGATATGGTCGGGATTGAGGTCCAGGGCCTGCATTTCCCACGGCTGATAATGATAGATCACCGTGATCGGCACACGCAGGTTGATGTGCGTGAGGGGTTGATTCTGAGCGTCGAGGATCTGAATCTGATACGTGCCCAGCAGATTGAGCAGGCCAGAGGAGTGCCCTGACACCTGGCTGATCTGAAGACTCAGCGCACCGCTGGCAGCCGTGCCCTGAAATGAGGAGAACCAGCAAAGCTGAGCCAGTCATGGCATGCCCTCTTCTTGTTGAGGAGCTTTAGCATACCCCTGATTTAATAGTCAAAGTTCATGCCATCACCTTGTTTGAATGGTTTCCCATCATCGTGACCCTTGTTTCCTCACATCGTGTCCCTCTCTTTCGCAAACGGAGAGGCTCCCTCCGGCAAGGGCTACGATGATGGGAAACCGGGTCACGATGATGGGAAACCATTCACCTTTGTTTCCTCGCACAACGAAAAAATTTGAACCTCACCCGATGTATACTCGATAATGGCCACAAACGTGACAATCAATCCAATTGCAAATGAACCAACAACCAAAAACGCGACCCACAGGCATCAGTTCCCGCAGGCCGCGTTTCTGTTGTCAGCAGGTTCACGCATACAAAAGAGACTGCCCCTCCTTGACCGCCGCCGTCTCCCACTCCAGCACTTCCTCCAGATCAACAGCCTGAGCCACCAGAGACGCCTCGCGACACGCTGGCTCAGGCATGATCGAGCCGCGCCAGACCAGCACCAGGTCAATTTCAGAAGGATCGCACTGATTGCGCACCACGTAGCGGGCCGACGTTCCGAAAAAGCAATGCCTGGCTGATCTATGAATCTCCACCAACCTGCTCTCAAGCGCCTCATCCTGACCTGGCCGCACGCGAACCGTGATCATCGTCATATACTGGCGATTGCGCTCCGGTGGGATATGCCAGGCCGGCACCAACTCACGCGGGCGACCCGGAGCCTGGAACTCAAAGGCCAGGACATCGTTCTCCTTCACCAGCATGCGCTCCCCCACACGCGTGACAGGCAGCTGGCCTTTGGAAATATAGCCGTAGACGCTGCGCACAGAGGCATTCAGAATGCTCGCCGCCTCCTGCACTGTGAGGTAGTGCGCATCAACTATCATTTCTCACCTTCGACATATTTATTCAATAGAGATGGGGCAATGTTAAAATCACCCCATCTCGAACAACTAAAAAGCACCATGCTCCTGTAAATACAGGCCAATCCGCGCCACCTGCGGATCATGGCGCAGCTTGCTCTTGCGCAAAGCAGCGTAGATCTGAGCAAGCTGCGGCAGATAGAGAACAGACTTTATCTGACCCATCAAGGGGAGCGCCTCAACAGCCAGAGTAGCAGCATAGTCTAATTCATCTAAACCAATGAAAGCTTGAGCAAGCTCCAACTTTGCCAGAATCGACCGCCTCGCACTCTCGGGCGAAAGATCGACAAGGAGATCAGATGCTTTCCGAAGCAGATCTTTCGCCTCTAGCCGGGGAGCCTTCACAGCCAGCAGATTATACGTCTGCGCATGACGAATCGTGAGAATTTCCCGATCATGGTGCAAGTTGAATGGATCGTCCCCATCCGCAGGTCGCGATGTATCAAGCAAGCTGCGTACCATTGAACGTTCCTCAACGTCAGCTGCAGACGCTGCGAATATCCGTGCGGCTGCTGCTGAGCGAGCAAAAACCAAAGGCTGGTTTTCAACCTCAAGAAGCAATCCGTCACGCGCCGATTTCTGCGCGAGATCGATATAACCCCGATCGATCAATGTATCAGCTCGACGTGAAAGAGCAATAGCAAGAAGATCAGCATTATTAGAGCTACGCGCTAATTTCACCGCTTTATTTGAGTATTCAAACACCACCGTATCATTCGCGTGTTCACGTTCAATATTCGCCAGGGCTTGATAGCCCAGGCTTTCAACTTCCAGCATCTGGAGACGCTGGCTTCCCTGAGCCATTCCGCGCACTTCACGCACCTCTTGCAACCAGGCCAGCGTATCTGGCACACGCTCCTGAGCATGACCGGCATAATAGCCAGTAAACAACGCATCCGCAGATGCACGAAACGACGTAATCAGTTCAGGCGCTGGACCTTTCGCCGAACCAATCAGAGAACCACCAAACTCCTTTGACATATGCTCAGCATCTAGACCGAGCAGCGTCGGAGGAATCGCCAGCAGAAAGCGCAACGCGCGCCTCCGCGAGAGAGAAGCGAACGAGGAACCTGAGTTTTCCATGTTCTGTACCGCCGATAACGTGAGACCTAAAGACTCAGCGAGATCACCCTGAGTCCAATCCCTCGCGCGGCGATACGATTTCACCACCGCGCGGCCATCCGGCCAGCCATCGATATCAGAAGGCCACGGCTCATACTCTGCCAGCCACCAGCCAGCAGGGCCAGGAGCATTGCACAGACCAAGCAAGGCAGGCGGGATATGTAGCAACTCCCGCAATTCACGCAGGCGAGCCACACTATCTAGCCCTCGGCCTTCATATTCGGCAAAAGATTGGGCACGTACCCCAATTTTGAGCCGATCAGCCAAAGTCTCCCGTGACCAGCCGGAAAGACGCCGATAATGAGTAACCACACAGCGGGCCTGCGGGTACAACCCGCTTTCGTCCGCCTCAAAGTTTCCGTAGGATGACCACCAGAAGGACCGCATTATATCACCTCGCAACATCGTATATCTATACGCCTCAATCAGAGTATATCCCAATTCATCAAGATTTTCTGCGAAAATAGGGAGTTTGTGTTCCGAACGCTGTTGCTGTGCCAGAGTACAGTAACTACAACGCAAAACTATCAGAAATGCTTTACGCTCCCAAGAGAATACTCGATCAACAATGGAGAGATAACGATGAAAGGAACGCCCATCAACGAACTTGATGTCCACTGCCTGGATGGTGCATTCTACGCCGAGACGAGAAAATATCTCGAAAAGCGGGGCTGTATCTGGTCCGAGCAACGCACAGGCGACCAGTTAGAGGCGGTGCATCTCACATTCCCGCCAGGGACGGTTTACAGAGAACTGGCTCCAATGAACGGCTTTCAACGCTTTCAAATTCTTTTTGAGAAGGATGGAGTATTAAATTGGAGCATCAAGGGCACAAGTGGATTGAATACCATCAGTGTGCCCTATGTGTATCTGTAGGAGAGTAGAAAGAGGATATGCATCTTCTATTGCAATTCCATCAAATCATTTATTATGCAATAGAGGGCCGATTTATCGTGGACCCCTGCCCTTACACGCATCTCGCCATGGCTCACTTTTTCAGGCAATGGCGGTATTTCAGATGCCAAGACGGTCCCCGATAAATCGGGACAGGACACGATAAATCGGCCCTCTATGGCAGATGTGGTATATCATAGATGTTTTACCCGTCAACCGGTTAAGGGGGCACTACCTTGCCATGTCGTATATATGTTTTCTCTTCTATAGAAAAGAGATCGGGTAGACAAAGCAGAAAGCAGAATTTACACTCAAAAAGCCGGAAGTGCTGTTCTCACTACGCAACGCTCCAATCAGGGCATGGCCGGCATTCTCTACGATACTCAACAGGAAAGAGGGAAAACGATGGCAATCTTTGGGATCAGTCGGAGAAGCCGCACCACCACGCTGGCCAAACAGGGCCAGCCAGCAGAGAAAGACCTCCGCACCATCCAGGTGGAAGGCCGCAGATATATCAGCGACTCAGAAGCAGCATACCTCTTACCAAAGGACATAGCTGATGTCCCCCGGCTGGACTTCCAGCATTACTTGCTGCGCCAGGTCATGAGAGGCATCTATCTTGCACCCATCCCCGACAGTGTGAGCGCGATCTTAGATGTCGGCTGCGGCACCGGGCGCTGGGGTGTCGAGATGGCTCAGGCATTTCCCCAGGCCCAGGTCATCGGCATCGACCTGGAGGAAACGAAAAGCGCTGGAGGAGCAAAGCCCGTCAACTATCTTTTCAAGCAGGCCAATGCCCTGGGAACCTTTCCTTTCGCTGAAAACAGCTTTGATTATGTTCACCAGAGGCTGATGATTATGAGCATTCCAGCGTTCAAATGGAGCGCTGTTTTGCACGAGGTGTTGAGGATCACACGGCCAGCAGGCTGGATCGAGTTGGTCGAAGTCGGCTGCACCATCTGGCCGCAGGGACCGGCCACGCAGAAATGGTACAGTTGGATCAGGGAACTCTGCACATCTTACAGCCAGGATGCCGATCTGCCAGCCAAATTAAAGATCATGGCCCTCAAAGCAGGTCTACGGAATGTGAAAGAGTTCACCTATGATATCCCCATCGGTCAATGGGCCGGGCACCTGGGGAGAACCTCGCTGGCCAATCTGCGCGGCTTCTATGACGCCATGCGCGCACGCAACATCCGCCAGCTCGGCAGAGCGCCAGGCGAGGTAGATCAGACCTGGCTCGAGCTGGTCAGCGAATGGGAACAGCAGCAGGCGTCCATTAGATATTACGTCGTCTGTGGGCAGAAGTAGAGATCTCCCATCCCGCCCAACCAGGCGCCCCGGCAGCGTCGCCGGAGTTGGCACCTGAAAAATAGGATAAAAACGTTGATCTCTGTTTCTTGTAATATTATACGCTCCATTCAATTTGACAGTCTACATACTTGCTAATCCCCTTTTGTCCCTGATATACTATTGTTAGTCCTTGTTACTTCACCTGAGTTGTGGTAATAAAGACGAACAAGGGGCACTTCCCGCGATTGGACCCGTAGAGAAGCGCCCCATTCGAGAACCACAGAAAGTGTGGCTCCTCTGAGCCATTACGCCATAGGTGGTCGCATCTGTCAAGGAGGGGGAAACCACAGGCACCCTGGAATTCATTAGTTGGAAGCAATGGCGCGAGGGGCGTCGCTACATTCAATATGTATCAGCACCAGAACGAGCAGAAAAATGCCGTTGTGCGTATTCTCAACGTAGCGACGCCCCTCGCGCCATTGCTTCCAACTAATTCATGTGCCGAACTGGGAAAGACAGGAAAATGAACAGAAAAATGTATCAAGTAACTAAAAACTGCCATAGAGGGCCGATTTATCGTGTCCTATCCCGATTTATCGGGGATCTTTCCCCTACTTCAAATTCTGCTTTTACTCCTTGCATCTGACATTTTTTGCCGTTATAGGACAATTCCTGCCAGGCAAAGATCCCCGATAAATCGGGATAGGACACGATAAATCGGCCCTCTATGGCAGTTTTAGTGCAATAACGGCGACTTTTCCCGAGCTGATTCATCGCTTTGACCTCGACAAATGATTTACTTGGCAGCAATGCCCTCGCGCCTGTCGTCTTCCCCTTGCACCCAGATTGGGAACGCTTGCATGCATTCATGAGTGCGCGTCAATTTTTTGCAGAGAGATTTGCCAGGCCCCGTTTCCAGGGATGGTGGGCAGTGGGGCGCCCTGCAAGCATCTTGGCAGGTTCACGATGGCCAACCGGTTGGGAAGGAGCAGCATCTGATGGCTGAACCTGACGCGCCGGGAGCAGAAAGCGCATCCAGGCAAGCAGAAAAATGCTCGTGGCCTGCCGTTGCCGTTGCGCCACGCGCGCACTGCGCGGTTGTTGCCGCTGTTGGAGAGCGTGGGCAGTGACGTGCTTCCAGGTGTCATCCCACCGGTCGCTACACACCGCAGAGCGTAAAGCCAGCATGGGGTTGACATGAGTTGGCGACCAATGCATGCCCGATCCTTTCAGGCGTGCTTGGACGACTAGCTTGTTGGCGCTTTCCACCATCCCAGACCCGATGGGCCAGCCGCCCGCTTGATACTGAGGATACTGCATGAGCGCTTCGCGTTTCTGTAAATAGGCGAGGTCCTCGTGAGCCGAGTTTGTGGGAGCCATCTTTCGGGTCAGATGTTCAAGCCAGCGCAAAAGCGGGCGAGGGCCACGATGTTTGAGCAAGTGCAGACTGCGTTCGAGCGCATCGGTGGGCAGAGACTGACCCGTTTGCTGGGCGGCTTCCAGGATGGCACTCACCCGTTGAGCCGCATGAGGAAAATCGAGAATACGGATCGCGTCGGGTCGATGAAAATCCAGCAGCCCTTGGAGCCATTCGGCTCCGTCCATGATGCCAGCGACCTGTTTGGCCTGGAAAAGCTGCCGGCGCTGCATCTCCCCGGTACATAAGCTGGTAAAGGTTGCGGCATCAGTCATTCGCGAAAAAGACGAAAGGTCCGTTGTCTTTCTGCACTCTCCTTTTCCCATAACGCTCCCGATGGCGAGCGTGCGTGCTTCTGCCCAGAGCCCACCCAGCAAGGGCACAAAGGCTCCATCGGCACTCAGAGCCATCTGTGCCAGTATTGGCTTTGACTCGTTCTCCGCCTGGGCGCCGTGCTGGCTGGACGCATCTTGCACCTCTTCGGCCCTTGTTCCCGCCCCTTCGGCATGTCGGCGGATCGTTGCTTCACTCACCTGGACCCCCATCAGCTTCTCAAGCATCTGCGCAGCACGGGCGAAAGGCATCCACGTGGCTAAATGGACCAGATGCTCCTCGTGTCGAGGCGTCAGGCTCTCCTTCGTGAGGGCCAGTTCCTCATCGAGGGGGAAAAAGACCCATCCCACAACTGGGACAGGTTCTCATCGCGTGCGTTCCAAATGGATCATTTCTCCTCCACGGCTCTGCAAAGCTCGCTTCCGTTTCCCTCGTGGCTGCAAGGGCGTTGCGCAGTTGGGACAGGTCGGACGTTTTTCTTTCGGCTCCTTTGCCCAATCTGTCTGTTTTGAGTCCAGAGCGCTTTCTTGCAACAGTTGCGCTTCCATTCGACTCATGTGCGCGTGTACTGCATCCTCGATCTCACGAAACGTCGCGGTGGGATGGGCCAAACGCCATTCTTTCATGCCGCTGAGCACTTCTTCACTCAACTCTTGCCAACGCTTTTCCATGGCTTCGTTCATGCTACTCTCCTCAAAGGGTTTTCCCTATCCTATCACCTTCTTCTTTCCCTGGATACCTCTCTGCACTCTGCGCGGCAATTTGACTTGCGACGGGTCTGCTTCCATGCTATACTCGGCTCAAATAAAGATGTCAAAGAATGTGATAGAAGATTTTTATGTTTAAGCGTGACTTTCACCATCTCAGAGAATACCGCATGCGCCGGCTCCTCGCCTGGATTTTCCTGGCGTTCTCGCTGCTTATGATTACTGGCGTGATTGTTTATAGCTTCCAAACGGGCATCATCCATGGCTTCGGCGGCAGGAGTACCAACACGCAAAGTATTCCGGGCTTTTCGCAGGGAAGCGATTCGCCCTGTACAACCACACACTCTGCTGGCGACAGCCTGCTTGAGATCAGCTCTGGCGGCGTCAAGCGTAGTTTCGTTCTCCATCTGCCCACCGCCTATAGTCAGCAGGCCCTCCCCCTGGTTATCAATTACCACGGCTATGACAGCAGCGCGGCAAAATACGAGAGTTACACTAATATGGGTGCTGAGGCCGATAAGGCAAATTTTATTGTTGTCTTCCCGCAGGGCGCGCTCGACAACAACACGCCGCAGCCCAAACCCAGCTGGAACGCGGGTATCGGCGCGGGTGGCCCGACCGGTCTTACTGACGATGTGCAGTTTACACGCGATATGCTCAGCTATCTAGAAAAGAACTATTGCATTGACTCTCATCGCATCTACGTCACCGGCTACTCTATCGGAGGCAGCATGGCCTATCGCATCGCCTGCGAGATGAGCAGCCAGATCGCGGCCCTCGCGACGGTCGAGGGCGCATTCTATCATATCCCTCCCGGCGGCTGCCAGGCCTCGCGCGCCGTGCCGGTACTGGAAATCCACAGCCTGGCCGACCAGTACGCCCCCTATAACGGCTCATCGGCCAGGGATCTTATCTCAGTGCCGGCCTTCCTCAATCTCTGGTTCAGCATCGATCAGTGCAACGCCAACGCCAGTCAGACCATCTTCCACAAAGCCGACGTCACTGGCTATAAATGGTCAAAATGCACGAACGGCACTATCGTCGAGCACTACAAAATCAGCGACGGCGGTCACGTCTGGGCCGGCTCCTTCACTCCCATACCCAACCTCGGCTATACCACGCACACGATTGACGCAAATGTCGTAATATGGAACTTTTTTAGCGGGTTGAAGAGCTAATGTTCAGGGTTTTAGTCAGACAGGTAATAAAGAGGAATGAGCCGGAAGATTTTTCAATCTTCCGGCTCATTCCTCTTTATTACCTGTCTGACTAAAACCCTGAACACAACCAAATGATTACCTCAATTTTGCCGAGACCGGAGTCGAGAAGCAGCGGCTCGCACGCACGCGTCTCTCC
>WNFN01199207.1_pt1 | contig 10318 bp, 9 predicted proteins | sample 5400161 | NCBI WGS metagenome assembly WNFN01 (sample SAMN13153353, study PRJNA577476) | soil metagenome | isolation source: 80 cm saprolite on Douglas fir-dominated hillslope | place: USA:California | collected 2013-09-17
GATCCGGCGCGTCTATGCCTCCACCTTCAGCCGCCATGCGAAGGCGTATGTGCGGGCAACCCCGTATCGTCTGGAAGAGGAAAAGATGGCGGTGATTCTCCAGCAGGTCGTGGGCACGCCCCACGAGCAGCGCTTTTATCCGGATTTCTCTGGAGTGGTGCGCTCGCGCAATTTTTATCCCGTGCCTCCGATGACCTTCGAAGACGGCATCGCGGCCGTCGCTCTGGGCCTCGGCCGGGCGGTGGTGGATGGTGGGAAGTGTTTGACGTTCTGCCCGCGCTATCCGCAAAACCTGGTGCAGTTTTCTTCGGTCGAAGACACACTGGCCAATTCGCAGTCGGAATTTTGGGCGCTGGAGTTGGATGGCGCTTCGGAAGGTCGTCCCGGGCATTGGCACGAGAGGCGGTTCAGTCTGGACGCCGCCGAGAGAGACGGCACGCTGCAGGCGGTGGCTTCCACCTACTCCAGGGACAATCACGCCGTCTACGACGGAGTGAGCCGGGCAGGCACGCGCATCGTGACCTTTGCCCCCATGCTGAAGCTTGGCACTTTCCCGCTGGCTGAGATTCTCGATGACCTGGTTCGCGCAGGTGAGGACGCATTGGGTAATCCTGTTGAGATCGAATTTGCTGTGCGCTTGCCCCGGCCAGCTGGCTCAGCTTCTGGACAAGCTTCGTTTGGACAAGCAACGAATGGACAAGTGTCTGGACAAGTGGCGGAGTTTGGTTTTCTGCAGATCCGGCCGTTGACGCTGGCGCGCGACAGCGAGGACTTAGCTCTTGACGATGTGCAACCCGAGCGCTTGATCTGCCAGAGCAGTAAAGTTCTGGGCAACGGCTGCCTCGAGAATCTTCACGATATCGTAGTGGTCGATGCGCAGCGTTTCGAACGCAGTCGCAGCCAGGAAGTTGCCAAGGCCGTTGCTCAGTTCAATCGCGTGCTCAGCGGGGAGAACCGGCCTTACCTGCTGATCGGGGTGGGGCGCTGGGGATCGAACGAACCCTGGCTCGGCATTCCGGTCGAGTGGGATGAAATCTCCGGCGCGCGCGTGATTGTTGAGGCGGGATTCCGCGATTTTCGTGTTACCCCATCGCAGGGCAGCCATTTCTTCCAGAATCTCACCGCCTTTCGGATCGGTTACTTCACCGTGAATCCCGACGCCGGCGAAGGGTCAGTCGACTGGCAATGGCTGACGGAACAGAGGGCGGTGGAAGAGGAAGGCTGTGGCCGCCACTTACAGTTTGCGGAACCGATCCGCGTTGTAATGAACAGCCGGGCTAGTCAAGGGGTAATTTTTAAGCCCGAAGCGCACAAGAGTTAGAACTAAGTAGCGAATGAGCGACCGTAATCCACTGTGATCGTCTCTTTGTGTGTGGTTCGATTCATTTCCAATCCCTATTTAAGAGCGTTGATGAAACACGGGTGAAACTTGAACAGGATTAACCTTTCATCAGTGCGAGTTATCAACGCTTCTGAAGAAAATTTGTGACTTCCCTCTTGACGGCAGATATAGAGTCATGGCATATTCTTGTATCTTCTCGAAAGGACGTCCCGAAATGGCGGATAGAAGCACAATACATATCGCGCTGCGGAAGCCAGGGCAACTCAAACTGAGTCGCATTTGGCTAAGGACGTCGTTCGCCTGCGCCAGTTACTAACTCTCCGACGCTCCTAAACACAGACTAACCATAAATTTACTGGGTGGCGCAGGCCACGGATACTGCGTCAGCACGCGCCTTTGGCGCTGGGCTGACCCCCCTTCGTGTCGCGGCATCTCCGTGTTTACACCGATGGGCCTAATAGGTAGTGGGGCACGCGAGTTTTTTTGCCCGCGAAGAGCGTCATGGATAACTTATGAGCGAGATTATCAAAAGTATTTTGAGCGGTCACAACCAGTTCGCTTCCGGCGGATTGCTGATCATGATCGTTGGTGGGCTGGGTGTCTACCTGAGAGCCCTCCCAGAAGCCTTGTGGGAATGGTTTGTCAGTCAAACGACGATGATGATCACCGTGAACGATGACGACTCTTCATTCTGCTGGGTGAAAGAGTGGCTTTTGGAACAGAACTTCCTGAAGCGAATCCGAAGGGTTGACTTGGACACGACGATCCGCAAGGAGGAACTCGCTCTCATCCCGGCTCCGGGCACGCATTGGTTTTGGCACGCCGGAAGACCGTTTATGGTTCATTTCTACCGGAATGAGGACCCGAAAGGCTCGTCGCGCCGCCGAACGGAATCTCTGACGTTCCACACCATCGGTCGGCGCCAGGCCTTCCTCAAGCGTTTCGTCAAAGACATCGTCGAATGTCATGAGAAAAACGTCCGCATACGGTCATCGTTGTTTATGTACGACGACGGCTGGATGAGAGTGGAGGGTTATGCGCCGCGGCTACTGGATTCGGTGGTTCTGAAACCGGGAGAAAAAGATCAGCTTATCCAGGACATTGAGAAGTTCAGGAATTCACGACAGCGGTATCGGCGACTCGGAGTCCCGTACCACCGAGGATATTTGCTGTACGGTCCACCCGGTACTGGGAAGACGTCGCTGGTATCGGCGATTGCAGCGAGGTTTGAGGTGCACATTTACGCGATCAATCTCTCAATCTTCAATGACCGGACACTCACGACAGCGATCAACGATGTACCACCAAACTCGGTGATTTTGTTCGAAGACATTGATTGCATGAGGAGCGGAAACGCACGAATTACTGCGGGTGAGGTTTCGGCAAAGGGCATTGCGAACAGCTGTGAGGATAAGAAGCAAGAAATGGCTGCTCTGGGCGTCACACTGTCGGGACTGCTGAACGTGATTGACGGTTTCAGTGCTCCCGAGAACGTGCTGTTTGTGATGACGAGCAACGTAATCGAAAGCCTGGACCCCGCCCTGTTGAGAGCGGGACGCGTCGATTACAAGCTCTACATGGGCCAAGCGGACGACCGGCAGAAGATTGAGCTCTACAACCGATTTTTCCCTGAGGCTGCGGAAGTCGAAGCGGAACTCTTCGTCGAGATCCATCACTCGGCAAAAACTATGGCCGAGTTTCAGGGCTTGCTGTTGCGGCTCGAGCAGGACTGCACGGAATTGGATGAACTTGTATGCAAGGTCTGAGAGTCGGGATAATGCCGGTACTTCGTGCGATGGCCGAAGAAGGGAGGTCACACGATGCCTTTGCTTTTCTATCTGGTGCTCATCAACATTCTTGTGCGCACTGTCGCTGGGACCGTCCGCAAGCGTCGCGAGCCTAAGCCCGAGCCTATGTGCGCCACTTGCTCATTCGCGCACATGCAGTATTCAGCGAGCGGAAAACGTGCGATCTCCTGCACGTTTGCCGGAGGAGTGCGTCCCATCACAATCGACGTGATGTACTGCACTGACTATCGGGACCGGTCCACGCCGCAGAAGGTGGCCATCATTGGCTTCGCGCGCGAGTTGCCTGAGGCTGAAGTGGTAACCGAGATCGCCGCCGCGGGGCGCTGAGCAGACGCGTCGTCTCTCCGCTTCGCGGTCGACGATTTCCGACCACGCGAATCCCGAGACTAGACCAGGCGCACGAACTCGGCGATCTGGGCGCCCATTTCTTCGGTGGAGACGGTTCGCTCACCGGGGCGCGCCAGGTCGCGGGTGCGGAAGCCTCCCATCAAAGTCGAGATAACGCCCGCCTCCACACATTCCGATTCTTTCAGTAAATGAAAGGTATGGCGCAGCATCAGGGCGACCGAGAGAATAGCGCCTAACGGGTTGGCGACGCCCTTACCTGCAATGTCGGGAGCTGATCCGTGAACGGGTTCGTAGAGCCCGACCGGGCCTCCGATGCTGGCCGAAGCGAGCAGGCCGAGCGAGCCCACGACTCCGCCTGCCTCATCGGACAGGATGTCACCGAACATGTTCTCGGTGAGGATGACGTCGAAATCGGCGGGCTTGACGACGAGCGACATGGCGGCCGAGTCCACGTACATGTGAGCGAGCTGGACTTCGGGAAAATCGCCGGCGATGCGAGTGACGACCTCGCGCCAGAGACGCGAGCACTCCAGAACATTCGCCTTGTCGACGGAGAGCAGACGCCGGCGGCGGGTGCGCGCTAGTTCAAATGCGACGCGGGCGATGCGCTCGATCTCCGGCTCACTGTAGCGCATGGTGTTGAGCGCGTGACGCGCGCCCGCAGCGCCCTCGATGGAGCGCGGCTCGCCGAAATACAATCCACCGAGCAGTTCGCGCACGATGAGGATGTCGGTTCCCTTGACGACTTCTTCGCGCAGAGGCGAGATGGAAGCGAGCGCCGGATAAAAGACTACGGGCCGAAGATTGGCGAAGGCTCCGAGTTCCTGGCGGAGGCGCAGCAGTCCAGCTTCGGGGCGAAGTTCGCGAGGGTTGTGATCGAAGGCTGGACTGCCTACTGCTCCGAGCAGTACTGCTTGTGAGGCGAGGCAGGCTTGAATGGTCGAGTCCGGCAGGGGATTGCCAAACTTTTCGAGGGCAACTCCGCCGATCTCTTTTTCGTCGAGTTGGAGATCGTGGCCAAAGGCGGCGGCCACTTCTTCCAGAACGCAAATGGCTTGGGATGTAACTTCAGGACCGATTCCGTCGCCGGGGAGGGAAGTGACACGGAGTTGCATGGGGCCCTCTTTCGTTTCCGAAAGAATATTAAGAGAATAAATGAGGATGCGATTGCTGTGGTAGCCCAGCCCCTAAAGGGCTCTTGATCGGACCGGAGTGATGGCATCGCTAAAGCGATGCCCTTATACGAAGCCTTGATGGTCCGGCTAAAGCGATAACCCTTATACGATTAACCCGTATACGAAGACTTACACACCCCAGAGATAGTCTTCCTGCTCGCTGCGATGGTCGGTTAAGGGAATCGACACCGTCGCCTGGCCGGCGCTGCCGGACACTTGAGCCGGATGCGAGTCGTTGGCATTGGCTCCGGCAACGGCAGCACGCGGGAACGGCCGAGTGGCCCCTGCGGGCGGAAACTTCTTGCTCTGGCCGCCGCCATCGCTCTTGCCGTCGCCGCTGCCCGCAGCGCCGCTTGTAACGTCCTGGATCAGTTCGAGCAAATGACTATCCTGAACCTTCTTGATGCGGTCCGCAAGAACGACAAACCTGCGATAGACCTCATCGAGTTCGCGCCGCTCAAACTGATGCCCCAGCTGTTCACAGCGCAGAGCCAACGCGTGACGGCCCGAGTGCTTGCCCAGCACCAGCCGTGAATCAGGTACGCCCACCGACTGCGGCGTCATGATTTCGTAGGTCAGCGGATTCTTCAGTATGCCATCCTGGTGAATTCCGGCCTCGTGCGCAAACGCATTGCGTCCAATGATGGCTTTGTTGGGCTGCACGGGAACCCGCGTGATCTCCGCCAACATCTGGCTGGAAGGAAACAGTTGCTCACTGGCGATCGCAGTTTCGTAAGGATAGCGGTCGGGGCGCACCCGCATGGCCATGACGATTTCTTCGAGCGACGCATTGCCGGCGCGCTCGCCAATGCCGTTGATGGCGCACTCCACCTGCCGCGCGCCGGCCTGCACTCCGGCGAGTGAGTTCGCGACCGCCAGACCGAGGTCGTTGTGGCAGTGCGTGGAGATCGTCACTTTGTCGATCCCGTCGACCCTCTCCCGCAGCGTGCGGATGAGCTGCCCGTATTCCTCGGGCATGCTATAACCGACGGTATCGGCAATGTTGACGGTGGTTGCGCCGATCGCGATCACCGCTTCGACCACCTGGCAAAGAAACGCGACGTCGGTACGGGTGGCATCTTCGGGCGAGAATTCCACGTCGGCGCATAACGACTTCGCGTGCCGAACCGCTTCCCGCGCCTGCTCCAGGCACTTCTCACGGGTGATGCGCAGCTTGTATTTCAGATGAATGTCAGAGGTCGCAAGAACAACGTGGAGGCGCGGATGCGCAGCCCCCTGCAAGGCCTGCCAGGCCCGGTCGACGTCGCCGGCGCAAGCACGAGCGAGGCCAGCGATGATGGGACGCCGCAGCGAGGCGGCGATGCCTTGCACGGCTTCGAAGTCGCCGTCGGATGCGATCGGGAATCCGGCTTCGATCACGTCCACGCCGAGGCGGTCAAGTTGCTGGGCCAGGCGTAGCTTTTCTTGCACATTCATGCTGCAGCCCGGCGACTGCTCGCCGTCACGAAGCGTGGTGTCGAAAATGGTGATGCGCGGCCGATCCATTGATCTCGTACCTCCGGGGAAGACTGCATATCTAGTTTATCGGCGGCGTAGGTCTCAGGTGCTAGGTCTCAGGTCTCAGGAACCCCCACCCGGTCAGCGTCCAACGCCTGAGACCTGAGACCTGACACCTGACACCTGACGCCCATGGACCTATCTCAACTCGAAGTCTTCCTAACGGTAGCCCGCGAACGGCGGTTTTCGCGTGCCGCCGAAAAGCTGTTTCGCACCCAATCGGCGGTCAGCCAGACGATCCGCAAGCTTGAGCTGGAGATCGGCGAACCGCTGTTCGACCGTTCGTCCCGCGAAGGAGTGCTCACCGACGCCGGCCGGGTTTTGCAGGAATATGCCGAGAAGCTGCTCAACCTGCGGCTGGACGCACAGGCAGCGCTGGTGGAGATGCGCGAACTGCAAAAGGGCAAGCTCGCGATCGCCGCCAATGAATTTACCGCGCTCTATCTGTTGCCGGTGCTGGCCGAGTTTCGCCGCCTGCACCCGACGATCAAGATCACGGTGCGGCGCTCTCTCGGCAGCCACATTCCCGACGATGTGCTCAAGCACAACGTCGAACTTGGCGTACTCTCTTTCGATCCGCAGGAGCCGCAGTTGCGATCGGCGGTGGTTTATCTGGACGAGTTGGTATTTGTTGTTCCTCCGGGCCATCCGCTGGCCTCGGCGGGCGAAGTCAGCGTGAAGCAACTGGGCGCGGAGTCGTTCGTGGCCCACATCGTCGCATCTCCGTATCGCGACAAGGTGATTGAAGCGTTTCATCGCCATAAAACTCCGTTGCACATGGACGTGGAGCTGCCCACGCTGCAAGCCATCAAGCGTTTCGTATGCATGGGGAACGGGGTGGCGCTGGTACCCGAGATCAGCGTGGAAAACGAGATCAGCCGGGGAGATCTGGTGCGCATTCCGGTGCGCGATCTGCACTTTCAGCGCAAGCTGCGCGTGGTGTATCGGCAGGAATCCACGCTGTCGCACGCGGGAAGAGCGTTTTTGAAGGTGGCGGAGCAGGTGGCAAAGGACAGAGGCGGCCGGTATCGCTTCCAGCGAGAAAAGTAGCGACTATACGAACTGTACTTGTTCCTCGCACATCGCTTCGATCGCCTCGGGGACGGTGGCGTACACATCGAGGACCGATACGACGTTCGCGATTTCGAAAAGGTCCAGAACTGATTTCCTGGGGCTGGCAAACTTCAGTGCGTATCCGGCCGCCTCCGCCCACATGTGAGTGAGCATAAGTTCGCCCAAGCCGCCACTGTCCACGGAATCGATGCCCGCTAAATCCACCACCATCCGGTGCGCGGAGGGCAGCACCTCGGCGACGACGGTCGAAAATGTTTGAGCTTCGCTGCGAAAGATGATCCGGCCACGACAGTGCAGCACGATGGTATTACCGGAACACTCGGCCTCCAGGGTGAGGCTGAGCTTCTTTTTGTTTTTTTGGTCGCTTCCCTGGCCAGTCGCGGATGGCACGCTTGCAATTGCAGTGTCTGATATATCGGCGAGGTTCTCGGACTTCATGGCTACACGTTAGTCGCTCATGGTTGCGATTTGGTTGCACACAGATCAAAGTTTGGTGAATTCAGACAGTGTTCTCTGTGGTCCGCGGAGGTCGAGTTCCTCACCACAGAGGTCACAGAGGGCCACTGGGGAAAAACACCACCGGGGGAAACACCTGCTTACTTTGACTGGTCTTTGCGGCGGGATGAATCCGGGGGAGGGACCAAGTGCCGACGTAACGGCACCAGTGCACCTTTGGATGGATCGGCCGCTGCGGAGGCGCGCGCCAAGACCTCGTGTTGGATGTACTGCACGAACTCCTGGATCTGGTGCTGCATTTCCTCCATACGCTCGCGCATCTGAAGAATGATGGCGATCCCGCTGATGTTGACGCCCAGATCGCGAGCGAGCGACAGGATGAACTCGAGCCGCTGCAAATCTTCATCCGTGTAGAGCCGCGTGTTGCCTTCGGTGCGGCTCGGTTTCAGCAGGCCTTCGCGCTCATAGAGGCGCAGGGTCTGAGGATGAATCTCGTACATCTCGGCCACCGCCGAGATCATGTACGCGCCTTTGGATTTACGCTTGGTCATGGCTGCCGTTCATTAATGTAAATGTACAACAGCAATGTACAACAGCCCGTGGTGATGGCGCGACAAGCCTAGCTCACAAGTTCTGGCTTCGGTTGGGCTGCTGACCAGCCTGCCGGCTTCAGCGCATGGTTGATCAAGTAGGCGACTACGCCGCCGCCCACCACGATCAAGGCAAACAAGAACGAGCTCATGCCAAGCACTACTTCGTGTTCACTGCGGACGATGGCAAACCCGAGCAGAAGAATTGGAGGAATGCCAACCGCAATCGCTCCAAACATGCCGCCGGGCACGCGGAACGGACGCTTCAGTTCCGGCTCGCGAATCCGCAAGCAGATCAAGGCCACAAATTCGAGCGTGAGGCTGGCGCCGTAGATCATGATGTCGAGCGTGACCAGGCGTTCAAATCCGAGATTCAGCGCGAGGCCCCAACCTACCGCCAGCGCCAGAATCGCGACCCAGGGCGCGCGCGATTTGGGATGCAGCTTTCCGAAAACTTTCGGCAGCATTCCATCCTGCGCCATAGCCAGTGGCAGCCGGGAGTAGCTCATGACGAGCGCATTGAACATGCCGAAGCCGCTCATCATGCCGCCCGCCACCAGCGCGATCCGGAGCACCGGCCCGCCCATCAACTGGGCGATGTCGGCCCAAGCGCCGGTTTCCCAGGCGCTGGCCGGAAGGCCGGTGATCCACATGGCGGCAAACGGAAGAACGTAAGTAACGCAGACGATGACCACCGCGGCCAGCATGGCGCGGGGATAGGTTCGCTGCGGACGCTCCACTTCGGTGGCGATGGTGGAGGCGTTGTCCCATCCCATGTAATTCCACATACAGATGAGCAGCCCGCCGAGAATGTCGACGTTTGAAGTGGTCGGTTTGGTAACCGCATTTGCCAGCGCGTGAATCTTGAATGGAGCCAACACGAAGATGGCCGCGAAGGGCGCTGACAGGGCGAAGAACAGCCAGAGCGAAGTCGTCGAGACGACCTTCACGCCCATGATATTGAGGACCGCGCAGACGATTACAACGGCCAGCGCGACGGCCACCCCGCGATGACTCTGCTGAAACCAGGGGAACATGCGCGTGAGGTAGGCGACAAACAGCGTGGGATAAATCGCCATATCGAAAATGGACGCTACCAGCGACAGCCAGGCTTCCTGAAATCCCCAGAAATTTCCCATGGCGCGCCGCACCCAGGCGTAGTAGCCGCCTTCAAAGGGCAGAGCGCTCGAGAGCTCTCCGATCATGAATGCGGTGGGCAGGCTCCAGAGAAGCGGGGTCAGAAGCAGGATGAGAATCCCTTTGCCATACCCGGCGCCGTGCACGATGTCTTCGGTGCCATAGGTCCCACCGGAGACCATAAAGAAGGTCGCGGCGACCAGGGGCCAAAGGGTGAGGCGAATAGATTTCTTCCGGGGGGTGACGCTGAGCGAAGGCTGCGAAAGTTTCTATGGCTTCCTCCTCAAGCGACTCACTCTCACCACCGCGTCTCCGGAGTTTCGGAAAACAACGTTCTTTACGCGGCTCCCAGGGTGCAGGGCGATTCCCGGGCATTTTCGGCGAAGTTAGTTCGCATGAGTGAGATTACGGCAAATTCGCGGAGATGCAAGAATATTCTTGAATTTTTTTGTCAGGGATGGGTGGTACGGAGGTAATCGTGGCGAGAGACTAACTCAGTCCTTTCGAAGATTTCTGCGGGCATCAGCTCGAACCGTTCCCATGATCGCTCCAAGGAAAGCCCCAAGCGCCACTCCGAGGGCGATGCCAAGTTTTAACGTGAGTCCGAGATGATAGAGGTAGAGTCCGCCGAGAATGCCGATCACCAGCCCGATCACGAACCATAAAGGATCGGCAGGACGTCGGTTGTTATTGCGGATGTCCTCACGGATCAGTCCGAAAGCGCCGCCCAAAACGATCCCGAGCGCCAGCCCCAGCCCGATTTGATGAAAGTAGATTCCAGGAATTACGCCAATCGCAAAACCAATCGCCGCCCAAAGAGGGTCCCCTGGTCTTCCTGCGCCGGGCATTACACCTTACTCCAGAGCTCTT
>WNFN01230545.1_pt1 | contig 10318 bp, 7 predicted proteins | sample 5400161 | NCBI WGS metagenome assembly WNFN01 (sample SAMN13153353, study PRJNA577476) | soil metagenome | isolation source: 80 cm saprolite on Douglas fir-dominated hillslope | place: USA:California | collected 2013-09-17
CGGAATGCCGTGCCGAAACAGCGCGGGAAGCGGATGATCCTCCATGCGCGCGTCTGTGCGGCGTAACTGAAGCGCGAGCGCTCCCGTACGGATATTGCTTTGTGGGCAAATCTCGAGCGGAATGCGGCGATCGGCAAGAAGGTCCATGAGCGCAGGATCATTTATGGCGGCGATGCCGTGACCGATCCTTTCCACGCCGAGGAGCTCAACCGCTTCTCGAATCTTTTCTGGGCCGCCGATTTCGCCGGCGTGAATAAGACGATGCAGGCCCAGAGCTGCGGCTTGGTCATACACCGGCCGAAGTTCCCTGGTAGGCACGCTCAACTCATCGCCGCCGATGCCGAAGGCGACGATGGATTTCGATGCGCATTGTTTTGCTGCTTTTACAACGCGACCCGCTGCTTCGGCGCCGAATTGACGAACGGCATCGAAAATCCAGTTCATGTGAAGCCCGCGGCCCTCGAAGAGTTCAGCGGCGCCTAGAATGGCCTGGAAGTTGGCCTCCGGGCGCTGTTTGCGTAGCAGCATCACGCCGATGGAAATCGTCACTTCGGTGTAGATTACCCGCTGCGACACAAGATACTCCGCGAGGTCGTGGGTGATCAGCGCGTAGTCCTGCGGGTCGCGCAAGAAGGATGTGACCCACTTGAAGGTCTCGAGGAACTCCACAAAATTCTGGTAAGCATAGCGGCGCTCCACTTCCTGTTCTGTGACCATGACCCCGTGCCGCGCGGTGAGTGCGCAGACGGTGCTCGGCTGAATAGACCCTTCGAGGTGAAGGTGCAACTCTGCTTTGGGGAGTGAGGCAACGCTTTCGGGGAGCATAACGGAAGCAGACGGCACTAGTGCGGCAAGGCAGGCTTGCCGGCATTGGTCCAGGCGGTGAGCCAGTAAGAGCCGACGTCCGTGGCGGCATCAGAGAGCTGGCGAATCAGCGTGCCTGCGGACTGATTGTAGAAGCGGTCGAAATATTCGTCGTTGTACGACTTAATTTCCAGGTGCGCGTTGCGATCCGCGAGCTCGATGACCTCGAGCCAACTATGCGCGCTAAGGCATGCTTCAAAACCGTGATCGGTCGGATCATTGATGAAAGAGGCGTCGTTCGGGCGCATCGGAAAAAAGGAAGAAAAGCGCTCGATGAGAGTCGTTCCAAATCGCTCATTGATCCCGGTTTGGTTTGTCAGATGGCCGTCGAAATTTTCCGTGGTGTTGAAGGGATCGTGCGCTTCGCCGACGTAAAACGCGAGAATCGCGGCGTCAAGCTTGGTTTCGTCCCAACGGCCGAGCTTCATGGCTTCGGTGAGCTTCTGGCTGTACACGCCAATCGCCCAGGGAAGCAGGCCGGTTGATTCGATTTTGGACTTGCCGTACTTGTTCAGGGCGCCTTTGTAGCTGCGGGGCAAAGCGTCAAAAGGGAAGCGCCCGTACTTGTCCAGCCGGATGAAATGGTTGCGCCGCTCGGCCGGATTTGTGGCTTCAGCGTCCAGGGGGTCTGTTACGTGTTGCACGAGGAAGGAACGATTGTTTTCGAGGTACGCGCGCAGGTCGGCGGGCACCGTACTAATGGCTTGATTGACGACGACCTTGTGACCATTGCCGCCCCAGGCGCAAACGCGAGTCGAAAGCAGCGTAAGGCTCACGGTGATCGCGAGGCTAGCGTTAAGGCACTTTCGCAATGGATTGAGGAACATGCGCCTCATTTCAAAATTGCTCTAAGCCGGATTGGCGGCGCGCAGCGTACTGCGCCTCCGTCCATAGTTGTAGTAAATCACGAGTCCGATTGCCATCCACACGAAGAATCGAATCCAGTTCGTAATTGGCAGTCCGGCCATCAGGAGCACGCACGTAAGCATGGTGATGATGGGGGCGAGCGGGCCGCCGGGAGCGCGGAAGGCACGCGGTCGGTCGGGCTCGCGATAGCGCAGAATTAATACTCCCGCGGCAACGAGAGCAAAGGCGAACAGAGTGCCGATGTTGGAAAGGTCGGCGAGGGTTCCGATATCGAGAAGGCCGGCAGGAATTCCGACCACAAAGCCGGCCATCCAGGTAGAAAAATCCGGCGTACAGAAGCGCGGGTGCACGCGGCTAAAGATGCGGGGCAACAGGCCGTCGCGGGACATAGCGAACCATACGCGCGCCTGGCCAAGTTGGAAGACGAGCAGGGAAGAAATCATGCCCATCAGCGCGCCGATTAAGACGATCAGGCGAACGCCCGTGAAGTGAAGTTTTTTCAGCGTATTGACCACCGGGGCGGCGTCGTCCACCAGCGTCTGCCACGGCACAAGTCCGGTTAACACGACGACTACGCCAACATAGAGGAGCGTGCAGACAACCAGGGTGGCGATGATGCCGATCGGAACGTCGCGCTGCGGGTTCTTGCATTCCTCGGCGGCCGTAGAAACGGAATCGAAGCCAATGTAAGTAAAAAAGACGATGGAGCCGCCGGTGAGAATTCCCGGCCATCCATTGGGAGCAAACGGATGCCAGTTGGCGGGATGAATGAAGCGCGATGCGAAAGTGATAAAAACGAGGATCGCGATGATTTTCAGGAGCACCATCACATTGTTCGTTTCGGCAGACTCGCGGATTCCCCGAACGAGGATCACCGTAAGCAACATTACTATGATGAACGCGGGCCAATTGAAGCCAAGATGCCAGCCTGGGGGATAGAGCATATTTCCCTGCAAATCGGAGAGGCCGCCCGGAAGATAGGCGGGCGTGATCCAGCGGAGACTTGGGTGCACGCCAAACCAGTCCAGCAAAGCAACCACATGCGCGGAAAACCCTACACTGACGGCCATGTTGCTGACCGCGTATTCCAAAATCAGGTCCCAGCCGATGATCCACGCGATCAGCTCGCCCAGAGTGGCATAGGTATATGTGTACGCGCTGCCGGCAATGGGGATCATCGCGGCCAGTTCGGCGTAGCAGACCGATGCGAAGCCACACACGATTGCCACCAAAACAAACGACAGCGCGATGGCTGGTCCGGCGCCAGGGCGTCCGAAAGAAGCCGAATGGTAAATCAAATATTCCAGCAAGGGTGCGTTAAGAATGGATTTTACTTGGAGTTTCTGACCGGCAATGGCCGTGCCGACGATGGTGAAAATTCCCGACCCGATCACAGCCCCGATTCCGAGGGAAGTGAGACTCAGCCAGCCCAATGACTTTTTCAATCGAACTTCGGCGTTCTCGGAATCCGACAGCAACTGGTCGATGCCCTTACAGCGGAAGAGAGGTGACGCCACTCGTACTCTCCAATCGCATCCTTTTAAGCTAAGGCCAGACTGCCGGATACGCTGTGGTAGATGGGATTGCGCGCCTCAATGTACATTGACCCGTGCGGCGGTGCAACACTGGCTGCCCGCCGCTACATCTGTTCCAGTTGCGCGTAGCGCTCGACGAATTTTTTTGTGCCCCGGCCCGGGAAACTGACGGAGACGCGCCGGTCTTCGTCGTCGCCTTCGACGCCGACGATGGTGCCGACGCCGTAACTCGGATGGCGAACTTTTTGGCCGAGAAGCGGGTTTGCATCGGCGCCGCGTCTGGCGGGAGGCCGGGTAAACGCGCTCGAGCCGGTGGATCGGCGCGGTGCGGAGGGCGGCTGCGACTGACCTCGCACACGGCGGAGGAATTCCTCGGGAGAGTACGAATATTCCGGATCGGGCTCATACCGCCGCGTTTGACCGATCTCGGCCATGGAGCCACGCACCGTCTCCACCAGCTCGCTCGGAATTTCGGCAAGGAACCGCGACGGCAGGGAAGCGCGGAGTTGCTGCTCATTGCCGAAAATGCGGCGATACACGGCGCGCGTGAGAGTAAGCGATTTTCGTGCGCGCGTCATTCCGACGTACACCAGCCGGCGCTCTTCCTCAATGCCCTTCTCTTCGTTCAGCGAACGGCTATGTGGGGAGATGCCTTCTTCCATTCCAGTCAGGAACACATGGTCGAACTCCAGGCCCTTGGTGCTGTGCAGCGTGATCAGCGTAATGCCGGGTTTACCTTCAAACATGTCCGCGTCGCTGACCAAGGCGGCGGCGTCAAGAAAGTCGGTAAACGATTCCCCATTTTCTATACCTTCCGCGACGGCGCGAACGAGCTCCTCGAGATTTTCGATCCGCGAGACGTCGTCGGGTGTGTTGCGGTCCTTCAGCATCTCCATGTAGCCGGTTTCGTCGAGAACGGCGCGCAGGAAATCAGGAGGTTCGCTCGTCGCCAGGGCTTCCTGAAGCTTGGCGATGAGCTCCTGGAACGCGCGCAGAGGCGCCACCGCGCGCCCGCCCGCCGCCCCGGAAACAAATTTCTCGATGGCCGACCACAAACTGGAACCGTCGGCCCGCGCTGCGGCTTGTAGCGCGTCCACGGTGGTCTTGCCGATGCCGCGCGGCGGCACATTCAAGACGCGCAGCAACGAGATGTCATCTTCGGGATGCATGGCCAGCCGAACATACGCCAGCACATCCTTTACTTCCGCGCGATTGTAAAAGCTAAAACCGCCTACCAGCTTGTAACGGAGCCCGCGGCGGCGGAATACTTCTTCAAACGCGCGAGACTGAAAATTGGTGCGGTATTCCACCGCGCATGTCTGCGAGGAGTCTTCATTAAGAATGCGCTCGAGCTCCCCGGCGACAAATTCCGCCTCCGCGTGGGCGTCTCGCCCCTCGAAATATTTCAAGTTCGATCCGGAGCCATTGTGCGCGCTCAGCGATTTGCCGAGTCGTTCGGGGTTGTTGGCCACCACCGCGCCGGCGGCATCGAGGATTTGCTGCGTCGAGCGGTAATTGCGCTCCAGCTTGATGACGCGAGCGGAAGGGAAGTCCCGTGAAAAACTCATCAGGATGGAAACATCCGCGCCACGCCAGCGGTAGATGGATTGGTCCTCGTCGCCGACCACGCAGAGGTTTTGCTTCGGGCTGGTAAGCAGGCGGAGCAGCTCGTACTGCACGCGGTTGGTGTCCTGGTATTCGTCAACGTGAATGTACTGGAAACGCGACTGCCATTTTTCGCGAACCGGCGTTGAGTCCCGAAGCAATTTGACAGTACGGCTCAGAAGGTCATCGAAATCAAGAGCATTGCTTTGGCGCAGCAGTTTTTCATAAGCGGCGTAGATGTCGGCGATGCGCCGGCCGTCCTTGTCGATCGCCTCGCTGCGCATCTTCTCCGCGCTTTGGCCGTGATTCTTCGCGTAGCTGATGCGGCTCAGGACATTTCGCGGCGTCAGGGCGTCGTCATCGATCTCCAGGTTCCCCATGGTGAGCTTTACGAAGTCGCGCACACAGCGAGTGAAACGTGGAAAGCCACGGTTGCGCAGGCGGCACACCAGCGCGAAGCAGCAAATCCGAGACGCGGTTGCGCATTTCCTCCGCGGCTTTATTCGTGAACGTGACCGCGAGGATCGCTTCCGCCGGCACGCCGCTGGCGATGAGATGCGCCATTCGGAATGTGATGGCGCGCGTCTTACCCGTTCCTGCGCCGGCGAGAATCAGCACCGGCCCTTCGGTCGTTTCCGCTGCTGCGCGCTGTTCGGGGTTTAGTTCTTCAAGAAGAGTGAGCATGAGTCCCGGGGGCAAAAGAATTTGCTGCACAGTCATGGTAGCCGAGGGCAGCGAAGCGCGCAAACTGGCCTGTGCAAACCGGTTGAGGATAATTCCGGTTGTGAGCCAGGACAAATTCAAACTACGTTCTTTTTACTGGCTCCCGGGCTGGCCGAGGTCGATGTCGAAGAAGGTCAGCGCTCGATTTCCACGCATCAGCACCAGGTCTGGCACGTAGAGGTGAGCAGTTTCCAGCAAATCAAATTGGTTTTGCATATCAAAGTAAAGCAGCCCTTTCACCGTACTATGCGGTGCGATGACGCCCGTCGGGACGCTGGCATCCTGGGCTTCTCGCTGCAGCTCATCCGCGTTCTTGTCCTTGCCGCTCTTGGGAATGGCGACCGGAATGGGCAGCTTCTTGCGCGTCGCGGTTGGGTCTTTGCCTCCGGGTTTCAGCACAGCTTGCACCAATTCCTCCGCGCCCAGAGAGGGAATCTCCTGCGTATTCTCGGCGTCAAGATGCACGGTCAGGCGAATGCGCGACAAGTTGACCTTCACGCTGTCATCGGAATCGTTCCGAAACGAAACTTCTACGGCCAGAACTCCCGCGGCGTACGGCGACTTCTTCGGGAATTTCTCCTTGTACTTGGCTGCGTCGGTCCAGGGAATGGCGGAGATGGTCAAGCCTTCGTGCGATTCCAGCGAAGCTGTTCGCAACGGCGGCTGTTGCGCGCCAGCGAATGCGCCGACGAGAGAAGCGGCAACCAAGGGAATTCTCAGAACAGGCATTCGCCTGAGGTTATAATAGACTTTTCTCATCTCGACGCCTTCGATTCCTGGGGGACGTGCAGGGTTGCCCTCGCGCTTCGCATGAGTTGCGCGTCGGCAACGATTAGGGACCGGAGCCACGCTTAGTGTATGTCATTTATAGCTTTCTGATGGGGGCAGCAGCTCTTTTACTCTTGCCGTATTGGCTGGTCAAGGGGCTGCGTCAGCGAAAGTACCTGTTCAACTTGCGCGAGCGGCTAGGCCTGTCGACCGTCTCGCTCGACAAATTGCCGGCAGGTGGGCCTGGCGCGATCTGGATTCATGCCGTATCGGTTGGTGAGCTGCTCTCCAGTATCGCTCTCGCGAAGCGCCTCAAAGAGGCGTATCCGAACCGCCCGCTGGTGGTTTCGACAACCACGATCACTGCACAATCGCTCGCGCGCGAGCGATTGGAATTTGCCGATGCGGTCTTCTATTTCCCGCTGGACTGGAGCTTTTGTGTGCGCCGCGTCCTCCGCGCCGTGCGGCCGTCGCTCATCGTCGTCTTGGAAACTGAAATCTGGCCCAACTTTCTGCGCGAGACACGCCGGCAAAATATTCCCGTGCTCTTTGCTAGTGGAAGAATTTCGGACCGCTCGTTTGCGCGATATCAGCGCTACCTCGCCAAGTTCGGTTTCTTCCTTCGCCCGTTTCTGCGAACCGCCCTGGGCAACGCGAGCGCGTTCCTGATGCAAAGCGAGAAGGACGCTGAGCGCATTCGCGCGCTGGGCGCGCCCGCCGAGCGCGTTTCGGTCAGCGGCAACCTTAAGTACGATATGGAGCTTCCCGCAGCGACGCCGCTTTCGAGTTGGCTCGAAGCGGAAGCTCGCCGGCAAGGCCGCTCGCCTATCGTAGTCGCCGGTAGCGTCGTCGCCACGGAGGAGCCGCTCGCATTGATTGCTTTCGGCGTGGTGCAGGGCGAGCATCCCAACGCGCTGTTGGTCCTCGCGCCACGAAAGCCGGAGCGTTTCGAGGCTGCTGCGGAGTTCATCCACGAATCGCGGCGCAAATTTATTCGCCGCTCTCAACTTGGGCTCACAGGTCACGCGCACGGAGGGGCAGCCGCCGGCAATGGTTCGATACCGCGCGATGTCACGGTAATCTTGCTCGACAGTATCGGCGAGCTCGCATCGCTCTACCGGCTGGCGGATGGCGCGTTCGTGGGCGGCTCTCTCGTCCCCTCGGGCGGGCACAATATTCTTGAACCCGCCGCGTTCGGTAAAATTCCCGTCTTCGGGCCTTCCATGGAGAATTTTGCGGAAATTGCCTCTCGCTTCGTTGCCGCGGAGGCAGCCATCCAAGTGGAGAGTCCCGAAGACGCCGGCGTCGCATGGATTGAACTGCTGCGCAATCCGGAGCGCCGCCACAAAATGGGCGAGAACGCGAAGCAGCTAGTGGACAGCAGCCGCGGCGCCACCGAGCGCGCTCTAGCCGAAATTTCCAAATATCTAGGCAGCGCTGCCCGATGAATCTGCCGCGCGGACTCCGAATCGTCCTCTGGCTCTTTTCTAAGGTGTACGAGTTGTACGTTCGGTGGCGCCATGCACTTTATGCACGGGGAATGCTCAAGCAGAAGCGCCTGAAAGCAACCGTAATCAGCGTTGGCAATCTGACCGTCGGTGGAACCGGCAAGACTCCAATGGTCCTATGGCTCGCCGACAAATTGTTGGCAGAGGGAAAAAGGGTCGCTATTCTCAGCCGAGGCTATCGAGGCGCTCATGGCAGTAGCGATGAAATCGAACTGTTGAAGCGCCGACTGGGCGGCAAAGTTCTGTTTGGTGTCGGCCCCGATCGATTTACATCCGGTAGTCGCCTCGAATCCGGCAACGCAATCGATATATTCCTGCTGGACGACGGCTTTCAGCACCTGCAGCTCGCGCGGGACTTGGACATCGTCATGCTCGACGGTTCACGCAAACTCAAGGAAGAATGGCTGCTCCCAGCAGGTCCGCTGCGCGAGCCCATTGCAGCTTGCCGGCGCGCCGATATTCTGATCGTTTCAAGAAAGTTTGAGAGGCCAGTCATTGAGGCCGGAGGTGCTCACACGTTCGCAATCTTTTATGCGCAGACCAGGTTGCTTGGCTTCCGTCCGTTCGGGTCTCGTTCGGATACAAAGTATCTCAGCGAGATAGGCTCCGGTCCCTTCCTCGCCTTCTGCGGCATTGGCAATCCCGGCGCTTTTTTTGACGATCTGAGCCGCTGGCATGTCCCGGTAGTTGAGAAGAAGGTTTTTTCTGACCACCACAAATATTCACCAAGGGAAGTGGAGCATCTCCAATCGCGTTCCGAAGCTTGTGGCGCTGTGGGCTTGGTAACCACGGAGAAAGACGCCGAGAATCTCCCCGTCGCGGACTTTCGCTTGCCAATCTGGATTGCAGTGATCGATTTAGTTTTTACCGCCGAGAGTGAGTTGCTTGCCGCAATTGACCGCAAGCTTGCCGCTCGTCAGGGAGCAGCAGCGTGAAAATCCTGATTCGCGCCACAAACTGGGTAGGCGATGCCATCATGGCTCTACCCGCGCTGCGGGCCGTTCGCGCGCGTTTTCCGGAGGCGAGGATTGCAATCGTTGCCCGGCCGTATGTTGCGGACCTTTATCGCGGGCAGAAAATATGCGACGAACTCATTTCCTACGATCCTAAAGGTGCACACAAAGGTCTCAGCGGACGCGAGCGTTTGGCGCAAGAACTTCGGGCCCAGAAGTTTGACGTCGCCCTGCTGCTCCAGAACGCCTTTGATGCCGCAAGAAAATTGCTGTTCCAAAGCGCGGCGAAATCCCGCCTCACGAACAGTTTTATTATCTAGAGCTTTTGCGCCGCGCCGGCTGGATCAACTCGCTGCCGGCCGAATCCTTCATAACGCTCGACGTTTCGGAAGACCATCGCCGCCAAGCGGAAGCAACTCTGATTTCCGCCGGCGCTCGCGTCAATGCGACACGAATTGCCATAGGCGCCGGGGCCTCGTACGGCTCCGCGAAGTGCTGGCCGCCAAAGCGCTTCGCCGATTTCGTAAACCGCTTGCGCCTTCAAACAGACGCGGATGTCATTCTCTTCGGAACAGCCGCCGAACAGAAGGTTTCTGACGCGATCGCCGCCGGAATAAAAGGCCCATCGATTAGTTTGGTGGGCAAGACGGCGATTGCCGATCTCCCCGCGCTCCTCTCGCGTTGCCAACTGTTTGTCGGCAACGATTCCGGTGCAATGCATGTTGCCGCCGCCGTCGGCTTACCGGTGGTCGCGATCTTTGGTCCTACGGATCCTCATGGCACCGCTCCGATCACTCCACGGTGCACCGTGGTACAAGAAAAGCCCTATTGCAGTCCATGTTTTCTTCGGCGCTGCCCCATTGACCACCGTTGTATGACAAGCGTGCGGCCGGAAGCGGTGGAAGCAGCCGCGCGTGGCTGGCTTCGCTCCGCGGAGGTGGCTTCTGGCTGAAGCCGCATCGTTGCGTCCGGCCGTCTTCCTCGATCGCGATGGAACGATCGCCGAAGAAGTCGGCTACTTGAATCACGTCAGCCGTTTTCGTATGTTTTCGTTTGTCCCGGCGGCCATACGGGGGCTGAACGAAGCGAAATATCCGGCGATCGTGATCACGAATCAATCCGGCGTAGGTCGCGGATACTTTCCGGAATCGCTGGTCCACGCCGTTCACGAATTGATGACAACGCAACTCGCCAAAGAAGGAGCCCGCATCGACGCGCTGTACTATTGTCCCCACAAAAGCGACGATGCCTGTTTATGCCGCAAGCCGAAGCCGGGAATGCTGGAGCGCGCGGCCCGCGAACACGGCCTGGATTTGCGCCGCTCTTTTGTTGTCGGCGATCGCTACGGCGACATCGAGCTGGCTCATCGCGTGGGATCCCGCGCAATCCTGGTGCGTACGGGTTATGGAGAAGGCGAAATCCAGTGGCATTCCGCAAAGTGGCCGGCGCCTCCGGATTTCATCGCAGAGAATCTCGCCGACGCCGCGGATTGGAT
>WNFN01211702.1_pt1 | contig 10311 bp, 14 predicted proteins | sample 5400161 | NCBI WGS metagenome assembly WNFN01 (sample SAMN13153353, study PRJNA577476) | soil metagenome | isolation source: 80 cm saprolite on Douglas fir-dominated hillslope | place: USA:California | collected 2013-09-17
CCCAATTTCATTAGCAAGTAGATCCCGTTTTCTTCCAGCCCATGATTCACCATCCTAACTACAGCATTTTAATCGGTTTGTTTTTCCTGGCATTTGTCCAGGAAGACTCTGCTGTGGTCAGCAGCGCGTTGCTGGGTTACAACGGTATATTCCCGTATTGGCTGACATTTGCCGCGTGTTTCCTGGGGATGTGGGTGAGCGATATCGGGATCTACTTGCTAATGAAATTGGGTGGAAGACGCGTTTTGGAATCGCGTTGGGCCCAGCGATTACTACCATTGCATAAAACCGATCGAGCTTCCCGTTGGTTTGATCGATACGGCGGATATACCCTTATCTTTAGCCGATTTATTCTGGGAACGCGCACCGCGCTTCTTATCGTGTCCGGTTTGTTAAAGTATCCAACCACTAAGTTTCTGATCGTTAGTTCGACCGGCGCGATTGGATGGTTGCTTTTGGTTTTTTCGTTGTTTGCGTCTCTTGGCCAATCCGCAATGTTCGCTTTTGGTATCCGCTGGATTATTGCGCTGGTTGTTATCGTGAGCGGTAGCGCTGCGGTGTTGGCGGCGCGATTGCGTCTAACCACGAAGAAAGGTCAGGAAAAAGCCAACCACGAATTGACGCGAATGGACGCGAATAAAGCTGACTAAAAATTTATGTGCTATTTCTTTGCGGTCTTTCGCGGCTATTTTTTTCTTCTTGGAAACCCCTTCGGCGGGCATTCCAGGACTATTTAAAGAGTTGTAACCCTTTTCCGCTTTTTCGCGCTGTGTTCTTTCGCGGCTATTTCCCCCCTGAACCAAGAATAGCCGCAAAGATCGCAAAGAGGGATAAGATTCAAGTACTTGGCAATTCGAGGCTTATAACGTACATACGGGATCTGAAACTCGCGACTGCCAAAGCTCATCAAATAAGATGAGCAGCTAAATTAAAGCTGACTGAAAGTTTATTGTTTTTCTTTGCGGTCTTTGCGTCCCGCCCGCAACGCTTTCGCGTAGCGAATGCGGGCGGGTCTTTCGCGGCTATTTTCTGTCTTCATCGCAAAATGGGTAACTTCCTCTTGATCAATTATGAGTATCCGCCGATCGGAGGAGGAGCTGCTTCAGCAACAAGTAACCTGGCAGCAGCGTTGCGCGACCACGGCCATCGAGTCGTAGTTCTGACCTCTGCCTTCCAAAAACTTCGCGGTACCGTAACCGAAGATGGTATCGAAGTCGTCCGCGTTCCGGTTGGTCGAAAAGAACCGCATCGAGCAAGTCTGCTGCAGATGGTCCGTTTCGTAGCGATGGCCAGCTCCATGGCACGCAGGGTCGCTCGTCATCACTCGGTCGATCGGGTCGTTGCTTTTTTTTCGATTCCAAGCGGCATCGTGGCCTGGTGGTTAAATCACCAAACGAAAATTCCTTATGTCGTTTCGCTTCGCGGCGGAGACGTGCCCGGCACCGAGCCGGGCCTTCGCCTGTTTTATTGGTTGCTTGCACCTCTTCGAAAAAGAATTCTGAGAGAAGCGATCTCGGTCACGGCGCCAGCCAGTGGGCTCAAGGAGCTGTCGGAAAAAAGAGACGGCATCCCAGTTTTTGTGATCCCAAACGGAATCGACACCTCGGTTTACCGGCCGGAGAAGCGGCGAGACATGACCGAAATAGTGCTATTATCGGTCGGCCGGCTCCACCCACAGAAGAGCCCGATTCGAGTGCTGGAAATCGTCCGTGCCGTTCGCTTGAACGGAGGTCTGCCAGCGCGTGCATTGCTGATCGGCGACGGACCAGAAAGAGCCCGATTGGAACAGTACGTGCACGAACACCAGCTAGGCACGGTAGCAAAGTTTACCGGGTGGCTTGATCGCTCAGCAGTGGCGTTGGCGTACCGATCGGCTACATTTCTGGTGCAACTCTCTTCTTACGAAGGCATGTCAAATGTTGTCCTGGAAGCACTGGCCTCCGGCTTGCCGGTGGTCGCCAGCCGTATTCCCGGCAACGTTGATCTGGTGCTAGATCAGGAAAATGGTTTACTCTTCGCATCTGATGAGAGTTGCGAAATAATCGCAGCGGAGATCGTGCGGCTCTGGAAGTCGCCCGCTCGATGGCAGCGGATGAGTAACTCGGCGCGGATCAGCGTCACCGCCAAGTATGATTGGCCGGTAATCGCCACCCGCTACGAGCGACTATTTGACTGCAGCGAGCCTTTGGCTGCTCAGAACGGAAAAGATTAGTTATGCGGATTTCTCGAAAAGCGGAGTATGCGCTCCGCGCGTCTCGAGCAAATTCTACTGGCGCTGCGAAACCATGGAATTCTCTCCAGCAAGCGAGGGGTTGGCGGGGGCTATACGCTCCGTAAACGAGCTTCCGAGTTGACCATGCTGCAAGTGGTCGAGCTGCTGGATGGCGAGGTCGCCCCGTTGCCATGCGCCTTGGATAAATGGGCGGATCGATGCGGATGCCCGGATCCACTTCGTTGTCCGCTCCGGCCAGTGATCAAGCAAACACGAGAGATGATTCGAGAGCTTTTTGGCTCTAAGTCGATCCAGGATATGCTCGACGAAAGCCTGGAACGACCGGTCATGGCTTTCGAGATCTGACAGCTCTCGCCCAAGACGGAAAGGAGAAGAGAAACTCACGCAAAGACGCAAAGGCGCAAAGGAAGAAGAGGGGTAGAGATATGAGGGATTGCTCATCCGATCATGCCGGCGCGCATCGATCATTCCCTGATTAAGTGGGGCATAAAGTAACGGAATCTTCCTCGTTCTTCTTGCGATCTTTGCGCCCGTCTGCATCGCTAGCGAAGCGGTGCGAGCAGGTCTTCGGGCAAGTTTACCTCTTCCTTTGCGTCTTTGCGTCTTTGCGTGAGTTTCTCTTCTTCTTTCCGTCTTGGCGTGAGCATCTTTGCGCGAGTTTCTCTTCGGTCCACGCGAAACGGACGCGCGAGCGCGTCCCTACCGCGACGGCGATGGGCTCTCGCTTGGTTGCTTGGAAGGCGATTCGGGTAAAGGAGGTACGTCGCTTGGAGGTTCGGATTGTTCACCATGGATCTTCGGCAAGAAATCTTTGGCTGTTTCGACGAGGTTCCGGATAATCCGCGCAAACAGGCTTCTTTAATCGGCGGTTCGCTGGCGGATCGATAGATCGAAATGAATTTCTCGACGACCCCGTCATCGATATTGCGAGCCAAAGCGCTCAACACCGCTATTCGGATCGGCACCGATTGCTCCTGAGCTGCCAGGTCGCTCAGCTTTTCTTTGACCCTGGTTTCTCCCACTCGTTCCCGGTTAAGCCGGCGTAAAATAAGCAACCTGACCTGTTCGTCTTTGCTCTCATTCAAAACTGCCAGCAGCGCCGACGTCGCCTCATCGCCGCCTGCGTTGGACAGTGCATTTACCGCCTCTTGCCGAACTCCGGCGTCCGCATCGTTGAGCGCGGAATTCTTGAGCAGCGTGATGACCTCAGAACTTAACGGCGCGGCTTTGTCGTCTTGGGAAACCGGCGTATTCTGAACTTCCACTGCTTGAGCAGGCGTGGTCCACATTATGGCTGGGAGCCAAAGCAGTCCTCCTGCCGAAACGCAAAACACGCTGATTCCAGCTAACGCTGTGCTTCGCCACGATGGTTTAAGACCCCGGTTACAGTTCCGATCTAAGATGCGCGACACCCGGTGGTAAAGCTGTTTGCCGCTCCGACTAACTCCGGAAGCGAGCAATGGCTCTCGCCGATGATTAGCGGCCAATCGAGTGAGCAGGTTCGCATAATTTTTCGGATCGTCAGCGCCCACCAACGTCCAGTCGTCACAAGCAATCTCTTCCTGAAGGCGGAGTCGCCGACGCAAGATCCAGAGACATGGATTTATCGGAAACAACGCAATGCAAAGTTGTTGTACGAGGTGCAACCAGTCATCGAATCGCTCGAGATGCGCGACCTCATGGCGCATGACGTTTTCCCGGTCTTCCGCAGAGAGAACGAAATTCGGGATGATTCGGCAATAGTTATTTTCCGGCGTGACGCGAGGTTGGTCGAAACCGTCAGAGGTCGCGCACTGCGATGAAGAAGTCGAAGCCGGTTGACGGCAAGCGCTACTCGAGACAAACAGGCAACAACTAAGATCACCCGCAAAATCGCGATGGCTAAGGGCCAGTCAATCCAACGCAGCCAAAAGGTAGGTTCGCGCCAACGGTGGGTGGAGCGACTGTTCTCCATCGGGATGTCCACATTGGAAAACGGCGGAGTGTTTTCTATCCAAGATTGTTTCGGGAAGCGCTGTTCGATTCGCGGGATATCACTGGTTGGCGTTGGCCGGAAGGCCGTCAAGATCGGAGTGCCGGCTAAAACTAAGAAAAGAAGAAGCAAGGCTCAGTGACGCGTAGAAGCGCTCCAACGCTGCTCGCGAAAGAGTAAACGAAATGCTAATAACGATCCGAGGAAGATTACGGCCGAAAGGATCAAACCATTGACCAAATGCTCGGCGACCGGCCTTAAGTACGAAGCAATGGCATCCAGGTTTGCACTCATTCTTTTTCTCCTTGGTTGATCAGCTGCTGAATCCGCTGCAGATCCTCGGCATCGATCCCTTCCGACTCCAGTAGCTTCATGACCAGAAGCTCAGGTGAATCGTTAAAAAACCGGTTGAGAACATGTTTGAGGACTTTTTTCCGAGCCTGATTGCGATCGATAATCGGATGGTAGACGAAAGCCTGTCCCTCTTTCGTATGTTGTAGGTATCCCTTCTGTTCCAAGATCCGGAGGGTTGTGAGCACGGTGCTGTAACTCAGTCCTAGCTTCTGCGATAAAGCGTTAACCACCTCGGCCACGGTCGAGGGACCTCTTTCCCAGAGGACTTCCATGGGACGCAACTCTGCGTCGGTCAAAGTCGGTGACGGTTTGCGGGCCATATCTATTAAAGAATTAGTAGACAGCTAGCTGCGAAACGCGAGTCCGTCAATTAATTCTTTAATAGATCGCGGAAAAATTGACCGGTAAGGATGAGCTTCCGACTTCGCCAAGTCGGAAGCCGGTCCCTACCGTTCTTTTGCGGCTATTTTTTGGTCTCTTTCCGGTTCAGCGAAGAGCGGACGCAACAGAACCGCACAGTTTTCCAGCAGCTGTTCGGTATCTTTATCGAAAGCATTTGGTCGTTCGCTCTCCACATCGATGGTGCCGACGACCTGGCTTCGGTCGTTCAAAATCGGAACGATGATCTCCGAACGTGTGCTGTCGAGCGCGGTAAGATAACGAGGATCAGCGCCCACCTCTCCAACGTTCACCGTTCGTTTCTCAGCAACTGCGCTGCCGGTTAATCCTTTAGTGATCGGAAAGGTTGGATATTCAGGTGCCGACGGACCGTCCCATACCAGATTTCTCACTTCCCCGGCGGTGACATCAACGTCGTAGAGGCCGACCCAGCGGTAACCGGCCGATTGGCGCAGCGTCGCCGCCAGCCGTTGCAGTCGATCCATTCGTGGTCGCTGCTCGGCAGCGATTTCTGAAATACGAGACAAGAGAGTTTCTGAGTCCATGGTAGCAGATTTGACAGCGGCTACGGAGCCGCAGACGCGAGCTTATCCGGTGCCCGCTGCAAATTGAAGATCCAAACATGAATGCGCCCAACGCGGTCCAGAAGCCCGAAAATTCCTCCAGTGACTAAGGACTTCTACTGTCTGCTGCTTGAATACCCACCAAGCTATCGTCAACTGCCGCGCCTGCTCAGGCAAGCCGCGTCAACGACCTCCGCAACTGGCTGGTGACTGCGGCCGGTCCGTCGCCGAATAATCGCTTGAACTCGCGACTGAACTGCGACGCGCTTTCGTAGCCAACCCGCAGCGCAGCCGTTCCAGCGTTGGCGCCTTCATGCACCATCAGCATTCGCGCTTTGTGCAGGCGTACGTTCTTCAAATATTGGAGCGGTGACGAGGATGTGACCGCCTTGAAGTGTGCATGAAAGGTGGAAACGCTCATCCCCGCCTCGCGCGCGAGCGAGACCATGTCGTAGGAACGGGAATAGTCGGTGTGGATGCGATTAAGCACTCGGCTGATTTGGCCGAAATGACTGTGCGGCGCGGCGAGCGCCCGCAGGTTATGTCCCAAGTCTCCGAGCAGTACGCGATAGATGATCTCCCGCACAAGCTGCGGACCGAGGATGCGCGCGTCATCGGTGGAACGCAGGCATTCGAGCAAGCGAACCGTCGCGTTGCTCAGGCCGTCGTTGAGTGCAGTCGCTTGAATGGCTTGCGGACGCGAACCATGCGCTGGCTGTGGCTGCTCAATTTGCGTGAGCAACTCGGATACGACCGCCGGCGACACGCCGACCGACAAGCCAAGCAAAGGCGCTTCAGGACTCCCTTCTGTCTCGCATTCGAACGGGAGCGGCACGGACAGCACGAGATAGTTGTTCGGGTCGTAAACAATCGTCTTCCCGCCGAGATAACCGGTTTTGCGGCCCTGCCCAATGATTACGATGCTCGGGTCATAAGTAATCGGGCTGCGCGGGACGTGTTGGGTTGAGCGCATAAACTGCACACCCGGCAGAAGCGAAGGACCGAAGCCTTCACCCCGCGCCAACTCAGATAACAAGCAAACGAGCCGCGGATTAGTCGGTCGCTGAATGGGCTTCTTTAGAGTTTTGGATGATTTTGCTGTCATGGTCGCTCCAGAGGAATAGGCAACGTTTTGGCTCCAAAAACCATTATCTATCTGATGGTTCGTAAGATTAGGCAAATCTTTAAGAGGTCTGTGTATGGAGTAAATCGAGATCTTGAAGTAAAGACTAACCCACCGGCTCGGAAAAAAAGGAGCCTTTCAACGCAACCACGCACAAAAGCAGATGAAACATACCAATAAAATCGCTCTCATCACCGGCGGCAGCCGCGGCCTCGGTCGCAACACCGCTCTCAAGCTCGCCCGGGACGGGGCTGACGTGATCGTCACTTATCGCGAACGTCAGGACGAAGGCAAAGCTGTCCTCGCGGAAATTGAACAACTCGGAAGCAAAGCCGCGTTGCTGCAGCTCGATGTTGCTAACACCGCTGGGTTTGACGCCTTTGCCAAAACGGTAGCGGAAACGCTCCAGGACAGGTGGCAGCGAAAGGATTTCGATTTCCTCATCAACAATGCGGGCATTGATGTCTATTCGCTCTTCGGTCAAACTACCGAGGACGCTTTCGACCGGTTGCTCAACGTGCATTTCCGGGGTGTTTATTTCCTTACCCAGAGGATGTTGCCGCTCGTCGCCAACGGCGGCCGGATCGTCTGTACCTCAACCGGGCTGACCCGGTTCGTCATTCCGGGCTACGCAGCCTACGCTTCCATCAAGGGCGCCATCGAGGTGTTCATCAAATACTTGGCGAAGGAACTCGGATCGCGCGGCATCACGGCTAATGCGATCGCTCCAGGCGCCATCGAGACCGACTTCACCCGCGCGGCTCTCAAACATCCCGGGGCGAAAGACTTCTTGGCGTCGAATATAGCGTTGGGACGGATCGGAGTGCCCGACGATATCGGCGGCGTCGTTTCTTTCCTCTGCTCGGAGGAAGGTCGCTGGGTCAACGCGCAACGGCTGGAGGCTTCCGGTGGCATGTTCCTATGAGCCCAGTGTGCAAAAAAATGGGTACCTGATTTTTCACAGTCAGAAATTCGGAACCTGGCTTCAAGCGGACCGCGCTCAACTTCTGGTTATCGGCACTGGTCGGCCGTTTTCCGCGTCCGTCCGAAATTAGTAGTTTGCCGAGGGACTGAGATCTTTTGTTAGCGCCTTATGGAAAATCAAAACCGCAGAAAAGTCTTTTTTGCTGTGGGTCTCCTTTGGGGCCTCGCCGGATGCGCGTCGGTAGGAGTCCGTAATCCGGCGCAAGCAACTGGTAATCCGAAACCGCCAAAACAGATCTTTGTTGCCGACTTTGATACCAGCAAGGGCGTCTTCCGTGTTAACCGGTCCGGCGACGAACTCGTAACCCTTCAGGAGAAGACGGCGAATGTGTTAGCCGACTATCTGGTTTCGGACCTCAGCAAATCGGTAATACCAGCCACTCGGCAGAGCGGTTCCAGGCGTACCCGTGCCGATGCCTGGCTAATTACAGGAGAATTTGTTCGAGTAAATGAAGGTAGTCGGGCTTTGCGTGGTTTGATTGGGTTAGGTGCCGGTGGAACGAAAATGGAAACGGTCGTCCGGGTATACGATCTTTCTCACTTATCCAAGGAGCCCGTTCTTCAATTCGAGACATCGGGCGGCAGCAACGCTGAACCGGGCGCGGTTGTTGGCGGAATGTTTGGGGCTTTGCCAAATGCGTTACGAAATGCGGGAGCAAGGGGCGTCACCGATGATACCGCGCGGACGGCGCGAGAAATCACGACCATGGTCGCAGACTATTATGCTAAGAATGGCGGCCAACTGTCGGGTAGCGGCGTGAAACCCAAGATCCTTGCGCAAGGTAAGCGGTAGTTTTTTTCTGCAATCAGAAGATCTGTTTCTAACACCAGGGCGCAATGCGTGATCATTTCAATCCGCTGTTCGCCGACGCCGGGTTGCAGCCGGGCGAGTTCGACGTGCTCGCGACGCTCCGGCGATCGGGCGATCCCTATATGCTCTCGCCCACCCGGCTTTACGAAGCGGCGATGATCTCGTCGGGCCCCATGACCAACCGCCTGGACCGCCTCGAGCACTAGTATTCAACTAGGGTCACGGGCTATTCAACTAGGGTCACGTCTTAAGTTTGAAGCTTGCGTGTGGATTGACGGCTGGCTATAGTCGGTGACTACAAATGGCTCGGCCGTTACGCATTGCTATAGAAGATGGATGGTATCATGTGATGAACCGTGGGATCGAGCGCCGCTCGATCTTTAGGTCTCCGGCTGACTCACGCCACTTTCTGCAACTGCTTGCGCAGTTACCAACCCGGTTTGGACTCCTGATTCACTGCTACGCTTTGATGCCGAATCATTACCATTTGCTGGTCCAAACACCGCAAGCCAACCTTAGCCAAGCCGTTCAAGGGTCGGTCCTCTTTTCCAGGGCCGGTTCAAAGACATTTTGGTGGCTACAGACGGCCATCACTGCGAAGTTAGCCGTTACATTCATCTAAACCCGATCCGAACCCAACGATTTGCACTAGGCAAAGTAGAGAGCGCATCTAATACGGCGATCGATTCGCGTTTGCTAGAGAAGCAACGAGCCGCGTTTCTGCGGAGCTATGCTCTGAGTTCCTATCCAGCCTATATCGGAACTCAACCCAGGTCGGCGTGGCTGACGACCCAGACTCTCCTGGGCGACTTTGAAGGGAGCACCGAAGGCCGACGGCGCCGTGCCTATCAGCGCTATGTCGAAGAGCCGATCCGCACCGGCACACTGGACTCGATCTTAGACCAAGTTTTGGAGCGGGCGGTGCAAGGCAGTCGCGAGTTTCGGGCTAAAATGCTCGAGTTGGCCAAGGGCGAGCAGGCTCACCGGCAAGCTGTTCAGCAGCGAGCCAATCGCTTGGACTGGGCCGCACTGCAACAAGCTCTCGCCAAACTCAAGGGCGAACCCTGGGAGGTGTTCGCCGAGCGACGCGGCGATGACGGTCGCGATCTGGCCTTACTCCTGGCTCGACGCTCTGGCGGTTACACCCTGACCGAACTGGGCACCTTAGTCGGGGTTTCTTACGCTGCTGTCGCTCAGGCCCTCACCAAAGCCGAGCACCGCCTCGCTCGCTCTGTCGCCACCCGTAAACTCTATAACAAGCTATGCACTACCTTCAAACTTAAGACGTGACCCTATCGGACCCTATCCAAATGCTAGGGACTACGCTGACGGTCAGCCAGGACGGGACCATAGCTAATGGAAACTGGTCGGCGAGGGAACTATGTAGTGTCCTAAATTTGCGAGGGTACGTTGCAGGCTTTCTTCCAAGCGGTCGCCTTACAATATCGGAGCCGGGTTTGGATGGCTATTCGCTATTCGGTCTCGTCCAGGTACTGCATACAATCGCGACCGGCAACTGGATTGGACCGGGGGGCTACGTCTTGGGCAATCCATCATTGCAAGGACTTTCCAGGCCGGCTGGTTTTCGCGAGCGGTTGGCCGCAGCAGCGGTCTGAGGCATCGGCGATCGAGTTGACGCCATTCAATATTCGGGTGAACGCAATCGCACCTGGGTGGGGACGGCGCCCGTGAAAACGAAGCCCCTGTACCAAGAAATCATTACACGAACACCAGCAGGCCGTTTTGGTGTACGCGTACCTTCGAACGTGGACCGTAAGCGTTCGATTAACCGCATCTTGAAATATAGGAGGCGGAAGCTGGAAGCTGAGCGCAATGGAGAGCGGGTCCGGCGCAGCCGGGCGAAAATAGGAG
>WNFN01218857.1_pt1 | contig 10310 bp, 9 predicted proteins | sample 5400161 | NCBI WGS metagenome assembly WNFN01 (sample SAMN13153353, study PRJNA577476) | soil metagenome | isolation source: 80 cm saprolite on Douglas fir-dominated hillslope | place: USA:California | collected 2013-09-17
TGCTGGTGGGAGTCACCGGCTTCATCGGCAAGGTCTGGCTGGTCGATCTCCTCGAAAACGTCTCGAGCATCGGCAAAATCACGCTGCTCATCCGGCGCAATCGCACCACTTCCGCGCAACGCCGCTTTGAAAAAATCATCGAGGAATCGCCAGCGTTCGACACGCTGCAGGAGCGGCACGGCCGGAAGCTCGGAGCGTTTTTGAGGGGGAAAGTGGAAGTGGTGGAAGGTGACGTAAGCCAATCCGGGCTGGGACTGGACGAAGCGGCGCAAGCACGGTTGGCGAAATCGCTGGACCTGATTGTCAACAGTGCGGGACTGACCGACTTCAATCCTGATCTGCGCGAAGCGCTGGCCTCCAACGTCGATGCCGCCGCACATTTGCTCGCTTTTCTGCGCAAGTGCAATCATGCCGGTTTAATGCACCTTTCGACGTGTTACGTGGTCGGTATGCGCGATGGGCGCGTAGGCGAGGAGCTGCAGGACAACTACAACCCGGCGCAGGATTTCAACTTCGACGCCCAACGCGAGGTGGATTCGCTGCGTGAAATGATTGGGCGCATTGAAGCTCGCGCGGAAGGCCCGGAGCTGACTCGCGCGCTGCGACGTCAAGCGCTGGGCCGTGCCGGGGATCCATCCGCGGTGCCCGCGGAGGAGCTGGACGGAGTGCTGAAACGCAATCGCGTGCGCTGGGCGCGCAATAAGCTGCTACGCGTGGGCATGCGGCGCGCGCACCATCTTGGCTGGCCGAACACTTACACGTTCACGAAAAGCCTGGGTGAGTCGATTCTCGCGCGCCACGGACAGGACTTGCCGATCGCCATCGTGCGGCCGTCGATCGTCGAAAGCTCGACGCGCTCGCCATTCGCTGGATGGAACGAAGGCATCAACACTTCCGGACCGCTCTCTTATCTGTTGGGAACGAATTTCCGCCAGCTTCCCACGAACGAACGCAAATGCCTGGACGTGATCCCAGTGGACATGGTTTGCCGGGGCATGACGCTGATTGCTGCCGCCATCGTGGCGCGGCACAACGCGCGCATGTATCAGCTCGCTACTTCCGCAATCAACCCTGTCAATATGGGCCGCAGCATTGAGCTTACCGGGCTGGCGCACCGCAAGCATTACCGCACGCAGCAGGGCATCGAGCACTGGCTCAAGGTGAAGTTCGAGACCATTCCGGTGTCCAAGCAACGCTACGAGCGATTGTCCATTCCCATGCAGAAGGCGGTCGTCTCGCGCATCAATCGCGTTGCGGTGATCCTGCGCATGAAGAAGGCGCCGCTCGCCAGGCAGGAGCGGGATTTGTTGCGCGCTGAAAAACTCATCGAGCTGTACGAGCCGTTCATCCTGCACAACGAGCATGTTTTCGAGTGCGAAAATGCGCGCTTGCTTTCCGCCGCGCTTTCTCCCGAGGAGCGCGCGCTCTTCGGGTTTGATCCGGAATCCATCGACTGGTGGGACTACTGGATCAACATCCACATTCCGGCGCTGCGCCGTTGGTGCTATCCGCTCATGGAAGGGCGGCCGCTGGAGGCGCGCGCGCCCCGCGAACTAGACTGGTCCACGCAAGCAGCATGCGCCACCGCCAGCACCAACTCCGCGCCGCCGCCCGACCCTTTATGGCGATCTTCGTAACCGGCTCGACCGGCTATCTCGGCAGCTACCTCGCCGCGGGGCTGCTGCGGGATGATCGCGACGCCCTGAATCTGCTGGTGCGCGCAAATTCCGAGCAGGAGGCGCGCGAGCGGTTGTGGCAGTCCCTGCAGCTTCATTTTGAGTTTCAGGAATTCTTCGATCTCATCAATTCGCGCGTGCGCATCTTCCGCGGCGACCTTACCTCCGAGCGCTTCGGGCTTGCCGAAGACGACTATGGCGCGTTGGTTGACACCACCGACTCCATCATTCACTGCGCCGCTTCGTTGAACCGTAAGTCCGAAAAGCAGTGCCTCAACGTGAATCTGCGCGGCTCACTGGAAGTAATTCAGCTCGCGCGCCGCGCCCAGAACCGCAAAGGACTGCGCCGCTATTCGCACGTGTCGACCGTAGCCGTCGCCGGCCAGCGCCGGAATGAAGTGGTGGCTGAAGATTCGTCCATCGATTGGGCGCGCTCAGACTACGATCCCTACGCGCGCACCAAGAAGTTCTGCGAGCACATGGTCGCACAGCTTCTGCCCGATGTGCCGCGCACGATTTTTCGCCCAGCTATCGTCATGGGAGACAGCCGCCGCGCGGAAACCTCGCAGTTCGATATGGTGCAGGCTTTCGATTTGCTCGCGCGCTTGCCTGTTCTTCCGCTGCGTCCTCGCGATAAAATCGATATCGTACCGGCGGATTACGTCGGCAAAGCTATCGTGACCATTCATCAGAAAGAGCAAGCTGCGCACAGCATCTATCATCTCTCGGCGGGCGTAGGCTCGCAGACGTATCAAGAGCTGACCGACAGCCTCGCGGAAGCCGGCGTCTGGCGGCGACCTGTCTACGTGCCTTCGTTCGGTCGGCCGTTTTCCGCCACGGTGAACTGGCTGGCGAATCGTGGAGGCGCGGTCGGGTATGGCGCGTCACTGATGAAAGTCTTTTGGCCTTATCTCGATTGGAATACGGTCTTCGACAATTCACGCGTGGTTGCGGAGCTTGGCGAGTCGCCCGCCAAGTTTTCGAGTTATGCGTATCCTTTGCTGAAATTCAGTCGCGAAAACAAGTTTCGCTATCCGGCAAAGCCGTGGCCTTCCTCCGTTAGCGTGCCAACGAAAACAGTCGCGGGGAGCGCTCGCGCATGACCGATTTTCTCCTCGTCGCGTGGGTCAGCGCGCTGATCGAAATCCGGCGCGTCGGCTGGATGTTTGGACTCGGCCGCCGTTGGGAGCCCGGCGAAAAACTGCGCCTGCTCTTTGCCGGATACAACGGCACCCGGAACACTGGCTCCGACGTTCGCGTGCAGGAAATGCTTCGCCAGGTGCGCCACGTCCTGGGCGCCAGCAACGTCGATTTCAGCGTGATGACGCAGGATTTCAATCGCAGCCGCGGTTATTTCGAGAGCACGCGCCAGGTCTACCTGCCCGATGTTTTTCCGCCGTTTTTGTTCCACGAAGTGAGCCAGAATCACGGCGTCATCGCTTGCGAAGGCTCGATGTTCAAGAGCAAATTCGCCAACGCCCTCACGACCATGATGATCGGGTCTCTCGGTTTGGCTTCCGCGGAAAATAAGTTGTCCCTTGCCTACGGCGGGGAAGCCGGCCACATGGATCCACTGATTCGAGACATGTGCGCCCGCTACGTGCACGATTCGCTGGTCATCACGCGCAACGTGGAGTCGCAAGATTTGCTGCGCAAACTCGGCATCTCCACCGAGCTCGGTACTGACACTGCCTGGACATTCGAGCCGCATCCCCCGGAATACGCGCGCAAGACGCTCCGTGAAGCTGGTTGGGACGAAAAAACTCCCATCCTCGTGCTTTGCCCCATCCATCCTTTCGTTTGGCCGGTGAAAGCCTCCATTGCCAAATACATAGCGCGCGTCACCACCGGCGCTTACAAAGAAAGCCAATATCGCACAGTTTATTTTCACCAGTCCGGCGCCGTTGTGGACGCGAAATATCGCCGCTACATCTCGGCGTTCGGCAAAGCCACGGCTGCCTTCCGCGAGCGCCATCGCGTGTTTCCTGTTCTCGTGGCGATGGAGCGCCTTGACGCGCACGCTTGCCGCTCGATGCTGGAGTTTCTGCCCGGCGCGCCAGTGTTCACTTCCGATGACTACGACATGTTTCAGCTCGTCTCTATCCTCCGCGCCGGCTCGTACATGGTTTCTTCGCGCTATCATGGCATCGTCACATGCATGCCAAGCTTGGTTGCTTCGGCTGGCGTCACCATGGACGAGCGCATCCGCAACCTCATGCGCGAGCGCGGCCACGAGCATCTTTTCCTCACCGTCGACGACGCCGAGCTGGAGCCGAAGCTTCTGCAAATGATGGAAGCTCTTGTGCGCGAGGCGGACTCCGTCCGCGAAGGCATCGGTTGCACCGTCGTCCGCAACCTGAAGGTCATGGCGCGCATGGGCACTCTTCTCGAAGACGCCGTCCGAGGCACCTACCCGGAGTTTCCGCTGCGCTCCGGCGTGCTTTCCTGGGAAGAGTATCTGCCGCCGCTCAGCAAAACGTTGGTCGATTTGGCGGAGCGCTACGACACCAGCACAATCACGCAGCATTCCGTGGCTGGATCCGCGTCGCGATGAGCAAGCTGCCTGCTACGCCGCGCAAATTTAGCCCCTCCAACTGCTGAGCCTCATGCCCAATTTCCTCGACGCCATATTTGCTCAGCTCCACCGCAGCGCCGGGCGCGTGGTCCTGCGCGAAATTCACGGCGAACAGTTCGTCAGCGTCACCGGAAGGGAATTGCTCGATCAAGTGCGACAGGTGCGGGCGTACCTTCGTCGCTGCGATCTCCACCCCGGCGACCGCTGCGCTCTTTGTGCGCCCAACTCAATTCGCTGGGCCGCTTTTGACTTGGCGCTGGTGGCGGAGGGACTTATCGTGGTGCCCCTGTATGCCCGCCAGTCGCCAGCGGAACTCGCCGCCATGATGAAGGACTCCGAGCCGAAACTCCTTTTCGTGAACGACGCCGCCCTCGGCGACGCCGCCATGCAAGCATGGACCGGCGACGCCTCCGGCGCGCCTCGCCGCGTGCTCTTCGACGAAGTTTTGCGGCAGCTCACGCCAGCGCAACCCATTCCCGACGTTCCCAATCCGCGCGGCGATTCCGACATTGTCACCATCATCTACACCTCCGGCACCTCCGGCGAACCCAAGGGCGTGTGCCTAACCTCCGCCAACGTTACCCACATGCTTTCCTGCACAACCGAGCGCCTCGACCAACTCATGGGCCAAACCCGCGAGCCCGACCGCGTCTTCCAGTACGCGCCATTCAACTTTGCCGCATCGTGGATTCTCTTGCTCTCCTGCCTCTCGCGCGAGAGCGTTCTCACGCTCTCCACCGACCTCACAAAGCTCCCCGACGAGATCCGCCTCTCCGCTCCTCACTATTTCCTCAACGTGCCTACGCTTCTTGAACGCGTCCGTCGCGGCGTCGAAGACGCTCTCTCCAAGCGCGCCGCTCCGATTCGTGCTCTCTTTGCAAAGACGCGCGAAGCATGGGAGCGTCAAAACTCAAGCCGCGCCCGTACCGCCGATGCACTTTGGCTCGCGCTCGGCCGGAAACTCATTTTCAGCAAGATCAAAGAGCGCTTCGGTCCGCACCTTCGCGCGCTGATTTGCGGCTCGGCTCCGTTGGCGCCTGAAACGCAGCAATTTTTCCTGATGCTTGGCATCCCTGTTTTGCAAGCCTACGGCCTCACGGAGACCACCGCTATCTGCACGCTTGACGACCCAAGCGTGCCCGTCGAGCCTGGTTATGTGGGCCAGGCCATTCGTGGCATCGAGATGAAGGTCGCCGACAACGAAGAGATCGTCGTCCGCGGTCCGCACATTTTTGCCGGCTACTGGAATCGCCCGGAAGAAACCGCGCGCGTCCTTCGCGACGGCTGGTTTCATACCGGCGATCAAGGCGACGTGAACTTGCGGGGAAATTGGCGCATCATCGGCCGCATCAAAAACCTGATTATCCTCAATTCTGGACACAACATCCCGCCCGAGCCGATCGAGGACAAAGTCGCTCAGCATCTTCCCGCCGCGCAGCAAGTCGTCGTCGTCGGAAATGGCCGCGGCTACCTTTGTGCGCTCATCGCCGGTGCCGTCGAACCGCAGGTCGTGCAGTCGGCGCTGGATGCCGTCAATCCCGGCCTTCCGCACTATCGCCAGGTCCGCAATTTCGCGATCGTCCGCGACGCCTTCACTCCCGAGAGCGGCCTGCTCACCGCCATGGGCAAGCTCCGCCGCGACGCCATCAACGCGCGCTTCGCCTCCGAAATCAACTCCATGTACGATAGAAAGCCGCCATGAAGCATTTCACCGGCAAAACGCTGCGTTGGGACTGGCGCGACGGCATTGTCGAGCTGACGCTGGACCACGAGCCTGCAAACGAAATCGGCACCGAAACTCTAGCCGACCTGGAAACATTTGCCGCCGCAATCCCTGCGCTCGTGCCGGAAACCGCCGCCTGCATCGTCTCCAGCGCACGTAAGCAGGGCTTCTCCGCGGGCGCCGACCTCCGCGAACTCTATCGCGGCGCCGAGCCGCTCTCCGAAAAAGAACGCCTCGCCGGCGTTCGCCAGTTCCTCGAGCGTATTCACGCCGCGCTCAACGCTATCGATGCCGCATCGTTCGTGACCATCGCCGCTGTTCACGGCGTCTGCTTCGGCGGTGGGTTCGAGCTGGCTCTCTGCTGCGACATCATCATCGCCGACAAAATGGCGCGCTTCGCCTTCTCACCGGGCGCAGTGTTAACGCCGCCCGTGCGCAAGTCGCGGGTCTCGTCGCGCAATTAGCCGCCGAAGGCGAAGCCCTCAAAATCGCGCGCTCCACCGCAGCACAAATCGCAAAATTCGAACCCGTAGCCCGCGCCGCCGCCAAAAAATTCATCAAGCCCATCCCCCACGAGGAACTTCGTCGCGAAATCGACCTCTTCTGTGAGCTCTTCACTCGTCCCGCCGTAATGGCCGCCCTAAAAAAATTCGTCGAATCCACCGACGCCATGCCCTATCTGCCTTGATCTAAGGTGTATAGCGCTTTACATCTTTAACGAGGAACGTTAAACTGTAATTGTGATCAGGAGCTTCCGCGATACACGGACGCACCTATTGTGGTTGACCGGAAAGTCCAGAAAGTTTCCTCCGAGCTTGATTCGCGCAGCCCTGAGAAAGCTTCTTTTGTTGAATGCGGCGGGACGATTGGATGACCTTCGCGTTCCCCCTGGGAACCGCCTCGAGGCTTTGAAGGCCGACCGTGAAGGGCAGTCCAGCATAAGAATTAATGATCAGTTCCGGGTTTGCTTCGTGTGGAAAGACGGCGACGCGTTCGAGGTCGAAGTCACGGATTACCATTGATCTGGTATTTCTAAGGAACACCCGATGCCCGCTAAGAAAAATGCAGTCCCTATTTGGAAAATTCATCCCGGCGAGATTCTTCGCGAAGAATTCCTGAAACCAATGGGAATGTCTGCCAACGAGCTTGCTCGATCCATTCGCGTGCCGGCTCCTCGCATCAACGACATTGTGTTGGAGCGACGAGGCATCACCGCGGATACCGCTGTCAGGCTGGCTCGTTTCTTTGGCATGTCCGAGGAATTCTGGATGAATTTGCAGTTGCAATATGAAGTGCGCGCGGCCCGCCAGCGTTTGCGTAGCACAATCCGTACGTGCAAATCGCCATTCCCGTTGCCAGTGAAGATCGCGCTCGCGCCTTTTACGCCGGCATCCTCGGTTTTACCGAGATCGAAAAGCCTCCGCAGATGGCTGAGCGCAAAAGCATCTGGTTCGTAGCCGGAGCCGTAAATCTTCATCTCGGCCTCGAACCCGATTTCCATCCCGCCAAGCGCGCCCATCCCGCATTTGTCGTCGAAGTCCTCGACGCAATCCTTACCGCCTGCGACCGCGCTGGCATTTCCCACAAGCCCGACACTTCCTTCAACGACTTCCGCCGCGTCCACGTCTTCGACCCCTTCGGCAACCGCCTAGAACTAATGGAACGCACCGCGTAGAACACAGTGACCAAGTTGTAGGGGCGTGCTTTAGCCTGCCTGCGCAGGCAGGCGCGTCCCAGTCTCGAGCGTAGCAAGAGACCTTTCTTTAGACCGCTCATCCCTCAAGACCTAGCCGTTCGGCGGATGTACACCCCCCCGCACCTGCCGCATCTTGTTCATGGAGGATGCAAATGTCAGCCGAACTCATCGAACTTTCCAACGCCCTCGCGCAAGCCACCGAGCGCGCCGCAGCAAACGTACGCCTTGCGCCGCGACGAAGAAATTCACGCGACCTTGCCGGATGGCCGCGTAGTGCCCGCAACTCTCGCAGGCCGCGATCCGTCAACCGACCTCGCCGTTCTGAAATGCGCGGAAGCGTCCGCTGCCGTCCCCGGTTTCGGTGACGTGCCCTCGCTGAAGCCCGGCAGCCTCACATTAGTTGTCGGCCGCACCCGCGCCAGCGGCCCGGTCGCCGCGCTTGGCGTGGTCAGCCTCGTCACGCCCGAGCGTCGCACCTGGACCGGCGCCGCCCTCGCGCCCTACATCCGCCTCGACGTCGGCCTGCAACCCACCGCTATCGGCGGAGCCGTAGTGGACGCGCAAGGCCGCACCCTCGGCATCGCCACGCCACGCTTCGCCCGCTTCGGCGCCATCGCCATCCCCGCGCCCGCCGTCGACCGCGTCGTCGACATCTTGTTGAAAAAAGGCCACATCCCGCAAGGCTATCTCGGCGTCGGCCTGCAGCCCGTACGCCTTCCCGAAACTCTTCGCCAATCCTTGCAGCGCCCTGAAAAAACCGCCGCCATCGTTCTCGAAGTTGAACCAGAAAGTCCCGCGCACAAAGCCGGTATCGTCATCGGGGACATTCTCCTCGCCCTCGCCGGTCACTCGGTCGCGCGCCTAGAAGACGTCCACTCGCAACTCCACGGCGAATTCATCGGTAAGCCGTTAGCGCTCAAATTCGTTCGCGGCGGAGCATCGCAAGAAGTCAACATCGTCGTCGGCGAACGCCCGCGCGGAGGCGAATAAAATGGCCATCCACGGTTTCGGGGAAATCGCGGAAAAGCTTCGCCGCTCCACCGTTCTCATCTATGCCGGAGCGCGGGGCAACGGCTCCGGCGTAATCTGGTCGGCCCACGGTGCGATCATCACCAACGCGCACGTCGCGCGCGCCTCGCAAATCCGCGTGCAGCTCTGGGACGGCCGCGAGTTCGACGCCGCGCTCGTCTCCCGCGACACGCGCCGCGATCTAGCCGAGCTCCGCATCAGCGCCGCGAATCTTCCCGCAGCCTCCCCCGCGGATTCCTCGCTAGTGCGCCCTGGCGAGCTTGCCATCGCCATTGGCAACCCGCTCGGCTTCGTCGGCGCGCTCACCACCGGCGTAGTCCACGCAGTGGGCCCGCTGCGCCGCCTCGGCTCTGAGCCCTGGGTGCAAGCCGACGTCCGCCTGGCCCCCGGCAATTCCGGTGGTCCGCTCGCCGACGTCCACGGGCGCGTCATCGGCATCAACACCATGGTCGCCGGAAGCCTCGCCCTCGCCGTGCCTAGCAACGCCGTGACCAATTTTCTCGCTGCCGATCCCATCGACGCGTGGCTCGGCGTGATCGTTGCGCCGGTGCGAGTCCCGCGCCCCGCCAGCCGCTCCAAAGTTTTCGGCCTTGTGTTGCTCGAAGTGGAACCGGACAGTCCCGCCGCCAACGCATCTCTCTTGCCTGGCGACATCCTGCTCGGCACTGGGGAAAAATCATTCGCTTCCCTCGACGATCTCGCGACCGCTCTGCAAGGCTCCGGCCCGCGCCTACTGCGCCTCGCATTTCTGCGTGGAAATTACGAGCGCTTCCGGCAGGTTACCGTGCAGCTCGGCGCGCAGCGCATCTCCAGGAGCGCCGCCGCCGCGTGATTCGCGTCTTCCTCATCGCCGCTTCGCCGCTCGCCCGCGCCGCACTGCTGGTCGATGCCTCTGGCGAGGCGCCCGAAGCTATCATCGAATCGCTCGCGGAATCCGACCTGGCAGCGGAAATTCCCGTCGTCGTGCTCACCGAAGCCGCCTCTCCCGCGGCGTCCGTGGAAGCACTGCAAGCCGGGATTCGCGCCGTGCTTCCCAGCGAAATCTCAACCGATCAGCTCGCCGCCGCCTTGCAAGCCGCGGCCGCCGGTTTAGTCGTCTTGCATCCCGCCGAAATTCCCGCAGCCTTCCCGGCCGCCACGCCGGCTTCGCAGTCCCTCGCCGAGCTTCCAGAGCCGCTCACCCGCCGCGAGCGCGAAGTTCTGCAAATGCTAGCCGCCGGCCTCGCCAACAAGGAAATCGCAGCCCGCCTGAACATCTCCGATCACACCGCCAAATTCCACGTAGCCGCCATCCTCGGCAAACTCGGCGCCGCCACCCGCACCGAAGCCGCAGCCCTCGGCATCCGCCGCGGCCTAGTCCTCCTCTAATCTCGCCGCTCCTTCCTCCTCCTCGTGGACGCGCAAACTGGACAATTCGAGATCGTACAACTTTTTCCGGTCGCAATACGTCAGACTGTCGTTGCCACATCAACACGGCGACGAGAACACTACGCATCTACGGACTTACTCGTTTGAGCCAAGCCCCGGCGAAAGCTCGCTGGAAAAGCACGATTCGGTACTACCACGACCCAAGTACCAAATGTTTGGTGCTCCCGGCCCATTGAAAGATCT
>WNFN01214887.1_pt1 | contig 10308 bp, 10 predicted proteins | sample 5400161 | NCBI WGS metagenome assembly WNFN01 (sample SAMN13153353, study PRJNA577476) | soil metagenome | isolation source: 80 cm saprolite on Douglas fir-dominated hillslope | place: USA:California | collected 2013-09-17
GAAGACCTGCAACTCGGCGTTGGGGTCTGTCCGCACCGCGAGAATGTGGCTCGGAGCGCGCACGGCGTCCGCTGCCCGCTGCACGATTCGCTGCAGGACATTGTTCAGGTCGTCGGTTGAAACCAGATCGCCGGCTGTCGCGTAGGCACCGTGCAGACGTTCGGACATCGCGACCAGCTGGGCCTCGAGTGAGGTGACGCGCTGGTGAGGATCTGCCGCCACGGCCGCGAGCTCGGCATCCCAAGTGACCGTGTACAGGCATTGCTCGTCGCCCCGCGTCTGGCATTCGCTCTCCTCCACGCGAGCGAGTGGCAGGCCGAACAGCAGCGGCAGCCCCGCGAGCAGCCCGGTGGTCCAGTCGCAGTGCAATCTCCGGCGAGTGAAACCCTCGCGAGCGCATGCTCGCACGACGCCCCGACCGGGCTCGGCTTCGATCGCCTCCATCTTCGTGACCGCGCTGAGCCTCGCGGCGCTCTGGGCCACGGCCTGAAGCACCGCCTCGGTCGAGCCGAGCGAGCGGAGCACAGTGGCGACCTGGGTGCCGGCGTGCTGTCGCAGCGTGTTCTCCCCGACGCGCCGCGCGAAGCCCTCATCGCCGCTCTCCTCGACGCCTGCCTGAAACATCGTCGTCGCTTCATCGAGCGAGATCCAGTTCTCCACGTTTTCCAGATAGGAGGGCTGGTGCTTGGAGCCGGCACGCTCCAGCAGCGAGGCGACCGCAGCATCCCCGCCGTCACGGCGGATCAGTCGCAGCAGGACGCTGGTCATCGAGCAGCAGATCTGACGCTCGGCCTCGGGCGAGGCCGGCGCGGCGGGGGGCACCGACGGACCAGCTTCCGCGTGCATACCGCCTCGTCGTGCCGCCATGGAGAGAGCTTGAGGATTCGCGCGCTGCTTGCACGGATGCCGGATCGCCGCCGACGCGCCACGGAAGCAGCCGGCAATGGTCTTTCCGGCCAGCCGCGATGCGTGGACTCACGAACGCGCGGAGTGTGGCGATTGAGCCACAGCGCGTCCCTTTTGCCCACTTTCCGGAGTTTCCTGGGCGTGGCGCCCTCGATCTAAATGGCTCAGCGAGACCCGAACATCGACCTGACGGCGCTCGAGCGCATCGTCGTGATGGCCCATCGCCACCTCGACGTCGATGCCGTCTACATCGTCCAGATGACGAAGCGCGGGCCGGTCTATCGGGCGGCCGCAGGAGATACGGCGTCGTTCGGAATCGCCGTCGATATGGATCACCCGCCCGAGGGGGCCTACTGCGAGCGGCTCGCGGCGGGCGAGATTCCCGCGTTGATCGTCGATGCGGATGCCGATGGCCGTGTCCCCGATCTTCCGCTCGCGCCGAGCGGTCGAACCGGATCGTTCATCGGGGTGCCGCTGCGCCACTCCGATGGGGTCCTGTACGGCGCACTTTGCGGGTTGAGCCTCCAGCCCGCGTCGCACCTGGATGCGCGAGACGTTCGACTGCTGTCGATGATGGCCGACTCGTTAGTCGGGGATCTCGACAAGAGCCGCGCCTCGGAGCAGCTTCGCTCGGGCGTCGAGCGTCTGGTCGAGGACGAAGATGTCGCGATCGCGTTTCAGCCGATCGTCGATCTTCAGGACAACCGCTGCCTTGGCGTCGAGGCGCTGGCTCGATTTCCTGACCCGTTCAGCCGACCAGATCACACGCTTGCGACCGCCGAGCGCTTCGGGCTGAGCCTGGAACTCGAACGGCTCGCCGTGCGAAAGGCGTGGGAGGTGATCCCGCTGCTCGGCGAGCAACAGTTTGTCGCCGTGAACGTCTCTCCCCACGTCCTCGTCGAGCTCGCTCGAAGGGCCAATCAGAAGGAAGGTCTACCGCTCTCGCAAGTCGTCGTCGAGGTCACCGAGCACGCAGCGGTGGAGAGCTACACGAGCCTGCACCGGCAGCTCGACCCGTTGCGGAAGGCGGGACTGCGGCTCGCCGTCGACGATGCTGGCGCGGGCTATGCGTCACTGCGTCACGTCCTCGAGCTGCGCCCGGACTTCATCAAGGTGGACAGGTCCCTGATCGACGGGATCGCGTTCGACCACGCCCGGCGTGTCGCGGTCAGCGGCTTCCTCTCGCTGGCCCTCGATCTGGGCTCCACGGTCGTCGCCGAGGGCGTCGAGCGGCCGGCCGATCTCGAGGCCGTTCGAGACCTCGGACTTCACGCCGTGCAGGGATATCTCATCGCCAAGCCGAGCACCGACCTGGACAAGGTCGTCCGCTGGCTGGGCCCTCCGGCAGTGCATCCCATGACCGTACCCGCACACGATCGTCCGCTCGCTCGTCGCGGGAGTTCGAGGCGCCTCGCCCGCCAGCGCTGAATAACCCGACAGTAGACTCGGACGATGAAGTCCGATCTGACGATGGGTGAAGCGGCTAAGGCGATCGGCGTCAGCGTCGACACGCTCCGGCGGTGGGACAAGGCGGGGAAGTTGCAGACCCGTCGTGACGAGAACAATCGACGTGTTGTCTCCTCACGTGAGGTGAGTCGTCTGACGCAACGGCCGTCGCGGCATCACACCGGCGCGCGGATCTCGGCACGGAATCGTTTTCCCGGTGTGATCAGCTCGGTGGAGATGGACGGAGTGATGGCGCTCGTCGAGATCGAGGCCGGGGAGTTCGCGGTGACCGCCGCGATCACCCGCGACTCTGCTCTCGAGCTCGGTTTGGCACCTGGCGTGCGCGCGGTGGCGACCGTCAAGGCGACATCCGTGATGATCGAGGCCTCGGCCGAGTAGCTGCCGAAGCCGGCCGTCAGCTGACGCGCTCCACGTCCTCGAACACGCGGATGTCGTGCGGGTCCAGTTCGACCGCGAGATCAGGTGGCTGCCGCTCGCGCCCACCGTCCACGATCCGAGTGCGGGCGACGAGGCGCACCCCATCGCCCAATGTGATGGTCAGCTCGCGGGCAGAGCCGAGGTCGTCGTCCCTCAGCAGCATCGCGGCATAGCGCCCGTCGGAACGCACCTGCACGCGCCAAGGGTCGACTGTCCATGCGACGGATCGACCCACAGGCAACGAACCCGTCTCAGCTCTCACCTGAATGCCGTGGGAGTGCACGAGGCCAGGCCCCACCACCGAGCCGCTGTTCACGTTGGCAAGGCCCAGCAAGGCTGCCGCCTTCGACCCGTGGGGCGCACTGAACAGCTCTCTCTTGGGGCCTGCTTGCAAGGTCCGGCCGTCGTCGATGATCACGATCTCATCGGCCAGTAGAGCCGCCTCGTCGGGGTCGTGAGTGACGAGAACGGTCGTGACGGACCGGCGCTCTTGCAGGGTGCGCAGCTGCTCGATCAGCCCACGCCGGGAGGTCGTGTCGAGCCCCGTGAAGGGCTCGTCCAAGAGCAGCAGCCGCGGCCCGTCCGCCAGCGCGCGAGCGAGCGCCACGCGCCGCTGCTGCCCGCCGGAGAGCTGAGCCGGATAGCGATCCTCGAGGCCGCCGAGTCCGAGCGCAGCGATCCACCTGCGGCCCTCGTCCGCCCGTGCCCGAGTACCGGCGAGCACCTGCTCGCCCACCGTCCGCCGGGCGAGCAGTGCCGGCTGTTGCGGCACGTAGCCGATCCGGCGTTGCTCGGGCCGGAGGCCGGACACCTCCTCGCCTGCCAGCCTGATGCTCGCGCGCGCGTCGCGATGCACGCCGAGGATGGTTCGCAGCGTCAGGGTCTTGCCGGCTCCCGAAGCGCCGAGCAGCGCGAGCCTCGGCGTCACGGAGTTGTAAGCGACCGCCAGCGAGAACTCGCCCGCCCGCGCCGCGATCTCGAACTCGAGCAGAGCCCCCGGAGCGGGCTGCTCGATGGTGCTCGCAGCTCGCTCTCGTTTCGAGCGGGCGGGGCGCCGCGGCAAGGGCAGCTGGACGATCGTGAGAACGATCAGGGCCGCGCCGAGCGCCACGGCGATCGGCAGCACGGTGCCCGGAAGACCGGTTCCGTCGAACTGCACGAACGTGAAGACCGGCAGAGAATAGGGGTGGTAGGCGAGGATCACCGTCGCCCCGAACTCGCCGAACGCTCTTAGCCACGCGAGCAGGAGCCCTGCGGCTATCCCCGGCAGCGCGGCCGGGACCGCGAACCGCCAGAACCGCGAAAGTCGCCCGTGTCCCAGCGATGCCGCGACCTCCGACAGGGCCGGATCGACGGAGGCGAAGGCCGCTCGGGCAGCGATCACCAGGAAGGGAGCAGCAACGAACGTCTGCGCAAGGACGATCCCGGTGACTGTGTCCGTCAAGCGGCCGCCGAACAGCCGCCCGAGCCACGTGTACGGCCCTACGACATAGAGCAGCAGCAGCCCGCTCATCAACGGCGGCAGCGCGAGGGGCAGCGCTACGAGCGACGTCATAGCCCGTGTCAGGCCTCTCGGCCCGATCGCGAGCAGATAGGCCAGTGGCACCCCGAGCACCGCGATCACCACGCATGAGATCGTCGCCGTGTAGAGCGAGATCAGCAGCGCAGAGCCGACCCCGGGAGCCGACGCCACGCCCCCGGCCGCGCGGATGACGAATGCGACGAGTGGGCCGAGCAGATAGAGCGCGAGGAGTCCGCCGAGCAACCCCAGCGTGAGCCCCGCGCCCTTGGTGCTGCGTCTCAGCGAGCCCCCACCGTCGCCCGCAGGGAAGCCGGCACGGCGCCGCGCGAGCCGGCGAATTTCGGCTTCATCGGACTTAGACCGTTCTTGTTCAGCGTGTACGTTCGGGCGGTGTTCAGCAGGTAGCGGATCAGCGCTGCGGCACCGGTCGGGTTCGATGCGTGGTTGAGGATCGTGAGCGTGTAGGCGGCGTACTTGTAGACCGGTGTCAGCGCGACCGTCGACAGTTTCGCCGTCTTCGCCTCGACCGCGTAGAAGAAGCCGGCGTCGAGCTGACCGGATTGCATCCGCCCGACCAGCCCCGTCTCGGGGAAGGTTTCGAAATGCGACTCCGCGCCGAGCAGCGCCGGATCATGCAGCCGGTTGGCCGCCGCACCGATCGCTTCCGTTGTGAGCACGCCCTTCGGGTCGAGCTTCGGGTCCGTCCGACCCACCCTGATCCCGGACTCGGCCAGGACGCGGTACCACGGCTTGCCCGCTCGCAGCTGCTTCCCGAACGAGCTCTGTGGGTTGTAGGCGAGCATCAGCGGCGACGCCATGAACGACGTGTACCAGGAGACCCAATTCCCGTTCGGGGCACCTTCGAGGGCGTGGTCCGCTGCGGCAGCTGCGCTCACGAACACGTCGCCGCGGCGCACGCCCCCCTTGATCTCGTTGGCCAGTTCGGTCGACCCGCCCCCGAACCCCAGGAAGCCATAGCCGCTCGCCTTTTCGAAGGACGGACGGAAGTTGTGTTCCATGTATGCGACGAGCGAGCCCGCGAACAGCGTCGTCACGGTGCCACGACTTGTGGCCCTGCCGGCGCCGAGAGCTTGCGAGGGAAGCGAGGCGGCGAGGGCCCACACGAGCACCGCGGCAGCCACAGCAGCGGAACGGGGGCTCGGGCGCGCCCCGATACGTCTCGACGTCGTCACAGATCGCCTCTTTCGTAGCCGACACTTCTGTCCTACCCAGTGCATAGGCAGGACCCGGGGCATCCTATCCCGTCGATCAGTCCGGCACCGGACACGTCTCCGGGCTCAGACGAGCGACCGCATGCGGCGCAGGGACTCCCGCTCGATCTGCCGGCTCCGCTCCTTGCCTACGCCGATCCGTACAGCGATCGTCTCGTGGCTCTCGGGCTCCCTGTCGCCCAGGCCGAAGTGGCGGACGACCACCTCCGCCACATAGCGCCGACGCTCCCGCGCGATCGCGTGCTGGAGGGGGTCGACGGCGTGCACGTCCACGATCAGCTCCCGCAGGGTGGCGCCGTCGTCGCCGATCGCGCCGTCGAGGGACGCCGTCACGCGGGGGGCGGAGCGCAATGAGCCAACGATCCTCTCGGGCACGTCGGCGCGCTCTGCGACGGCCACGTCCGATGCGCAGCGGCTGCGCGCGAGTTCCCCCTCTGCGCGGCGGACCGCAGCCAGCTGGCGATTCGCCTTCGCCGGGACGCGGATCGTTTGCGAGTGCCTTGTCGCGTCGGCGATCGAACGCCGGATCCACCACACCGCGTAGGTCGAGAACTTCAGCCGACGCCGGTAATCGAACCGGTCGACTGCCTGGATCAGCCCAATGCATCCCTCTTGGACGAGATCGGAGAACGGAACATCGTGCGAGCGCTGGCTACGCGCCGTCGCGACGACCAGTCGCAGGTTGCTCTCGATCATCCGCTCGCGCGCCCGAGCGTCGCCCTGCTCGATCCGCCGCGCGAGGGCCAACTCTTGGTCCCGCGAGAGCAGCGGCGTGCGCTTGGCGAGCCTCATCACCGAGGTCAGTCGGTCGCCGTCGCCCACCGCTCCCGCTCCCTGAGCCGATGCTCCCCGGCACTCGCGCCTTCCGCCACAGGGCGACTGAGCGAGGACAGTGCCAGCTGATGGCGCTGTTGCGCGCCGGGTTTCGGCACGACCGCCGGCCCGCCCTGCCTCCTCGCCCCGCTCCGCCGGCGGCGCGGATCTGTGCCCGCGTCCCGGCGGGCCATTGCGAGACGGACCGCGCGCTGCAGGCTCGTCAAGGTCGTCATTCCGACGCGCTCCTCACGCAACCGCGTGCAGCGGCGCCCGCCCGGCCCGTTGGCTCTCGGCATGTGTCAAGGCCGTTTCGATGAGCTGATTCAACGCCGGCGAGGCGGCATGCTCACGCCACATGAGCGCGAACTCGAGCCGCGGCGCCGACTCGAGCTCGCGGGTCACGACGCCGGGCGCAAGCGCCGGGGGCGCGGTCGTGAGCGCAAGCGCCTCGCCGCGTGCCACCGCGCCGTGCATCGCCGGACCCGGCGGGGTGCGCACGAGCACGGCGGTCACGCCGAGGCATCCGAGCAGATCGGCGATCGCGCGGTCGTGACCGGCGCCGTCACGGTTCGCTGTGACGGCGATCCGTTCGCCCTGCAAGGCGGCCGGAGCCAGGGAACTAGTGCCGGCCAGACGATGGCCGGCGCCCACCAGCACCAGCCACGGCTCTGGCCCCAGCCCCAGCGACTGCAGGTCAGCCGAGCAAAAGCCGGAGGGTGCCAGCACCGCATCGAGGCGACCATCGCGCAGGTCCCGCCAGAGCATGCCGCCGTAGCCTTCGAGCACGGTCAGTTCGACCCCCGCATGTTCGCGCGTGAAGCACGCGAGCGTCTCCGCTGTTCCGTGCCAGGACGGACCTGTCGCGATCCCGAGCCTGACGCGTCCGGAGACGCCGGCGGCGATGTCGCCGCCGGTCGCGCCCGCGATCTCCGCCGCAGCCAGCGCGGTGCGGGCCCGCTCGAGGAACAGCTCTCCCGCGGCGGTCAGGTCGACCCCACGCGTGTGTCGCTCGAACAGCCGCGTGCCGAGCTCCTTCTCGAGCCTCCGGATCTGCGTCGAGAGCCCGGGCTGCGCGACCCACAGCCTTTCCGCCGCGCGCGTGAAGCTTCGCTCCTCGGCGATCGCGATGAAATAACGAAGATGTCGAAGCTCCATCGTGCTCCTCCCCTCTCCCGCTTGCGCTCAGGCGGCCCTGTCCAGCGTCAGTTGCTTGATGCGCGCCGCCGCCGCTTCCTCCGCGTCGAGGGCCGCTGTGTAGGACGCAAATGCTCCGCGACGTTCCTCCGGCTCCGCCTCGACGAACACGGCCCAGCGGGCCGACACCAGCTCGGCCGCCTCACGCCAGGCGGCGATCGCACGTTCGCTTGGCGCTCTGCGATCGAAGAGGAACATCGGAGCTCCGATCAGGTTCGATTTCCCCGGTTTTGTCTCGCGAGTCACAATCTCGCGCTTCGAGCGCCGCATTCGCGCCCGTGGAAGTCACCGGTCGCCCCCCTGGTGCCCTGGCTCGGGGTGCGTCATTCACTGCGGACGGGGTTGCTGAGTCGGCCGAGACCGTCGATCTCGATCTCGATCGTGTTGCCCGGACGCAGGAAGCGACCCTGGGAGGCGCCGACGCCTGCCGGCGTGCCCGTGGCGATGATGTCGCCGGGCAGCAGCGTCATCGTCCGCGAGAGCCACGAGACCAGCTCGGCGGGCCCGAAGATCAGATTCGCGGTGCTGCCTTCCTGCAACGTCTCGCCGTCGATACGGGCGCGCAGCGTCAGCCCGCCCAGGTCACCGGCCTCGTCGAGCGTGACGAGCGCCGGTCCGCACGGCGCGAAGCTGTCGATCGCCTTGCCGCTCGTCCACAGCGGATTCTGCAGCTGCAGGTCGCGTGCGCTGACGTCGTTGAACGGCATCACGCCCGCGATGTGGGCCAGGGCGTCGCGCTCGCTCACGTTTCGCGCCCGCCGTCCGATCACCAGCGCGAGCTCTGCCTCGTAGTCGACGTACTCGGGGTGCGCGGCCGGCAGCACGACCTCCGCACCGCTTCCGCGGAGGGAGTTCGCGAACTTGGCGAACCACATCGGCGCCGCGGGGATCTCCTGCCCGGCCTCTTCCGCGTGATCGCGGTAGTTCAACCCGATGCAGACGATCTTCTGCGGGTCGACGACTGGCGCGTCGAGCGCCACGTCCTCGAGACCCAGCCGCTCACCGCTGGCGGCGCCGAGCTCGCCGAGCTCGCGCAGGCCGTCGATGTCGAGCTCCTCGAGCACGCCTCGCACGTTCGCGGCGGGCGGCCGCTCGAGCGCCGAGAGCGGCACGATCTCCTCGCCCAGCAGGATCCCGGCCGCGGCCGTGCCGTCGCGCGTATAGCTAACGAGCCTCACGGCTGCGGGATCGTACCGACCTCCTCAGTTCTCCCATTGCCGGCCGGGAAGCCTGGCGGTGATCTCCTGAAGCTGGCTGCTCACATCCGCGCTGCTCATGCCGACCTCCTCGGTTGCTGTCGCCGGCAGGGTCGCTCCTGCGCTGCGGGGTCGCGCCCGTGGACTCACTGGCGAAGCGGCGGGCAGGCACGGAGACGCGAGAAGCGCTACGAGTCTCGGGCATGGGCGAGATCGAGCGGGCGGCGGCCGGAGGCGAGGCCAGCGCGCACCACGCGAGGCTTCGGGCGCTGCGTGCGGGTGAGCGCTGGCTGGTCAAAGACGGGCTCCGGCTGCTCGGCTTTCTGATCGCCGCCTACCTCGTGATCAAGCTGATCCCGAGCCTACGGGCGGCGCTCGCGGACCTCGAACGCCTCAGCTGGCCATGGCTGACCGCGGTCTTCGCGCTCGAGACGCTCTCGGAGATCGGCTTCGTGGTCTCCTGGCGCGTGATCGTCGACCCCGAGGGCGTGGTGGGTCAGCGCGCCGGCGTGCGGCGAATCGACACGCGCCTCGCATGGGCGCAGCTGGGAGCGGGGATGTTCGTGCCCGGCGGGTCGCTGTCGAGCGTCGGCGCCGGGACCTGGTTGCTACATCGCCTGGGGATGCCGGTCAAATTGGTCGCCGAGCGGCAGTTCAGCCTGAGCTTCCTCAACACGACGGTGGACGCGATCGCACTGGTCGTGTTCGGCGTCGGTCTCGCCGCCGGGATCCTCGCCGGCGAGTCCAACCTCCTGTTGACGCTCCTGCCCGCGGCTGTCGCCGCCGCCGGGGTCGCGGCGGTGCTCTTCACGGCGGCGAGCGCGCGCCGCGGAGCCGGCAAAGCCCGACCCGCGCACAAGCGGCTCGCAACCGTGGTCACGACGCTCGCCGACGCCGTGCAGGACACGGCTCGCCTGCTGACCCACAAATCCGGTATCCGCAGCGTGCTCGGAGCGGCGGCCTACCTCTGCTTCGACGTGCTGGTCCTTTTCACCGCCTTGATCGCGATCCACGCGAGCCCGACGCCGACCTTCGGCGTAGTGATGATGGCCTACATAATCGGCGCGCTCGGGGGATCGATTCCGCTCCCCGCCAACATCGGCACCGCCGCGGGCATGGTCGGCATGCTGATCCTCTACGGCGTCGAACGCGACACGGCGGTCGCGGCCGTCCTCCTCTATCAGGCTGTGGGACTGCTCGTCCCGCTCGCCGGGGGCGGGATCGCGTACCTGCTGCTGCGCCGCGAGCTGCGCGCCGCCCACGACCCGCAACCGCAAGCAGTTCCGCCCGTTTGACCGGTGGGGCACGATGTACCGAAGACGGGAGAGCGAGCGGCACGCGCGCGCCCCGTGCCCCCATGAACTCGCGGCAACGCGACGAAGGGAGGAACCCCGATGTCAGCGCAGGCTCTCCCCGGAGGCACCTTCACGATGGCCGACGGCCTGAGCGTGACCCGGCTGGGATACGGCGCGATGCAGCTGGCCGGCCCGCACGTGTTCGGCCCACCCGCGGACCGCGACGAAGCGATCGCGGTTCTGCGCGAGGTGGTCGAGGCGGG
>WNFN01181325.1_pt1 | contig 10306 bp, 6 predicted proteins | sample 5400161 | NCBI WGS metagenome assembly WNFN01 (sample SAMN13153353, study PRJNA577476) | soil metagenome | isolation source: 80 cm saprolite on Douglas fir-dominated hillslope | place: USA:California | collected 2013-09-17
ATGGCCTGCATGTAGTTTTTGCCACGAAAGTCAGGGTTGGCCTCTTCCGCATATTTGGGAACGGACTCGAAGCCGGTCATGAAATACGGCACGATCTGCAGCGTGAGCAGGATCGAGACAAATGGAGTTGCGCGAAATGCGGGATGAAAATTGGCGGGAGCGCCTCGCGTCGCGCTGACGCCCACGATGACCAGAAAAAGAAGCAGCACCATGGAGGTCATGGCGTTCTGGAAATTCGCGCTGAGGCGGATGCCGCGGTAATTAAGGATGGCAAGGAAGAGTGTGAGGGCGATTCCCAGAATGAGCCGCGGCAAGAACACCGGCTGGCCTGCGACACGATACAATTCGAAAGAGTCGAGCGACGGAAATATGTACGCGGCGAGTTTCCCGAGGGCCACGGCTTCCCACGGGCAAACGATGAAGTAGGCCAGCAACATCACCCAGCCGGTGAAGTAACTGACGATGGGGGGAAAGACCTGCGCCGTGTAAGCAGCCTCGCCCGCGGCATCCGGAAGCCTTTGCACCCACTGGCCGTAGACGTAACCAACGGGCAACAAAATGATTCCGCCGAGCGCATAGCCGAGAATTGCACCCAGGGGACCGCCGCGGCCCAGCCAGTCGTCCATCAAGATGAGCCAACCGGTGCCGATCATGGTGCCGAAGGCGAGCGCGAAGTAGTCGTAGAGCCGAAGTTTGCGGGCCAGAGCGGGCATCTACAGCACGCAGAGCAGCTCGTATAGAAGATTTGCAGCGAGCAAGGAAGTAATTTCTCCGGTATCGAATGGCGGAGAAACCTCGACCACATCGCACCCGACGATGCTCAGGCCGCGCAGGGCGGGAGCAAAGGCCGGGTCGACAACGTCGATATCCAGCGTGATGTAAACGAGTTTACCGCGAAACGCCTTCAAGTGGCGTTGAACGATCGCCAGTCCTTCCTTGTGAAATTCCTCGGCGGTGACCATCCTGACTTTGTGCGCGCGTGCGAAGTCGAAGTCCTCTTCACCGTAGACCTGCCCGCGAAGGCCAACTTGCAAGACACCGCCATCTTGAAGGAGACCTTCTTCAAACGCACGACGGAACGGCGTGCCATGCGAGTACTTGCTGCCGAAGTATTCGTCCCACAAATCGTTGTGGGCGTCGAATTGGATCAGCGCGACGGGACCGTGCTGCTTTGCCACCGCGCGCAGGATTGGGAGGCTTATGGAGTGATCTCCTCCCACGCACACGCAACGCACACCGGCTTTCAGCAGAGGAAGGATTCCCTGCTCGATCCGGCGAAAAGTGTCCTCAATGGAAAGTGGATTGACGGAGAGATCACCGAAGTCCGCGATGCGGTGCTTGGCGAAGGGATTTACGTGCAAAACGGGATTCCAGGGCCGGATGATTGCTGATTGGGCTCGGACATGACGCGGCCCAAAACGCGGCCCCGGGCGGTAGGTCGTGCCGCCGTCGAAGGGTACTCCGATCAAGGCTACCTCCAACTCCTCAGGCACTGAGATGTGCGGCAGACGCATGAAGGTGGAGATGCCGGTGAAGCGCGCGTAGACGAGCGCGTCGACCGGCTCGGGATGAGGTAATCGAAACTTCCGCTGTGCTTGGGACATGGGCGTGCATCTTAGTTTCCCGAAATGTCCAAAGTCAACGCGCAGCAATCCGCATGTCGCGCTTAAAATTGACTCGCCATTCATCGCTCGCTAACAAGCAGAGTTTACAAATTGTCCGCGGGCGAAGTGACCCGTGATTGTTCCGGAGGCGTCCGTCCGCCGATGCATTTGTTCCATGCAGTTCCAAACATCGCTCAAACCTAGATATCCCAAGGAGATACCGCATATGTATCATCGCTTTATAAAGACAATGGCAGTCGTGGCCGCAGCGGCCCTGGCCTTGCTGCCCACAGGCCCGGCGTTTGCCGACGGTTCCTCAACGGCAACACCGATCAAGCACCTCGTGGTGATCTTCCAGGAAAATGTTTCGTTCGACCACTATTTCGGAACCTATCCGAATGCGCTGAACCCGGCGGGCGAGCCAACCTTCAACGCTAGGCGCAACACGCCTACGGTGAATGGCTTGAGCTCGGGGCTTCTGAGCAACAATCCGAACTTGAATCCGCTGAACGGCCCGGGTGCGACCAATCCGTTTCGCCTGGATCGTTCGCAGGCTGCCACGAGAGACCAGGGTCATGGCTATAAGGCAGAGCAGCAGGCGTTCGACATGGGATTGATGGATTTGTTCCCCCTGTTCGTTGGGAAGGCCGGGCCACCGCCGACAGGAGGAGGCGTCACCAGCACCACGGGTCTGAATCTGGGCTACTTCGACGGCAACACGGTGACCGCCCTGTGGAACTACGCGCAGCACTTCGCTATGAGCGATAATTCGTATAGCACGGGCTTTGGCCCCTCTACTCCGGGTTTGCTAAACCTCGTTTCGGGCCAGACCAACGGTGCAATTAACATTTCCGCTGTGGCCGCCACCTTCGCGGTGGTCGATGGGGGAGCCGGATCATTCACCGTGATAAACGATCCCGACCCAGTCGGGGACGTTTGCTCGGGCAGCGCGGTGGTGAGCATGAAAGGACAAAATATCGGCGATCTGCTCAACGCGGCAGGTGTGAGTTGGGGGGCGTTCATGGGCGGGGTCGACCTCACGACCCAGAACCCCAATGGCACGACGGGCTGCAAGAGGAGCTCCACCGGCCTTGCGGGTGCAACAGGCGATTACATCCCGCATCACGCCTTCTTCCAATACTATGCGTTGACGGCCAATCCGACTCACGCGCGGCCCGCCTCCATCGCCGAAATTGGGCACGACGGCCTGGCAAACCATGAATATGACCTTGAGGACTTCTTTGCCGCGGTCCAGGCGGGCAATTTCCCGGCCGTGAGCTTCCTCAAAGCCCAAGCCTTTCAAGACGGGCACGCCGGCTATTCCGACCCCTTGGATGAGCAGCATTTTCTAGTTAAGGTGGTCAACTTCCTGCAGTCGCGACCAGACTGGGGCAGCACAGCAGTAGTCATCATGTATGACGATTCCGACGGGTGGTACGACCATCAAATCGGACCTATCCTCAACCAGTCCCACGGAGCGGCGGACGGTCTGACTGGGTTTGACACCGTAGCCAAACTGGGTACCTGCGGAGGCGCCGCGGATTCAACGGCCTTGCCTGGAGTTGATCCGGGGAATGCTCACGCGCTTGGCCGCTGCGGCCTTGGTCCACGCCAGCCACTACTTGTTGTCTCTCCGTGGGCGCGGCAAAACTTCGTGGACCATTCAGTGACCGACCAGAGTTCGGTCCTGCGATTCATCGAGGACAACTGGCTGCAAGGGCAGCGCATTGGCCAGGGCTCTTTTGATGCAATCACAAATTCCATCACGCAAATGTTCGACTTCAGCCAGAACAACAATGATCAGGGAAACGGGGGGGTCCTGTTTTTGGATCCGAGTACCGGTGAACCCATTTATCAATAGAAAGAGGGCTGGCGCGCAAGACACGCGACATCAAGGGAGACGAAAGCAAAGTAGGAGGCCCGTCGTAAGCGATCTGCGGCGGGCCTCCTTGTTTCGTGGTATGCGGTAAGACAACCCCGGCGCGGCCTCTGTCATCCGTTTACGTATTCTCCTGGTGCAGGGAGAGATGAACACGCACTGGCCCCTTGCCGCAATCGTGGGTGGGTTGCTGTTCGCAGGTGCAACGCGAGCGGCACAACCAAGCAAGAGCTCCGCCCCGAATGACGATGCTGCCCCGCTGCACCCCGAAGCCTCCACCCCCCTCGTCGATGAAATTGTTTTCTCGGGTCTCCACCGCATCGCCTTCGCCGCAGTGCAGGCACAGATTTCATCCCGCCGAGGGGAAAGCCTTGATCCACGCAAAGTTGAGGCCGACGTCCGCACGCTAGCGCGTCTCGGCTGGTTCGGCGAGATTTCCGTCGAAACGCAGTCCGTAAAAATCACTTCATCGCCATCTCTCGCGGCAGTGGCGGGAGTGCGGCTCGTGTTTCATCTCGAGGAGATGCCCTACCTTACGAGGCTCGAATATACGGGCTCGCGGCTGCTTTCTCACACGCAGGTCGAAAAGCTATTGAGTGAAAACCATCTAACAGTGCGCCTGGGCGAACCTGCTAATCCAGCAAACCTTAAAAAGATCGCACAAACAATCCAGTCCGCGCTTGCTGAATTAGGCCACCCACAGTCGGACGTGGAAATTTGCCGGGACGAATTCCCAAACCGAACGGTCCGCGTTCGTTTTGAAATCACTGACGGTCCTCACATCCCTGTCGGACGGATCGATTTCCAAGGAAACACAGAATTGCCCGCAAAATTGTTACAGCGGCAAATGCGGCGGATCGTTCCGGGAGCGCTCCTCGCCACTCTCCGCGGCAAGAATGCCTACACGCCCGCGGCTTTCGAGGAGGACCGCGAACGAATCCTGGCGTATTACCAGAATCACGGTTATCCGGAAGCGCGGATCGGCAATGTCCGAGTTTTGGATTACGAAAAAAATTCGCTGCGCTGGTTTCCCTGGCCTCATCGGGCGACCGAAATCCGCCTAGCGGCCCGCATTCCCGTGCAAGCTAGCTCCTATTACAGAATCGGATCGATGAATGCCTCACAAGCACTTTTGGAGGCTGGCGGGATGCGCGGACAGAAGCTCCAGACACTCTCGCGCTCCGAAATTGGCAAACCTTATTCTGCGCAAGCGCTCGAGCACCTGCGCCGGGCGTGGTTTGCTGCCATCCAGCCAAAGCCCAGCGCCCAAAAACCAGCGCCCTATCGGGCCGTGGATACTTCGCGGATTTTTGACCGGGATACCGGCGCAGTAAGAATTAAGCTGGGCTTCAGCGATGCACCGCCCTACATCGTGCGCCGCATCGAAATTCAAGGTCTTCACCGTTTCGGCGATCGTTTCATAAGGCGGCGCATTCTCTTGCGGGAAGGGCGCCCGTTCGACGATCGCGCCCTTGAGGCAGGCCTAACGCGCCTAGCACGGACGGGCTACTTCCGTCCTATTCACAAAGAAGACATTCACATTGCGACCGACGAAATCGCACGCGCCGCCGACGTGAGCGTCCATCTCCATGAGATAGGCCAGCAACGCGTGTCGTTTTCGGGGAGCCAGGGCCAATTCGGCAGCACGCTCGGAATCGCTTACACTATTTTCGATCTTTTCCAGCGGGAGGAGTTGCTCGCCTCGCAAATCGATGGCGGCTCGGAAAGTTTGCAGCTTCTGCTCGGCATAGCGAAGGGTGGAGTTCTAAGCTCGCGGGGATCCTTGGCGCTCTCGGTGTTCAACAATATCTTGCGTCCACGCTTCGTGAACAGCGTCAAGGGGCCGTTCTTCACTTCACAGAGCGAAGGGTTGAACGCAGGCTGGACCTACGCCGCGACGAACGTAGACTCGTTGGGAATCAATTACGGCGTGTCGCGTTCAACCACGGATTATTCCGTCGCTCTCCCCGCGACCCTCGCTGGTGTCACATCCAGTGACATTCATGCCCATACGTCGAGCCACGCGCTAGGGTTCGGTTGGACGCGTGACACTGAACAGGAACGCCTCGCATTTGCAAATTCTGTTTCCGGCGGGTGGTTGGGGGGAAGCGAGAACCTGTTTCGCTCTTCGGGTGAGTATGCCCATCTTTTCCCGGACCCGATTTTCAAGCATGAGAATTCCTGGGCTTTTCGATCCTCGTTTAGCGGCACCGGCAGTTATCGGGGTGATATGCCGTTGTATGCTCGAATCTTTTCAGGAGATGACCAAGTCCGCGGTCTTCGCACGGGTGAGTTGGGCCCTTACGCCAGCGTTTCTTCCGTAACAGCTTCGGGGAATACACAATATTCAGCCGCGCCGGCCGGAGCCAACCTCATCGGCGCCGCAAATATGGAGTACCGCTTGCCGCTAACTCCTGGGATGCAAGCCGCCGGCTTTTTTGACTTGGGATCTGGCTGGTTGCTTCCCAATTGGCTGGGCCACACTCGTCCCTCGTTGCTGCATACGACCAATGGCCTCTTGCACGGCTCGACGGGAATCGAATTACAGTGGACAGTTCCGGCAATTCAGGTGCCCGTGCGGGGCTACTACGCGGTTAACGTGTTGCGCCTAAATCGTTTCCTCGCGCTGTCGGGCGGCTCGGTGTTCCACGCGCACAACCGCTTTTCCGCGTTCGGCTGGGCGCTCGGAACTCTATTCTGAAGCCTTTCGTCTGTACTAAACTTCCATCATCATGAAATACGACAAACTCATCAAGGAGGCTTCGCGCCTCGCGGCGCCTTACCGCGTAACGGATGGCGAGAAGTTCCGCCTGAAGGACTACGACCCCGCCGATACCAACGGCGTAAGAAGCAAGCGCCATGCACAGACCATCCTCAATAGACGCGTCGGCCTACTCAGCCACATGCAGGAGAAACTTTACGCACAGGACCGTTGGGCGCTCCTAGTGATACTTCAAGCTTTAGACGCCGCCGGCAAGGATGGGGTGATCAAGCACGTCATGTCCGGCGTGAATCCCCAGGGATGCAGCGTGTCCGCTTTCAAGGCGCCCAGCAATGAAGAACTCAGCCACGATTATCTTTGGCGGTCACACAAGACGGTTCCCGAGCGGGGCAAAATCGGCCTCTTCAATCGCTCGTATTACGAAGAGGTGCTGGTCGTGCGCGTGCACCCCGAACATCTGGGGGCTGAAAAATTACCTGATCGCCTCCTCACAAAAGAAATCTGGGATGAGCGCTTCGCTGATATCAGCGCCTTTGAGCGTTACCTCACGCGCAATGGCGTGGTGATTCGCAAATTTTTCCTGCACGTCTCAAAGAAAGAACAAAAAAGACGCCTCCTGGAAAGACTTGAGGATCCCAATAAGAATTGGAAGTTCTCGATGGCGGACGTCCAGGAGCGCGGCTTCTGGAAAAATTACCAGCAGGCTTACGAAGAGATGGTCCGAAGAACGGCGACGAAATATTCGCCATGGTACGTGGTCCCCGCGGATAACAAATGGTTTACGCGACTGGTGGTGGCTTCGGCGATCATCGAGACGCTACATGGTCTGGATTTGGCGTTTCCTGTCCTTAACAAAGCAAAGAAGAAGGAACTGAAGGCCGCGCGCGAATCTCTCCTGCGAGACCACGCCTAGGAAGGCTGTTCCGCTGAGTCTACTTGGATACTTGCCGTGTGGATTCGCGTACCACCAGCTCGGCCGGCACTTTTCGGCGCACGATAGGAACGTCGCGCTTCTGACGCACCGCATTAACCGCTTCCAGCACAATTCCAACGCTCAGCGTCCCCATGACTTCCATGGGTTGCCTCACGGTTGAAAGCGACGGCACGGAAATCGCGGCCTGCGCCACGTCATCGAAACCCACGACGGAGCAATCTTCCGGCACGCGCACTCCTTTCTTTTTTAACGCCCGCAGCGCACCGAGCGCCGTCATATCGTCAAACGCCATCAGCGCGGTAAACGACTTGCTGCGGCACAACAATTCCGCCGTCAAACCGGCGCCCGCCTCAAAACTTGAATTGGGATCGAGCGACTCCGGCAATTCCGCGATCCGCCGTTGGTCCAGCACGATCCCCGCGGCCTGCGCGAAGCTCCGAATGCCTTTCCATCGCTGGCCGCTACTGGCGAGCGTTTTCGGTCCGCGAATGAAGGCCATCTCGCGGTGGCCCAGACGGTGGAGACTCTCCAGCGCCGCTCGGGCGCCGGCTTCGTTGTCCACGGAGACCGTGCTCACCGTGTCGATATCGATCTCGCGGCCCACAATAACTGTGGGTACCTGCTTGCGCGTCAAATCCGCGAGCAGCTTGATGTCCATCACCAGCCAATTGGCGATCACGATCAGCCCTTCTACGCGGCGGTCCAGCAGCATTTCAAGATAACGCTCGAAACGATGCGGCTCGTTGTGCGCATCCGCCAGCAGCGACAAGTAATTTCCCTGATAAAGCGAATTTTCGATCCCTCGCAGGATCGGCGTGCAGTACGGATCGGTGATGTCAAAAACCATCACGCCGACCACATTCGAGCGTTGGCTGCGCAACGAGCGGGCCAGCGGATTTGGGCGGTAGCCTAACCGGCGCGCCGCGGTCTCGATACGCTGCTTCGTGTCGCCAGGAATGTACCGGGAGAGCGGCGCATTGTTTAAAACGATGGAGACGGTCGAGGCGGAGTATCCGCTCTTGCGCGCCACGTCGCGAATCGTAACGACGGCACTTTTCGCCATAGCGTCCTTTCTCTGATCAAGGCAATATCCGCTCCGCCGGGCACCGCCGCTGCGAGCAGCCCTCCGCCCGTGGTGCTAAGAAACTGTCTGCGGTCGAGAGTCGCTTCTCGGCGCCGCTTATTCCTACGATTCACGTCGCTGAGCGGACCTGTACGCTGGAATTCGGCTATTGGGGCGGCATTATACGCCGACGCGATGGTGCGACTGTAAGGAAGTTTACCCTTTCCAGGGAACGAGGGTTTCTAGCGGCGGAATCGAGGCCGGCATCGTCAATGCCCGCTCGGGTGGCTGCTTTCCATGCTGAATCGCCTGCACGAACATTTCAATCGCCTGTCCGGTATTCGGAGGCACAAAAACTGTCGCGGCCAACAAGCTGCTGCGCACCCACGTTTGCCCTGTTTTCGGCAAGCCGTCGCAGCCCGTATAAGGCAGCTTCAGCCACCTTTCGCGATCCGATTCATTCGTCAGTTCCTGAAATGCTTTGCGCGCGCCCATCGCCATCGAATCATCCTGCGCGCCCACCAAGTCTATCGCCATTCTCTGCGACGTTGAGAGCTTCAACCACGACCGCACCGCTCGCTGCGCACTATCCTCCGTCCACTGCCCGCGCAGCAACGCGAGCTGGATGTTTGCGGGCTTGGTTTCCTGCATTCCCGCAGTGCGTTCCTTGGCAGCAGAATTCTCCGAGGGCCCCTGGATATAGAGGATGGACCCGCCTTTCGGCAGTAAGGCGGCAAATTGCCGCCCCTGGATACGCCCGATTTCTTCGTGGTCGGAACTAACCGCGAAGATCGGCACGGTCGAAGTCCGGCGCAGCTCGGCAATGTAATTTGCGTCGCGGTTCAGCACCGCCCATCCTATCCCCGCTCCGGCGGCAGCGCGTGCGACCTGCGGGAGCGCCGTGCCTCCTACGGGTTCGAAAACGATCGCGTCAGGCCGCGTTTCTGCGGGCGCCTGGATCGCTTTCAGAATCTGCGTGCTCTGCGTGATGGCATCGTTATCGGCGTAAATGATCTGCGCCTCCACACCCAGCCTCTTCGCCGCCTGCTCTGCCGACTGCGCCTGTTCAATCTGATAGTCGTTGTCGTTGGTAGTCAGTGAAACTAGGAATCTGAGCTTTCGCATTGCGCCGCCGCTTGCTCCCTACTCGTCTTGCCCTGCGTCTACGATACGCTGCACGAGCACGGAATCTAGTGAATCGTTACCCGGTGTGTCATCAAAGAAAATCCGGGTCATCAGGGCGCCAATACACCGGAAAGATAAAATCTTGTAAAACGAGAACTGCTCTCACTTCCCTTCATTGACGCTTATGGCAAGACTGGCGTTCCAGCCGCTTTCGCGATAAGAAATACAGCTAATCTGAATGCCATCAAGATGGTCGCGCGGAGATCCCTGCATGGCTGAGCAGGACACAAACTGGCGTCGCGGCTTCTGGAGCCTGATCGCCACCCAGTTCCAAGGCGCATTTAATGAGAATGGCCTGAAGAGTCTTGTCTTCTTCCTGATCCTTGCGATGCACCTGAAGCCCGAGGAAGAAAACAACAGGGTCTTTGTCCTCAACCTCCTGTTTTCCGTGCCCTTCATCCTCTTCTCCATGACTGGCGGGTATCTCGCCGACCGCTTTAGCAAACGAACCGTCACCGTCGGAACCAAGCTGTTTGAGATGGCCGTGATGCTTCTGGCGATGCTCGCCTTCGCCCAGGAAAATCTCCAGCTCGCTTTGGCCGCCGTCTTTCTCGCCAGCACACAAGCCGCTTTGTTCGGCCCCTCGAAGTACGGCCTGCTTCCGGAACTTCTGCCGCAAAAACTCTTATCCTGGGGCAATGGTGTCATCGAGCTCGGAACGTTTCTCGCAATTATCTCCGCAGTCGTTGCCGCCGGATTTTTGTCCGACACATTTCGCGGACGCCAGGCGATTTCTGGCCTGATCTTTCTTGGCTGCTCACTCGTGGGACTCGCTTGCGCATTGGTCATCACGCGCGTGCCCGCCGCGGACCCCGCGAGGAAGTTCCGCGCCAACGTCTTCGGCGATCTCTGGGCCCAGGGTCGCCTGATCCGTGCAGACCGAGTGCTGTGGCTGGCGTTTCTGGGCAACACATACTTC
>WNFN01205736.1_pt2 | contig 10305 bp, 12 predicted proteins | sample 5400161 | NCBI WGS metagenome assembly WNFN01 (sample SAMN13153353, study PRJNA577476) | soil metagenome | isolation source: 80 cm saprolite on Douglas fir-dominated hillslope | place: USA:California | collected 2013-09-17
GTGGTGGCGCTGATCGCGGCGGCGCTGTTTCCCGCGGTGCTGGCCGCGCTGTCACGGCTGCCGCGCCTGCGCGCGCGCAACGCGCTGCAGTTTCTCGCCAGCAGCGTCATCGTCGTCGCCCTGTGGGCGATCGCACTGTGCTTTCCCGCCATGCGTGCATCGAGCGTAGCGGAGCTCGCGACATCGTTCATGATTCTCGCCAGTGCGCTCATCGTCTATCTCGAAATTTGGGCGCTGCTGTCGCGCGGCTATACGCTGGGGCTGTTGCTCACGCTCTTTCGCGGCGAGCACCCGATGAGCGATGCGCAGCTCGCCGCAAGCTACCGGCAAGGGGAGGGCGTGGGATGGATCATGCGGCACCGGCTCGGCGGGCTCCTCTCCGCGGGCCTCGTGCGCCGGCAGGGCGATGGCATCGTTCTCACGGGTACCGGCGCGATCATCGGCATTCTCTATCGCGCCGCGGTCGCGGCGCTCGCCTTGAAGATCACGGGATGAGCGAGGCATTCCTCCTCGGCGCAGCCGCTGCGCTCCTTTGGCTTGCGGTGGTGCTCGTTCTGCTGCGGCTGTCGAAACGGTCGCCGGCGCTGATTGTCGTTCTTTCGGCGGCGCTGGTTTACCTCGCCGCTCTCCTCGCCTCGCTCGCGCTGGCTCAGCGCGTAGCGTTCTGGCCGTTCTCTGCGGCTTACGGCTTTTTGACCTTGTGCGTGCTGATGCTGTTCGGCGCGCTCTACAAGTCGGTGTCGCTGCGCATGCTCGGCGACTTGTCCCTGGCCGTGGGCCACGCGCTGCCGGAGCAAGAGCTCTTGGCGCGCTACATCGAAGAGGACAGCTTTGGGCGCCGCGTTGCGATATTGCTCAAAGAGGGACATGCCCTACGCACCGCGGAAGGGCTGAAACTCTCGCCCAAGGGCCGGCGCATCGCCGCCGGCATCTATCGGCTGCAGCAGGCGTTTGCCATCCGCGCGAGCGGGTGAATACCCTTGTGCGAGGGCGGCGAGGCCGCGTACCTTGCCGCGCAATTGCGCAAACGACCGCAGCCCGATCGTTCGCGCGTGCCAAGAAGAACCGGAGAGAAGCGCCATGAGGCCCAGCGTCAATTTTGTCGGTCTTTTCGCCGTCTGCCTCGCCGCGCTCACGCTGGGCGGGATCGGCAGCGCCGCGGCGCTCGACTATCCGACCCGGCCGGTGCGCTGGGTCGTTCCCTACACCCCCGGCGGCGGCACCGACATCACGGCGCGCATCATCGCGCAGTGGCTTTCGGAGCGGCTGGGCCAGCAGTTCGTCATCGAGAACAAGCCGGGCGCGGGCAATAATATCGGCACCGAGACGGCAATTCATTCAGCGCCGGACGGCTACACGCTGCTCCTGGTCAATCCGGCGAATGCGATCAACGCGACGCTCTATACGAAACTGTCCTTCAGCTTCCTGCGCGATATCGCGCCGGTTGGCGGCATCATGCGGGTGCCGAACGTGATGGAGGTCAATCCCGAAGTGCCGGCGAAGACGGTGGCCGAGTTCATCGCCTACGCCAAAGCTAACCCGGGCAAAATCAACTGGGCGACCTCGGGCAACGGCACCTCGGTCCATCTCTCGGGCGAGCTGTTCAAGCTCATGACCGGGGTCGAGATGGCCAATATCCCCTACAAGGGCTCGGCGCCCGCGCTCACCGATCTGATCGCCGGCACGGTGCAGGTGATCTTCGACAATATGCCGCCCTCGCTGCCGCATATCCGCGCCGGCACGCTGCGTGCGCTCGCGGTGACGACGGCGACGCGCTCCGATGCGCTGCCCGACGTTCCGACCGTGGCCGAGACCGTGCCGGGCTACGAGGCGAGCGCGTTCTACGGGATGGGCGTGCCGAAAGGGACGCCGCCCGAAATCGTCGACAAGCTCAACACGGAGATCAACGCCGGTCTCGCCGATCCCAACATCAAGGCGCGCTTGGCGGAGCTCGGCGGCATACTGATCCCGGGAAGCCCCGCGGATTTCGGCAAGCTGGTTTCCGGAGAAACGGATAAGTGGGCCAAGGTCATCAACGACGGCCACGTGGCGCTCGAGTAGCCCACGCGCGTTCCGGGTCACCGCAATGAATCGCAAGCGTCCCGAAGATCTGCGCAGCCATCGCTGGCTCGGCGTAAACGATCTGCGCGCGTTCGGCCACCGCTCGCGGCTGCGTCAATTCGGCTACGATGCCGACGATTGGGCCGGCAGACCGGTCATCGGCATCATCAATACCTGGAGCGAGATCAACGCCTGCCACGCGCACCTGCGCGCGCGGGCGGGGGACGTCAAGCGCGGCGTGTTGCAAGCCGGCGGTTTTCCGATCGAGCTGCCGGCCATGTCGCTGGCGGAGCCGTTCGTAAAACCCTCGACCATGCTCTACCGCAATTTTCTCGCCATGGAGGCGGAAGAGCTGCTGCGCAGCCATCCGCTCGATGGCGCGGTACTGCTCGGCGGCTGCGACAAGACCACGCCGGGGCTGATCATGGGCGCGATCAGCATGGGCATACCCGCGATCTACGTGCCGGCCGGCCCGATGCTGCGCGGCAATTGGCGTGGCCAGTATCTCGGCTCGGGCTCCGATGTTTGGAAATACTGGACCGAGAAGCGCGCGGGCACCATCAGCGAGGAGCAATGGAACGAGATGGAAAGCGGCATCGCCCGCTCGTTCGGCACCTGCATGGTGATGGGCACGGCCGCGACCATGATGGCGATCGCGGAGGCGCTCGGGCTCACGCTTGCGGGAGCGTCCTCGATTCCGGCCGCCGATTCCAGCCACCCCCGGATGTGCGCCGCGGCAGGGCGGCGCATCGTCGACATGGTGTGGGAGGATCTCACGCCCGAGCGGATCCTCACCCCTGCCGCCTTCGACAATGCCATCAAGGTGCACATGGCGATGGGCGGCTCGACCAATGCCATCATTCATGTCATCGCGATGGCTCGCCGCGCCGGCGTTGCGCTCGACATCGAGCGCTTCGACCGGCTCTCGCGCGAAGTTCCAGTGCTAAAGACCGTCGGCGAAAATATCGCCGGCGCGGAGGTCTACTTGCGCGATGTCATCCATTCGCTCGCCGACCCGGTTTACGCGGAAGGCGCAACAGCGGTGCTTACCGGTAACCTCGCGCCGCGCGGCTGCGTGATGAAGCCGGCGGCGGCGGATCAGCGCTTCCTGAAGCATCGCGGGCCCGCGCTCGCCTTCGAGGACTACAACCACATGGCGCGCGAGATCGAGCGTGACGATCTCGCCGCCACGCCCGACCACGTGATCGTGCTCAAGAATGCCGGCCCCAAGGGCGGGCCCGGCATGCCGGAATGGGGCATGCTGCCGATTCCGAAGAAACTGGTGCAAGCGGGGGTGCGCGACATGGTGCGCATCTCGGACGGACGCATGAGCGGGACGAGCTACGGCGCCTGCATCCTGCATGTCTCGCCCGAAAGCTTCGTCGGCGGGCCGCTGGCTTTCGTCAAGACGGGCGACGCGATCGAGGTGGACGTGCCGGCGCGGCGCATCCATCTCGACGTCGCCGAGGAAGAACTCAATCGCCGCCGCGCGGCCTGGAAACAGCCCGCGCCGCGCTACGCGCGCGGCTACGGTGCCATGTTCTCCGCCCATATCGGGCAGGCCGATGAAGGCTGCGATTTCGATTTCCTCGCCGGCAAGGGGCAGATTCCCGAGCCGGAAATCCACTGACCGCCCGCATCCGCGCCGAGGCCTCGATGAAGATTGGAATTTTCGACCACGTCGAGCATGGCCAGCGCCCGCTCGCGACCTTGTTCGACGAGCGCCTCGCCTTCGCCAAGGCCGCCGACGAGGCGGGCATCTACTGCCTGCACGTGGCCGAGCATCACGCCACCCCGCTCAACATGGTGCCGGTGCCCGGCGTCTATCTCGGCGCGGTGGCGCGCGAAACCAAGCGCATGCGGCTCGGCCCGCTCGTCTATCTCCTGCCGCTCTATTCGCCCCTGCGGCTGATCGAGGAAATCTCGATTCTCGACCATCTCAGTCACGGGCGGCTCGAAGTGGGCATCGGACGCGGCGTGTCGCCGTTCGAGCTCAAGTATCACAAGATCGATCACGACGAGTCGCGCGCGATCTTCATCGACGCATTCGAGTGCATCAGCGCGGGCTTGACGACCGACACGCTGAATTATTCCGGTAAATATTACCAATTCGAAGACGTGCCGATCGCGTTGCGGCCGCTGCAACAGCCGCATCCCGCCTTCTGGTACGGCTCCTCCAACACCACTGGCGCTGCCTGGGCGGGCGAACACGGAATGCATTTCGTGAGCTTGGGACCGACGCCGTTCGCCAAAACCAACATCGATGCCTTCAAGCAGGCGCTCGCCAAGCGCGGCGGGCCGGCGCAGCCGAAAGCGGAGTTTCCCGGGGGGACGGCGATCGGCGTGCTGCGCCACATCTTCGTTGCCGATACCGAGGCGGAGGCGAAGCGCTTCGGCAAGCCGGCGATGGAGCTTCATCTCGCGCATTTGAATTGGCTGCGCGACAAGCACGGTGTCACCGGCCCGGCCGCGCGGATCAACGTGCCGCGCGGCGCGACTTTCGAGGACTGCGTGGCGGACGGGTCGGTGATTTCCGGGACGCCCGCGCGCGTGCGCGAGGAGATCGAGCGCCAGGTGCGCGAGCTCGGCGTGAATTACCTGCTCACCTACCTGTTCATGGCCACGATGACGCTCGATGAGGCGCTGCGCTCGTTGGCGCTGTTCGCGCGCGAAGTCATGCCCGCGCTCGCGCGGCTCTGATCGGCATACTCGGTCTGCTCCCTCTGAAACGGCCCTAGCCCTTTGAGTTGGACTGTGCGAAATTTGCGGGCCAAGCGATGGCAAGAGGTCATTACCCATGACAAACAGCAGAGTTACAGGGGTTCGCAGCGTCGAGCTCGGTGTTCGCGATCTCCATCAATCGGCGGAGTTCTACACCAAGGTGTGGGCGCTCGAAGAGGTTTGCGCCGAGGCCGACTGCATGTATTTCCGCGCCACCGGCGGCGAGCACCACGTGCTGACCATCCGGGAGCGGCCGAAGCCGGCGCTCCTCGGCGTGCATTTCGCCGCCAATGACCGCGCCGCGGTCGATGCGCTTTGCGCCAAGGCGAAGAGTTATGGCGTTGACATCGAGCGCGTGCCGGCCCCGCTCGATCGCGGCGCCGGCGGCGGCTACGGCTTTCGCTTTCGCACGCCCGACGGGCTGCCCATGAGCATATCGTCCGATCTGGTGCAGCATCCGAGCGCCGTTCTGGACCGGTCACGGCCGACCAAGATCAGTCACGTCGTCCTCAACAGCGCACGCACCGACGATCAGGTTCCGTTTTTCATGGACGTGCTCGGCTTCAAGCTCTCCGACAGCACGCACATGATGGAGTTCTTGCGCTGCAGTGCGGATCATCACAGCGTCGCGATCTTCCGCAACAACGGCCCCTCGCTCAATCACGTCGCTTACGAGGTGCCGAACATCGACGGCTTGATGCGCGGCACCGGCCGGGTCAAGCAGAACGGGTTTGACATCGAATGGGGCGTCGGCCGGCATGGGCCCGGCAGCAATGTGTTCACCTATTTCATCGAGCCCAATGGCTTCGTCGCGGAATACACGACCGAGCTCGATCAGCTCGATGACGCAACCCACGTTCCGCAGGGTCCGGACTATTGGCAGAAGATGATGCCCCTGCCGGACCGTTGGGGAACGGCGGGAGCGCCGTCGAACCGGATGCGTGCCGCCATGTCCGGTGCGCTCTATCTGGGCGAGGAGGCCGGCGACGTGCGCTGCGAAGACATCATCGGGCGCAAGCTCGGCTAAGGACGCGGCCGAGCCGTAGCGTGCGGCTGCGGCTCGCGCCGGCCAGTGTCGGCGCCGGGCGGCACTTGCGGCTCCTGCGCATGAGCGCCGACATTCCGTTCGACAAAAAGTTCGACCTCGCGCCGGAAACGGTGGAAGAGGTGATGCCCGGTGTGCGGCGCATCCTTGCGAACAATCCCGGGCCATTCACGTTCAAGGGGACCGTCTCCTATATCGTCGGCCGCGGAAAGGTCGCCGTCATCGATCCCGGGCCGCTCGATGCCACGCATGTCGCCGCGCTTCTCGAGGCCGTTCGCGGGGAAACCGTCACCCACATTTTCGTCACCCACACCCATCGCGATCATTCCCCCGCGGTGCCGCGGCTCAAGGCCGCGACCGGCGCCGTCGTTCTCGCCGAAGGAGCCCATCGCCCCGCGCGTCCGCTCAATATCGGCGAGGCGCCGCGGCTCGACGCCAGCAACGACACGGAATTCCGCCCCGACCGCACGCTCGCCGACGGTGAGGTCATTGCTGGCGCGGGCTGGACGATCGAGGCGGTGGCCACCCCCGGCCATACCGCCAACCACATGGCCTTCGCCTTCAAGGAGGCCGATCTCTTGTTCTCGGGCGATCACGTCATGGCCTGGTCGACGCCGGTGGTGGCGCCGCCGGACGGGGCGATGAGCGATTACATGGCCTCGCTGCAAAAGCTCGCGCGGCGGTCGGAGCCCCTCTACCTGCCGGGCCACGGCGGCGCCGTGCGCGAGGCGCCGCAATTCGTGCAACACTACATTCGTCACCGCGAACGCCGTGAGACCGCGGTCCTGCGCCGGCTCACCGAGGGCGAAGCCGATATCCCCACCCTCGTGCGTGCCATCTATGTCGGACTCGACCCGCGGCTCGTGAAGGCGGCGGGGCTGTCGGTTTTCGCGCATCTCGAGGATTTGGTCGCGCGCGGACGCGTTGCGACCGACGGAGAGCCCTCGATCGAGGGTCGCTACCGCTTGCGCTGACTATCGGCTTTGCTGCGGTCTTTCTTGACGATTGGGGTCTTCTTTTTTCCGAACGTGGGCGGTGCAGATGGCCGCTCCGGCTTTTGCGCCCGAAGCGTGTCTTCGATGTCGTTCATCAGACCGCGGACACGCGCGGCGTTGGTGCCGAAATCGAACGCGCCGTAACGCGAGGAGGAGCGCGCGTCGATGCGCGTGCCGTCGGCCTCGGCGCGCACGCGGATCACGACGTCGTCGCGAAATCCCATGATCGTAGGCGACCTGCGGAGTCACATTGGTCCCGAGGGGACCGACGTCGGGATAGGCGGCCCGCTGCTGGTCGGCGGCATAGAGTCCGGGATAGGTGGTTGGATTGGCCTCGCGCACGCGCAGCCGCGCCAGCGCCTCGTAGCGTGGCGGATCGATCGGATCGGTGGTGATGTCGTAGAGCCAGGGCAGCCGATAGGCCTTGAGCGCGAAATAAGCCGGATAGGCCAGCAGCACGAGCGAGACCGCGACCGCCGCCAACGCAGCGCCTATGCCGGCCAAACCTTCCCTCCAGATGACGACAAGCGCGGCAAAGGCGAGGAACAGCGCAACCGCCGCCATGCCGAGGGCGCCGCCGAAGGTCGCAAGCGCAGGCCGGATCTCGAGCAGGTCGGAGCGCACAATGATGACCGCAAGGCAGGTGGCGATAAAGGCGAACGCCGCCACGCGCCGCGCCCAAATGGCGAGCCGGGAGGTAGCCTCCGGCTGGAGATGCAGCCGCGTCATCGCTCTCATGAGGGCGCTCAGATGATGCCGGTTTGCACCGCGCGGACGGTCGCATCGAAGATGGTCATGCGCTCGCTTCCTAGAGGAGAGGGCGATGATGAGAGGCCAACCTTACCCCATGGGCGCGAGAGAACGCGAGACTTTCGCTACAAATAGGGTCTGTGCAGCGAGACGTCGCTTTCACTGTGCGGCAACTGCGGTCGGCAGCACGAAGTCCTTGAAGCGCTCGCGCAGCACTGTCTTCTGGATCTTGCCGGTCGCGGTATGCGGAATCTCCTCGACGAAAACGACCTCGTCGGGCATCCACCATTTGGCGATCTTGCCGCGCATGAACTTTAGGATTTCGTCCTTGGTCGCCGACTGATCCTTCTTGAGAACAATCACCAGCAGGGGCCGCTCGTCCCATTTGGGGTGCTTGACGCCGATGACCGCCGCTTCCGCTACTTTCGGATGGCCGATAGCGAGGTTCTCGAGGTCGATGGAGGAAATCCACTCGCCACCCGATTTGATGACGTCCTTGGCGCGGTCGGTGACCTGCATGTAGCCGTAACGGTCGACGGTGGAGACGTCGCCGGTGTCGAAGAAGCCCTCCGCGTCGAGGACGTCCCCCTCCTCTTTATAGTAGGCGCGCGCCACGCATGGTCCCCGCACCTTGAGTCGTCCGAAGGTCTTGCCGTCCCAAGGGAGCCGCCTGCCGGCATCGTCGGTGATCTTCATCTCGACCATGAACGGGCTCTGTCCCTGCTTCTGCTGAATGTCGAGCCGCGCGTCCCCGCCGAGCGACGCATATTCCGGCTTGAACGTGCAGGCGGTGCCGAGCGGACTCATTTCGGTCATGCCCCAGGCATGGATCACCTCGACGCCGTAGACATCCTGAAAGGTTTTCGCCATTGCGCGCGGGCAGGCCGAGCCCCCGATCACGACCTTCTTGAGATGGGGCAGCTTGTGCTCTGTCGCCTCCAGGTGCTCAAGCAGCATGAGCCAGACCGTCGGCACCGCGGCGGTGCAGGTGACCTTGTACCGGTCGAGCAACTCGAAAACCGAGGCGCCGTCGAGTTTGGCGCCCGGCAGGATCAAAGAGGCGCCCGCCATCGGCGTCGCGAACATCATCGCCCAGCAATTGGCGTGGAACATGGGCACGACCGGCATGACGACGTCGCGGGACGAATAGCCCTTCATGTCGGCCATGTTGGCCATCAGCCCGTGCAGAACGTTGGAGCGGTGCGAGTAGACGACGCCCTTCGGATTTCCGGTTGTTCCGGAGGTGTAACACATGCCTGCCGCGGTGTTCTCATCGAACACTTGCCAGGAAAAATCGCCGTCGACTTCGCCGATCCACTCCTCGTAGGGCACCGCATTCTTGAGCGAGGTCTGCGGCATGTGCGCCTCCTCGCACAGCAACACGTAGCGTTCGATGCTAGGCAACTTGTCGGCGAGCCTTTCCAACAGCGGAACGAATGTGACATCCGCTAGCAGCAGGCGATCCTCGGCGTGATTGATGATCCAGGCGATCTGATCGGAAAAGAGCCGCGGATTGACCGTGTGATAGATCGCACCGATGCCCATGATGCCGTACCACGCCTCGAAATGGCGCCACGTGTTCCAAGCGAGCGTGCCGACGCGATCGCCGAGCCGAACGCCGTCCTTCTCGAGGCGCTGCGCTAAGCGCAAGGCACGCGCGCGGATCTCCGCGTAAGTGGTGGTGTGAATCGGGCCTTCGATCGAGCGTGTGACGATCGGCCGCTCGGCGTGGTTGGTTGCCGCATGGTCGAGGATGCGATGGCAAAGGAGCGACCAGTCCTGCATCAGCCCAAGCATGGCGTTTTCCTGTGGTCCTTATCGTCTGCAATCACAGTCCCGGCGGAGCGACGATCCATAGACGCGCGGTCGGGCGCTGCCAAGGTTACCGGCATGTCGCGGCCACGCAACCGGAGAATCCGCGGCGCACCGCCCGCGTCTTTAGCCAAGCCGACCGAGCGAAAACCGGGCAATGTCGTGGGTGGTTGCACCTATCGTCGCGAGGTCCGCCAGGATCTTGCCGATCACGGGCGCGAATTTGAACCCATGGCCGGAGCAGGGCGAAGCGACGATGATGTTGGGAGCGCCGGGCAGGCGATCGACGACGAAATCACCGTCCGGCGTCGTCGTATAGAGGCAGGTCTTGGCAGCGATGAGGCGGCCATTGGCCGCCGGGATATGCTCCGCCAGCGCGGCGCGGATCAATGCCTCATCGTCCGCACGCACGGTTTGATCGTAAGCGTCAGGATCGACCGTTTCATCGCGGTGATGATGCTTGGCCACTTTGATGCCGGGTTGGAGGCTGCCATCGGCTGGAATGCCGTAGTGCAAGCCGTGCCGGCTCTCGATCATGAACACAGGCATGCGCCCGGGAAGAAAGAACTGCGCGTCGGTCGGCTCGAACCAAGCCATTACCTCTCGCGTGACCCGCAGCGCAGTGGCGAGTGCCGGCAGCAGTGCTTCCATCCATGGACCCGCCGCAATGATCGCAGCGCCCGCCTCGATGCTCCCGCGATCGGTCATGATACGTACGCAGCCCGCGCGCGGCTCGACCGCCCGGACCGCCTCGCCGCTGCGAATTTCTGCCCCTGCCGCCGCCGCGAGCGCGAGCTGAGCGAAGACCGACGCCTCCGCTTGTAGGATCCCGCCATCCTGTTGGACGACACCGACAAAATCGTGCGGCACCCTGAATGCGGGGAAGCGGCGCATCAGGTCAGCCGCGGGCAGCACCTCGTG
>WNFN01231266.1_pt1 | contig 10304 bp, 12 predicted proteins | sample 5400161 | NCBI WGS metagenome assembly WNFN01 (sample SAMN13153353, study PRJNA577476) | soil metagenome | isolation source: 80 cm saprolite on Douglas fir-dominated hillslope | place: USA:California | collected 2013-09-17
AACCTCCTCCCAATGCCATAGATTTGACATTAAAAATAATAACCGCCAGCGCCGATATCGTCCGTGTGCAACTTATCACGACCATGCGGTTGGAGTATGAGGGAAAGTGGGATATGCTTGGGTTCGACTTGCTGGAGACGGCTGATACGCAGGATATGACCTTAATAGGCTGGCTCGCTGGTCGAGAGCGGGCAAGTGTGGAGGAGGCTACTCACTTTCTGGAGCAAACAGAGCAGGCTTCTCAGATGGTTTTGAGCAGATTGGTGGAGCAAGGCGTCTTGTTGGAGACCAGGGAAGAAGGCGAGGCGTTTTACCAGGTCCATTTTGCTGCCAGGCGTAGGCGACAGGCTACCACGGCTATTTGGCAGGCTCTGGACGGTCCTGGAGAGGTGGCAGTTCACCAGCGCAATGCAACTCAAAGCATGAAGAAGGGGATGCGGCTCGCGCGCATGAAAGAATTGGTGCAAGGAGAACAGGCCCGCTCCTGGTTGGCACTCAGCCCACTGCTCCTCATTTTTCTTCTCGTCGAGTGGCTGTTCGTGAACAAGCTGGAGTCATTTTCCCAGTTGCTGAGTTTTGTGGGGGTCGTCGCCATAGCGGTGACGGCAGGGGTATTTCCGGTGTTACTGCTCTTGGCCAGCCGTAGGAAAGGAGAAAACGTGCCAGGATTCGTTTTGCCGTTTTTGGCTCATCCAATGGTAGCAGGTGGGATTTACCTGGTGGCTGTCAGTATCCTTTTCCTTCATGGTCTATTGATCTGGCAGAACCCTTTCCAAAGGGTGGTGGCAATACTCGTTGGGGTCGTCATCCTGGGAGTAACGTACCTGATGGTGCGCAAGGGCGCATTTGCTCGCCGAATGGTGATCGAGATCCGGCAAGACCTGGCAGTGACAGAGCAGGCCGGCGGCACGTTTATGGTGACCGATTGTGGCAGGGCTGCAACGCAAGCCAGGGTCTGGCTGGGTTATCCTGATGGAGAGCGTGTGTACCAGGGGGCTCTCGGCCCCATCCTGGAATTTGGTGATCTCTGCTCCGCTACATTTCATGTGCCTGTAACAGAAGCGCGGGAACTGATGATCTGGGTACACCGGGTGACACCCGAAGGCCAATCAGAAAATCTGCCTGCTCTTTTGAAAGTGTCCTCAGGCACAGAAATCCGTGAGTATCATGTGGATGGAGTCAGGAAGCAGTTCATCTTATCCCTGCGAGATATCGTGAAGAAAGACAGCAAAGGAAGTGCTCGAGAGACTGATCAGCTAGAAATTGAAGTGCAGCTAGCAGGAAATACAGCACGGAAAAAATAACCTGGTAATCAAGCTAACAACAGAAAGGGGTAGATGCTCTCATGTCGACGATCGTTTCAGTTCACTCCTATCGAGGTGGGACGGGCAAATCCAACCTGGCGGCCAATCTGGCGAGTAGCGTCGTCCAACTAGGCAAACGTGTTGCAGTGATCGATACCGATATCCAATCACCCGGGCTGCATGTCCTCTTCGGGATGGATGTGCACACGAGTGGCCTGACCCTCAACGACTACCTCCACGGGCGTTGTGGTATCGAGCAGGCAGCACACGATGTCACGGCAAAGCTTGGCCCTGCGGCGGCACCTGGAGGGGCGCTCTACGTCGTCCCTTCGAGCATCAAGGCGGGAGAGATTACGCGCGTGTTGCGGGAAGGCTATGAGGTCAACCTGCTCACCGATGGCTTTCGGACGTTGATCAAGACCTTTCAGCTCGATTACCTCTTCATCGACACACATCCGGGCCTGAATGAGGAGACGCTCCTCTCTATTATCATCTCCGACATCCTGGTCCTCATCTTGCGACCCGACCAGCAAGACTTCCAGGGCACAGCGGTGACCATCGAAGTCGCCCGCAAGCTCAAGTTGAAGCGGCTGGTGCTGGTGGTGAACAAGGTGCTCCCTAAACTGGACTTCACCAGCCTGCGGCAACAGGTCCAGGCCACCTATGCTGCCCCTGTGGCTGGCATCTTACCCGTCTCGGACGAAATGATCGAACTGGGCAGTGCTGGCATTTTTAGCCTTGTCTACCCCGACTCTTCCTACAGCAAGGGTGTGCGCGAGATCGCTGCCCAGATCGTGAATCCTGCTGAGATGCGGTGAGCAACTACGATGCAGAAGTAGGACAGGTGCTATGTCTGAACGGGAAGACAGACGCAGGTGCAATCGTCGGAGGGAAACCATGAGCAAGGAGCAGTCTGAGCCCTCCGCAGGTGGGCAGGCGGGAGTGATGATGGTCGATGTTCTGGCATTGCCCGACGAGTTACGTACGATTGTGACCTGGTTAGTGCGACAGGGAGAAGCTGGACTGCCAGAGCTAGCAGCTCATGTCGAGCAGGATGAAGCCACCGCAGGCACCCTGCTAGCCGACCTGGTCGCGCAAGGCTTCGTGCAGGAGGTGGCCGAGGAAGGCAAAGGGCAGCCGCGCTACCGGGTACGGCTAGCGGCCAAACTCAGCATTCAGCCACGCAGGTGGGTAGTCGAGCGCACGTTTGGCTGGCTCTCGCGATCCCGGCGACTGAGTAAAGACTATGAGCGAAAGGTCCAGACCAGCGAAACCCTCATCCAAGTGGCGATGATTCGACTGCTGCTCGCTCGTCTGGGGCGAAGAACATGACCTGTTCTCCGCCCCCCTGATTTCTCGCTGCGGCTCTCTAGTTGCCCACGGAGAGGTCAAGACGCCAGTCATTGCACTGCATGAAACTGCCCTTGGGATACTCGAACTCGCATTCCTCGACCAGGGTGAACCCCAGCTTGCGGCAGATCGCGTTCGATGGGAAATTGTCAACAGATGGGAAGGCGTGCAGGAACCGATGCTTGCCGTCCGACCTGGCCATAGCAATGGCCTCTTTAGTCGCCTTGCTTGCGATGCCCCGCCCTTGGAACGCAGGGAGCATCTCCCACCCGATCTCATAGACCAGTTCGCCACGCCAGGTGCGCTCCCAGTAGACGACCGACCCGACCCCCTCGCCGCTGGCCTGGAGGACAATCTTGCATACCCGGGCCGAGCCTTCCTCTGCAAGCCGCAGGAAGCGGGCGTGGCGCTCGGTAATCTGTTCGTCACTCTCGGGGCCACCCAGATGCCTGGTCATCTCCGGGTCACCCATCAGCTTCTTCAGGAGCGCCAAGTCGCCCTCGCCCCACGGCTCGAGACGCACGGCGCTCTGGTCGGACCTATCGCTCTGTGGCTTGCTGCTCGAAGGCATTCCAGTTTCCTTTCGGGCGCCGCTAAGACGGCTCAAGCGACAGATGCTGCCCGCCGATTCTGGTCTCGCGCCCCTTCCTTTCGAGGCACGTTCCTCGTCCGGTACATTGAGCTTTCCTTCATTTTATCATACAGCCTCTCTCCACCAAACAGGTTCGAGAATCTCACTCTCTGTCATTCCCAAACACGCTCTTAGAAAACGACTAGTTTTTCGAACGGATGTGTCAAGTAGCCAGCACAACGGCTGGTAACGTATGTTTGAGGCGACTCGTCGAGGAAAAGAGCCACAATTTAGAACGCATGCTCAAGATAGCCAGCACAGGTTACTCCTGCCTCAGAACTTTAGCTCCGGCTGTATAAACCAACCAATTCGGCCTGCTCAAGAATATGATCCTTCATGCGTTCCTCCACCATCTTGGTATCAACCCGTTGCGGTCGATCGAACCCCAGCATCGCATCAAGAGCATATAGTTTGAAGAAATACCGATGCGTTCCTGACGGCGGACAAGGCCCAGCATAGCCAGGCTTGCCAGAACTCGTCATCCCCTCAATGCCACCTCGAGGCGCACTGTGCTCTTTCACTTCCCGCACGTCAGGAGGGATATTGTACACGAGCCAATGCACCCACGTCCCCCTGGGCGCATCCGGATCATCCACAATCAAGACCAAACTTCTCGCCGCCTGCGGCACGTCCACAAAGACCAGGGGAGGATTGATGTTTTGCCCATCACAGCTATATTTCCTCGGGATCTGTTGATGATGCTGAAAAGCAGAACTGGTTATTTTCATACCATTCCTTTCTAGAGTTTGTTCGTTCTTGTCGCCGACTTCAGATGGTCAAAACAACACTCATTCCAGCACAGAGATCTACTCCCTGAGACTATTACGCCTGCTGGATGAGAAAGGTGACATTTCTGAGCATGCCTCCCGCTAACTCTAGAGGGGAGGCATGTGAGCAACTTTCTTTTCCTCTGATAGGTTTGTCAGAGAACAGAGGTAGCTTACGCAGCGAGGAGAGCGGCAAGAGCGAACTCAACTACGAGCTTCTTTCCCTCCGCCATCTCAACAACGTTCGCAAAAAATCAAAGGTCCAAGGTGTATCGACTTCTACAATGATATGTGTTGCCCCCACTTGCACATAAGCCTCAAGCTGGGAGAGACTCACACTTCTTGGCAGAGAAATAGAACGTTCAATCTCATTTGGATTCCGACCAACTCTGCTACACCAATTGTCTAGCACCTGCATTTTATGGGCAACTGTGGGTGGGTCACCAAAGGTATTTGAGATAGTGGCATATTGTGCGACGAGGCGTAATGTTACCTTCTCACCGCCACCGCCAAGCAAAATCGGGATGGGATTGCGAATGGGCTTGGGAGCAGACCCCTGCCAGTGCTCTTTGATCATTTCCAGTCCCTTCTCCAGTGAGTCCAAGCGGCTGCCAGCAGTACCAAACTCATAGCCATACTCGTGATAATCACGCTCAAACCAACCGGCACCAATACCCAGAATCAGCCGGCCGTTGCTGATGTGATCGACAGTCTTGGCCATATCTGCAAGCAAGGTCGGATTGCGATAACCGTTGCAAGTGACCAGACAACCTATCTCTGCTCGCTGGGTCATCGTCGCCATGGCCGTGAGCAGCGTCCAACCCTCGAAGTTGCTTCCTTGAGGGTCGCCAGTAAGGGGAAAGAAATGATCCCAATCCCAAATGGTATCAATGCCCAGATCCTCGGCGCGGCGAACAGCATCCGCATACGACTGGTAGGTCGTATGTTGTTGGCGTAATTGCACCCCAATACGTATGGGATGACGAGGTGTAGATGGTGTCACAGCAGCATATCCTCTCTGAAAAACTCGTTGTGCTGATTCCTCCTTGCTTGATTGTAGACCTGTTTGTATCGAACCTGCAAGTTGACGTCACGTGCCTGGAAATTCGCGGTATGCTTCCTCCTACCCGAGCAGCAGGCCTTGTGATAGCATGGAGTATCCTTGAACCAGGAGTTATCAGCTTCTTTCTCAAAGAAGTTTGAGGAGTTCTCCGCGGATGCGCTCCGGTCCGAAGACGCCGATTGGTTGCCGCCATCTGTCTCATCAACCTGATCGTCTCGGAAGAGAGCCTTGGCTTGCTCGAGCGCGCCTTGGATGTGTGCTTCCAGAACGTACGGAGGAGCTCACGCGGCCCTCACAGAAGCGTCTGCGACTGAACAAGGACAAGTGCCTGCTTCCAGGTGCGAACCATTGTGGCCACAACGACCAGGAGAAGCCGATCGGTCTTGCGGTATGCCGTTCGGTTGACCTGGCGAGGCAGCATGAGCAGGTGGTGTCGCAGCAGGGCGTTTTGCGCCAGCAGTTAGGCTTTTCCTCTCGTCAGAGCGGCAAGCGTGCCCAGCACAAGGGAAGTCGCAGGTGGGTTGAGCCAGCGCGAAACCCGTTCGTGGAACGTGTGAAAGCTCAAGCTGACTGGTCGCCTAATGGAGATGAACACAGACCGCAGGAATGGAAGCGCTCCTTCAAGCAAGAACAAAGCCATAGGATCACAAGAAATCGGGGAGGATAGCCCTTGAGGATGGTCTGCCCATCTCGTCTCCTTCGACAAGGAGGTCGGTTCCAGAAGGGGATAGCAGCCCGTTTTCCCCAACAGCTAGTCCAAGGAGCCAGCACAGGGGCAGGAGTGCCTGATGGCGAATGGAGAGACCAAGAACCAGCAGGCCCCAGGGTCGCGCCGACGGGATCGACTTGGCCCTTCATTGCTGAGAGTGCGCCCATTGCGCCAGTGTTAGGAATGGCTCTCTCCCTGTCGGGGCGGCTCGCCGTTTCTGGCCGCGGACTCCAGGGCCGCGCGTGCTTCTTTGACCAGATCCGCGCAATCATTGGCATGGTTTCCGACTTGCTCTGTCCGCTCATCCTGGTCTGCAGTTCTAGGGCGTCCCACCGTTCTGCTTACCGTCGTTGCGCCTGGCGCTCGCTCCAAAGGCTCCCCAGCCCTGACCATCTTTCGTGTAGCCGATGCTGGCCGTGCGCTCGTCACGTCAACTCACCCGGGTCGAGTTTGCATCAAGCCCCCATCGCTTTGACTCGCAGAGAGAGTATTGTCCTGGTGACAGAGAGGTGGGTCTATTTGACTCTTGAGTGCGGTGAGATCATTTCTGGAGGAAGAGGAGCCGAGGCGAGGCTCCTACCTGAGCGAAAAGGAAGACGAAAAAGATGTTCCCAAGACCCAAGAGGAATCCTGGGAACGATCGCGGAACCGACCGGAACCGACGGGTGTCGGCTACTCTGTCACCAATTTTCTACCTCTTCCTTGTTCCTGCTGGCAGACTGTATCTCAAGGTACAAGACTTGCTCGCTCACGACAAAGCACATGACGTCAGCCCTCCTCCGATTGTTAGCAAACGGCGACCAGGGCCAAAACACCCCAAATACGGTGTTCCCACTGAACACTGGCCGATGATCATTCATCGTGTGGTGGAGCAGAAGGAACCGCTCCGTACCGTGGCAGCAGCCTATGGTATTTCGCATGAAACGATCCGCCGCATCATGCTTCATGTCCAGAAGCAGCGTGGATAGCAAGAAGCGTAACTGTACAGGTACTGTTCCTGCGACTGAGGCACGATAACGTCCTGGAAGCAAGAGAACTTGCAGATGCGCGTGGTCCCCACCTGCACATCGACCTTTCCTTGCATCTTCCTTGTGCAGTGTCAGCAGGTGCAGGCAAAGGACGCAGATGGTCCCCTGTGCGCTGCTGGTCTCATCGGCACACAACAAGCGTAGCACAGGAGGGCGGTACAACAACGGGTAGTACCTGGACCGGGGACGGGAAAAGGCGGCAAGCCGGATCACTCGTGGGTTTACGCAGACGAAACACCTGCACTCCAGGCAGAAGTGGGACGGTTTCCCATCGCCTGGAACAATACGTGTGCTTGCCTGCCGTGACATCTGAACCATTCTCTTCGTGGACAGCCGCAGGAGCCAGCAGTAGCCTTTACTGCGGCTGGAAAGGTTAACGCAATTTATGAAGCCCTTGCGTTGACAGGTGTTCTTACTGTTAGACTGGGAACATTTGCCTGGACGACGAAACGCAATCTGAGTTTTCTTGGGCCGATCCTGTTCATCGGGCTATTAGTGGTGGTCGTTGCGAGCGTCTTTAGCATCTTTTTCTCCACTGGACCGCTGTCCTTTATCATAGCCCTGGTGAGCGTAGGACTGTTCAGTGGCTTCATCGTCTACGACATTCAGCAGATCAAGTTCACCGAGAACACGATGTCAGCGGCCATTCTGCTGACCATCAGCATCTACCTCGATATCCTGAACCTGTTCCTGAGCCTTCTCCGTCTATTCGGTAGTAGCGACGAGCAATAGTCAGCGTTAGCGTACACAGTTTGACTGAAGAATGGGTGGGGTACGCCACTAGCGGCGTATCCCGTGTCACCCCTAACACTTCACCCACCTCTTGCAATGTACGGTGTCGGTCATCATCCAGACCATAGCACACACGATACATTCTCAGACTCATCTCAGCTACCTCACAGCCTGAGTTCACACCTGTGCGATATGCTGTTAGCAGGAACAGGATAGATGTGTAGATGCTCTATTTCCTCCTTTCGTAGATGAGTACTCCTGCCACATATTTTGAAAGGAGCATTTCAATTGGAAGCAGGCTCACTTGTAGGAGTGTTGGCGGTATTTGCACTCGTGGCTGTCAATGGCTTCTTCGTCGCAGCAGAGTTTGGATTGGTGAGGGTGCGCCAAACACGTATAGATGAGCTTGCAGCCGAAGGCAAAAGCGTTGCGAAGGTAGTGCAAGATGAATTGCACCACCTGGACAACTACATTGCCGCCACGCAGCTCGGCATTACCCTGGCAAGTCTTGCATTGGGCTGGATTGGTGAGCCTTCCCTGGCACACCTCATCGAGCCGCTCTTTGCATTCGCCGGGGGCACAGTTGCGGAAGAGCTTGCCCATAGTGCCGCTGTAGCCATCAGCTTTTTCCTGATTACGATGTTCCATATCGTCCTTGGAGAGCTGGTTCCCAAATCGATTGCTCTACAACGCAGCGAGGGAACAGCGCTTTTCGTCGCGCGTCCCCTGTACCTGTTTGCGCGTCTCTTTCGCCCTTTCATTGTATTCATGAATGGGTTCGGCAACCTGGTCATGCGTGCATTAGATCTGCAGGCTGCCAGCGAACACGGAGCGGCTCACACCGTCAAAGAACTGGAGATGCTGGTCGCCCAGAGCCACAAAGATGGTCTCCTGGATAACGAGGAGGAGGTGCTCTTGCGGCGTGTCTTCGACTTTGGCGAGAAAACCGCCCAGCAGGTGATGGTGCCGCGCACCGAGATGGTAGGTATCCCTCAAGACATCACACGAAAGCACTTACTGGAGAAAGTCGCCGAGGAGCGGTATACCCGCTTTCCTGTGTATGAGGGACCACTGGACAATATCATTGGCGTGGTACACATCAAGGATGTGTTTACTCTCCTGAGCGAGAGGAGGTCCGATGAACCATTTAGCGTCCAGAGCATACTCCGACCGCTCCTGAATGTGCCAAAGACGACATCGATCACGAAACTCATGACCCTGATGCAAAGCCAGAAAGCACACATCGCTGTCGTCGTTGGCGAGTACGGTGAGACGGCTGGTATCGTCACCCTGGAAGACATTATGGAAGAGATTGTCGGAGAGGTGCAAGATGAGTTCGATACGCTTGAGGAAGGGGTGCGTTCTGAGGTGGAGATGCAGGCAGATGGCTCCTATTCAGTGGATGGCCTCATTACGGTTGATGCCTTCGCTGAGAAGTTTGCAGTCTCCTTTGGCAACGCCCACTATCACACGATCGCAGGCTATGTATTCGGTCAACTTGGCCGGGTTCCAAAGGTTGGCGACAGTGTCTACATAGGGGAGTATCGGCTCCAAGTAGAAGCGATGGACCATTTGCGCATTGCTCGGTTGCGGGTTGAATGTGTTGAACAAGTTGCTTTAGACCTTCATGAGAATAGAGTAAGTACAAAAGGAAATGACTGATGCTTTCAGGAACTATCTGGTTATGGATAGGATTTAACGTATTCGTCCTGGCGATGCTCGCCCTTGACCTAGGCGTCTTTCATCGCAAAGCGCATGCCGTCTCGATCAAAGAGGCCTCCATATGGAGCGTCGTGTGGATTACATTGGCGATGGCTTTCAACGCTGGAATCTACTTCTTCAGTGGACCTGAACCTGCGCTGCAGTTCTTCACAGGCTATCTGATCGAAAAATCGCTCAGCGTTGATAACATCTTCGTCTTTGGGCTGCTCTTCACCTACTTCAAGGTACCGGCGGCCTATCAACACCGGGTGCTTTTCTGGGGTGTCCTGGGTGCCCTCATTCTGCGCGGTATTCTGATTGTGCTCGGGACATCTCTGCTCGACACGTTCCACTGGATTATCTACCTGTTCGGTGCCTTCCTGATCTTTACAGGGGTCAGAATGATATTCCACAAAGAAGAGGAAGTGCATCCCGAGCGAAATCCGGTGCTGAAGCTTGTTCGTCGTATCGTTCCCGTCACACATGGCTATGAGCGTGATCGCTTCATTGTGCGACGAGCAGGTCAAGTGCTGGTGACGCCCTTGCTGCTCGTGCTGCTGGTGGTCGAGACAACGGACTTGATCTTTGCCCTGGACTCGATTCCCGCGATTTTCGCCGTCACCCTGGATCCGTTCATTGTCTATACATCCAACGTCTTCGCGCTTCTCGGCCTGCGCTGTCTGTACTTCGTGTTCGCGAACGCGATGGCCAAGTTTTACTACCTGAAACTCGGGTTAGCAGTGGTGCTGTCCTTCGTCGGTGTGAAGATGGTCCTGGCGGACATCTATCACATTCCCACCACGCTCTCGCTGGCAGTCATCGCCGTGGTACTCGCCGCTGCCATTGTTGCTTCAGTCGTGCGCGCTCGACGCCTCGACGCCTCGTCGAGGCGCACAGGGCCTGAGGCACAGGCACGCGAAGAACTGGCCAGGGAGACCAGGTCCAAAAGATGAAGGCATGCGACGCATCTCATTTAACGGTCAATGTCGAGCTTGGTGAGCTACAAATTGAATAGCATC
>WNFN01122897.1_pt1 | contig 10303 bp, 8 predicted proteins | sample 5400161 | NCBI WGS metagenome assembly WNFN01 (sample SAMN13153353, study PRJNA577476) | soil metagenome | isolation source: 80 cm saprolite on Douglas fir-dominated hillslope | place: USA:California | collected 2013-09-17
ACCGTAAGGTCCCCCGTCCAGCGTCGTACAGACGATCTCCGGCCCGTCCGCGAAATCGAGCGGCTGCAAGGCCGCCTCCAGTCCCCTGGTGACGACGACGTTCGAATTTGGATTGATGACGAGGATGCGCGGGCGGGGCATGGTTTCTTCCTTGCAAGTGGCATAGTTTCGAACGTCAGTCTGGCGCCGTCCAGCGATTTCTCGTTTCGCCCGTTGTCAGCCATTCCTTCACAAGTGCGGGAAGGTGGCTTAGCGACCCGGAGCCGTTCATGACAGAACCTGCCTATGACATCGTGATCCGCAACGGACGCGTCGCAACCGCCAGCGATGTATTCGAGGCCGACATCGCCATCGCAGGCGAGACCGTCGCCGCGATCGGCCGCGGCCTAGCGGCCGGCAGGCGCGAGATCGACGCGCGCGGCAAGCTGGTTCTCCCCGGCGGTGTCGATAGCCACGCTCATATCGAACAGCTCTCGGCTGCGGGCATCATGAATGCCGATACGTTCGAGACTGCCACGACATCGGCAGCTTTCGGCGGCACCACCACCGTGATCCCGTTCGCCGCCCAGCATGTCGGCATGGCGCTGCCTCAGGTGGTGGCGGATTATCACGCGCTCGCGAAAAAGGGCGCGGTGATCGACTACGCCTTTCACATGATCATCGCCGATCCGACTCCAGAGACCCTGCAGAACGACATTCCGGAGTTGGTCAAACAGGGCCACGGCTCGATCAAGATCTTCATGACATATGACTTGCTGAAGATCGATGACGAGCCTTTGCTCGACGTACTGATCGCGGCACGTGAATCCGGCGCCATGCTGTGTGCCCATGCCGAGAACCATGGCATCATCGCATGGATGGTGAAGCGGCTGCTGGCGCGCGGTTACACCCACCCAAAATACCACGCCATCAGCCATGCGAGGTTTTCGGAAGCTGACGCCTTCAACCGGCTGATCGGCATGGCTGCTCTCGTCGATCAACCGATTATGGTCTTTCACGTGTCGACGGCCGAGGGCGCCAAGGTGATCCGCGATGCGCGCGGGCAGGGCCTGAAAGTCTTCGCCGAGACCTGCCCGCAATATCTATTTCTCACCGCCGACGATCTGGACAAGCCGGGCGTAGACGGCGCCAAATGGATGTGCAGCCCGCCGCCGCGCCGCGTCGCCGATCAGGACGCGCTGTGGCAGGCGCTTGCGCTCGGCGATCTGCAGACCGTTTCGTCCGACCACGCGCCGTATCGTTTCGACGAGACCGGCAAATTGCGCGCTGGCGCCAATCCCAACTTCAAGCAGATCGCGAACGGCATGCCGGGACTGCAGGTGCGCCTGCCGCTGCTGTTCGACGCGATGGTGTCGAAGGGCCGCCTGGGCCTGGAAAAATTTGTCGAGTTGACGGCGACCGCACCTGCCAAGATCTACAATTTGCATCCGCGCAAGGGCTCTATCGCGGTCGGCGCCGATGCCGATATCGCGATCTGGGACCCGGAGCGCGAGGTCATGCTGACCGACGCCATGATGCACGACCTTGCCGGCTACACGCCCTATGCCGGCCGCCAGCTACGCGGCTGGCCGGTCACGGTGTTGTCGCGCGGACGCGTGATCGTCGCGGACGGCAAGCGTTTGGCTGAGCCTGGTTCCGGGCGCTTCCTCGCGCGTTCCGGCGGCGATGCCGCGACGCCGGCAGGCCGACTTGTCGCCGATATGGATCCGGCGCGGAATTTCGGTGCGACCCTGCTGTGAGCATTTTGTCGTACTGTCGCCGGATGCATCGATGGCGATGGTCGTCGCGGCTGATCGCGACAGGTGCTGGGGCCGGGGCATGAAAATCCTGATCTTCGGCGGTACGGGTTTTGTCGGGCTCAATATCGCCGCCGCCCTGCTGACGCGCGGGCACGCCGTCACCCTGTTCGATCGCGCGAACCTGCCCGCTGCCGCGCAACACGATTTCGCCGGCTACCGGGAAGCGCTGACTATCGTTCACGGCGACATCACCGATCGGCGAGCTGTCATGGACGTTGTCGCAGGCGGCCATGATGCGATCGTGCTCGGGGCAGCGATCACCGCCGGCCCCGCGCGCGAAGCGGCGGACCCTGAACAGATCATGCAGGTCAATCTGCTGGCGCAGTTGCCGGTTCTGGTCGCGGCGCGGCGCAGCGGCGTCGCGCGGATCATCAATCTGTCATCCGGCGCGGCCTATGGCGCTGCCGGCGCGCGGCACGCCCTGCTCGATGAAGAGACGGCCTGCGATCCCGAGTCGCTCTATGCCATCACCAAATTTGCTTCCGAGAGAGTTGCCGCGCGTCTGGCTGCGCTCTGGCACTTCGATATCGTCAGTGTGCGGTTAAGCAGCGTGTTCGGGAGATGGGAAAGGGCGACCGGGGTGCGCGACACGCTCAGTCCACACGCGCAGATCCTTGCCACCCTTCGCCAGCAAGGCGAAGCTGTTCTGCCGCGTCCGGGCGTCAAGGACTGGATCTACTCCCCGGATGTCGCGGACGCCGTGACGTTGCTGATCGAAGCGCCGAAGCCGAAACATCGCATCCCGGTTTCGTCTGCCGTCTCGCCGAACCTGGCGAGACGCCGACCATCGATCTTCACGGCCCGACGGACCGGGCGCCGCTATCGGTTTCGCGTCTGGAGCAGGAGTTTGGCTGGCGCGCCCGTTTTGGCTGTGCCGAGTCGGCGGTCGATCTGAGCCATTGGTGGATGCAGCATCAGGAAGGGCCATAACATGCGACTGAAGGGGCGGACCGCGATCGTCACCGGGGCCGGTTCCGGCATTGGCCGCGCCACGGCGCTGTTGTTCGCGAATGAAGGCGCGTTTGTCGCGCTGGTCGATCGCGATACTGCGGGACTACAGGAAACGATCGCAATCATTCGCGACGCGAACGGCGACGGATCGGTGCATGTGGGCGATGTGGGTGACGGTGAATTCGCAAAAGCCGCGGTCGCCGAGCTCGTGGCGCGCCACGGCCGGCTCGATGTGCTGGTGACCGCCGCCGGGTTTTCCTGTGGCGGCACGGTCGTGACGACTGATCCCGCCGATTGGGACGCGGTCTTCCGCACCAATGTTGGCGGCACCTGGCTTTGGTCGCGTGCGGCCGTGCCGGAGATGCAGCGGCAGGGCAAGGGCTCGATTATCACACTTGCCTCGCAACTCGCGATCGCCGGCGGCAGGGGCAACAGCGCCTATATCGCCGCCAAGGGCGCAATCATCAGCCTGACCCGGACGATGGCGGTGGATTTTGCGACCGACGGCATTCGCGTCAATGCCATTGCGCCTGGTGCGATCGACACGCCGTTGCTCCGGCGCAGTTTCGCTCGTCATGCCGATCCGGAGCCGGTTCGTGAAGTGTCACGCAACCGCCATGCCATGAAGCGGTTCGGCAAGGCCGAGGAAGTCGCCGAGACCGCTTTGCACCTTGCCAGCGATGCATCGTCATTCACGACCGGGACCGTCATGGTCGTGGATGGCGGTTGGCTTGCGGCATGAGCAGTGCTCTGATCGCCCTCGAGGCTCAGGTCCGAGCCGATCTTGCCAAGACGGCGCACCCGGACGCCCCCTGGCTCAAGCCGACGCCGGGCCCGGATGCCAGACCGGCGCTCGACGTGCTCATCGTTGGCGCCGGTCAATCCGGTATCGCTACCGCATTCGGGCTGATGCGCTCCCAGGTCACCAACATCCTCACCATCGACAAGGCCGAGGAGGGGCAGGAGGGCCCGTGGCTTGCCTATGCCCGCATGCATACGCTGCGCAGTCCGAAGCATTTCACCGGGCCCGATCTCGATATTCCCTGTCTCACCTACCAGTCCTGGCACGAAGCGCGCTTCGGCAAAGAGCATTGGCAGAATCTTGGTCTGATCCCGCGCAACCTTTGGGCCGAGTATCTGCTCTGGCTGCGGCGCGTTGTGGGCGTGGCAGTGCGCAACGGCTGCGAGCTATTGGAGCTTGCAGCCGCGGCGGATGGACTGCTCGCTGCCACGGTGACGTGTGCGGGCGTCGTTGAAACGCTTTACGCGCGCAAGATCGTGTTGGCGACCGGTCAGGAAGCCATGGGCAACTGGACCGTCCCGGAGCCCCTGCGCCATCTGCCGGCCAGCATATTGACGCGCGCATCGGAGCCCATCGACTTCGAAGCACTGCGTGACAGGAAGGTAGCCGTGATCGGCGCCGGTGCGACCGCCTTCGACAACGCGGCGACGGCCTTGGAGGCCGGCGCGGCTGGCGTTCACCTGCTCTGTCGTCGCGCGGAGATCCAGTTGGTCCAGCCCTACCGCTGGCTGACCTTCCGCGGTTTTCTGCGGCATTTTAGCGATCTGGACGACGCCTGGAACACGGTCGAATTGCAGACGCCACGCGGCATCGTCGCGGCGGACTTCGTCATCTGCGGCACAGGCACCGACATCGATTTTGCCGAGCGAAGCGAACTCAAAAACTGTGCCGGCAACATCGCGACCTGGGCCGACCGTTACCAGCCGCCGGAAGACGAGCGCAGCGCGCGGCTGGGCCGTTTCCCCTATCTCGCCGATGATTACGCTTTCACCGAGCGTGTGCCGGGACAGACGCCCTGGATTTCCAACATTCACCTGTTTGCATTTGCTTCCACCATGAGTTTCGGTCCGTCCGGTTCATCGATCAACGCCATGACTACCGCCATACCCAAGCTGGTGCATGGTCTGACCCGCGGGTTGTTCCGCGCTGACCTTGAGCAGTATTGGAGTTCTTTCAAGGCCTATGACACGCCGCAGGCGACCATCGTGCGGCCGACACAAGCCGTTGAGGAACGTGGATAATCGGAACCGGCATGAAAGGCGTGAACTTAAGATTACACACTCAAGATTTCCGCACGATCCTTGAGACTCTGCCCGGTCAGGCTTCCTTGCTGAATTCAGGGGATTAAAAATGCGAGTTATGTGTTGCAGGCCTATGTTCAGCGCGGTCGCTGGCCTTGCCTTTTTGCTCGCCGCAGCGCCGGTCTCGGCGCAAACTCGCGCCGAGACACTGCGATATGTCACCGGCGCGTCGGTCAACACGCTTGATCCGAATGTGCCAGGCACAACCCGCGAGGCTTTCGCGATCAGTCTTAGTACATACGACCGACTGGTTTCATTTGGCCGCAAGCAACTCAACGGAAAGTGGGTGTTCGATCTCGACAAAATCACCGGTGAACTGGCGGAATCCTATGAAGTCAGCCCCGACGCCATGAAAATCACATTTCATTTGCGCAAGGATGCCAGGTTTCAGGATGGCACGCCGGTCACCGCGGAAGACGTCAAGTGGTCGCTCGACCGTGCCGTGACCGCGCCGGTGCTCGGCAAGGCTCAGCTCCTCACGGGGTCGATGACCAGTTCCGACCAGTTCAAGGTGATCGATCCCTCGACCTTTGAGGTGACGCTGCCGAAACCCGACAAGCTCGCTCTGCCCAATCTCGCTACCGTCTATCCGATCATCATCAACTCCAAGGTTGCGAAGGCGAATGCGACGGCCGAAGATCCCTGGGCGATCGCCTGGCTCAAGGAGCACACGGCCGGCAGCGGCGCCTACATGATCGAGAGCTTCAAGCCTGGCGAGCAGGTGATCATGAAGCGCAACGAGGCCTGGAATCGCGGCTCGCCGGAAAAATCCGCTTTCTTCAAGCGGGTCATCGTGCAATCGGTACCTGAGCCAGCGACCCGCGCCAACCTGGTCGAGCGCGGCGATGCCGATCTGGTGATCGATCTGCAGGCCAGCGACGTCCAGTCACTGGAAGCCAAGGGGACTCTCAAGGTGATCTCGACGCCGCAATACAATGCCGTGACCTTCATTTCGATGAACAACCAGATTCCACCCTTCGACAACATCAACGTACGCCGCGCCATCGCCTATGCGCTGCCTTACGATGACATGTTCAAGGCGGCTCTGTTCGGCCGCGGCACGCCGTTGTTCGGTGCGATGTGGGCAGATGGCAAACCGACAACCAGCACTTATCCCTTCCAGCAGCCGGTGAAGCTCGACCTCGACAAGGCGAAGGAATATCTCAAGGCGGCAGGCATGCCCGACGGTTTCTCGACCACGTTCAGTTTCAACGTCGGCCAGGCCTCGACAGCCGAACCGATGTCGGCGCTGGTCAAGGAATCCCTCGCCAAGATCGGCGTCAAGGTCGATATTCAGAAATTACCCGATGCGCAGATGTCGACGCAGATCAACGAGAAGAAGCTGCCTTTCTTCACCGAAGGCATTGTCGCCTGGCTGCCCTCGACCGACTATTTCTACCGCAATTTCTATACCGGCGAGCAGCGCTGGAATTACAGCAGCATCAAAAATACAGAGCTGACGGCCATCGCGCAGCAAGCTCGCTTCGAACCCGACAAGGCCAAGTACGACGAATACGGCAAGAAGCTCAACGCGATCCATTTCGCCGAGATGCCGCAGATTCCGCTTTGGCAGCCCAATCAGGACGCGGTGATGGCGACGTCGATCGACGGCTACACCTATCAGTTTCACCGCATGGTCGATTATCGCGACCTCCACCGCAAGTAACCGGCCGGCTTCATGAAGAGCTTCGGCGCAACGATGATATGGGCGGGGAGGCGGTTCCTGTCCTCGCTGCCTGCGCTGTTCGGCGTGCTGGTCTTTACCTTCCTGCTGATGCGGGTGCTGCCAGGCGATCCCGCGGTGTTCTTTGCCTCCGGTCCAAATGCCGGCAAGGAGGAAATCGCGGTCATCCGCAAGCAAATGGGATTAGACAAGCCGGTACCAAACCAATTGCTGCTTTATCTCTATGATGTCGGTCGCGGCAATCTCGGCCGGTCGATCATGACCGGGCAGCCGGTCACGACGGATCTCCGCAATCGGTTGCCGGCCTCGCTGGAGCTAACCCTCTCCGCACTGCTGATTGCGCTTGTATCGGCGATCCCTCTCGGCGTGCTGGCGGCGTTGAAGCCTGGCTCCGTCATAGACCATGGCGTGCGATTGTTTTGTGCGCTGGGCGTCTGCGTCCCAACCTTTGTTTCGGGTCTCTTGCTGATCTACGTCTTCTACTACCTGCTCGGTATCGCACCCGATCCGACCGGACGTCTCGACGTCTTTACCTCGTTGCCGCCATCGCGAACCGGTTTCCTGATGATCGACTTCGCGTTGGCGGGGGACATCGATGGCTGGTGGGCGGCTTTCCGACAGCTGATCATGCCGGCAGTGACCATGGCCTTGTTCGTGATTGCGCCGCTGGCGCGAATTACGCGCGCGTCGATGCTGGTCTCGCTCGGCAGCGATTTCGTGCGCACCGCGCGCTCGGCCGGGCTTTCCTGGTGGCGCATTGTCGTGACCTATGCGTTGCGCAACGCTATCCTGCCGGTCATCACCATCGCAGGCATCGTATTCTCGACCATGCTCGGAGCCAATGTGCTGGTGGAGAAGGTCTATTCCTGGCCAGGCGTCGCCTCCTATGCGCTGGATGCGCTGCTGTCGTCCGACTATGCGCCCGTCCAGGGCTTCGTGTTGCTGATGGCGAGCGTATTTGTGGTGGTCAATCTGCTCGTCGATATTCTCTACGGGATCGCCGATCCGCGGGTGTCGATCGGATGACCGGCACGACGCTTCGTCACGCGGCCTGGATCCTGCGCGGCAACCCTTTGACCGCAATCGCCGCGGCCGGTGTCGTCCTTCTGGTCGTTATCGCCGTGTTTGGGCCGCAGATCGTACCCTACGATCCGATCGCCTCGAATGTGTCGCAGGCGCTGACGCCGCCAAGCGCGGCGCATCTTGCCGGCACCGACCAGCTCGGCCGCGATACGTTCAGTCGGCTGATCGTTGCGACACGATTGGATCTCGTCATCGCCGTTTCGGCCGTGGGCATCTCCTTCGTGCTTGGGGCCGTCATTGGCGCGTTCTGCGGCTATTCCGGCGGTCGGCTGGATCGCACCGTCGGCCGTTTCGTCGACGTGATGATGGCCTTCCCGCTATTCGTGCTGGCCATGGCGATGGTCGCGGCGCTCGGCAACCGGGTGGAGAACATCGTCATCGCGACCGCCGTGATCAATCTGCCGTTCTACATCCGCTTTGCGCGCGCGGAGGTGAACATCCGCCGCAATGTCGGCTGGGTGGAGGCGGCGCGCGCCAGCGGCGAAAGCCATATCTCGGTGGTGCTGCGTTTCCTGCTGCCGAATGTGCTTCCGGCCATGGCCGTACAGATGTCGCTCAACCTTGGTTGGGCCATTCTCAATGCCGCCGGGCTCTCCTTTATCGGCCTCGGCGTCAAGCCTCCGACCCCGGAGTGGGGCATCATGGTCGCGGAGGGCGCACGCTTCATTTCGACCGGCAGATGGTGGCTGGTCGCATTTCCGGGACTGGCGCTGATGCTGGCCGTGCTGTGCTTCAATTTGCTCGGCGATGGGATGCGGGACATTCTCGATCCCCGCATGCGGACATGACTGAGCCGCTGCTGCGAATAGAGGACCTGCACGTTACGTTCTCGACACGCCGCGGTCCCGTCGAAGCGGTGCGCGGGGTGACGCTTTCGCTCGATGCGGGTGAAATGCTCGGGCTCGTCGGCGAGAGCGGTTCCGGGAAATCCGTCACCGGATTTGCGACCACGCTGCTACTTGACGCGGCCGGGCGGGTGACGGCTGGCAGGATTCTATTTCGCGGGCAGGACATCACTAAAATACCGGATGGCGACTTCCGCATGCTGCATGGCGCCGCCATCTCGATGATCTTTCAGAATCCGCGCGCCGCGCTCAACCCGATCCGCGCCATCGGCCAGCAGATCGCCGATGCGATCCTGAGCCACAAGCGGATGTCCAGGGAACAAGCGGCCGGCGAAGCGCTGGAGCTCTTGCGCGCGGTTCAAATCCGCGATCCCGAAAAGCGAATGGCAGCCTACCCGCACGAGCTCTCCGGCGGAATGTGTCAGCGGGTGATGATCGCAATCGCGATTTCCTGCGCCCCGATGCTGCTGATCGCGGACGAGCCGACGACCGGCCTCGACGTCACCACGCAGAAGGTGGTGATGGACCTGCTGGCCGGGATTGCGGCACAACGCGGGATGGCGACGATCCTGATCACGCATGATCTCGGCCTCGCGGCTCGCTATTGTCGCCGCGTCGTGGTGATGGAACAGGGCCGCCTCGTCGAGAAAGCGCCGCCGCAGGCCCTTTTCCGCAACCCGCGGCATGTCTACACCAAGCGCCTGGTGGCCGCCTCGCCGACGGCAACCTCGCGTATCGAGGACCTGGTGACGGACGAAGAGAAAAGTCGGTACCTCGCCAAGCTCGCCGCGTGCAAACCCCGGCCGGCGCCGCCGCCGGGCACGCCGCTTCTGCTGGATGTGCAGAGCCTTGCCAAGCGCTACGATCAAGGCTCGCCGGCGGTGACCGACTTTTCCATGACCATGGCCGCCGGCGAGAGCGTCGGGCTGGTCGGCGAATCCGGTTCCGGGAAGACCACGGCTCTCCGGTACGAAAGGAAATCCAGCTCGTCTTTCAGGATCCTAACGACAGCCTGAACCCGCGTTTCACCGCCTTTGATTGCATCGCCCATCCGCTACTGCGACTTGCGGGCATGCGCCCGGGCGACGCGTTGCGACAGCGGGTTGAGGAATGCGCGCAACGGGTGGGATTGCCATTGGGGCTTCTGCCGCGCTTCCCGCATCAACTCTCGGGCGGCCAGAAGGCCCGCGTCGGCATCGCCCGCGCCATCGCCTGCCGGCCGCGCCTGTTGGTGCTGGATGAGCCGACGGCCGCGCTCGACGTCTCGGTGCAGGCGGTGGTGCTGCAACTGCTGGATAGGTTGAGGCGCGAGGATAACCTTGCCTTCCTCTTTGTCAGTCACGACCTCAACGTGGTTCGCATGATGTGCGATCACACCATCGTTCTGCGCAACGGCTGCATCGTCGAGCAGGGCGAGAGCCGGGCCGTGTTCGGCAACCCACAGACCGCTTACACGCGCGAACTGGTCGAAGCGGTGCCTCATATCCAGAAGGAGCTGGCTGCAGCCGGGACTTGATATTTTACGTCTACGAGCTTGGGTGACCGTGCCGTCGTTGAATGTCGCGATCCGCGGCGCGGGCGCAGGTGAGCAGCGTCTCCGCGGCGGGCGTCATGCAAGCTTGCGGGGTGCTGATGGCCGGGTGAGGCGAAGCCTGCCGTGGGTGCGCGGCAGAAATTGAGCTCCCTTGTTGCTGAGAAAGTCGAGCATGGCCTGCGCGGGGGGCAGCAGCACCTTGTCCTTGCGGGAAAGCACAAACCATTGCCGGACCACCGGGAGACCAACGACGTCCAGCGTCACCAGCCGTCGCTCGTCGAGTTCGGTTGCGACCGTATGCGCT
>WNFN01198582.1_pt1 | contig 10301 bp, 12 predicted proteins | sample 5400161 | NCBI WGS metagenome assembly WNFN01 (sample SAMN13153353, study PRJNA577476) | soil metagenome | isolation source: 80 cm saprolite on Douglas fir-dominated hillslope | place: USA:California | collected 2013-09-17
TCAACGCCTACTCCGCCAACGCCCGGCCCATCCAGTGGAAGTACTCCGACCCCACCTGCCGCGTCCGCAGTAACGAACTCACTGCGACAGGCCACTAGAGCCTTGCACAGTCGCGTTGATTTCGAAGGACAATGTGAACGTGCGTTCTGACGGATTTTCGGTGCATCGTGGCTCCAGTCAATCGTCTCATCTACGTGGTGAAGGACGAAATTCTCAAATCCCTTGTCATTGGAAGCAAGTTTAGCGAACTCGTCGAAAGAGTCCCATCTGTTCGCCAGCAGTTTAGCCACTGCATCGCTGATGAGTTCGGCGATGCCACCATCGTCGCAATGGGAAAATTGCTTGTAGAATTTGTAAACCGAATCCCAAGTCTTGACGTTGTCAGTCTCCGTTTCAGCCTGCATCGCTTCTGCTCGAGTACACGGTTCTCTCTTGGCAACGGCAGCCGCCGTACTCAAGATACCGATGACAATTACCCAACAAAGAGATTCCTGAAATGGAAGTCTCATCTCAACCGCACTCCTATCGAAACAACAGCCCCGCAAACTCCGCCAGATTCCGCCGCCAAACCATCCACGTATGCGCGCCCGGGGTTTCGATGTCCGTGTGCTGCACTCCCTTGGTCTTGAGCCATTCTCGAAAACTGCGGTTAACCTCGATCAAGTGGTCGTCCGTACCGCACGCGATCCACAATAACCGGATCTGCTGGTTCGCCCTGGCATCGAGCCCGGGAAAGTCCGTCTCAAAACTCTCCGGGATGCCTCCCGAGCTGAACGCGCCGATCCAGGCAAACTTGTCCAGATTGTTCAACCCCGTCAGCAGCGACTCCGAGCCGCCCATGGAAAGCCCCGCAATGGCGCGCGCATTGCGGTCTTTCGTGATCCGGTACTCGCTCTCCGCCCGCGGCATGACTTCCCGAAGCAATGCCTCCCGGAACTTATCGAAATTCTGCTTCCGAAGTTGGGGATGGCTCCATGCATCCCATCCCACCCGAATCATTTCCATGGTGCCATAACCAAGCGGCATGACTACAATCATCGGCTTGGCTTTTCCCTGCGCGATCAGGTTGTCCAGAATCACGTTCGCGCGGCCTACGGCCGTCCATCCGCTCGCGTCGTCGCTGAACCCATGCAGCAAATAGAGGACGGGATACGTCCTCTGAGCGGATGGATCGTATCCCGCCGGCGTGTAGACGTAGTAGTCGCGGTCATCGCCCGCAACCGCAGACTTGTAAAAATGGTGATGAACTTCCCCGTGCGGCACATCGTTCAACTCCCAGGGCAACGATGGCGGACCGGGAACGTGCACCGCGTTCTCCGTCGCCAGCAAATTTGGCTTCAGCAGCGCATTCGAAGGATCAATCAGCCGCACGCCATCCGCGACAAAAGAGTACCCGTAGTAATCCGGACGCAGCGGAGTGGTAGTCCCACTCCAGACGCCCTGATCGTTCTGCTGGAGCGGAACCGCTTCTGCCCCTTCCACCTCAACCTTCACTTCCTTTGCATTGGGAGCGCGGAAGCGGAAAGTCACGCTGCCGTCGGCGTGCACCTCGGGCGAGATCAAGGCCGCAGGCCGTGGCGGGGACGGAGCTTGGACCGGTTTGCTTGCTTGGGCAATCGCCAACACAGGAAGGGCTAGCAACAAAAAAGAAACTAGGCCGCTGTTCAATTTCATGTGCCGCATCCTACCAACAGGATTGGTTCCCATTGTAAAGGCTCGGCCGCGTCCAAAAAACGTCGGATTTAAATGCGGGATCGATAGATCTGAAGTCGCAAACCGCGGCAAACTAGTTCTTCTGCGCCACTTCCAACCGGGTCTCAGCCCGATGCAGCGCATCCAACGCACGTTCGACGTCCACGTTCGGATCCCCGCTCGTAAGCAACTGCTCGGCGCGTTCTTTGGCCTTGCGCGCCCGCTCCACATTAATCTCGGATGGCCGCTCAGCCGATTCAGCCAGAATCGTCACCTTGTCCGGCAGGACCTCGGCAAATCCCCAGGCCACGGCAAGCCGCTGCTCACTCGCACCCGCACGAAACGTAATCGCCCCCACCGCCAATTCAGTGATCAGCGGCGCGTGTCCCGGCAGGACGCCGAGATAACCGTTCTTCCCCGGAATCTGCGCTTCCTCCGCAGCCGTATCCACCACCTTCTTCTCCGGCGTGACGATCTCGAGTTGGAATGTGTCGGCCACTCGTAAGTATTTCGTAGAGACGTAGCTTGCTACGTCTCTCTTTACGTCGGCACGAGACGTTGCAAGCAACGTCTCTACGCCGTCGCCTTCATCTTCTCCGCCGCTTCGAGCACTTCCTCGATCGTTCCCCGCATATAGAAAGCCTGTTCCGGGATGTCGTCATACTTCCCTTCGACAATGGCCTTGAAACCCTTTACCGTTTCGGCCACCTTTACGTAGCGTCCCGGCGTACCGGTAAACTGCTCAGCCACAAAGAACGGCTGGGAAAGAAAACGTTGAACTTTGCGGGCTCGCGCTACGGTAACTTTCTGATCTTCGCTGAGTTCGTCAATACCGAGAATTGCGATGATGTCCTGCAGATCTTTGTAAGTCTGCAGCGTCTTCTTCACCATCTGCGCCACGTCGTAATGTTCCTGGCCCACAATGCGCGCATCGAGAATGCGCGACGTCGACGCCAGCGGATCGACTGCGGGATAGATTCCAATCTCCGTCAATGCGCGCGATAGCACGGTAGTGGCGTCTAAGTGCGCAAACGTTGTAGCCGGGGCGGGATCGGTCAAATCGTCAGCGGGAACATAAATCGCCTGCACTGACGTGACCGAGCCTTTCTTGGTCGACGTGATGCGCTCCTGCAGTTCGCCCATTTCCGTTGCCAGGTTCGGCTGGTAACCGACGGCGCTGGGCATGCGTCCCAGCAGCGCCGATACTTCTGAGCCGGCCTGGGTAAACCGGAAAATGTTGTCGATGAAGAGCAGCGTATCCGCGCCCTCAACATCGCGGAAATATTCTGCGACCGTCAGCCCGGTCAGCGCGACGCGCAACCGCGCTCCTGGAGGCTCCGTCATCTGACCGTAGATCAGCGCGGCCTTCGACTCCGCCGGCTTGCCGGGCTTGATTACGCCTGATTCCGACATTTCCAGCCACAGATCGTTACCTTCGCGCGTCCGTTCGCCCACTCCGGCAAATACCGAGAAGCCGCCGTGCTGCTTCGCGACGTTATTAATCAGTTCCTGAATGAAAACCGTCTTGCCGACGCCAGCGCCGCCAAACAAGCCGATCTTGCCACCCTTCAAAAACGGCTGGATCAGGTCAACGACCTTCACTCCGGTCTCGAACATCTCCGCCGTGGTGGCTTGCTCTTCGAACGACGGCGCCAGGCGGTGGATGGGCAGCCGCTCCTTATATTCGATCGGACCAAGCTGATCCACGGGCTCGCCAATCACGTTCATCACGCGCCCCAGAGTGCCGCGTCCCACTGGCACAGATATTGGACCGCCCTGGTCGATGGCTTTCATCCCGCGAACCATGCCGTCGGTCGGCTCCATCGCGATACAGCGGACGCGTCCCTCGCCCAGATGCTGTTGCACCTCAAGAATGACTTTGATCTCGCTGGGCACGGTGAAGCCATCGCTCACTACTTTGATCGCTTCGTAGATAGGTGGCAATTTCCCTTCAGGAAATTGCACGTCGACCGCGGGCCCCGAGATTTGAACAACATGTCCGATATTTTCTGGCATATCTCTTTTCGTAGAGACGTAACTTGTTACGTCTCACTCTCCCCCTCGCACGGAAGACGTTGCAAGCAACGTCTCTACGACTCACATCGCCGCCGCGCCGCTGACGATCTCGATGATTTCTTTCGTGATCTTCGCCTGCCGCGCACGGTTCATGACGAGCGTTAGCGAATCGATCATGTCGCTGGCATTGTTGGTGGCAGAGTCCATAGCGGTCATGCGCGCCGCATGCTCGGCTGCCACCGACTCCATCAGCGCCCGGAAGATCTGGATTGCCACATACTTCGGCAGCAGAGCGCGAAACAACTCCTCAGGCGGCTGCTCGTAAATGTAATCTACCTGCTCCGTTCCGAAGTGCGTAGCCGCCTCTTCCCCTGGGCGGTCCGTCCTGCGCAGGCCAACTCCCGCGCTCACCGCAGCTTCCTTGGCCCTTTTCTTATCTTCGTCCGTCATCTCCTCGGCCAGGCGCACCGCTGGTTCGCCAATCTGCTCGATAGGAAGAATCTGTTCCACGATAAGACGTTGCGCAATCACCGACTTGAATTCGTTGAACACGACATAGACCGCGTCGACTTCCTCGCGCTTGTAGCGTGCAATCACGTTCTCGGCCAGCGCCCTTGCTTGTCCAAAGTCCACCTTGCCGAGAATCCCAACGTGCTCCCCTGTAATCTGCGTCGCCGCCAGCCGCTCCGCCGCTTCGTGTGCGGCTTCCAGCGACTCTTCGGACTCGGCCAGGCTGGGCGTCTGCACCGCCGCTGCCGGATAACGACGCCTCAAGAAGTCGCGCCCTTTGCGGCCCACGGCCTCAATGTCGACGTTCTTCCCCGCCTTCGACTCGAGAAATCTGGCCGCGGCCTTCGTGATGTTGGCATTGAACGCGCCGGCCAGCCCTTTGTCCCCAGTTACCACGATCAGCAGTATGTTTTTCTCTTCGCGCTGCGCCAGCAAAGGATGCTTGGGCTCACCTGTCTCCGGATCATAAATCTCAGCCCGCGCCACCAGCGACTTCAGCACATTGCTCAACATCTGCGCATACGGACGCGCCGCCAGCGCGCGATCCTGCGCCCGGCGCAGCTTGGCCGCCGAGACCATCTTCATGGCCTTGGTGATCTGCCGCGTGTTAATCACGCTGCGAATCCGCCGGCGTATATCAAGAATGTTAGCCATTTGTCGTAGAGACGTAACTTGTTACGTCTCGCACTCACCACGGACACTGCACACAAGACGTAGCAAGCTACGTCTCTACAAATTATTTCGCGACCGCTTCGCGCGATGCCACAAACTGCTGCTTTGCTTCTTTGATCACATTCTGCAGCTGCCCCTTCAACGCATCATCGAGGATCTTCTTCTCCATGATCGAGCGCAGCACCCCGGGATTGGTCGCGTCCACGTACTTATAGAGCTCGGCCTCGAATTCGCGCACCTGGTTCACCGGAAGGTCGTCGAGAAATCCACCCGTACCTGCCAGGATGATCAGAATCTGCTTGGAGAATGACAACGGTGAGAACTGGTTCTGCTTCAGCAGTTCCACCAATCGCTGGCCGCGGTTCAATTGAGCTTGCGTAGCCTTGTCCAGGTCGCTGCCGAACTGCGCAAACGCCGCCAGTTCGCGATACTGTGCCAGTTCCAGCTTCAGCGTCCCCGCAACCTGCCGCATCGCCTTGATCTGCGCGCTGCCACCCACGCGGCTTACCGACAATCCCACGTTCACCGCAGGACGCACGCCCTGATTGAACAAATCGGTCTCCAGATAGATTTGCCCGTCGGTAATCGAAATCACATTCGTCGGAATGTAAGCTGAAACGTCTCCCGCTTGGGTCTCAATGATCGGCAGCGCTGTGAGCGACCCGCCGCCATTCTTGTCGCTCAACTTCGAGGCGCGTTCCAGCAGGCGTGAGTGAAGATAAAACACGTCTCCGGGATAAGCCTCCCGTCCCGGCGGACGCCGCAACAACAACGAAATCTCGCGATACGACGCCGCGTGTTTCGAAAGATCGTCGTAGATCACCAGCGCATGCCGCTTGCTGTCGCGGAAGTGCTCGCCCATGGCGCACGCTGCGTAGGGCGAAATGTACTGCATCGGCGCCGGTTCCGATGCCGAGGCTGCCACCACGATGGTGTATTCCATCGCTCCGGCGTCTTCCAGCATCTTTACCACCTGTGCAATCGACGACCGCTTCTGTCCGATCGCGTTGTAAATGCATATCAGGTCGTTGCCCTTGCTGTTGATGATGGTGTCAAGCGCGACGGCGGTTTTGCCCGTCTGCCGGTCACCGATGATCAACTCACGCTGGCCGCGACCAATCGGAATCATGCTGTCGATGGCTTTCAGCCCGGTCGCCATGGGTTCGCGCACTGGTTGCCTATCGATGACGCCGGGAGCGATACGCTCTAGCGCAATAAACTTGTCGGTGGCGATCGGGCCTTTGTCGTCAATGGGCTGACCGAGGGAATTCACCACGCGCCCGACCATGGCGTCGCCCACCGGCACGCTCATGATGCGTCCGGTCCGCTTCACCTCGTCGCCTTCCTTGATCTCGGTTCATGGCGATGCCGGCCACGCCGTGCGGGAAGGAAAGCAGTTCGCCGGCCATGACCTTGTCCAGTCCATACACGCGAGCGATACCATCGCCCAGCGAGATGACCGTGCCAGTCTCGTCCACGGAGATCTTCGACTCGTAGTTCTCGATCTGCTCGCGGATCAGCTTCGTAATCTCGTCTGCCTTGATTTGTGCCATAAAATCAGCTTTTAGCCCTTAGCTTCTAGCTGTTAGCTCCTAGCCACAGACTCTTTCAAACCTGTCATCCCTGAGCAAGCATTGAGCGTCACGAAGTGACGGTCAATGCGCGTCGAAAGCCTGCCCTGAGCGAAGTCGAAGGGGATCCCTTGCACCGTTACGCTCCACCTGCTCAAGTAGGGTTCCCACAATCCCTGAAGCCAAAGGCTAAGAGCTAATAGCCTCCCTAATCTTTTCCAACTGCCCCTTCACCGTACCGTCGTAAATCGTGCTTCCTACGCGGACCAGCGCACCGCCGAGCAACGACGCATCCTGCCCGTACTGGGCCCGAACTTTCTTGCCTGTGACTTTCTCGATCCGACCCTCGAGCGTGCGTTTCTCCGCATCACCCAGTTCGCGGGCGCTGGTGATCTGCGCTTCGGCGAATCCCAGCCGCTGGTTGATTTCTCTTTCTACCTGCTGAACGATCGCCTTCAAAAAGGGCACACGCCGGTGGTCGATCAGCACCGCAACTAGGTTCCGTACCGGACGCGAAATCTCATCCCGCTGCACGATCGCATCCAGCAGTCCCCGCTTCTGCTCCGCCGGAATCGCGGGATTCTCCCACACCCGCCGCAGATCCGCACTCTCAGCTAGCAATCCGGCCAGCGTACGCAACTCGGCAATCGCCCGATTGGCGTCGAGCTTCGCACTGAGCACAACGTCGGCGAAGGCTCGAGCATAGCTGCTGGCAACGGAAGCCATGCGTTAGCGTCTCTCCTTTCCTGCGTCCCCAGCACCATCTCCCGGCGCATTTCCCGGCCCTTCAGGAGCCGAGCTCAACTGTCCAGCGAAAATCCCCACCAGCGCCTGATCGGTCGCGGCATCCACGTGAATCTGTTTCTTCGCTAACCCGACCGCCAGATCGGCCGCATAAGCCGTCAACGCGCGTCGCGCCGCCTTGATCGCCGCGGAGATCTCCTGTTCCGCTGATTGCACAATCTTTCGCGCATCTTCCTGTGCCGCAGCTTGCAGGCACGATTCCTCCGCCAAACCTTCTTTCTCGGCAGCGTCCCGCATCATGCCAATCTCGACATCCAGCTTCATCAGGCGTGATTCGATCTCGGCGAGTCTGCGTCGTGCCTCTTCGCTGGCCTTCTGCGCCTCCTGCATCGCCTTTTGGATCGCCGACGTGCGGTCGCGAAACATTCCAGGCAGGTATTTGCGCCCGCCCCAGAAAATCGCGCCACCGATGACGACGAAGTTCAGCAGGATGCTCAACCAATAGGCATGCTGTAGGCTCAGCCGAGTCTTCTTCGCAATCCACTGCACTGAGCCGGATTCCTTGAACTCCGCCATCTCGTCTCTTTCTCCCCCGGCCGCTTCGCGCGTCTCTCGCGCCAACTGCTCGCCAGCGCCTTCATGCTGGCGGGCCGAATCGCCGGTCGGTGTCTGCGGTTGCGGTTGCGAAGGTCGTTCCTGCGCCCGCAGTGATCCGATCGCCCCGGCAAAACTCAATATGAGCAACGCCAGCAGCCACGCTCGAACACTTTTTTCCACGCTTGACATCTTGTTCGACGTCATCTTCTTCCGGATCATCGCCCTACCTCCGCCGGCTGAAGCACGCGACGCACAATTTCCAGCGCCAGCGCCGCAGCTTCTCCCTGCAGTGCAGCCCGGGCCGCCTCTCGATCCTTCTCTATATCTTTCTTGGCTGCCTGCACTTGCGCCTGTGCTCGGCTGCGCGCTTCCGCCAAAGCCTTTGCCCGGGCCTGCATTGCCGCTTGCCGCCGCGCTTCCTGGGCCCGAAAGACCGTTGCCCGCGCCTCGCGCAGCCGCTGCTCATACTCAGCGGTACGCGCCTCGGCCGCGGCAATGTCGGCTCGCGACTTCTCGACTGCCCCCTCCGTCTTGCTGCGCCGCTCCTCCAGCACACGCCGCAGGGGTTTGTGCACGATGTTCGCGTAGAGCGCGTAGAGCAGCGTCAGCAGAACCACCGTCGGCACGGCTCCGAGCAGTAATTCGCCTAGTTGGTGCAGCGTTTGATCCATGTGGCGCTGATATAGACCGGAAAATGAGGGCTATGAAAACTGTTAAAGTTAACATCCGAAGGAGTTTATGTCAACGCGAAGAGTCTGGTTTTTTGGGCCCGAACAGGCCCGAAAACTCGAGGAATGGCCGCTCTCAAGCCTTTCTCAAACATGCAAAAATGTGCACATAATCCTTGACTTCCCGCCAAAGAGGACTAGCATAGACGTATCACCTCCGATCCAATTCAGGATCGAATGGGCCGATAGCCAAGGAATGTCACCGCTTCTTGGTTGCCGGCCCATTTAAATTTGCCTAGTCATTCACTGAGCTTTAGGTTGGACTCCCGATAATTGTTGTGCTCGTTTCCTGTTGCAGGGGGGGTAAAATTCAGAGCCCCCGCTTTTAGCGCCGACCAAAGGGAAATACCGATATGAAAAATCGGACTATGGTTCTGTTTGTATTAGCCCTGATTTGCGTAGCATCGGCCAGCACAAAGAGCGCCGGAAATCTGTCTGCGTGCGGCAACGGGTCGCTCTTCATCGATTCCATGCAAGAGAACTTCGGGCAGTACATAACAACCGAGATTATGGCTCAAAATCTCAAGCTTAACGTCACGACGGAAGCGAACAAGGCTGTTTGCGTCATGAAAGGTGCCGTGGCACTCGGTGGTTTTCGCAACACCGGCTCCGCCAGCATACAACTGATTGCGCCAGGCGGTGACGTAGTGTGGTCGGCAACTTCAGGGGATAAAGACAGTGTTAAAGACCTGGCGCACAATCTAGTGAAGCAACTGAAGCATGACCTCCGGAACCCAGCTAAGGCGAAATAGCTCGTCAGTGCCAAACATGGCTCGTGCGACCTAGGCTGGAACGGCCTCAATCCAAACTTCTGCGTGGCCGCTACTAGCTAATTCTCGAAAGATGGAATCCACAACGTCAGGCCCTAGCCCGTAGTCAGCGTCCAAACAGTACTTTAAGTCTTCATCGCCCACTCGAGGTTCTTCTCTGGGATTTCCATCCACTAAGCTATCGAAGACCAAGACCTTGTAGTGCGGAGTTGCTCCAACCGATTTCCAAGTCGTGCCCACAACCTCTAAGCGCTGTTTCATCTGGTCAGTATATTGAATTGCAGCGCGGTAGAACCTTAAAACGTTGTAGCATCAGAGAAGATAACATCGCGGGCCAAACCGTATTCTTCAGGGCCTCTCGCGCTTAACCTTCAGTGCGTTGCGCCGCAGTTCCGTACGCGCAGGGCTGGCAGAATCCGATTAACTAACTCCCTATCTCCCGCGGGATCCTTGAGAATTTCCCATCCAGTGAAAACTGCGATCAAATCTTCCTCTGGAAACACCATAAGCCGCTGCCCGCCGAATCCCCTCGCCATCCAGATATGCCCTTGCCGGTCCGTGCGCGGAAGCAGCCACCATTTGTATCCATACTTGAAGCCTTCCTCGGCCTCGATGAACGGCGTTAGCGACTGCTTCACCCAGTCTTTCGACACAATCTGTTTCCCGTCCCACATGCCGTCGTGCAAATAGAGATATCCGATCTTCGCCAGGTCCGTCGTGCGGAGAAATAGCCCTCCCTCGGTGTCGGCTAAACCTAACGGTGTCCGCTTCCAGAAACTATCCATGCCTAACGGCGCGAACAAATACTTCGCTCCATATTTCTCGATGTCCTGCCCTGTCTCCTTCTGGAAGATATAAGCCAGCAATTCCGACACGCCACTGCTGTAGTTGAAAACCTTTCCTGGTTCCTGCGCCATGGGCCGGTCAATGACGTACTGTACCCAATCATCGGTTGCCTCCATCAAACTCGCGTCGTTCTTGGGATCGTCGTAGGCCACCTC
>WNFN01207846.1_pt1 | contig 10300 bp, 9 predicted proteins | sample 5400161 | NCBI WGS metagenome assembly WNFN01 (sample SAMN13153353, study PRJNA577476) | soil metagenome | isolation source: 80 cm saprolite on Douglas fir-dominated hillslope | place: USA:California | collected 2013-09-17
AAGCACATTGGAGAAGCGCTTGCCCGCGAAAAAAGAGTGCGCGCCCGCCCCCATGCCGATGTAGGGCAGGTTGCGCCAGTAGGTCAGATTATGCTCGCACTGATGGCCGGGCAGCGACCAGTTAGAGATTTCATAATTGACATAGCCTGCTGCCTTGAGACGCTGCTCAGCGTACTCGTACATATCGGCGCAGAGATCCTCGTCGCCTGGCGTGATGCGCCCTTCATCGGTCCAGGTTTTAAATGGCGTGCCCTCTTCAATAATTAACGAATAGAGCGAGAGATGTTCGGGACGCAGATTCAGGGCCTCGTCGAGCGTCTCTTGCCACTGGCGCATAGTCTGAGCAGGCAGGCCAAAAATAAAGTCCAGGTTAATAGAAGAAAAGCCAGCCAGGCGCGCGCCGTGTACTGCCTGAGTAATCTCCTGTGGTGTATGGATGCGGCCCAGTGAGCGTAAGAGGCCGGCATCAAAGCTCTGTGACCCCAGGCTCAGGCGATTCACGCCAGCCGCGCGCAGACCCTGGAGCTGTTCCAGACTGAGCGTGCCCGGATTAGCCTCCAGCGTGATTTCCGCGTGTTCGTCGAGCGCGAAGGCCGCGCGGCAGGCAGCCAGCACGCGGGAAACCTGTTCGACGTTCAGCAGGCTGGGCGTGCCGCCGCCGAAAAAGATCGTGCGTGAGCGGCGCGACGCGCCATCGGGCAGGCGCGCCATTTCTCCGGCCAGGGCAATCTCGTTGACCAAAGCCCGCACATATGGTTCGCGTATGGCAAAAAGGGATATGAAGATAAAGAGAAGCAGTTTGCAACAGTTCTGAGATAGGCGGCAGGGAAATGGGTGTCTGATCACATGTGCTGGTAGTCATAGAAACCGACCTGTGGAAACCCCGGTCTTTCAAGCCGGGGATGAAACAGGTCTTCCTTTCTTGGGGAGAGAGTGGAGCGGCACCAGCCGCGTCCTCCACCGTAACAACTTCAAGGGCTGACACTCGGCAACCTTCGCGCCCTGAGTCAGTCGTTTGTTCGTTTCGGGATCGTGCAAACTCAGCCTGCCATCCATGTTTCCACCAACGAGAGCCTTGCCCCATTTGGGATGGAGAATCAGCGTCCCACGTTTGATCCCTTGGGACAGCGTGCCCCCGTAGGGCTTGCGCTTGCCCCCGCGCTCCGGCTGGAAGCGATGCAACTGGCGGCGATGCCAGTTAAGCGGCACGACACAGACCAACCGCCGATTATCCGGGGCAGTCTTGCCCCCGATGGCGCAATGAGCTAGGACGAAGGCATCGACACCATGCGCTTCCCAGACCTCTGCCAGCTTCTTGCTGGTTTTCTTGAGTCCCAACTGATCTCGCAAGGTTTTGGTTTCATAGCCCTGTAGGAGTTTGAGTGGCGCGAGCTCTCTGATTTCCTCATAAAACCAGTGTTTGCCCACTTCCAGCGGCGAAAAGCTCCGATAGGGCTATGAAACCAAAACCTTGCGAGATCAGTTGGGACTCAAGAAAACCAGCCGCAGTTTCCATTGCCATCTCGCCCTCGTCGAAGGGGGCAGCTTCCGCTTGCTCTGCCGCCGATTCTGGCGTGGTTTTCGACAGGGAGTGTTGCGCCCCCGGCGTGTTCGGCGCATCCTGCTTGAGTCTTTCTCCGCGTCCTTCACGCCATCCCTGGCTTCTGCCTGGATATTCAGGTAGGTATGGGCGGCGGAAACAACGCTGTAGCCTTCGCGCTTTGACCCTGGATCAATGCCGATGGCGACGGGCTGCACTTCCCGCGCTGATGGCTCCACATTGAGCCGGACACACAAGATGCCACCTTTCCAGAAAGCCGTGGCCTTCCCGCTCTTGATCCAGCGCCGGGCTCGCGCTGATGTCGTCGGCATCAACGGGTGCTGGTGGTGGTCTACGACAGGTACAAACATAGGTGCGATAAGCCCCTTTCGGGTGAAATGTTCCCTTCGCTACTGACCACCGAAGAGGAGGGATGTTAGGGAGGCGCATCCAACGTCCTGTGGGCTGCCACGCCCAGGTGATTCAGTTTCCTTCAAGCGCCCGTTTCCGAGCTTGGGTAAGCTAGTCTCGCGCTTTCCCTTGTTGGACATCCAATGGCTTGTCGGATGCTTCACAAGCCCCCGGATTCTATCCGGGGGTGCTTGACTGGTTGTTCCGTTGATTAAATGTACTGGTAATCATGATTTTCTCGACAATTCAGGTGTTTGGTATTGGGAACAAAAGAGCAGAATAAGGCCACAACCCGCGATCATAGGGCACAGGTCACGGCGGATGTGCAGATCCGCTGCTACATCCCCGGCAGCATCAGAGGCGCTACTCTGACGGCTGCCGGGGAAGCTGCGGCTGTGCCGTTTAGGCTGATGGTGTCGCGACGGCGGGAGCGCTGGCCGGCAGGATATTGTTCTGCGGCAGATTACCACTGTCGAGCAGCATCGTCTGGTTGACAGCGGTGATATTCATGCCGGAGAGCGCGCGGCGGTCCTTGAGCCAGTCGACCAGAGCGTTTGCTTTCAGCGACTTTAACAGCGTCGCATCCACGTCCCGCGAAGGATCGATGTTCATGACCTGCACAATATAGTACGCGCCATTGCCAAAGAGCACTGGACTCAGCTGGTTCAGGTAGCGGCTGGGATCAAAGAGCCAGTTTTCCACGATAGCCGGACCGTTCAGACCGGAGTCGTCAATGTACTGGTAGCGTGCCAGCCAGCCCAGACTGCCGCCCTTCTGATTTGTATTCGTATCCTGCGAAGACTGCTTGGCCAGCTTACCGAAGTCCTGACCTTTCTGAAGATCCTGGAGCACCAGGTTGGCCTTCGCCAGTGTCGGCGTCGTAATCTCGCGCCCCAGCACCTGATACGACGGAGAAGCCACCAGTGGGGAGAAGTACGCCAGAGCGTTGTTACGCCGGTCGAGAACCGTAATCATCGCGCGAATCTGGTCGTCGCTGATGCCCATGCTGGCGATAAACGTGTTATAGCCGTTGGATTTCGGCATATTCGCTTTCAGGCTATTGAAATCCGTATTCACCTGTTTGGCGCTCGGATTAATCTTCGCCTGGATCGAGCTGCTCTGTGTTGCCAGCCACTCGCGCAGCAGTTCATCGTCCTGGAGCCAGGTCGCGCTATCATTGCCGATCTGGGACTGGGTGAAGCCCTGTTTTTCGAGCGGAATAGTGTCCTGGTTCAGCGTTGAGATCTGATTGCCCAGTGTCGTTTGCTTGCCAGTCAAGGTCTTCAGCGTAGTATTCTCAGTATCAAGTTGTTTTTGGAGATTAGTACGCTGCGTGCTTGTGTGCCCAACTGAGCGTACTGCTGCTCCAGATTTGTAAGCTGCGCGGTCAGACCGCTGGTGCCATACAGCTTGTTCAATTCAAGCTGTGTTTTCACAGCCACCATCTGGCGATAGACAGATTGGGGGATTGCGTGCCCATTGACTGTCGTGATAGGTTGGCCAGGGATAACGATATTGAGATTAATCCAGGTGCCAGTAATAACCGCAGCGAGAAGGAGAATGACCAGTGCCGCGAGGCCCCAGGTGGCGCGGCGCTGAATCCGAACCTTCTCGGTGTGTGAAAGGTGTTTGCCCCACCCGAAAACGAGAGGTTTGCCGTCACGTCGTGCTTCCACGTGCGCAGTTTGTTTGTAGTAGCGTTTGGCGCTCTTGCCGCCTTTGCCCGGCTGGTTGCCAGGTTTGCGAGCAGGACGCTGTGTTTGAGTGTTCATGAGACTCCCCTTCTGCTAAGGTCACGTAAGGTCATCGGCGTTCGCGCGAGTGGAAAACCCCTGGCTTTAACTATGGGGAGGAAACCGCGCGCCCCTTTCTTTACTTACCCCAAAGGGTGCCCTTTTTAGGAGAAAGGGCGAAAACTCTTGCCCGATTGCGGACCACCGCGTCGGTGCGCGGGTGATATTACCCTTCGCGATGGCATATTCGGCATAGGTCCGAGACCATCTGCTTCGGCGTGGCAGGTAGTGGGACAAGTTAGGGTAACGCTCGTCCATACTTTTGCTACTTTCCTGGCTCTTCACCCGAATTTTGCTATTTCTTAGCCAGATACGCTGCTACGCATTCGGTCAGGACCTGCCTGACCGAATGCGTCCGCTATTCAGGAAGTTGCCTTGAGCTAGCCGTTTCTCAAGCCCCATAGTTTGAGCTATGAGGTTCCTGACGATTGGCGTTTATATGTAAAGCACAGCAAAGATGAGCAGCCAATCGATTTTCCTCGTTTAAGTGGCTTTTATCTTTACTGTGCGATACATAAGTCCCCCTCTACATGCCGCGCATGTGCTCCGCAGTGTAGGGCAGTAATGCCATGTGGCGAGCCTGTTTCAGAGCGACACTCAGCCGGCGCTGATGCTTCGCGCAAGTGCCGGTTTTCCGGCGTGGCTCGATCTTGCCACGATCGGAGATGTAGCGCTTCATGAAGCGGTTTGCGTCCTTGTAATCAATCTCACGCACATGGTCATGGCAAAACTGGCAAATTTTGCGGCGTCCGCCGCGCTCGCCGCGCCCGCCGCGTTCGCGGCGCGGTCCACTTTCTGATCGTCTATGCACGAACTTTCTCCTTATTCCCCTGCAACGTCTGTTGCAAAGAGAATCTAGGGAAGATCGTCTGAGTCAAGGAACGGATCAAAATCGTCGCCTGCTGGCGCTGGTGCCGGTGCGCTGCTATAGCTCGAAGAGCTAGAGCCGCTGCTGGAGCTGCTGCCGGCATAGCTGCCGGAGCCGCCAGATTCAGCTTTCGAGTCCAACATGAGCATTGTATTGGCAATGACATCAACGGCTGTGCGCTGGATACCTTCTTTATCGGTATACTTGCGCTGCGTAATACGCCCCTCGATATACACTTTGGAGCCCCTGTGCAGAAACTTTTCACAGCGTTCCGCCAACTCACGCCAAGCGACGATATTAAACCACTCGGTTTCCTTTACCCATTCGCCGCTGCGGTTTTTCGTATTGCGATTGACCGCCAGGGAAAACTTCGCAACAGGAGTGCCGTCAGACGTGACATTAAAATCCGGGTCTTTGCCCAGATTCCCGATCAACAAGATTTTATTTAACACGGTTGATGTCCTTTCAACGTAATAGACGTTGTTTTAGCCTGAAACGTTCTGTCCCCTGAAACCGAATAAGTTGACTCAGATGAAACCTTCTCTAACCTACGCTTCGATGGTTTCTTCTTCAATAGCCGGAGGAACGAAATTGTCCTCATCGGCGGTGAGTGTTACCTGAGCTTCGCTCTCTTCGCCCACGATGGGTTCCTGCTGCTCCTCGGTGCTCTCCTCAGCAGGCGTATCGCCCTCTGGCGCGGCAGCGGCCTGAGCTGCGGCGTTCGCGCGAGCTTCGCGTTCCTTCTGCACGGTTTTAGGATCGCGCAGCTTAATGAGGTGGCGGATAACTTCCTCGGAAACCTTCAGCGTCCGGTCGAGTTCACTTACCGTCTCAGGGGTCAGGATCATATCAATAAACAGGTAAAAACCGTCACGATGGTGCTGGATCGGATAAGCCAGGCGGCGGCGCCCCCATTGGTTTACCTTGACGATCTGCCCTCCATAATTTGTGGCGATCTGCTCGATGCGCTCCAGGATGGCGCGCGTCTGCTCTTCATTGACTTCGGGAGTGAGTATGAAACCCAGTTCATAGTCTCGTGTCACGAAGCCACCTCCTTCCTCTGGGCATGCTTCTGGAATGATGCCCGCGCTGAGCTAGCGCGGCTTCCAGAGCAGGCGATGCACCGCTGAAAATTCGGTGCATAAGTATGTATTTTGTTACATGTGCATGCTCTCCTCACATTTGTATGCTGGGAGATGCTTTTTGCACCTCGCCATTATAACATTCTTCCCATGACCTGACAAGACAACTGGCCCAGACTTCCAAACAGGTCTGGTAATCACGAGTGGTCTCCTTCCCAGTCTGACGATGCGGGCCTGACACTTTTAGAATGAAATTTCCTCGCGATTACCAGTGTTCAATAGTCCTATTCTTATAATGCTTCAGTGAAACGGAAAATGTGAATCGTTTTTGGACGAATTTTGCGCTTTATCCTCATGGATCAATACATCCATCAATATAAACATTCCATGAGTCATCCCGAACTTTTCAAAAGTTCGTCAAATGGTCCCCACCCCACCCCAAGGGGATTACTACCTGTTTTTGAATGATGTGAAGAGAAAAATTTCCAATTTTTCTCTTCACATCATTCAAAAACAGGTGAAAGGAGATTTTTCTGACACCAGAAAAATCCGGGATGACTCATGGAGCTGGAGTCTGTGACAATGAGGCGGTTTTTTTCGTTGAGTTACATAGTAAGTGTTTATGAACTATGAAGTAGGAACATATGCAACAGCCCCCCTCTGAACAGGCCACACGTTTTCCGCACGCCGGGCGCACGAATCCGGCTTTACCAGGCGCGAGTTTACCGACGACACCTGTGGATGTGCCGGTAGCCCAGCGACAGCGCTGGCCGCAGTTGCCGGCTGGCAAGCGCGCTTCGACACTGCGCAGGATCTTTTTCCAGCTTATGCTACTGGGCTTGCTGCTGGGGCTCTGCTTTGTGTTGCTGTATCCGCTGTTTGGCGAGGCGCTGCCGGGCTCTTTTGTGGCTCAGGCGCTTCCACGCGCTTTTCCCTGGGTGACGCAGTTTTTCTGGATGCGGCAGTTGCCCCAGCTGGTGGGGGTGCTCGCGCATGTCTCCTGGCTGGACCTGCGGGCGGCTTCTCCCGTGGCGGAGGCCAACCTGGCGCTGCTGGTGCTGGGCGTGGCGGGCTTGCTACTCTGGTTGGCGGCGCACGCGGGCCAGCGGGCGACGAGGGATCATTTGCAGAAAGGTTCGATGCGGGCGTTGCTGGCGCTGGTCTGGGTGTTTGCGCTGGGCTTTGGGCTACTGTTCGTGCTGTTGCCGGGCAGTCTGTCGCAGCAGGCGCTGCTCTCCGGACTCTCTGGTCGGCTGATTCTGGTCTATCACGCGAATCCCTACCTGGTGAGCGCTGGTATGCTTGCGCGCGATCCGCTGTACCGCGCCCTCGCGCCTGATTCGTTTGTCGCGCCTCTGGCGGGTCCGCTCTGGCTGGACCTGTCGGTATTACCGGCGTGGGCGGCGCAGGATAATCCTCTGATGGTTGTGCTGGCGTTTCGCGTGGCTGGACTGGTCTTACATCTGATCAACGCGCTGTTGATCTGGGCAATTCTGGCGCGGCTCAAGCCGGAACTGCGTCTCACGGGAACAATCTTCTATGCCTGGAATCCAGCCTTGCTACTCCTGGGTGTAAGCGAGGCATCGATGGACCTGACGGCGATTTTTTTTCTGCTGTTTGGGGCGTTTTTGCTGCAACGGCGTTCGCTACTGCTCGGCTGGGCCTGTTTTGTGCTGGCGGCGCTGATCAATCCGCTGTGTTTGCTGTTGCTGCCGCTGTTCTTGCGGGTGCTGCTCAAGGAGGTGGGCCCGGGTAAACACGGTGAACGTGTACTCTGGGGGTTGCTCTGCGTCGTTTTGTTTGCGCTGCTGGTTGTGCTGGCGTATGCGCCCTACTGGTCTGGTCTGGGTTTTATCGGGATCGAGCAGCGCCTGCAAGCGGTTTTCTGGGAAGGTGGCGCGCAATCCTCGCTGCTGGCGGCGTTGAGCAAGCTGCCCTTCGCTGGCTGGCCGCCCGCCGCCTGGCTGCTGACGCCGCATCACTGGCTGCTGCTGCCGGCACTGATTATTGGTGGCCTGCTTCTCCTGGGGATGTGGATTACTGATAATCTGGAACTGGCGCTGCTGTTCAGTAGCTGGATTTTCCTGGCGCTGTTTCTCTTTTTGCCGGTGAATACACCCTGGCTGATCCTGCTGCCACTGGTGCTGGCGTTGGCCAGCTCTAGTCGCCGCACGGGCCTGCTGGCCCATCTACTGGCCGTGGGCGCGCTCGTGGCGTACTGCCTGGCGTACTGGCCCGGCCATTGGGATGGGCAGGCGCTGGCGACGATTGGCCTGGCGGCACTGATCTGGGGCTGGACGCTCTTTTTCCTCTCCACCTGGCAAATGACGCACCAGGAGGAGGAGGAGCCACAGGGGCGCAGGCGCTTGAGCCTTTCACGTCCCAGCTGGCCGCCACGCCCCACCGCCTGGCCCTCTTCGCGCCCCGGCTGGCGCAGGCCATGAAGTGTGCTCTGTCAAACAAAGTTTGATCAGTGCGCCGCCTGCGGCGGCACGGAGGAAAAGGGGATGCGGGGACACCCCGCGCCCCGGCAAAGGGCTGCCGCCCTCTGCACTCCCGCTCTTGCACGTATCATCAGAACATTGACATAGGGCTTATGCGTTCTCAGAACTCGCCGCTTGCGGCGGCTTGCAACAAGAGAAAAAGAGTTTTTGCGAGGACACCTCGCGCTCCGGCAAGGGGCTGCCGCCCTCTGCACTCCTGCTTTCTACGAGAACGCATAAGCCCTAACATTGACAGAGCACTAGTTGCGCGGCAGTGTGTGCTGTGTTATAATGCGACCTGCACGCGGGGTCCGCTCCTGAAATAGGCTTCTCTGCGCCTTCGATGGAGCTTGTGTGGGATTGAACAAGTCACGCTGTTACTACACCTCAATCTCCTGAAACTGGTACTGCCTCTTTTTTGTGTATAAAAGATGTGCCGAGAGATGCGCAGTGGCCGAATATTGTACTTGACCTCGCATAGCACAGAAAGAAAGCATTTATGAAGCAGAAATTGAAAACGCATACCGCCATGGCCAAGCGGGTAAAGATCACTGGCTCTGGCAAAGTTATGCGCCGTAAGGTGGCTATCAACCACTTGCGCCGCAACAAGTCTCCTCATGCCGTTCGTTCGATGGATAAGCGGTTCAAGTTGGCAACGAGCGATACTCGTCAAATTAAGCGCTTACTGCCCTACTCTTTCTAAGTGTTGTCGCAAAAACGAATGGAGGACTGAAGAATGCCAAGAGTGAAACGTGGCGTACCCGCGCATAAGAGGCATAAGAGATTATTACAATTCGCTGAGGGTAATCGGGGTACGCGCAAGCGCCTTTACCGTCCCGCGCATGAACAGGTCATGCACTCGATGGCGTATATGTATCGCGATCGGCGCGTGCGTAAACGCGATATGCGCGCTTTGTGGATTACGCGCATTAATGCCGCCGCGCGCATCCATGGCGTGAGCTATAGCAAGCTGATGCATGCTATTCATACGGCTAATATCGGCGTGGACCGCAAGATGAGATGGCTGTCAAAGATGAAGCTGCATTCACTGCTCTGCTCGAGTCGGCGCTGGCGGCGGTAAAGTAGGACCGCCAGTCAGGCGTGTTGGTAGAAGCTGTTATGACACTGATTACCAGTCTTGCCAATCCACACGTTGCGCAGATCCGAGACCTGCATACCACAAAGGGCCGCAAAAAAAGCGGCCTTTTGTTGATGGAGGGACCACATTTGCTCGATGCTCTGTTGTTGGCGGACTTTCTCCCGCACGAGATTTATTACCAGCCGGAACTTCTCCAACGTACACCTGAGGGGCGCGTTCTGCTGGCTCGTTTGCTGCATCCGCCAGCCTCCTGGTCGGGCGTGGTGCTGTTTGAGGTAAGCGAGCGTGTGGCAGAGGCATTGAGCGATGCGCAGACCTCGCAGGGGGTGTACGCGGTGCTGCCGCTGTCCTTTTTTCAGCCCGAACGCCTGCTGGCTCGCCGCTCCCAGACCGTGCGCCCGGCTCTGCTGGTGCTGGACGATCTGGCTGATCCCGGCAATATGGGTACGATTCTGCGTACAGCGCTGGCGGCTGATGTGCAGGCAGTGCTGCTGACTCCCCATTGTGTCGATTGTTATAGTCCCAAAGTGGTGCGGGCTGCGGCAGGAGCACATGTCGGGCTGCCGGTCTGGACAAATCTGGCGTGGTCTGCGATTGAGGAAAGAATTGTTGAGCATTGTGGATCTGATGCCAGGCGCGTCTTTATTGCTGAGACCAGCGGGACGCAGGTGTATTATACAGAAGATTTGCGGCGACCCTTTGCGCTGATCATTGGCAACGAGGCGCATGGCATTTCAGTGCAGGCGCGGGCAGTGGCCACGCGCTCACTCAGTATCCCGCTGGCCCATCAGGTGGAATCGCTCAATGCTGCTATGGCCACGGGCATTCTCCTCTTTGAGGCTGCGCGCCAGCTCCGTTGCGCTTAACAACACGCTGGCGCAGGACACCCGCTATTCGGCACGACTCTACCAGTGGTTGTTCATCTCCACATGGATAGCGCTATGCTGGGTGAGTTGTTCGCTGCCGCAGCTATCGCAGGCCAGGGGGGGCTGTCCCATGTGGATCATGCCGCAGACATCGCAAT
>WNFN01207332.1_pt1 | contig 10296 bp, 5 predicted proteins | sample 5400161 | NCBI WGS metagenome assembly WNFN01 (sample SAMN13153353, study PRJNA577476) | soil metagenome | isolation source: 80 cm saprolite on Douglas fir-dominated hillslope | place: USA:California | collected 2013-09-17
CCTTGCTGCACAAACATCTCTGAGCCTGGAATCACGTGCATGCCGCGGCCGCGGGCCATCTTCATCATTTTGGTTTCCGCCGGAGGGTAGACCATCTCAAAGAAGTACTTGGCCTTCATCTCCTGTTCGGAAAGCGGTAGCGGATCGCGGTTGCCTTCCATGCCGGCTGGCGTGGCATTGATGATCACGTCAAATTCCAGTTTCTTAAGCATGGTTCGATTGATGGCTTTGGCGCGGGCCTGTTTGGCCAGCTTCTGCGCCGCCGCGGGCGTGCGATTGAGAATGTAAACTTCAGCGCCACGCTCTTTCAGTCCAAAGACGGCGGCACGGGCCGCCCCGCCGGCGCCCAGGACCAGGATCTTTGCTCCCTGCAGACGTATGCGAATCTCCAGCGGACGCACTACGCCATTCACGTCAGTATTGAAGCCGTAGAGCTTGCGGTCCTGGCTGCGCACCACGGTATTGCAGGCGCCCACTTTCGCCGTCCAGGGATCGGTCTTATCGAGCTGCTTGAGAATCTGCTCTTTGTACGGCATGGTAATGCTGAGCCCGGCTAGGGGAATATCGCGCACGCAAGCCATTAGATCGTCCATGGCCTTGGCGTGCAGCGCCAGGTAAACGCCGTTGACATTCTCGCGCCGGAAAGCGGTGTTCAGCATGGCGGGCGAAAGCGATTGCGCTACCGGATCACCGGCCACGCCGTAGACGCGCGTCGCCGCGTCCACCTGGTCAATGCGGAAAGTCTCGCGTAAGGCCCGTGCCGTAAGCTGCCCTGGAGCCGTTTCCTCACCCGGATGAGCGGCGGCGAAAGTGAACTGGCTGCCGGCACGCACGCAGAGCACGCGGCTGATGACCCCTTGTTCACCCATGCACAGCCCGATCATGGAATGGGAGTGGCTGTACTTTTCCAGGAACTTCATCATCACCACGTTGTCGTAGAGAGAATTGGCGGTGGTGACAATCTTGATGAAGTCGGCCGGGTACTGCTTCATCTTGGCAAATGTGCTTCATCTGGGCGGCCGTCTCCAGTTCAATGTCCACCAGGTGGCAGCCGAGATTGGCGGCTTTGCTCAGAATGTCGATCTGGTTGGTTACGGATCCGCGAAACTTCCCCCCATTGACCGCCCGGCGGCAGGTAGCCACAATCAGCGCTTCCGGATGGAACTCGACAAAAGTCTTGAGCTTGGGCAGGCCCAGCCCTGGCTTGGGGAGATAGTCTAATCTGAACTCAATAAAGGGGTTATCTCTTACAATCTGGTCCGCCCGCTGCACTATTTCTGTGGGATTGGGGGCGGCAATGGCCACGCAGACCCAGGGCAGCCGGGCTGGCAGAAACCGTGGCGCGTAGCTCGATGGTGTTCCATTCATTAGATTTAGATAGGGCTGGCCATCATACGTGAGCAAAAATCACAGATTCAAGCACCGAATGCAAGAAGGGATTTGAACTTCTGTAATTAAGCGTATCTTCTTAGTAAATAAGAGTTTAGTTGAAGTCGTGGGAAAGGCGGTGATATGTTCCACCCGGGACGTTGTGCGTCCTGCGGCAAAGGACATGGGAGGTTGTATGAAGAAATCGGGACTGATGTTGCTGGCGTTGACAGGCATTCTTCTGCCGCAGCTGGGCCAATCACAACAGACGCAGCCTGCTTCAAAGGTGCAATCGTTCGGCGGCAAAGCCGCCGTCAGTAACACGCCGACCCCGAATGACATGTACTGCTCGGGGTTTCTTACCACGGAGAAAGTCCCGGACAAAGTGTTTGTCGCCGCCGGGCACAATAGCCCGGACCAGTCGCGCTATGCCGGCGCGTCAGACACCATCTTCCTTCATGGCAAGGACCTGAAAGAAGGCGACCGCTACCAGATTGTGCGGCACGTACGAGATACGAACCACTATGATTTGTATCGCGGGGAAAGGTCGGCTATTCGCAATGCGGGTGAGCCGTATTTCGAGCTCGCCATTGTCAGAGTGACTGACGTACAAAAAGATACGGGAATCGCCTCATTCGAACTGAGCTGCTCAGATGTGATGCCTGGCGATATCGCCATACCTCTGGTGGAGCGTGAAGCTCCTCCCTTCCGCAAAGTTTCCCTGGCCCGCTATGCGCCGCCAAGCGGAAAACCCCAGGGCCGCATCGTAATGGCCAAGGAATTCGATTCATTTCTGGGTACCAAGCATAAAGCCTATCTCAGCATCGGCGCCGACAAAGGACTTAAGCCGGGCGATTATCTGCGCGCGACCCGCACTTACTCGTACACATATCACGATTTTGAAGCCGGTCTCTCGCTCAAAGCCAGCGAGTATGAAGACACGCAGGTCCATCCGCAGAAGCTGCCCACGGGCGAACTCTCCACGCTACCGCGCCGCACCCTGGGTGACATGATCGTGCTTCAGGTGCACCAAAAGAGCGCCACGGTCATGGTTTTGACAGCGCTGGAAGATATCCACGTGGGTGACGGCGTGGAAGTTATGGACATTAGTGACGCTCCGGTGCTGCCCCCGCTCCGGCCTTCCTTTAGTAATGCTCCTGAAGCCGGCGCCAACAACGCAGCCAACGCCGCGCCTCCACGGATCAACTGCAGCGCTTCACCCACCAGTTTGCGCGCGGGTGAGAGCGCCACCATCAGCTGTGAAGCTGCCAGCCCGGATAACCGTCCGCTGAACATCACCTATGTCGCCAACGGCGGCAAACTTTCCTCCAACCGGAACCAGGCCACGCTCGATACCACCGACGCCGGCCCCGGTCCCATCGCCGTCCGCGCCACCGCTTTTGACGACCGCCAACTGAGCGCCTCCACAGTGGTCACGGTAAACGTGGAAGCCCCGGCGCCGGCCATGCCAACAGCACAGAAACTGATGGAGCTGGACTACAAACCGGGCAGCGCTTACGTCGACAATCGCTCCAAAGCCGTGATTGATGACGTCGCCCTCAAATTGCAGCAGGACCCGAACCTTACCGCCGTGCTCTCCGGCTCAGCCGAAACCGGCGAAGCGCCCGGCATGGCACTGCGCCGTGCGCAGAACGCAATGGTCTATCTGACGAAATCCAAGGGCATCGACCCACAACGCATTCAGGTAAAGGCGAGCACTGAACCGGGACGCAAAGTGGAAGTCTGGACCATCCCGGCGGGAGCGGCAGTTCCGGGAACCACGCCTCCATCAACTACGCCGCCGCAAGGGACGGTTCCGCAAAGTCAGCCAACACAGCAGCCGCCCACGGAGCAGCCCGCGCCGCCGGCACCGCAGCCCACGCCGCCGGGCCATTAGATCTAAGATCTTTAGTCTGGCAATGTCACCGGGGATCAGGGGGATACCCTCCCCCTCCCGCGATCCCCATTCTAAAAGGACTTACGCTTCTGCTCCCCATCGATCCCCAAATTCCGCAGATGCAAGCAAAGGGTGTTATCGAATTCATCCCCATACCATCCCCATTTGGTGCGGGTTCCCCTATTCACATGATTGTCAAAGACCAAGCAATTTCGTCCGCCTGGGCGGCAACACTATAATATCGCTTTTTGTTTGCTAAGTCGAGCCCCTGGTGGAATTTGGCATCTTCGGACGCCTTACGTTACCCTTGCGCCCATGACTCTTCGTCCACTGTTTTGTCTGCTCTGCATTTTTGCGCTTGCAGCACCGGCCTTTGCCCAGCCCGACCACGAGGCTCCTCTTTATGACATCGTGGTCCTGAATGGCCGCATTATCGATGGCACTGGCAATCCCTGGTACGTCGGCGACATTGGGATCGCGAATGATCGGATTATCTCTATAGGCAAGCTTCACGCTGGAATTTCCAAACGCGTGATTGATGCCCGTGGCATGGTGGTCTCTCCCGGCTTCATTGACATGCTGGGGCAGTCTGAAACTGCGTTGCTGATCGACAATCGTTCCGTAAGCAAGCTGGCCCAGGGCATCACCACGGAGATCACGGGCGAAGGTGGCTCCGTCGCGCCGCAAAATGCGCTGACCATTGCAGCGGCGCAGCCGGCGCTAGATCCGTACCACTTGAAGATCGACTGGAGCACCCTGAACGACTACTGGCAGCGTTTGGACAAGAAGGGCACGCCGATCAACATCGGCACATACGTTGGCGCGGCGCAGGTACGCGAAGCCGTGCTGGGCGATGTGAACCGCGCGCCCACTCCAGAAGAGCTGGAAAAGATGAAGGGGCTGGTGACGCAGGCCATGCAGCAGGGAGCGCTGGGGATTTCCACGGCCCTGATCTATCCGCCCGGGCATTATGCAAAGACTGAAGAGCTGATTGAGCTGGCCAAAGTGGCGGCGCAGTACGGCGGCATCTATGCGACGCACATGCGCAGCGAGGGCCTGAACGAAGCGGCGGCCATACGCGAGACCTTGCGCATCGGCCGCGAAGCGAATTTGCATCGTGCGCATGATCCAGGAGGCCCGCGACCGCGGCCAGGACGTGACCGCCGATATGTATCCCTATCTGGCCGGCGCAACGGCGCTGGCTTCCAGCCTGCCTCCATGGGTGGCCGATGGTGGCATGAGCAAGCTGCTGGAACGCCTGCATGATCCCGCGGTGCGCCAGCGGATCAAGACCGAGATGTCCTCCACTGGCGAGCGCACCTGGGAGAACCTCTATCTCGATTCCGGTGGGGCTTCGGGCGTGATGGTGGCGTCCGTGGTGAATCCGGAGCTGAAGCAATACACCGGGAAGACCGTGGCGGAGATCGCGGTCGCGCAAAAGAAAGACCCGCTGGATGCGCTTATGGATTTGGTGCTGGCCGATAAGGGTCTCTCCGGCGCGCTGTATTTCATCGCCAGCGAGGAAGACCTGCAGACCGGCCTGCGCCAGCCGTGGACCAGCATTGGGCTGGACATCAATGAAATGTCGCTTGACGGCCCGCTATTTGAGGCGCATACCCATCCCCGCGGCTACGGCAGCATGGCGCGCTTTCTGGGGCATTACGTTCGCGATCTGCAATTGCTGCCGCTGGAGCAGGCCATCCGAAAGATCACGTCTCTGCCTGCACAGCGGGAGCACCTGGTGAGCCGTGGCCTGATCAAAGAAGGCTTCTTTGCCGATATCGCGATCTTTGATCCCGGCGCCATCATCGACAAAGCCACATACACACAGCCGGCCCAGCTTGCCGAAGGCGTGAAATATGTACTGGTAAACGGCCAGGTCGCGTTTGAAAACGGCAAAGCAACCGGAGCGATGGCGGGACGGGCGTTGAAAGGGCAGGGAGCGAAGTGAACGGATCAAAAACGAATCATTGTTTGTAGACATCATCGAACAGCGTCGGCAATGAAAGGGAGAACTTGGCCCCCGAAAAAAGCGCCGATTCTTCGATCGATTCCGGTTCAGCGATGCGGCGGGCGCCGGCAGAATCGTGGATTTCGACCATCCGCAAAGCCGGATAGATGAGCCATACCGCGCGGCTTCCCGCATTGAGATATTGACGCACTTTTTTTGCCGTATCTTGAGCAAGGTTCGTTGGCGATATAACCTCTACGGCCAAAGCGGGAGCGCCTTCCACTGGAGAATTGTCAGGATCGATGTTGCGCAAGTGATCAGCGGCGATGAAGGCGACATCGGGGTTTCTGACTGTATCCGTCCCCAAGCGAAAGTCCATTTCTTCTACCACTATGCCTAGTTGATGAGCGCGGACAAATTGCGTTAAGTGCGAGGCGATTCGCTGGCGAATAAGATTGTGGCGCAGTGCTGGAGAAGGCTCCATTAGCAGCGTCCCCTCATCGAGCTCATAGCGGGTGCCCTCTTTTTCCGCGAGTTTCTCGTATTCCGCGAATGTCAGTCTGGTAGTGGTGCTCATGTTCCGCCTGCACAACAGCTAATTTTACAGCGTGCGTGAAGCCAACTGTAGCATGAAGTAACGATTCGGCAGGCGCTCGATCAGCGATATCTGGCCAGCAGCGCACGTAAAAAGGTCAGAAGAGCCTAACCCCATCAGGCGAGTCCGCCCCTTCGTTAGCAAACTCGCGGTTACCATCCAACCTCTTTTAACAATTATTTACAAAAACTAGCGTTGTAAACCTTCAATATGCCGTCAAATAGAGTAGTTGGCGCAGTGAGCCCGAATCGGCAACATTCCCCGCGGTACCGTCCCCCCGCCGGTGACCGGCAATTGCTGAAAAATCGAAGTCTGTATAGGATTGCAGATTTCTGAGATCCTGCCCTGAGAGGACAGATGTCGAAACTTTCGCCGTACATTTTTGCCGGCCGCATTTTTGTGTGCGCCCTTCTGGCGCTGCTCCTGAGCGGCTGCGGCAATACCAGCGCCGATACCAAACAGAAAAATGGCGGCGGCAAAGGCGGCCAGGGCCGGGGACAGATGACGGTTCCCGTGGCCGTGGCCAAGGCTGAAGTCCGCGATTTGCCTGTATTGCTGAACGGCCTCGGCTCCGTGGAAGCGTACAACACCGTGTCCGTCAAGAGCCGCCTGGATGGCCAACTGGTGCAGGTGAACTTCAAAGAAGGGCAAGAGGTAAAGCAAGGCGAACTGCTGGCGGTGATCGACCCTCGCCCGTACGAAGTGGCTCTAAGCCAGGCTCAGGCCACGCTATTCAAGGACCAGTCCGCACTGAAAGACGCCCGGCTGAACCTGCAGCGATTTCAGGAACTCTATAAAGATGGCGTGATTCCCAAGCAGCAACTGGATACGCAGGGCTCGCTGGAAGGCCAGCTTGACGGCGCCGTTCGCGCTGACCAGGCCCAGGTAGACAACGTAAAACTCAACCTGGTGTATACGCACATCACCGCGCCAGTGAGCGGACGAATCGGGCTGCGACAGATTGACGTGGGCAATATGGTCCACGCATCGGATCCCAACGGTCTGCTGGTAATCACGCAGTTGCAGCCCATCGCCGTGATCTTCAGCCTGCCTCAGGACAACCTGCAATCGGTTTCGCAGCATATGCGGAACGGCAAGCTCGCGGTGGACGCGTACAGCCGAGACGACCAAACTAAGCTGGCCACCGGCTCGCTGACTACCATTGACAACCAGATTGACACCACCACCGGCACAGGAAAGCTAAAAGCTGTTTTTGAAAACCGCGATCGCTCGCTCTGGCCCAACCAGTTTGTGAACATCCATCTCCTGCTGGAGGTGCGAAAGAACAACACCGTGGTGCCGGCGGCGGCCATCCAGCGCGGGCCGCAGGGAACGTATGTGTTTACGGTGAAGCCGGACAAGACCGCGGAGATGCGTCCGGTGACCGTGGCTTTTAGCGAAGGAAATTTTGCCGCGATTACGCAAGGCGTGAAGCCCGGCGAAATGGTCGTCACCGACGGCCAGGACAAGTTGCAGCCGGGAACACGAGTGGAAATTCGCGGTGGCGGCGGGCCAAGTGCCAGCCCGGCACAAACCGGCGAGGGCCAGGCGCAATAGAAGCGGACAACATGCCCAACGGCGGCCCATCAAAATTATTCATCTTGCGCCCGGTAGCCACGTCGCTGCTGATGATTGGCGTGCTGCTGGTGGGCGTAGTGGCGTACCTGCAACTGCCGGTTTCAGCGCTACCGCAAGTCGACTATCCAACAATTCAGGTCATTACGTTCTATCCCGGCGCGGGACCGGAGGTGATGGCTTCCTCTGTTACCGCGCCGATGGAGCGCCAGTTCGGCCAGCTTGCAGGCCTGAGCCAGATGACATCTACCAGTTCGTTTGGCAGCTCGGTGGTTACGCTGCAGTTCACCCTGGAGACGAACATTGATATCGCCGAGCAGGAAGTGCAGGCTGCGATCAACGGCGCCGCAACCTTCCTGCCGCGCGATCTGCCTAACCCGCCGATCTACAGCAAAGTCAATCCCGCCGACGCGCCGATCCTGACCCTGGCCGTGACCTCAGACAGTTTGCCGCTTTCGAAAGTGGAAGACCTGGCCGACACCACGCTGGCGCAGAAAATTTCACAACTTACCGGCGTTGGCATGGTCTCAATCAGCGGCGGACAAAAGCCGGCGGTGCGCATCCAGGCGAACCCCACGGCCCTGGCTTCTTATGGGCTGAGCCTTGAGGACCTGCGCACGGTCCTGGGACAGGCCAACGTGGACCAGGCCAAGGGCATTCTTGAAAATCAGCGGCAGGCCTTCACCATCTCCAGCAATGACCAGTTGCTCTCCAGCGCGGAGTATAAAAATGTCATCATCGCCTACCGCAACGGCGCGCCCGTCCGTTTGCGCGACGTTTCCACGGTGATTGACGGCGCAGAGAATAACAAGCAGGCAGCCTGGATGAACCTTTCACCGGCGGTAATCGTCAACATACAACGCCAGCCCGGGGCCAACATTATCAGCGTGGTGGACCGCATCAAGAAGGTCCTGCCGCAGTTGCAGGGAGCGCTGCCGTCGTCAGTGAAAGTAGCAATCCTGACGGACCGCACGGAAACCATTCGCGCTTCAGTGAAAGACGTGCAGTTTGAAATGATGCTCACCGTCGCGCTGGTAGTGATGGTGATTTTTCTCTTCTTGCGCAATCTTTCCGCAACCATTATTCCCAGCGTGGCGGTGCCGCTCTCGATTGTCGGCACCTTTGCGGTGATGTACCTGCTGGGCTACAGCCTGGACAACCTGTCCTTGATGGCGCTCACCATCTCCACCGGATTTGTGGTGGATGACGCCATTGTGATGATTGAAAACATCGATCGTTTTCTTGAGGAAGGCCATTCCCCGCTGGAGGCCGCGCTCAAAGGCGCAGGGCAGATCGGCTTCACCATCATCTCGCTGACGGTTTCGCTGATCGCCGTGCTGATTCCCTTGCTTTTCATGGGCGACATTGTGGGCCGGCTCTTCCGTGAATTTGCCGTCACGTTGGCGGTGACCATCGTGATCTCGGCGCTGGTTTCGCTCACGCTCACGCCGATGATGGCTGCCCGGCTGCTCAAGAATCCCAAGAAGATTAAGCACGGGAGCCTATACCAGGCCTCCGAGCGCGCCTATGAACGCGTGATCGAATACTACGGGCGCACGCTCAAGTGGGTGCTGCGGCACCAGACCATCACGCTGCTGGCCACGGCCGGCGCGCTGGCACTGACTCTTTATTTATATGTCATCGTGCCCAAGGGCTTTTTTCCGGTACAGGACACAGGCGTGATCCTGGGAATTTCCGAGGGGCCGGAGAACGTTTCGTTCGCCTCCATGTCAGAGCGCCAGCAGAAGCTGGCCAAAGTGATTCTGGATGATCCTGACGTGGCCAGCCTGTCATCCTTTATCGGCATTGACGGCACCAACACCACGCAGAACAGCGGGCGCATACAGATCAACCTGAAGCCCCACGAAGACCGCAGCGCTTCGGCTTCAGATGTCATCCGCCGCTTGCAGCCTGAGCTGGCGAAGGTGGAGGGCATCACGCTGTACATGCAGCCGGTGCAGGACCTGACGGTGGAAGACCGCGTGAGCCGAACGCAGTTCCAGTATTCGCTGGAAGATGCCGATGCGGCTGAGCTCAATGACTGGTCAGCGCGCATTCTGGCCCGGCTGCGCCAGTTGCCAGAGTTGCGCGACGTGGCCAGCGACCAGCAGAACGGCGGTCTGAAGGCCGACTTGGTGATTGACCGCGACACCGCCGCGCGCTTCGGCATTCTGCCCCAGGCCATCGACGACACCCTTTACGACGCCTTCGGCCAGCGCCAGGTTTCGACCATCTTCACGCAGCTCAACCAGTATCATGTGGTGCTGGAGGTGGGACAGCAATTCCAGAACGATCCCAGCGACCTCACGCACATCTACGTGAAATCGGCGAGCGGGCAGCAAGTGCCGCTTTCAAGCTTCAGCCATTTTGAGACCTCGCCCGCACCGCTGGCCATCAATCATCAGGGCCAGTTCCCGGTGGTGACCATCTCATTCAACCTTGCGCCGGGAGAATCTCTGGGCAACGCCACCAAAGTGATCGCACAGGCGGAACAGGAGATGGGCATGCCGGTCAGCATTCATCCCAGCTTTCAGGGAACTGCGGCCGCATTCCAGAATTCACTGGCGTCAGAACCTTGGCTGATTCTCGCCGCGCTGATCACGGTCTATATCGTGCTCGGCGTTCTGTACGAGAGCTACATTCACCCGGTAACCATTCTTTCCACGCTGCCTTCGGCTGGAGTGGGCGCGATCCTGGCGATGATTATTACCCGCAATGACCTGACGGTGGTGGCGCTGATAGGAATTATTCTGTTGATCGGCATTGTAAAAAAGAACGCCATCATGATGATTGACTTTGCGCTGGATGCGGAGCGCAATCAGGGCAAGCCGCCGGAAGAAGCCATCTATCAGGCCAGCCTGCTGCGCTTCCGCCCCATCATGATGACCACCATGGCCGCGCTGCTGGGCG
>WNFN01215175.1_pt1 | contig 10294 bp, 12 predicted proteins | sample 5400161 | NCBI WGS metagenome assembly WNFN01 (sample SAMN13153353, study PRJNA577476) | soil metagenome | isolation source: 80 cm saprolite on Douglas fir-dominated hillslope | place: USA:California | collected 2013-09-17
CGACACCATCAAGCAGAGTCCCGCCACAGAGAAATGCCGCATCCAGCTACTTGTGGGATGGATGTACGAGAACATTCCGATCCGCAGTGCTCCTAAAGCCACCTGGGCCGCTGCGTATACAGGCAAGATTACGTTTCCCACCCAATTGATCAGAGTTGTCAGCGCAATCCAGTAGACATCCGGGTTACTCCACGTTGCCTGGGATGCGAACTTTTCGAGAGCACGTGTGAGGCCCGAGACCATCAAACAGGCCAAAGCTCCGTACATGCCGTGAGAGAATTCCTGTCCCTTTGAAAACTGCAGGATTGCCATGATGATGAACACAGCGGCGATCGTCGGCATGATGACGTTTCCGACCCAGTTCGCGAGATGCAGGATCCCGTTGTCGAACGACATCTGAGAGAAGTTCATCTCCTCCTCCTACGACACCATCGCCACGACCAGCTTCCAGATTCCCGAAACACACAACAGGGCCAGCGCGACCGCAACCAAACGCATGAACGGTTTGCACGTCGCGAAGTTCAAGATCGCGCCCACCAGAGCCATGACCGCCGCGATCGGCATGATCGTTCCGGCCAAGTGATTCCACAGGCTGTCCAGTACGTCGGCTGTGGCGAACTTAGTCTGGGTGTTGTAGCTCTGTATCAAGTTGAAAGTTGTTTGCGTGCCCAGCAAAAATATCGCGGCAATAATCGATGGCAGCGGGTGTTCACCGGACGCCGTGTCAAGAATTGCGCGCAGCACGAAGAATGCGGCCATCGTTGGCACGATCCGCCCGACGACAAAATTGGCGACAAACGACGCCACGTCCGACTGAATGCTGGCTAGCCATGGTGTGCTAATTCCGCCGCCCGGCAGAGGCATATTGATTCCGAACGAAGAAAACCAGGTCAGCAGCGGCTGCAGCGTGAGAAACACCACGGCCCAGAACATCCACTTCGTGAAGCCGCCACCGATGGCGAATACCGTCCCTCCCTCGCGTCGCAGGGTCACTCCAGCCAGCACCAGTGAAACCAGGGCCGCAGACGGCGCTAGCAAGAGCAAGAGCGAGATGACGTCGTTGAGCAGTTGCGGTGTCGGCATACGCGTAAGCCTTGAACGTGCGATTTCGGTTGAATTCTGCAGGCAGCCGTCACCCGCCTTGATTTGGTCTGTCGGGCTGCCTGCGCATCAGAACGTGCGGGTTGGTTTGTGCCTGGTTATGTCACCCCACCTGTTCCGTTCGTGACCCAGAACACCTCCGGCTCCGACGGGAGCTATGACGTTACCGACCCAATTGATGAAGTTTAGGAACGCACCTTCTGGTTGCGCGCCCGTTTGCCCTTGAACTGCCACGTTTGAGGCCGGAGCAGAACCCAGATTCTGCGCCCACATGAACTGCCCAATTGTGACGAGCGCAAGCGCGAGCAACGCAAGGAGCGTCCTTCCCCTCGCATTGGCTTGGAGTTTCATCGACTATGCCCTCCTTCCTGCTCGCCGTTCCTTAATCGCTCGAAAACCAGCTTGAGGAACGACCACTGCGGCGGGAAAGTAGAGCCAAAAGAAATTTCTGTCAAACGACCGCCAACAAATCCTCGGGAGACACACGCATTCAGGAAGAGAAGAGTGGGGTGAAGCAACCATGATTAGGTCAGTGCCGGCTGCTGACGTACCAAAGATGCTTTGGTAGAGATCACGTTCCGAAAACTGGAATCAGTGTGGCGGGTTATGAAGCGCTTAACTCGCTCTTGCACGAGTTGATCTGGTGGGTTTCCGCTGTGGGCGAGCAGTGGTAACGGCAGGCGTCTCCGTTTGTCTTGACTTCGAGAAACCGATCCAGACTGAAGAGATTACCCATGAGGCGCTTACAAACAAGAGTATGGCGGTTAGAATCCGATCACCACTTTCACCAGCGGCAACCCAGACTGCCTTCAGGGTGATTACTCGCCACACGATCAGCGTCAACAACGTCGAGATGGTCGTCTTGCCGAGTTTTCCGAGAAACGAGGACCCGGCCGACAATTGTCGATTGGCAGTTTCGAAATCACTGTGATTTGAGATGTCGGCTGCAAAATCTCCCAGGTGTCCATGCACGAACCGAAACGACCCCCTAATCGCGGAGACACAAACCCTGAACCACAGGCCGAGGATTCTGCCGACGATCCCAGCGCCTATGCAGTCCCACTTCAACCAATCTAGCCAATCCAACCAGGGCCGCATAAACGTAGCCATTCCTATAATGGCCTACCCTAGCCCATTTTCGTGCCGGATGCCAGATCCGCGCAACTACTGATCAAACAAGAGGAATGGGGGGAAGGTCAGTGGATCGTTACTTCGTCCGGCTCGACTTGAATCGTTAGCAAGGAAACCCCGTGGTGGCGAAGAACTTCCCGCTTTTGCGCGATGAAGTTTTCGTCGTACGATGATTCCAGGGTTGCTCCCAAGCGTTTCAAACGCTCCTCTAACTTCGAGAGTTCCTGGTCGAAGTCCGCCGCGAGGTAGCAACCGTGCTTGGCCGCGGCATAGCAGTTCCCATCATCATCCAGGTAAAGATAACTGCGACTGATCCCGTGCTTGTAAAGATTGATGCCATTCACGCGGCCCATGAACATGAATCCCGAGCACCGTGCGGCGCCCAGCCTGTTCTCCAAGGGTTTCCAATTAGGTTCCATAACTGTTCGCTTGCTCATTGCTGCGCTGATGTTGCGTCGGCACTCGTCTGCAAGTACATCTGGTTGAGCTCATTCTTGAGCTGCATCAGTTCCCGCAGTTCTTCGAGGCTGGGGACCATGCCTCCGGTGAGGCTTGCACTGTTGGCTTCAGCCGGTCGCACTCCTGGCTTTCCGGCTTGTTGATCCGAATTTCCTTTTTCCACCACGATGTAAAAGCGAGTGTTGCCTGGCACAGTGACCACGATAGACTGGTTCGCTGCCAGCGTGTTTATCTGATCTTGCCCGGCCATGCCTATGTTGTCCGCCAAGCGCTCTCGCAGTAATGAATTCTCTGAAATCGGCCCATTGAATCCGGTCGTCCCTTGCCCCCCAACAATATATGCGGCCACGGTCCCCATGCCGGTCACCGAGCGAACCAGGAAATTCTTTCCCCGGTTTCTTCCGGAAACGTCGCCCTTCAGCGGCCCGAATTTGAGATCCATCGCTGTAGCATCGATCTTCTCCACCATCCCATCCGGCGTTTCGACTCGATCAAACTGAAAACCCACAATTCCCGACGGGGTGACGTGGGAGAGTTTGCCGAACACCCGTGCACCCGCCGGCAACACAATCTCACCATTGTGCTCATAGTTGTACTCAACCACGGCTATCACGGGCGCGGGAACGGCTGAGCTAACCGGGGCTTCGAGACGCGCCACCAGTCTCGTGCCCGCGGGCAAAAGCTCTGCCACGGTATTGTCTTCATTGCGGGGAGCTTGAAGGATTGGCGTCGCGCTTTGCGCAGCGCCCACAAACACGATCGAGGGCTTTTTCAGGTCGGAATCTGACTCGGGGGAGTGGGGTGGAGGTGGATTCGGGATCGCGGCTGCCGGTGCAACTTCGCGATCGGAGAAATCCACATTCTTGAGCGCATATTCTCCTGAGCCTCGTGGCCTGCCCGGCGAGGGCTTTTCCAGCGCGGCTATGTTTCCACTTGGCAATCTTGGCGTTCCGGTATAACGAGGCGAGGTTCCACCCACTTCCTCCGGCGTCACTTGTGAACCGGAGCCGACGTCCCCCCGATTCACGTCCGCACTGAGTTGAGGCGTTACCGTTTTCGCAGGATCATTCTGCTCCTGACCCGGAGCGACCCTGCGTCCGAGGCTCGGGCCGCCACGCGCGGTGTCGCCCGGTAGTGGACCGCGATTCTTGGGACTCGAGAACACGGCGAAAAAAAGCAGGAGCAATGCAACACTTGCTCCCACGAGCACGGACAGAGACTTGCTCTTGTCGCGGCCAAGCTCACGACGACTGGCGACAGGATTCCGGTTCGGTCGGGCGCTGTCGAGAAGAGTACGGAACCGCTGCAGGGGACTCGACGTTACTGGTTCATCATGGTCTAGTTCTGTAGGCGCTGCTTGCTGCTGGTCTTGGCCAGCGGCCGTGGGCTCTTGGATCTGTCTAGTTTGGCTTACTTGGCGTTCCATGGTCTCCCTCCTGCCGAAGTGAGCTAACTCCAAAGCCGATTGGGGCAAGAGCCGGACGATCGACTGCACCTGACTCGGCCATCTGCAGGAACAGTGTCTCGTTCGACTGTTTGTATGGTGGACGTTCGAACACCACTACTCCGTCCGCCCGCTCTCCGGTTCCCACACGGCGGCGGCTCAGCCGGAAGTCCGCAACAGCTAACTGTTCTGCCGCGGACCAACGATCGTGCTTAACAATCTTTCCCGTCTTGTTCTTGCCGCCTAACTGAACCTGTGGCGGCATGAGTAATATCGCGTGCCTGCTAGTGTTTACAACAGAGAACAGCACAATCACCTCCTGGCCGCCGTCGATCACTTCGCTGATACCTGCTCGCAGGCGATCCCCTTTGACGTTCTCGCCTTCCATTCGTTCTCCATACAGGGCAGGGAGAGGGGCCTGTTGTTGCCGCCATAGCAGGCTATAGCCGGGATGAATGACGGCTGTCCGTCCACGCTGTTCGCCGCGGCGCCACTCGCTATAGGCTGCGCTTTCACGAGGGGAGCGTTCTGCCCAACCAATGGGAAGGGAACGACTGCTGGCTGAACGAGAAAACTGCCGGCTGGTTTGTACTCCACAAGGAAATCCACTTTGGCGGGAGCCGTCCCAATCCCCCGGCTGACCAGAAGCAAACTGAATTGGCGACCGTGGACACCTGAGATAAGCAAGTTGGTTTCGGCGATTCGTTCGGTAACAGCTTTCACCAGCACCAGTTCCGGTTCGCGCTCTGAATGCTCGACTTGAAACAGCGCTGGATCACCGACAGCGACCGCATTCACCGCTTCCGGAAGTCGGATCGCCGTTACAAAATGCGCCGCTATTTCTACGACCGTGACCTTCCCGTCCGCTGTGGCCCTTGTGCGCACCTGCGGGCTCACGTTTGGCATCTGCGCGTTAGGAACTTCCATCGCGGACAACAACCAGCAAAACACCAATGCCGTTTTAGGGATGCTCATCTTCCACCTCTTGGACACTTCGCTCCATCAACTCGAACTTTGCCTTCCGTTTTCGCCGGGCCCGGTACCTCCTAGCCACTCGGTTCACATACCCCTGCACATCGGCCGAAGAATATTCCAGCCTTCTCAGAAGGATTGGATTTTCGCCAACGTAGTATGCGGCTGTAACCAATCTGAGGTCCCCCTGGAATTCATGGTTCAGCCAAGCCAGGTAAGCCACGCCGCCACGGATGTTTTCATCCATCCGAAAACGATTTCGAACGCCAAAACGCGCGGCTGTCTGTGGCATAAGCTGCATCAGTCCCACGGCTCCCTTCTTGGAGACCGCATACGGATTCCAGCCTGACTCTTCGTCGATAATCGCATCCACGAGATCCACGGGAACTCGATATACCCTTGCGTAATATTCAGTCCAGCGTGTAGAAAGGCCGCGCACGTCTCTAGGCCCGGTCGCCGTCTGTGCGCCTGCCAGCTGCAACAGGGCCAGGAGAAGGCAACTCAGTCGCGCGTGTCTCAAGCTACCGCCTCCGCACCAGGAACCGATACTCTGCCCGGCCCCACTTTGACTGGCCCAACCCGTGACATTAGCTCATCTCGATATCGCTTCGAGTCAGCGACCAGTCCCTCAAAGCCAGAACGCAACAGCAACCGTTTGCGATCCGCCTCCGTCTTTGCCAACAGCGGCAGCAGCAAGTCCCGCTGCTCGTGGGAGATCTCTTCCGTTCCCAGGATTTCGAGAGCTCGCGCCAAGTCCAGCATTTCCGCGATCGACGGAGGCTTTTCCATGTTCCAACCGCGCAGCGCGTGTGCCAACCCGGCGAGCTGACCCCGCAGTTGCGGACTATCACTTCCACTGCGGACACTCAGGATCTCGGTTTCCCGCTCGACCGTGGGGTATTCGAACCGTAAGTAGAAGCATCGGCGTCGCAGAGGATCGCCAAGGCGTCGTTCTTCGTTAGAGCTAAGCACAACGAACGGTACGGTCGTTGCAGCTATCGTCCCGAGTTTCGGTACTGTGACCTGCCAGGCGCTAAGGATTTCGAGGAGTAAAGCCTCGAACTCCTGGTCCACTTTGTCGAGTTCATCGATGAGAAGCACGCAAGGGCGATCTTGGTAGCGCAGGGCACGAAGCAGCGGCCCTTCCGCAAAGAAATCGAGAGTATGTAGTCGCCGTCGGACCTCGACCCAGTCTTGTTCAAGATGTTCACTCTGCGTCTCAAGGAACAGCTTCTGCAGCGCCTCGTCGAATTTCCCAATCGCCTTGTCTTCGCTAATTCCGACATAGCACTGAAGCCGCTCCACATTTACATTTGCAGCGACCGCCACGGCATACGCGAGCTCGGTTTTGCCGCACCCTGGGGGGCCTTCAATCAGGAGTGGTTTCTGCATGCGAGTGGCGAGATAAACAACCGAAAGCGTTACGGGGTCGATGATGTATCGTGCGGCGCGCAGCTTGGTCGCGAGTTCAGTTGGGGACGAGAACATGTCGGAGTCCTCTTGGCGTGAACACTACACTGGAACTGATTTGTTCGCATTCGTGACCTTTGATGCGACGCTGCGAGGCCGCAGTATGTTTGGGGCGAAGCGAAGACTCACGCCGCAAGGATGAAAAGACCGTAGAGCGCTGGGCAAGAAGAGCTCGATTCCATTCCTGGCTAGAGTGGTTCAGAATCCGCACACCATTCGCGCGTGTCCCCGTATCGTTTTTCACCAATTTCATTCTCGCTGTCCGTGCTGAAGACAACACTTTCTTCCTACCGATCATAGCTTCACTGACTGTCGGCGTACTTTGGAGGCGCACGACCGCGCCTGCGTCATCGGGAGCCTTTGCGTCCTACAAGGGCAGGACTCCTTGCGTTATCGTGACCATTTTTCCTTCACCAATCGAATCGTGACTGGCGCGGAAAGTTTTTGCGGCGACTAGGCCGGTGCCCCGAAAATCGCGTGCCGCTTTCTATGCCGAATCGGCCGGCAATACTTTACTAATCGCACTTTGACTGATTTACAGGTTCCTTCATAGTGTGGCAGTGCGATTACTTGCCTTTCGACTCACATCGGCCTCCCATCAATATCGCTTTTTGACAAGGGAGGGATTTCACAATAAAAGTGCTGCGGTGAAGGACCATCATGTCGTTTTGAGCAACGTATTGGCCGAGTTGAGCCGAAGACAGCTCCCGTCCGGTGGGTGGGCAGCCCTGCGCTCGTCTGCTCAGGCGTCTCTTGAAACTACGTGCCTCGCAGCGCTCGCGACCGGATCAGAAGATTCCGACGCGGAGCGACGCGCTCAAGATTTCCTTCTTCGTGTGCAGAATCCGAATGGAAGCTGGCCTGCTTTTTCCGGGGACGACGAGGATGGTGTTTGGGTGACGTCACTAGCTGTGATCGCTCTTCGCGATGTTGTAAGCGCCATACCGGCGAGGCTGCGTGGCGTTGGTTGGTTGCTGGAATGTGTGGGCAGAGAATCCAACTGGTTGTGGAAATGGAAGTTTCGAACGGTGGATCGCCACGTCCGTTTTGACCCGGACAAGTTTGGCTGGCCATGGATTCCGGACACGGTTAGCTGGGTTGTGCCAACCGCATTTTCGATTCTTGCGTTAAGCCAACTTCCTTGCTCCTGTGGCAGCCTGGAAGATATCCCTATTCGCGTTGATCGCGGCATCGAGATGCTGATAGACCGTGCGTGCCCGAGTGGAGGATGGAATGCCGGCAACGGCGTCGTCTACGGATCTGCCCTCGCTCCTCACCCCGACGTCACGGCCGTCGCGCTTCTGGCATTGAGCAATCGAACTCAACATCCGGTTGTACAAACCAGCGTGGACTGGTTGGAACACACCGCTGCAACGCTAACTGCTCCGTGGAGTTTGGCTTGGGCAATTCTCGCGCTTGCCGCTCATAACCGAGCGGTAGAGTCGTTGATCACTTCGCTCGTGACTCTTCCTGATCTGTCAGGCAATGACGACACCTGCACTCTGGCGCTTGTGTGGCTTGCTGTTGATTGCCGTCGCACCTTGGCTGTTCTTGGAGTGAACCTATGATCCCTACTCGCCGCAATTTTCTTATTGGGACTGCAGCGCTTACCGCCGGCGTTTCTGTGTCCGTCCCGTTCTTCTGGCCTAAATATCACTCGGTCCAGCGAGCGAAACGATCACGCGTTGCGATTCTCCACGTCGAGCGATATTCCCAGGGCATTGATCAGGTACTCGCCTCGGGTCTTCGGCTCTTTCCGATCGACGTTCAGGGCAAGACAGTTGTCCTCAAGCCCAATTTGGTCGACTGCATTCCTGGCGATGCAATCAACACTCACCCAACATTGGTGCTCGCTGCAGCCGAATCCTTTAGATGCATGGGCGCTAAATGTGTGATTGACGCGGAGGGCCCAGGACACCAGCGGGACACGGAGTTGGTGCTATCACAGAGCGGTTATCGAGCGTCTCTTCGCGCTGAGGATATCCGTTTTGTCGATCTCAATCGCGACGAACTGGTTCGCACTCAGTTGTGCGCGAGCTTCATGGGAATGAAGAGCCTTTGGCTTCCTCGCACAGTGTTGGAGGCGGACTTTCTGGTCTCCATGCCAAAAATCAAAGCTCATCACTGGGCCGGCGTTACGCTGAGTATGAAAAATATGCTCGGCGTCGTACCTGGCTCGAGGTACGGCTGGCCAAAGAACATTCTCCACTGGAAGGGCATTCAGGAAAGCATTCTTGATGTGTGCGCGACCATCCCGGTCCACTTCGTTATCGCCGACGGCATTGTGGCAATGGAAGGGAACGGTCCACTCAATGGAACCGCGCGTCATCTGCGAAAGATCGTGCTTGCCGACGATCCGGTTGCTGCTGACGCGACCTGCGCGGGGCTCATGGGCTTCGAACCCGACCAAATCGTCCACATCCGGGAGGGCGCAAAGTTCTTGGGCAATCTCTCTCCTGCACTCATCGATCAGGCGGGAGAAGTTCCGAAGCCTCCTACGACTCCGTTCCAGGTAGTCCCGGAGTTTCGGCATCTTTATGCGCTTTAGCCGCCGCCCGTTTTGTGTTCAAGGTCATGAAAAGCGGTGTGGACGATCAGAAGCCTTATTGGAGCTACGAAGACATTGGTGTATTTTCCCTTGTCCTTGCAGTATTGGGTCCGATCCTTCACCTTTTCGTTCGCCTTCATCTCCTGTCTCGATCGGAACTTGAAACGCCCGGACTCGGCGTGCAGTTGGCAGTAATCGTATCTTTGATGCTCGCGTTGTACTTGGTTCTTAAACTACGGCATAGGCGACCGGTGTTGCGACCTTTAGGCTGGGTTTGGCCGCACACGGCCTACCTGATCCTCGCTCCGCTCTTGGGGGTGCTGCTAGCAGCAGGTGTGGCAGCCTACCTCCGCTTGCGCGGCCAGACCACGCCGACCACGCCGCTCGTCGACATACTGGTACTGGGTTTGGTGCTCGGTCCGATCCTTGAGGAATCCTTCTTCCGCGGCTGTCTACTCCCGGTTCTTGCCAATAGCGCTGGCGAGATCCTCGCTGTGGTTCTTACCGCTCTGCTATTTGCGCTCTGTCACAGTCCAGCCAATTTGGAGCATTGGGCATCATTCACCGGGACCGGGGTAGCCTATGGCTGGATTCGCGTGACGTCGCGATCCACGACTGCCCCGGCCCTCGCGCACGCTGCCTACAACTTGGCTCTTTTTGTCTTTGACAGGTTCTAACTCGGGAATTCTTTGGTCTCAACGCGTGCGCCTGCCTGGCAGGCAGGCGGTGCTTCATTCGTTAATGGGTTGGCGGGCCCTCTTGTACTGGCGCGCCGATTCTGGCATAACTGACGCGTGGGCGACCGCGATGGCGACTCGCCGAACCTCAGAACCCTCCATCAGTGGCCGATCTTTATCGAGAGATCGATCGCCTGCGTTGGGAGCTCGATGCCAAAGCGATCTCAACTGAAGGACTCGGGCAAGCTCGGGCCTGGTATGACGACCCTCCACCACTTCCTTGCGGGCGGCGGCGAGATGGGTGCGCTCATGCGGGCGAAGTCATGGACCGATACGCTACTCGGGCCGCTTGAGACTTGGCCCGAGGCCCTGAAGATGGCTGTCGGCATCTGCCTGAACTCTCGCTTCCCCATATCGCTGTGGTGGGGGCCTGAGTTGGTCATGCTCTACAACGACGCGTGGCGGCCGATACTCGGGAAAACCAAACACCCG
>WNFN01196205.1_pt1 | contig 10292 bp, 8 predicted proteins | sample 5400161 | NCBI WGS metagenome assembly WNFN01 (sample SAMN13153353, study PRJNA577476) | soil metagenome | isolation source: 80 cm saprolite on Douglas fir-dominated hillslope | place: USA:California | collected 2013-09-17
GGGGGCAATGGATCGGCGGACTTGGTCTACTCCACTTTCTTCGGCGGCAGCGGAAGTACAGCTGGGCTCGATGGATTGAACGGGATCGCCATCGATGCGTCGAATGATGCCTATGTTTCGGGAACTACGTTTTCGACGAATTTGCCGGTGTTCCCGAATCCCGGAGCGTTCCAGACAAGCCTGCCGAGCGGGGACGTTTCGGCCGCGTTTGTAGCTAAACTGACGCTAATACCCACGGTAGTTGTGACACCTTCGCCGTTCGATTTCGGAGCCCAGCCGGTTGGAGCCACGAGTACTCCGCAGATATTTACGCTGACGAACAATACGAATGTGGCGGTGACGTTCACGAGCATTGCCACGGCTGGAGTGTCGCCAGCAGCCAATACCGATTTTGCGGTGGCGACGGACTCGTGCAGTCCCAGCGTGGCGGCGGGCGCTCCATGCACGGTGGCGGTGACGTTCAAGCCCGGGGCGGCGGCCTCGCGAACGGGCACACTCACTTTCACGGATAGCGATTCTTCGAGTCCACAGATCGTAAACCTGAGCGGAACAGGATCGGCCACAGCACCTGGCGTGAGGCTTGCGCCAACGAGCCTGAGCTTCGGCGGCCAGTTACTGACGACCACCAGCGCGGCGAAGATGGTGACGCTCACAAATACCGGGACCGGAGCGTTGACCATCAACTCGATCGCTGCTTCTGGCGATTTTGCCGAAACGAGCACCGGCGGTACTGCGTGCCCGATTAGCCCGGCAACCTTGGCATCGGGGGCAAACTGCGTCATTAGCGTGACGTTTGCGCCGACGGCGCTGGGGGCGCGCACGGGATCCCTGACGGTTACCGACAACGCCGGGACAGGCACACAAACCGTCCCATTGACGGGAACCGGTTGGGATTTCACTCTAACCGCGCCGGCAACTTTTACCGTGCAAAGGGGGAAGACGGCCAACTTCAATGTAACTATCACGCCGCTGGGCGGCTTCAACCAGGCAGTGGCGCTTACGTGCACTGGCGCAGTAATGCCGGTAACGTGCCTGCCGACGACTCCCGTGACGCCGGCCGATGGAGTCACCCCGGTGACATCAGTGGTGACGGTCTCGACGACTGGTTTGACGTTGGTGCCTCCGAGCATGCCGATGCCACCGATGTCGATCCGGCAAATCGTACCACTGCTGCTATCTTGCTGGTTGCAACGGATCCAGGAAGGTTACAACAACCAATCTAACGATCACCGCGTCATCCGGTGGCGTGAGCAAGACGGCTCCAGTGGTTCTGACTGTAAATTAAGCCGGGACCTTCTCACCTGAATAGGACGGCGTGTTGAAGTTCAGCGTGCCGTCTTGTTTCATAGCGAACTGTTTGCACAATCTATGATGATTCACGGATTAATGACCCGGGAATCTTATGATCTTCCAGCGCGGCTATATTTCCGGGCCAGGCGAATAGGCCGGCGTAAAACCTCGAGAATTGGGTGACCGTTGCCCTGCGCATCACTCTGCCAGTCTTCTTCCGTCGAAGAAAGGGCGAGGCGCAAAAGATATGCCGAACCCGAAATTAAATTACCGCGCATGCGCATGCGGAAAAAGGCTCGTTCGAAGAGACCGGGAGGACTGAAGCCCGCGGCGGGGAGCCACTTGCGAGTTTGTGCCGCGAGACGAGTAAGTCTGAAGCGAGCCGCAGCCCGGTGTGCAGCATACGTTCCGCTCCCACTGCTTTCGCGGAATCTGCGACGCGCTCCCAATTGATAGCCGTTTGGCGGGAGATCAAAGCGGCAACGTCGGCAATCCACATTAATCGCTCCCAGAAGTGTTTTGCCCCGTGAATGCAAATCAGCACAAGTTCGTCTTCCACAGAGAGGGCGGAGACGTCGTGACCATCGACGCGCACGCGGATTTGCCGCGCGAAAAATTCCTCAAGAGGAAGGCGGCGGGGAAAATAGCGCAGCGTGTGGTCGTTGTGCAGTTCGACGATGAGTTTAGAATCCGGCTTGGAGAAAAGATATTGGCCGGGAATCCTTCCGGCGTCAATGGCGCTGAGCGAGACTGCCGGCGCGTAACCTGCAGCGCTCATCAGTTCCGTGGCCCGGCGAATGTTACGCTGCCGAACGAGCATGTCCAGGTCGCCATAGCTGCGCATCGCAGGGTCGCCATAGGCCTGCACCGCGAGAACAGGTCCCTTTACCACCAGGGCCTCAATACCCTGCGAACTGAAAAGCTCTAATAGCCCAAACAGCTCGGCTGTCAGCCTCAAACTAAAAAAAATCTGTGCGCGCTGGCGATCCGCGAGAGCTTGCCTGATTCCCGGAGAGACGGAATCCTCATGGAGCTTGCGCAGACATCCCGCCAGTTGGCCGATCACACCGTGTTCCTCGGCGAGGACGAGCAAGCGATTCCCATCCGTGGACCTTAGCAAGCTTGCGAGCTTCTGAAGATCGTGTGCAGGAGAAGCACACTCGAGCAGCGCGGACCACTCGCTGCTAAATGAAGCATTGCCGGAAATAGGCGAAGAGGACATCGGCTCGGCCATGGCGATGTAGGTTAGTGTAGACGATGGGACATACTTTTTTGCGGGAGATGCTGGAGAAGAAACCGAGGCGAGCTGCCGTCAGCTATTTTCCGCTCGACGCGGACAACATGTCGTCGCCGCGACCACGGCGGCGAACATCAATTCCGAGCCGCTTGATTTTCTGATTGGGCGCTCGATCTCGTCCATGATCTGGAACAAGGAAGGCTGCGGATTATCGGCGGAGGCCCGCGAACCGGGCTCACCGGGAAGCGGCGGCAAAAATTCAGAGAGCTGAAGCCGCACGCCGCGGACGATTTCCTTGCTGCGAATGCTCTCGGGGAGGAGGTCCGCGTCAACGCGCTCCTGCGTGGAGAGAACGACGGCGCGCTCAACCACGTTTTCCAGTTCGCGCACGTTGCCAGGCCAGTCGTAATCCATCATCAGCTTCATCGCCGCCGGCGTGAATTGGCGCAGCGGCTTAGCGTTTTCGTGGCAGTAGCGCTCAAGGAAATGAGCCAGCAAAAGCGGCACGTCTTCACGGCGGTCGCGCAGAGGCGGAATCTGCAAGTGGATGACGTTCAGGCGGTGGTACAAATCCTCACGGAAGCGGCCTTCGCGCACTAGAGTTAGCAGGTCGACGTTGGAAGCGGCTACGATGCGCACATCGACTTTGAGCTGCTCGGTGCCGCCGAGCCGCATGAATTCGCGCTCCTGAATGACGCGCAGAAGCTTGGCCTGCGTTTCGGGACTGATGGTGGCGATTTCGTCGAAGAAAATGGTGCCTTGATCGGCGACTTCGAAGAGGCCCTTCTTGGATGCGATGGCGCTGGTGAACGCGCCTTTCACATGGCCGAAGAGCTGAGACTCCAGCAGATCGACGGGAATCGATCCTGTGTTTACGGGCACAAAGGCCTTGTCCGCGCGGGTAGAGGCCGAGTGAATCGCTTTGGCGATGAGTTCCTTACCGGTGCCACTTTCGCCGCTGATAAGAATCGTGGAACGCGAAGGCGCGACCTGGCTGACTAGGTTTAGAAGCACCTGCATTTTGTCGCTCTTGCCGACGATGTTCGGGAAATTGAAGCGCTGTTTCAGGGCGCGCTTGAGCTGGACGTTTTCATCGCGCAACCGCCGCGATTCCACGGCCTGCGCCACCTGTGCCAGCAATTCGTCGTTGGACCACGGCTTGGTGATGTAGTCCATCGCGCCATTCTTGAACGCGGCGCGGGCCATTTCGATTGAACCGTAGGCGGTGATCAGGACGACGGAAAGCTGCGGGTCGCGGCGGTGAATCTCCTTGAGCATGTCGAGACCGTTGCGGTCCGGCAAACTCACGTCCAGGAGGAGGAGATCGTAAGGATGCTGTTCCAGCTTCTCCAGGCCGGATTCGCCCGTTTCCGCACTGGCGACGCCGTAGCCTTCCCCTCTCAGCAGGAGTTCGAGGCCCTCGCGGATTTCTGATTCGTCGTCAACGACCAGGATGGAACCCTTAGACATGGACCGCTTTCATGACCGCTGGAAATTCAACATGGAAGGAGGTGCCTTTGCCGGGCGTCGAACGCACATCAATCTTTCCGGCATGTTCCTTGATGATTCCGTAACTCACCGAGAGACCGAGGCCAGTCCCGTGTCCACTGGCTTTGGTGGTGAAGAACGGGTCAAAGATGCGATGAAGGTGCTCGCGGGGGATACCTGCGCCCGTATCCGCGACCTCGATTTCGACGCTGCCGTTATGGGCGGCGGTGCGAACTTCGAGCATTCCCCCGCTGGGCATAGCATCACGCGCATTCAAAAAAAGGTTCAAAAAGACCTGCTGTAGTTTGTTGGCTGAACCGCGAACCGCCGGAAGCGGTTCGCTGAGCTGCTTCACCACTTGAATCCCAGTGCGCGAGAAATTGAGCAGATTGTTGACGATTTCGCTGGCGCGGAAGGTCTGCTTGACGATTTTTTCGATGATCGACTGGCGCGGGTCACCTTCCGGCATCTGCTTCGCCAGCATCTGAATATAGTTAGAAATAACCGCTAGCGGCGTATTCACTTCATGTGCGACGCCGGCCGCGAGAAGCCCAAGTGAGGTCAGCTTCTCCGTCTGCGACATCTGCTCTTCCATGCGTTCGCGTTGCGTCACGTCATCGAAGAGCAGCAAACGGCCGATGCGCTCGTTCGATTTGCTCACCAGCGGAGTAATAGAGACATTCAAGGTCAGCAATTTGCCCTGGTGGTGGAGTCTTTGCTTATAGATGCCGGTAATCTGTTCCTGGTCACTGCGCGCGGCAATTTCGCGCGCCAATTCCTCCGGCAACAGCGAGCTGAGCTGGCGTCCAACTGCTTCCTGGCGCGACACTCCGAAAAGTTGCTCTATACGGTTGTTCCAGGATTCAACGATGCCCTCGAGGTCGACGGAGAGCACGCCGACGTTCAAGGATTCAACAATGTTTTCGCTGAAATCCTTGAGGCGGGCGATCTCGAGCGCTTTTTGTTCCAGCGAGCTGTAGAGCTGCGCGTTGTCCAGGGCGACCGCAACATAGCCGGCAATCGTCTCGACCAGTTCCACATCGTCGCTGGACAAGAAGTCTCCATCGACGGTTTTCCCGAGGCCGAGAACCGCGACGGTGTGCTCGCGGATGCGGCAGGGTATAAAGTAGTTGAGATCCAGCTGCTCCAGCGTTCGACGAACGGAGTGAGTTGCGTCCCTTGCCGCACGGGGCGACTCAAAAAAGAGCGCCCCGCGGGCGAACTCGGGCCGGGCCGAGTCGAGGAAACTAAGATCCAAGGATTCGGAGAGCCGCACGCCCATAGAGCGCGCAATGCGCATGTGCCCGGGTTGCATGGCGTTCTCCACGAAAATCGCGAGACGGTCGACCAGGAGCGTCTGCGAGATGCGGTCCATGACCGAGCCCAGCATGGGGTCGAAACGCACTTCGTTGGTCAGCGTGCGTCCGAATTCGATGAGCGTGCGCCGGTAATCAAGGCGGTCGCGGTAGAAGAAGCGGTCCAGCCGCGCCTGAATCCACTCGCGGAACGGCTGGAACAAAAACGCGGCTATGACGATGGCGATCATGCCGCCGGCGGGGCCGTTCGTGGGCGTATGGAAAACCAGCGCGACCAGCGCGACACAGAGCGGGATCAGCACCAGGCTTAATACCGATAACTGCATCCACGGGCGCAAGACCGCGCCCAGCACCAATGGAAGGATGTAGAGAATCGAAACGGGCAGCGTGCCCGCGAGAGTTCCACCGGTGAGCCATTTCAATTGCTGGCGCAGGACGCCGGAAGGAGCCTCACGGTAGCTCCGGTAGAAAACCAGTCCAGCCGCCAGGAAGCCGAGGGCGAGAAAGCCGAATTCGATTTTGGTGAGCAATATGTATGAAGCGAGCCAGGGCACCCAGCCGAAAGCGTTGAGCGCGGTGCTCAAATGGATCAGAAGCAGGGCGAGAGGCAGAAAATAGACAGCCAACAATTTCAAAGAAGAACGAACAGTTGTTTCAGACCGCCCCGGAAATACCAACGCGAAGTGAAGAAGCAAAGCCGGCGCCAGCAGCCTAGCCACAATTTCCGACCAATAAACTTCCCAGTCAAACGCGTCCAACTTTCCGCTGTAATGGAACGACCAAAGAATGAAGGATACCAGGCAAAAAACGTAAAAATGCACAGCGCGTGGCGCATTCCAGCGCCGGATAAAAATGAACAAGCCGATGAAGAGATAGAGCAGTCCAACGATTCGGAGGTAGTTCTCGGTCGCCAGAGGCTTCTCGGCAGGTGCCGTGAGTAGCGGAGTTTCGAATTCCTCACCACTACGGGAAAGCTTGTAATGTACCTGGGTCCAGAGGCCTGCACGCTCCAGCCGGCGAGCCACTTCCGCAGCTCTCCTGACCGGGGCGCGGTTGAACGTCAGCAGGAGATCCCCAGAGCGAATCCCTGCGCGAGTTGCTGGAGAATTAGGGGAAACCTGGCTGGCCTGAATGCCGTGGTCGGTATCGAGCCAAGCTACTCCATCGTATACCACTTCAAAGCGGGTGCGTTGGTCGAAGTTAATCAGGGCAAAAATCACCGCCGCCAGCGTGGCTAGCGCCAGCACGACCGCACCGAGGCTGACTCGCAGATTTTGCCTCATTGCTCAACTGGCAGGTTTACACCCCGCCACGAAAAACTAAGTGCAACCCAATGTCCATTCTTTGGTAGATGTCCATGCTAGAAACCACTTCATATTCAATAACTTACAATGACGGCAGGCTGGACTATCCTGCTTGCTCCTGTTTCTGGAAGGACAAATACAGCTTTCTAGAACCCGCTCTCTCCTAAAACTGAACGCTCAGCCCGCCTCGAAACGACCGGAAGGCAGGTACCAGGACAACTCGGCCATCCCTGCTATTGGTTGAGACATAGCCTTGCGCCAGGAGATTGTTGCAATCCGCAATGGCCTCCCAGCGTCCCAACGCGAACCTTGGCAACGGCTGGCGGACAATCAGATGTAGGTACGGGTCCATTTGGAAGAGGGATTCGCCATAGCTGTCTACAGAGGAGACGGAGACGCCGCTTACCCACTTATATCCGGTCTGGACCTTCGTACCAAGGCGAGGCACCTTGGCCGAGATTGCCACTCCGAGAGAATGCCGCTGCGCATGGCGAAGCATATCGCGGAGGAGATCGTCCACATCAGCAGAAGGCGCCAGAGCTCCGCCAAAGGAATAGACTGCGGTCAGCTCGAGGTCGTCATCAAGCTTCTCGCGAAATGCGGCGCGTGTTCCCCAACTGCCGGCGGACCCGCCATCGTACGCAAACGCGGAGGAAAAACTATCCTGAAAATAGTCAGCTGCGGGCAGATCGCTGCCCCGGCCGAAAACGGCCACGTGGCGATTGTCGTCGTGGAAACCGGCGACTTGGACCTTCCCGCGGGCACCGATCTTTCGTTCCGCCGACACTTCTTCGTGTAAACCATTTTGCAAAACTGGACGGCCCTGCCGCCAGAGCAGTGCGGGAAATGCGTCCAGTTCATTAAGCGCTGCCCCAAGCGCACCGCCGGGCTGCGCGTCGTTCGCCTCGAGAGGACCAGGCCCGTTGGGCAGGGAGGCGAAAATGAGGGCGGTGCTCCAATCATCGTTGAGGCGCACATCCAATTCTGCGCGGGGACGAAGCGAGGTAGCTGCAGCCCCAAGTCCCACGAGGACATACTCGCCGCCGTACCGAAGAGTGGCGCGATTTCCGAATGCTAACGCACCACCTTGATCAAGACGGATACCTCGGAAAGTCGGTCCGACAGGCCCCAGCTTGGCCTCGCGAAGGACTAGTGCCGTATGGGGACCGGCACCGAGCGTTCCCGTTGGCAACCAGACAGTAGCGATTCCACCTGCGGGAGCATCGCTGTCATAGCTCACTTGCCCGGCAAAGATCATCTTGCCGCCGCCACCTAACTTCTGATCGTAGGCGACGGCGGTAGCAGGCGAAGAGGCGATGCTGGAGGCGGAATTGGGCCGCCGGGCACCATCCGTAAATTCCATCCGCATTCTCGGTACGTTAGCCCTGCCGGATTCACCGGAAATCGTCGAGACGCTCAAAGTACCGCTGTCCACCCATTCCAGCACCGGGCGCATTGTCGAGGCTGAGCGCAACACCCATTTCCAATCATCAACTTCGGCGGTGCTGCTCGCGGGCATGCGCCGCAATTGATCCGGCGAGAGTTACGCGCACGGTGTAAAAACCCGGGGCCAGTTTGTCGCCCCGGAACATACCTTGCGTATTCGTCAGTAAGCCGCGGCTAGCGGCCACCCCCACAGCTTCGGAAATTAACTCCACGCTCGCGCCCAACTGCGGCGTGCCCGCAGCGTCGCGCACTACTCCCGCAAGCCTGCCCGGGACGGGCTTCGCTTGCGCGGCCGCCGAATTCGCCGCAAAGGACGAAAACATGACGGTCAGGATCAGGGCCCCCAGGATTCGGAGCCGTTCCTGTTTCACTTTACTTTACCTCCCCGGCGTAGCGGCCGCCGCGGTCTTCGTCTCCGGCGCCGCTTTCACCGTGAAATCCGCCGATTTCGAAATGGTCTGATTCGACAGCGCGTCGGTGGCATTCACTTCCAGGCTGTATTTACCAGGAGCCAGCGTTGCGAGCGGCAGCAGGCGCTCAATGGTGACCTGGTCGCCTGTCTGCTTCATCTCTTCGGAAGTTTCCTTGAACTGCATGATCTTTTCATTGCCCTTCTTGACGGTGAACTGGAAAGTCGCGCTGGACTTGTGGGTCTTGTCGTCGGGCTTCAGGTTATAAACCTGCATGTAGATGCCGAGCTTGTCCGCGGTGGTGAAATCACCCTCAAGACGCGGGCGCACCTTCGAGGATCCCAGCACGAACTGCCCCGAGCCAATCTGCTTCGCAGGAACCCGCTCGATTTGATCGGCAAGAATCAACGAACTTGCCTCCAGTTTGTCGTCCTCATATCGCGGCACCTGCAGACGCGAGTTCACTACGCCAATATTTCCGCTCTGCACATCCTTGATCACTAGATCCAGCCGGTAAAGGCCAGGGCGGAGAGGAATGGCTTTTTGATAGATCGATTGAAGCTTCAAGGATTGCTGAAACAGCGAATCGGGAAAATCTCTCGAGACGGGATCCTCAAAAGTCTGAACGACGCGTCCGGTGAGAGTGCTCACCCGCCCGAAGATATTCATCGTGGCAGAGTGAATTCCATCCTTCGCCTGGAATGAAAGCTGGCTGTTAGGAATCTGGATGGTGACGGGCACAAGCACGGTATCATTCGTCACTTTCAGGTAGTCGGTCCGCCAATTAAAGTGCACCTGATCCCTGACGATTCGCGAGGTTACCACCGCCTCAAGATCCTTGAATTTTACTTCCGGCGGCTTATTCACTTTGGCGTAGAGTTCCAGCCGGGTGAATTCGTTCATGCTGGCTGGTTCACCGCCCATGGTCTTCGGCAAATGGGTGCCGTCGGAACGCGTAAAACGGTCGGCCTTCGTCGACATACCCATCGATTCCATCAAACTCAGACCCGCACCGGGTACATGCAGCAGCGCGTCTTTTTCCGATGGATCCATCGTGAGGTGATACTCGCCCGAGCCGCTGGGATCGACGAATTCCAAAATAATGTTTTCGCCGATGCCTTCCAAGTAGCGCCAGCGCCATGTTTCCCATGGATACGTGCTTGTGGAGCCGCCTCCCTCTTCCATCGGCCGGTCGTACGTGCCGCCCGTGGGATGCGAGTCAACCTCGTCTGCCGGGCCCCACATGATGTACATGCGGCCACGGTCAGTTTTCCATCCCGGGATGCCGGAAGCAAAGTGTTCGTTGGCGTAAGCGATGCGGCGGTAATGCTCTTCTTTAAAATCGTTTTCCGGCAGGTCAGGGTTGCTGCTGCGCCGCAGCCAGAACTGCTCGATAAATTGTTCGCGCTCTTCGTTGGTATCCAGTTGCAGGAAAGCGTTGCGCTCCTCAGGAGAGATGATGTACGTGACGTCTTCCGTCAGCCATTGTTTGTAGGCATTATCCAATTCCTTCAGCGACTTCCTCATCTTCCGCTTTGTTTCTTTATCCAGTTTTCGGGGCGCTGGAGGAGCACCCGTGTCCTGCACCTGTTGGGCAGATGCTGATGGAATGGCGATGACTACCGAAAAGATGGAAACGAGTAGGGTCCGTACTACGCTTAACATGGAGACACCTCAAGCTTTAGGACGTTGTGATTCTAACCCCAGACTACTTCCTCGTCAATCAGAGGAATCCCCTTCATTTTGTGACACTTGCCCCGCGAAACCGGTTAGATCGCAGCTAGCCCGGTTTGGTTGCCTG
>WNFN01271216.1_pt2 | contig 10285 bp, 6 predicted proteins | sample 5400161 | NCBI WGS metagenome assembly WNFN01 (sample SAMN13153353, study PRJNA577476) | soil metagenome | isolation source: 80 cm saprolite on Douglas fir-dominated hillslope | place: USA:California | collected 2013-09-17
AAAGAGCCCTTTTTTTGCGAAGGCATCTTCTCACCATTGAGTCCCTCCTATGTGTGAGCTAAAACACGCTTGGGAGAGCGGATGAGATCGGGACGCCCAGCTTGTTGGGCAGCTAAAGCCGAAGGAGTCGTCACGAGCTGGGCTTTGTGTCACCCGCAGCAGGAGAAGCCTCCAGCAGATCACGGAGGGCAGACTCTAGTGTTGCAAAGTGGAACTGGTAGCCCAGGTTAAGCGCTTTTTGCGGGAGGACGCGACGGCCATAAATGATGGTATCTGCTGTCACCCCCAGCCACATTTTGAGTAACAGGCCAGGTGTGGCCACGCGAGCTGGTTTACCAACCGCCTGAGCAAGCGTTTGCGCAAAGTCTCGACTACGCACAACGTTCGGAGCCGTACCATTCAACGGTCCCCGGACCCGGTCATCTTCCAGCGCAAAAACAATCAATCCAACCGCGTCGGCAATGTGAATCCAGGACTGCCACTGTTTGCCGGGACGGACCGGGCCGCCAAAGCCGCGCCGAAACTGCTCTACTTGCTGCGCCAGCCCGCTGTGAGGATGCATAGCGAGAACATAGCCAAAGCGCATGACGGCTGCACGTACTCCAGTCCGCTCAGCCGCCTGCGCAGCTTCTTCCCAGGTCAGGCTGACCTGCCCCCAGAAGTCGGTCGCGGGCGAACTGGCTTCGGTAAACGCTGTATCGGTGAAACCGTCAAAGCCGTAGGTGCCAACAGATGAAGCGCAAACAAAGACCTGTGGTTTTACTTGTGCTTCTGTCATGGCCCTGACCAACCCTTGAATCCCGCGCACGCGGTTCTGCGTCTCAGCGCTGATGCTTTCTCGTGTCTGCCGTTTGCCAAAGGTATAGATGGAGCCGCCTGCAAGGTTCACGATCCCGTAGGCTCCGTCGATGTGCTCTGCCCAGGGGCCGTTCTCTTCGGGTTGCCATGCCACATATGCTACTGCCCCTGATACCTTCACATGTGCTGCTTCGGGATCACGGGAGAACACAACCACTGCATATCCCCGCTTGATCAGCTCCCGGCAGAGGCTACTGCCGATCAAACCTGTCGCACCAGTGACAATTACTCGCTTCGCTTCTGGCATAAGCTTCTCTTCTTTGGTCTCCTATCATTGCACAATGATAGTCAGGTTCATATCTACATGGATCGTACAATAAATGTGAAATGTGCCAGTCGTGGTAAATGGTCCGATTTCGACTGTCTTGCCATTCATCTGGACGTTCTGAAGGGAAGGCGCACCGGTTTCTGTTGCTGAATGCGGAGTGTTGTTCTCCCACTGGCCGTTCCGCAGGATATGGAGGAATGACCCATCATCGATCAGGAAGAGTTTTGAGCCTTTGGAAATGGTTACGCTTGACTGGGCAAAATTGCTGACGCCCATGTGTACCGCTGGCTCCCCATTCACAGTGGTTGTACTTCCGGCAGCGGGAGCGGCCTGGACCATAAATGTGACTAGCAGAACACCCAGCACGAAGCCTCCCAGAGCTGTGAAAGGGAAAGAGAGCCAGCGCGGTGTTTGCCGGGCTGTCCCGTTGTAATTTTGTACGGTCGCACTGATGCCCGTACAAATGGAGATGAGGGCAAACACACAAATGAGCAGGGCCAGGATAAAAGACCATCCTTCAGTGGGATGCGTCAGATGATACACAAAGTATTGCTGAGAGAATATCCCTCCTATCATCGTCCCCAGTCCGGCCAGAGCGCCAAACAGTGGAGTCCAGCGCATGCCGGTGGCGACGAGGCCTGCTACAACCAGCAAGGCGAGAGCGACGATAAGCAGCGCCAGGATAAAAGTGCCGATTGTGAGCAAGAGTCCAGCATAGGCAAGAGCTTCTGCGAACAATGCGATTGCGGTAAGCCTGCCCAGTGCTGCCAGCGGCTGACGCAATAGAATGACTTGCTGTGGTGTTTTTTGCATCTTTTATGAATCCTTCCTTGTCATAGTATTTCGCTAGCCGGTGAGCCAGCGCTCGACCTCTGCTTGAATTCGGTCGAAATCGACTGCTCCCGGATTCGTCATAAAGTGAAGAGTCGTGCCTTTGATCAGGAGGATGAGCCAGGTCGCCGCGCTGTCTGCATCAAGGTCCGCACGGAACAGGCCCTGCTCAAGGCCCTGGCGCAAGACATGTTCAAGATAGCCATGCCACCCTTTATCTAACCATGCGATATGCGCGTGGATTGCCGGATCATGCAGTGAACGCAGGGTAAGTTCACTCATCACGATAAACATTTCAGGCTTTTCTTGTAAGAGATATCGCATCTCTGCCAGCTCTCCCCGGATTTGCTCTAATGGTGTCTTCATTTCAAAAGAAGAATCTGGCAGGTACGCTGTCATAAATTGCTTGAGGAGATCCTCGACGACACCCTGAATGAGATCTTCCTTGCGTGCAAAATAGTAGTGCAGAGTCGCGATGTTTACTCCGGCTCGCGTGGCGATATCTCTGGTACGAAGCTGCTCAAAGCCTCCTTCTGCGATCAGATGATAAGCAGCTTCTATCAGTGACTGCCGTCGTTGCTCGCCCTGCGTTTTGGGTGCCACACCTTCGCTGAGGATGCGCCTGGCTACGGCGTGAATATCCTGGGCAGTTCGCTCGGTATTCTCCATCATCTTCCTCCTAATCAATCACTTGATTAAGTGTAACTCAAAGAAGCAATTTTGTCAATCAGTTGATTGGTGATTTCCAGAGCTTTGCCATGCTAAAAAAGCGGGAGTGCAGAGGGCGGCCGCCCTCTGCACTCCCGCTTTTTTAGCATGGCAAAGCTCTGAGTACTGGGCGGTATGTGGCAATGGGGGCGGCACGCTGTGCTATAATTCTGACAGGCAGGCATTGCGGTTTCCTTCACGGAGGCAAAGCATCTTGGGTGTCATACAGCGTGGTCAGGAATTATCACATTATTCTGGTTGATCTATCCGGGTAGGGTTATGACCTGCAAGCTCACCTGGACTGCTTCCCGCCTATAGTAGTGGCTCTGGCGAGCTGGCTGAGTTGTTTTATGGTGCCTTGTGTAAAGCATAGATCTGGGGCAAGAGCATGACAGATTTCTTCGGTATTCCCATGGATACATTGACGAGAATCCTGCTTGGCGTTACCATAGTGATCATGGCAGGCGTGCTGATTCTGGCACTGAGCAATTCGGTTTTCTTCAAGATCGGTGCGCGAAACCTGCCCAGGCGGCGCAGTCAGATGCTATTGATCGTTTTCGCGCTGATGCTTTCGACAACACTACTCACCAGTGTGCTGGCCACCGGTAATGTGATTACCGCGACCGTTCAGACCGTGGCAGTCTCCAATCTGGGCAATATCGATGAGACGGTCGAGGGCGGATTCGGCGATATTGGCCGCTTCGACGACCGGATATATTACTATTTACACAGGCATACTCTCAATAATCCCGATATTGCCGCTATGGCCGCAGCGCTGGTGGAACGTAATCTTCTGCTAGCCGATGTGACCTCGCGCCAGGTCCGCTCGAATGTGAACTCTATGGGACTGATCGCAGGCAGCGAGCAGGGTTTTGGGGGGCTGCTCGACGACAATCATCCTCGCACCCAACATACAATCGCCCAATTGGGCCTGAATGATGTCTTTCTCAATCATACCCTGGCTCTCCTGATCAACGCTCATGCTGGCGATACACTCTATCTCTATTCGCAGCGCTGGCCCGGTAAACGTTACGAGATGCATGTCAAGGCCATTGTGCAGGATGGCGGGCTGGTTGGCCAGGTGCCGTTTGTGATCAGCAATATCCAGACCTTCCGGGTGATTGAGCATACAATCGATGATCTCAACTACATCTACGTTGAGAATGGCCGCAGCGCTACTTCGTCACAAATTGTGCAGGAGGAGCTGGAGTACTCGCTACCGCCGCGTTCTGGAGTTCATGTCATTCAGGTGAAACAGCAGGGTATCCAGGCCTCGCAGTCAGCAAATGACATTTTCTCGCGCATCTTTGCCCTTTTCACGCTGTTTGCCCTGGCGATCGGTTTGCTGCTGATCTTCCTGATCTTTGTTCTGCTCGCGGCAGAGCGGCGCGCCGAGATGGGTATGGCGCGCGCGCTGGGGGTGCAGCGTCGCCACCTGGTGCTGATGTATCTCTTCGAGGGCACGCTCTACGACTTGATTGCCTCATTTATCGGCCTGCTGGCCGGAGTAGGCGTAGGGGCGGCGCTGGTTTATTTCCTGACGCCGATTCTGGCGCGCTTTAACTTTCCGCTCAAGCTGTCGTTCCAGCCGGGTAGTCTGCTGCTGGCCTATTGCCTGGGCGTGATCTTCACCTTCGCCTCCGTGACTATCGCTGCCTGGTTGGTCAGCCGCATGACGGTAGTGGACGCGCTGCGCAATTTGCCGGAGACTGAGCGGCCTGCTCTGACACTGCGCGAACTGGTCGCGAGCTTGTGGCAGATGCTCGCCCGCGCCCGCCTGACGCGTCGCATGCGCCGCCTGATACTGGAGCAACTCCCTGAAATTGTCATCGGTTTCATTTCAATCGGCACGCGTACCGGCTTGCTCCCACTGTTGGCAGGCTACGTGTTGCTGCGCGCCGGGCTGACTTACTCCCAGATTACGCCTTTCTCACTGGGCCTCACGTTGCTAATCGCCGGCACATGCCTGGCCCTAAAGACGCTGGTAGACCGGCTTTTGACGACTTTCGCGAAGAGCGATTGGAAAGAGCCAACGCGGCGCATCTTCGCGGCGGTGACTGGCCTGAGCATCATGGCGTACTGGGCCTTGCCTTTTGATACGCTGGCTTTTCTGGGCCTGCCGCGTTTCCAGGGCGGAATCGAAGTGTTCTTCGTTGCGGCAGCTATGATGGTCCTTGGCGCGGTTTGGGCGTTGATGGCCAATGTGGATCTGCTGGTGCGTCCTTTTATGGCGTTTTGCGCGAACTGGTCGGGACCTGGTATGCTGGCGCGCCTGGCCCTGTCCTATCCGCTGCACCTCCGCTTCCGCACAGGTCTGGGCGTCACCATGTTTAGCCTGGTGATCTTTGCCATGACAGTCATGGCAGTGATTACCAACGCCATGCAGAACACCTACACCAACATTAACCTGCAAACCGGCGGGTACGATATTCAGGCGGTGGCTTATTTTAAGGATGTACCTAATCTACGGACGGCTTTGGTCAGCCATGGCATGAATCCGCAAGACTTCTCTGAAATCGGTTCCAGCATCACGACCGATGTTGGTGTTATTCAGCCAGACGCGCCTAACCCGGCCTGGCGGCTTTATCCAGCCCAGGTCATCAGCGGCAGCCTGTTGCAAGGAGATGGCCTGCAACTGGTGGCCAGGGCGCGAGGCTTTAACAGCGATAGCGCGATCTGGCAGGCGCTGCAAACGCATCCGAACGACGTGCTGATCGACAATACCGCGCTTCCCTATGAGCCGAACAGCCTGATCAACTCGCCGGTGTACGACCCTAACTCGCCCAGCCCGGCTAACGCGGGTGCGCCGGTCCATCCGCCGGGTCTGGACCCCTACTATGCATTCTCGCTCAACGGCATCTACCAGGGCGAGACCAGCTTCACGCCAACCAGTGTCTGGAGCCTCTCGTTCCAGGGCGCAACCGGCCAGGGCGTGGTCGCGAACGCCCGCTCCAGGGAAACGCTCAGCGCCAGTTCTTTCAACGGCGCCAGCGCGCGAAAATTCACCATTATTGGCGTGGTCGATAACAGCGATAGCAGCCATTTTGGCCTCTACTTCTCGCAGGCGGCTTTCCCGAAGCTCACTGCCAGTTCGGCGACGCCCAATCAGCAAACCTATTATCTGAAAGTCGCGCCGGGCCAGGATAAACGCGCGCTCTCTCTCCAGCTTGGCTCGGCCTTCCTGGACAACGGCCTGGAGACCACGGTGCTGGAAGATGAAATCTGGTCGGTGCGCGGTCCACGCATCCTGCTCAGCGACGTGCTGCTGGGCGTCGTCGGTTTAACGCTCCTGCTGGGGGTTGCAGCCCTGGCCATCACAGGCACGCGCTCGGTGATTGAGCGTCGCCAGCAGATTGGCATGCTGCGCACTCTAGGCTGTCAACGCAGATTGATTCAAGGCGCCTTCCTCTGCGAATCCTTCTTCGTCGGCATCGTTGGCAGTCTGAGCGGCGTCGTTCTAGGGCTGATTTTGTCGCGTAACATCTTCGCCGTCAACTTCTTCGAGCAATTCCACACTGGTCTGACTTTCAGTATCCCCTGGTCTGAGCTCACTCTGATTGTTGGCATTGCCCTCCTGGCTTCGCTGCTCGCGGCCCTGCTGCCCGCCTGGCAAGCCGGCCACGTCACGCCGACGGAGGCACTGCGCTACTACTAGCGCTTTAGGGGATCGTGTTCTTTTTCCCTTGCCCTGTTCCCGATCCAGGGCTATTTGCTGTCCCTGTTTTGTGTGTCACGCCCTCGCGCCGCCTGCGGGGGCGCGAGGGCGTGACACACAAAACAGGGACAGCAAATAGCCCTGGATCGGGAACAGGATGCTTGACAATCGGGGCGAGCATCATGTATAGTTTATGGGAACGATCCCAGAGAACGTTCCCATCATGATCTTTGCCCTGCGCTGAAGCCTATTGCAGTATCCTCAACGGATGATCCCTTACGAGAAGGGAGGAAAAAGCCCGCGCGGCTTAGATCGCCCACCCAGCACCTCTCTCATTGTAGCAGACGGGTCAAGATTTCTGAACCGCGCTCTAGCGGTAGTTTGTGGACTCGGGATTGCAACACATTTTAAGCCCGGCCACTAGCGAGCATTTGAGCTTCCATTGTTCAGGATACTCGTGCAAAATCTGGCACGATTTCCCAAGTCCACAAAGTAGCGCTAGGAAGAGAAAGGACGGAGCCGTTTGCTGTTTTCTTCGCTCTTGACACTGGCCCGCTGGCAATTGCGCGGGGCCTGGCGCTTGCTCCTCTTTACCGGGGTTGGAATGACCGTCGCGACTGTGCTGGTGTGTACTCTGCCGCTCTACTCAGAGGTGGCGTTGAGTGCCGGTGTACGTGCTGTCCTCGCCGCCAGTCCGGCGAATTCTTCGCTGCTGGTGCAGGGATCACTCCAAAGCCTGGCGCCTGCGGGCGTCGAACAGGCCACACAGCAGCTTCAGCAGTACCTGCAAAGAAACCTGGGAAGCACCATCAGCCAGGACTCGCAGTTCTCCATTCAGGCGCAGTTCGCGCATCTGTATCCGGGAAATCCGGCCCTGAACTCGCGTCTGGAGGTGACGGATCAAGGGGTGAATTTGCAGGGGTTCGCACAGGATCAGCTTGCCGCGCATGTGACGCAGGTGCAGGGGCGCCTACCACAGACGGCTCAGACGGTTCTGGAGATTGCGCTGACCCCTCAGGGGGCCAGGCAAATGCATCTGAATGTGGGTGATTCGCTCTACGCCCAATCACCCATCACCGTCACAATTAACGGAAATACCTCTAACTTGACCTGGCAGTTGCGCCTCGTGGGTCTGTTCACCCCCAAAATTTTGTCTGACCCTTTCTGGCTTGGCAAGACCTTCGACACAACCCTCCTGGATACGGGGAATCCAGAGAGTTATGTGTATAGCGCGCTCGTCTCCAACGAGGGGCTTTTTGCTGCGTTGACTCAAGCGGCCGCAGCCTCCTCCTCAGCACATATCAACGAGGAGAATCCGATCACGCTTTCCTGGGAATATCATCTCAACGTCGCGCAGGTCGATGCCGCGCATCTCAACTCCCTGGCCAGCGAACTGGACAGCATCGTCACGACGCTGAAAAATCGTACCGGCTCTAACGCTGTGCAGATCTTGAGTGTGACAGCGCCCAACGAGGTGCTTGACCAGTATCTTCTGCGCAGTTCGCTGGCGCAGATTCCCCAGGGTGTTCTGCTCCTGCTAGTCGTTGGTATGGTGCTTCTGTTTCTCGTCTTGATGATCGATCTGCTGACAGAGCAACGGGCGGAGACCATGGCGGTCTTACGCAGTCGCGGAGCCAGCCGGCGGCAAATCTCCAGCGCTTTTATTGTCCAGGCGGTCTTACTGGGACTGCCAGTCCTGCTCATCGGCCCCTTGCTGGCGATTCCAGCAGCGTATTGGCTGGCCCAGCGCCTGCTCCCCCTGGCGGATCAACCAGCGCTGAGCCTGCTGGGTAGCAATCCGCTGTCGTTGATGCTCAGCTTATGGCCGTATGCCCTGACCTCGGTCGGCGTGAGCAGCGCGGCCATCTTGCTGGCTTTTTTCCAGGCGACAAAGGCCGATACGCTGGCTCTGCGGCGAGAAGCTGCGCGCCCCGCGCATCGTCCACTCTGGCAGCGTCTTTACCTGGATGTACTCCTACTCTTGCTGGCCTTGAGCAGCTATGGCTACACTCTGTATATGCAGCAAACAACGGCACTCGACGACCAGAATAACCTCTTGATCGTCTCTCCGCTGGTCCTGGCCTCGTCTGCGTTCTTTCTGCTTGCTATCCTGCTGCTCTTCCTGCGCTTCTTCTCACGTCTGACAGCCCTGGCGGCGCGTTTGACAGCCCGGCGCGGGAGAAACGTGGGTTCAATGCTGGCTCTCGCCCAGATCGCGCGCGCGCCGCGCCAGGTCACGCGCATTCTGCTCCTGCTCACCCTGGCAAGCGCGTTTACGCTCTTTTCCCTGGTCTTCACCGCCTCGCAGAACCAGCGCATGAATGACATTGCCAGCTACGAGGTTGGCGCGGATTTTAATGCCAGGTTGAGCGCAGTAACCCCGGATACCAGCCCAAATCTTAACGCTTCTCTCTCCATCCCGGATATGCGCGCGGTACAAACAACGCTGGCTCAGCAGGCTACGAGGTATCAGACGATCGCAGGTGTGGACTCCGCGACGTTGGGCTATATGGGCTCGCTTTTCACCCCGCAATCCACTAACCTGACGATTAAAGCAGTGGATAGCGCCACCTTTGCCCGGACCGCGCTCTGGGCAGCGCAGGATTCCCAGCAAACGCTGACTTCACTGATGCAGCTGCTTTCCGCCCGGCGTGCCAGCGCCCTGGCCGGTCATGTCGTGCCGGCCATTGTAGACGCCAGCACCTGGCAGAGCCTGCACCTCAGTACCGGCCAGCAGTTTATCCTGAAGCTGATCTTCCCTTCGTCGCCAGGCAACCCTCCCTCGACCAGTATCACCTTTGTCGCAGTGGCGATGGTGCAGCATATCCCAACCTTGAGTGATGATACGGGCGCTTCGTCCGATCAAATTAGCAACGCTGGTATCCTGGTCGATTACTTGAGTGCAGTCGCTGGCTACGCGCATGCCGCGCCGATTCCACAGATACTGCCGCTCAGCCAGGTCTGGTTGCGCACGAGCGACGATGCGGCCTCGCTGGCCTCTGTGCGCTCGACACTGGCCCGCGACGTTGCCCCTGGCTTTGCGCTCGCGGATCGGCGGGCCTTCATTGCCACACTGCCACATGATCCCATCTCGATCGACCTACTGGCCTCCTGGCAGAGTGTGCGCGCTCGTCTGCTGAGTTTTGTCCTGCTGCGTGCCCTGGGCACCACCCCGCGCCAACTGGCCAGCGTGCTCTCCTGGGAACAGAGCCTGGTTTCGCTGCTGATGTTTGGTCTGGGTATTTCAGCCGGTGTGCTGCTCTCTGCTCTGGTTCTGCCGGTTCTGGTGGTGACCAGCATTGCTACCACTACTTCTTTCGGTACGACGGTCAGTAGCGGTGTTTCTCTGCAACAGGTGTTGCCGTCTCTCACGATCGTGATTCCTTCGACGCTGGGCCTGGTCCTGGGACTGCTGCTGTTGACCGGCTTGTTGGCTCAGGGTCTCATGGTGTACTCCGTGGTGCGCGCCTCGCCAGGGCAGACCTTGCGGCTTAATGTTGATTAAATGGTGTGCTCTTTTACGAGAGTTTGCGACAGAGGATAAGGAGAACGACAACAGTGGTGAGAAATGTGTTCAGGTGTGTTTACACTGCTCAGACCGGCATCCACTGAAAAACAGTGCTTGCTTGTTGACAGGTGTTCTAAAAACAGCTACAATGCACCTGTATGGAAGAAGGGCCTTGGTCCCACTTTCTGACAGCAACACCAGAGGGACAGGCGCGGTCGCTGTGTAGCATCCGCCATGGAAAGCAAAGCATCCCTTTCCATCCAAAGGAACGAACATGCTTCTCACCACCAAAATCAAACTGAACGTGACAAAACCAGACGCCACCACGCTGGAATTCATGCAGGGCAAGTGCCGGGGTCGTGCGCTATGAGGCGCTTCGTAGTATCCCTGGCGCAGCCAGGTAGAACTGAGAAGGAAGTTCTAGGGTCAACAACTTACCTTGGTTCTGAAAAGAGCA
>WNFN01192900.1_pt1 | contig 10284 bp, 10 predicted proteins | sample 5400161 | NCBI WGS metagenome assembly WNFN01 (sample SAMN13153353, study PRJNA577476) | soil metagenome | isolation source: 80 cm saprolite on Douglas fir-dominated hillslope | place: USA:California | collected 2013-09-17
TGCAACACGCTGACCACGCCGCCATCGGGCAGCGGCTCCGCTGTTACGGAAGAAGATCTGCGGCCGGAAAGGGAAGTGGCAATCGTGCTTTCCCGGTGTTTCGATTGCAGAACGTCATTGATTGTGGCAAGGAAGTCAGGATGGCGAAGAAGCTCAATCACGGGAACGCCGATGCGGACCGGCTGGTGAAGAATGCCCGCAATGGCGTGATTGGCCCAGCGCACTTTCAGGTCCGGAGAGACGGCGATCACGCCGTCGGTCATGCTGTTGAGCAATGCTTCAAGCTCAGATCGGCTCTCCTTGACGGCGGCAAAGTTTTCTTCCAGCCGGCGCGCTGTGCGATCGAGCGCCATGGCGACCTGGGCAATCTCGTCGCCGCTGGTTTCAGCGATGCGTGCAGAGAGATCGCCAGCGGCTACTTGCTCGGCAAAACGGACGATCCGGCGCAATCGCCGCGAAATGACCTCGGCAATTGCCGCCGCAAGCACGAGCGCCAGAAGCAAGGCGAGCACGGTCGCCCGCATCAGATTCGCGCGAATCGAGGAAATTTGTTGCTGCATGCTGGAAAGCGGATAGGCCAGACGAACAATCTTGTCACCACTTGGAACGGCAAGATAAAGGAACTCTATGCCAACAGTGTGGCTCAGCCGGGAAGAGCTGCCAACCTTCCCGCCCAGTGCGGTGGCCACTTCAGGCCGGCCGGCGTGGTTCTCCATGGTTTTAGCATCGGCTTCAGAATCTGCAAGGACGACGCCATCGCGGCCTATGATGGTGACCCGCGTTTCTGTGATTCGCGCTTCCTCAGCCGCCATCTGCTGCAGCGAATGCTGGTGGTCATTCTCAACGCGAAGCGCGAAGCCCTGCGCATTCTGGATAAGGAGCCGTTCAATATCATTGTGGACCGCATTTTCCCAGGTGTGCCGGATGCTGATATCCAGCGTAAGCGTGGCTGCGGCGATCACCCCGACAAATGCGCCCATGGCTTTCAAGAAAATGCGGTTTCTCATTTCACCGCCTCAAATTTGTATCCAGCGCCACGAACGGTCTTAAGATATCGGGGCTCTTCAGGTTCTTGTTCAATCTTTTCGCGCAGCCGCCGGATGTATACGTCAACCGAGCGAGGAGTCACGAAGGATAGATCGCGCCATACAGCGTCGAGCACCTGGTCACGGGTATAGACGCGTCCCGGATGTGAGGCGAGAAAATGCAAAAGGCGAAATTCCGTTGCGGTCACGTCGGTCGGCGTCCCGCGAACGATGAGCGTCATGGAATTGCTGTCCAGTTGAAAATCGGGAGTTGTGATGCTGGTGGTCAGAGGCTGCTCAAAACGCCGCAGCACCGCCCGGACGCGCGCTGTAAGCTCGCGAGTCCCGAAAGGTTTGGTGATGTAGTCGTCAGCGCCAAGATCAAGGCCGCGCACTCGGTCTTCTTCGCCGGCCCTAGCAGTCAGAAAGATGATGGGAATGCGGGCAAGTTCGCGGCTTTCGCGGATTTGACGGCAGACTTCAAACCCGCTGTGACCGGGAACCATGATGTCGAGCAGAAAGAGAATAGGCGGATGCTTGCGCGCCAGCGGCAGCACTTCGTCGCCAGAAATGCAGACGCGCACGTTGAACCCGGCCAATTGCAGGTGGTGGCAGACCAGATTGCCTATGTCCGGGTCGTCTTCGAGGACAATAATGTTTTGCTTCACTAGAGTTGAGGAGCCTTCCGCGTACGATTTTAACCGCAACCATGCTGCAGCCACAGAAAGCACAGCCGCTGATTGTAAGGGTCAGTGTGGGCTGCTACCATCAAAGCGTGAACCGTTTGAAGAATTTTCCCGCAAAAATAGCCCTTGCCATAGCCTTAGCGGTCTCGGCTGCGATGTATGCAGCAGCTCCAGCCGCAGTTGTCCTGCCACCAGTACCACCTACCGTCGATTCAATCACTCCTGGCGAGTTGCGCATGCATCTGCAATTTCTTGCTTCTGAGGAATTAGGAGGACGATATACGCTTTCGCCGAACTTCGCCATTGCGGCACGGTATCTGGCTTCACATCTTGAGGCGTATGGCTTCAAAGGAGCGGGGGAGCATGGCGATTTTTTGCAGACTTTTCAAGTGGTCTCCGGCAAACCGGACGCTGCGAAGAGTTCGCTGGAAGTTTCTTTCGGCGGCCAGGCGAAGTTCTACCACTTTGGAGATTTTTACATCCCGGGTGAAGGCGGCAATGGCGAAGTCCAGGGCCAGATTGTTTTTGTGGGAACGGGAATATCTTCGTCATCGCAACACCATGACGATTATGCCGGCCTGGACGTAAAAAGAAAGATTGTACTCATTGTGCCGGGTATGCCTTCCGACGTGGATATTTCGCGACTCGATGAGAATGAACACGGTCAGGGAGCCGCGCGCGCCCACGGAGCCGCCGGCATCCTGCAGTTGCCACCGCAACGGCTGTTGGAGTTGATGAAAAATAAAGGTTTTCAGGAGCGAGCAGCTTCGCGTGAAACTGTCCGGCTGGCGCGTGGCGCTGAAAGCAGCCTTCCCACAGTGACGCTGGGCCCGGCTCTGGCAGGAGAACTTCTGGCTGCTTGCGGACTTGATCTCAAAAGCGTGTATGAGGCAGTGAATCACAAGCAGAAGTTGCAGACAAAGAATGTGGATATTACTGCGAAAATGACTGTTGCCATGCAGCTTAGCCGTTCGACGACACAAAACGTCGCGGCCATTCTTGAAGGCACCGATCCTACCCTCAAGCATGAATACGTGGTGTTCAGCGCGCATTATGACCATCTGAAGACAGGGCCCGGCGGGCTCATGCCATGTCACTGGAGCGGCCAAAACGGTCTGTGCTGGTGATGTTCCATGCCGGTGAAGAACTGGGGCTGCTGGGGTCTGAATACAATACTGATTACGCGCCAGTGGTGCCGCTGAAGCAGATGGTAGCTGACCTGAACATCGATATGATTGGTCGCTCCAAACAGCCGGGTGACAATGCGACGGAAGATGAGCATCTCACGGACGCAAACACGGTGTACCTGGTGGGATCAAATCGCATCAGCCAGGAGTTGCATCAGCTTAGCGAAGAAACCAACGCCCAATTTCAGAAGATGAAGCTGGACTACCACTACAACGATCCAAGCAATCCAGAACGGATTTATTTCCGGTCAGATCACTGGAATTATGCCAAACACGGCATTCCCATCATCTTCTATTTCGATGGCACTTCAGTGGATTATCATCGTCCCACGGACACGATTGAGAAGATTGACTTTACCAAGATGACAAAAGTTGCGCGTCTGGTATTTGAGACGGGATGGCGAATCGCCAACCTGGACCACAGGCTGGCGACCTCACATTAATGGCTGAGGTTTGATCGCTTCTCCGGCAATCGGGGAAGTAGCAGGTGGCGGGGCCAAGGTGCGCAACAGTTCGTTCACGCGCTCAAGGCGCTTGTTTTGCTGCTCAATGTCGGACAGCCCCGTGGACTTTGCGGAAGCCTGTTCGATGTAAAACCACAATATCCGCCGAAGTTGGTCCAGCTCCGCTTTAAAATCGTTGAGAACCTGGACTGCATTGCTGTCTTCAAAAAATCTGGCCAGCCTGTTGTCGCTTGAGGGTTGGGTAATCTCGCCGTGCATTTCTGCCTGGATGGAATGGATCTCGGTGGTAACGTTATGTATCCGGTGCAGAAGAGCATTTTTTGCCTGCGGTTGGCGCTGCCATGAATCGATAGCGGGAAGGCGATGGATATTGCCGGTTGGTTTCATGCTTGTTTTTATCCAGTGGAAGCGAAAGTCAGGTGTACAACATAATGGCTGCCGGCGGTTAGCGTAAGCGAAAGAAACTGAGAGTCACCAAGATTGACAATACAAGCGGACCAAAGAATTAAATCTCAGGTTAAATTCTGCGGGCGAGGACAAGGGTGATGTCGTCAGGCTGCTCGGTTGAGCCAATCCAATCCTGGCCGAATTCCCCGAACTCATTTTCCGGTTCAGTAATGCCGTCACTAAAGGCAATAAAAATATCGCCTGGGTAAAGTTCGATCGTCTCTTCTTCGTAGTCGCAATCAGGAAACAGACCAACAACGGTCCCGCCCGTTCCCAGACGCCGCACGGTGCCGTCGCCTGCAAGGACGATGGGCGGCAGATGACCTGCATTGGAGTAAGTCAGCCGATGTTTCTGGTCGTCGTAAAAACCAAGGAAAAGAGTGGCATATTTCTCTGGTTGTGTGCTTTGAAATAAATGCCGGTTTAAAAGCCAGAGCATCTGTGCTGGTGACGGCGGAGCAACTCGGGCTTCAACGGCAGCGAATCTGCTGGTTGTGCCATAAGCAGCGGAGGTGCTGACGGAGATAAGCTGCTCCTGCTCATAGGCTCGGACAGCGGAATGGATGGTAGCCATCAGCAGCGCGGCCGATATGCCTTTGCCGCTGACGTCGCCCACCGCTACCATCACTTGCTCCGGGCCGTAGGACAAAAAGTCATAATAATCACCGCTGACGATCCGCGCTGGCCGGCAAATGCCATGCAGTTCAAGCGTACTGGTCCCAACATTTGCCCGCGGAAAAAGCTGGGCCTGTACTTCATGGGCGATTTCCAGTTCGCTCTGCAAGCGCTCTTTTTCCTTTTGCTCAGCGATCAGCTTTTCCAGGTTGTCGGTCATGGAGTTGAAGGAAACCTGAAGCGCGGCCAGTTGGTCTTTTGACCGCACGTCGATGCGATGGCTAAAATCTCCGCGGTTGATGTACTGCGTTGCTCGGTACAGATTAGCGACTGAGTAGGTGATCTTTCTGGTCAATCCGATGCCGATCAGCAGCGCGATCAGCACCACAATGGCGAATGCGATTGCCAGACCAATCAGGACAATAACAATTGAAGTGCTCCCGATCCCCATTGACGCAGTGAGATAGGAATACACGGTGGAAAGCCGCGTGGTCCCTCCCAGAATCCTTGTTCGCGACGAGCCGTTCACCCAGTCCGTGACTTGAATAGGTCCGCCAAAATCTAATTCGCGGTCCAGCGCCATTACAGGGTCGGATACAGTGCCGGCGCTGATCCGGCCAGAAGCCGCCGTGCCCGCTGCACCTTGCGTGTTGGATAGGGCGTTCTCCAGAGATTTTTCGTCGCCAATGAGTGCTGGATCCAATGAATAGAGCGTGAGCGATCCGACCTTGCTTGCAATCCTGCCCAGAAAGTTTCGATCGAACAGAACGCTCGATACCACCATCGCCGGGCCATGGGAATCCTGATGACGGTTTGCGGCGCGCAGGTAAATATGTCCCTTTTCGCTAACCAATCCGGCAAAGCCATCTCTAACCCAGCTCGGGAGAGCAGACGTGGGCAGCACGGCGATCGATCGTCCGGGAAATGCCTTGTCGGCCGTCGCGATCTTATCCGGGGTGCTGCTGTGTCGCGTAATTTCCTCCTCGGCCGCTGCATTGGCAGCGCCCAGGCGGTTCGCTTCCACCTTGATCTCAGAAACCGCACTGAATATAGCCAGGTCGCCAAGAACCAGGTATCCAGATAGCAATGCAATGGCCACGGCAAGGGTTACCGGGACACCACCAATGAAAAGATAGGTAACGATCAGGCGATTGCGTACGCTCCACATCACATTGTCGCGAAGCCAGCGGAGGGCGAGAACCAAAAGGAGGATGGAAACAGCCCAGCCAAGGAAAACCGTCCACCCGCCCAACGCAGCCGCTGCGCGCTGCGCGCGAGCAAGCCTGAGCAGCCATTGCGAGAGAAGCAATATTGTTTCTGTTGCTGCCAAGTAGAGGGTAGAGAGCGCCAGGCGAGTGTGCGGCACCATGCCCGCCCAGGCAAGTTTACGCGTAATGTTAGACCAGACTGCCAAGCTTCACCGATTATATCGGTTGGGCAAGAATCGACCGGCGAAATCAGGTTAAACGGGAATTGGCGCTTAAAGGCGTTCCAGCAGCTCGTCGTGGAAGTGGTGGCTATGAGCCAGGCTGAGGCCGCCGGCAGCAGCCTTAAGGCGCTGATAGGAGCCAAGCGCGTCAATGCCGAAGACATGGCGCATCGCGGGAAGGCTCGGGGAGGGGAACAAAAGCCTAAAGGGAAACGGAAGGACTAGCCACAATTTCAACTTGGCCAGCGCCAGGACGGAATAAAGCCGGAACTCGGTGGCCGCCTGCACCAACTCCTGTGCCAGTAGCTGCCTCTGGCGGAACGTCTCCGCATCATTTCCTGCTTCAATCGCTTCCATGTTGCCCCATTCGATCAGCACCAGGGCATTGTGCGACATGCGCAGGAGGTACTCGCGCATCAGATGGATTCGCCTGCGCTGCCATTCCGCAAACTCCTGCGGCGGCATTCGCATGCGAAAATTGGCTTCCTGCGCAGGATCGAGCAGGGACTCAAGTTCGTCTTGCTCAGCCGGACGCAGAAAAGGCGTTACATCGTCAATGCTGCGTTTGGGAAACTTGCCGCGAAATTGGATGGCTGTGTAAATGGCAAATAACAGCAGTATGCCGACCAGGAATATTGTGATGATATCGAACATCATCGTCCTAGAATGCCTTTCACTACCTTAGTATGCCGCCTGAGTTCAGCAATCATCTGTTCGGGGGTAAGCGCCGCGGTCCATCGTTCCCCTGACGCTGTGGACTCCGCTTTTAAAAAAGTAGCCAGCCAAACAGCCACTCCAATAATGTAAGCGATAGGAGGGGCAATTCTAACAACAGGGTCGAATTTCGTTCCGAATTCAGAACGAAGCAGGAAGGCCACCAAAGACCCCGCCGCACTTATGCCAAAGCCGAAAATGATTCCCACAGGGTGTTGCCGCCAGCGCAAATGAAAGAGCCCGACCAGACCGATAAAGAGACTAAATATGCCGAATTGCAGGAATCCGACCCCGATTTCCAGCCCGATGATCGTTGTCGTGAACAAGCTAAAGGCAGGCCGAGGAACCAGGATAACCCGAAGAATTGCAATACAAATCATTACTAGCCCAATTCCCGGGAAGAGCAACCGAAACCACCTCATGCCAAGAAAATTCCGAAATACCGAACGCAATGCTTCATTAAGGGCCAAGAATGCCAAAACCACGCTAAGTGCTTCGCTTGCCCAGTAGATGTCGGAATAGAAGGTGGTATTTTTACTCGCGACCCATAACGCGACTGTGACAATCACCGAAAGAGCCGTGTAACCGAAAAATATGGGGAACTCGCGGTAGGTGCGGCGAGTGATCAGAAGTAGGCACAGGAGTGTTTCAAGCCCTGTGCCCACTAAGGCCAATACTAGATCAGTATTTTTCACGAGAGAGTGGCAAGATTAAACTAGCCACTCGCCAACTGCAAAACTTAATTAGTGTGCAACGGTGGCAAAGGTGGAACCGGCATTGGGTTGTTCGCCGCATACACCGGCACCAAACTTCCTGAAACCAATAAAGCCACCGCAACCAAAAGCCGAATTACACTTTTCCGCATACTTCCTCCTTTAGAGTTAGGCAGTCGCCGAGCGCAACGACTGCAATTTTATTTTTGAGCCCGTGGAAATCAACGCAAGTCATAAAATGGGCAAAAAGCCAGGGGAAGGGAATCCAGGTACTGCGGGGAATTCTATCGCCAAGAAGGCCAATCGCGCACCTTGGTTCGAGAGAATTTAGAAATTCAAAAACTTCAAAATTGAAATTACGAAAACTCAATACCATCCTGATGTTCGGCGGCTTCCGAGGCCTCGGGTGTGAAATCAGATGACAGGTGCGCTCCCGCCAATAACATCAGGCCGGAAATAAACGCCCAGAACATAAGTGCCACTGAGATAGAGAACGCCTGTCCGTAAACCTCCTGAAAATCCAGCCAGGGCAACGCCTTGATGTACAAAACTTTTCCTACCTCCCACAGCACGCCCATCGCGACCGCCGCAGGCAGCACGCTTCTGGCTTTGATCTTGCCATTGGGCAGAAGCCAATAAATCAGGAAGAAAATGGCAATGCTGGCCAGAGTGGCGCAAATCTTGAGCGCCACAAAAGTGGCGGCCCGAAATACGATGTTTTCATTGCCCCGCATCATAAAAGTTAACGCCAGTTCATTCCCCGCTGCCATGGCCACGGAGATCAAGGCCAGGATGCCGCAGGCAAAAGCCAAGGCCAGCGAAATAATCTGATTCCCCAGATATGAACGGTTTTTGGCAAAGCCCCAGATCCGGTTGAAAGCGACTTCCAGCGGCACAAAAACGCCTGTGGATGTAATGAGCAAAATCACGAGCGAAGCCATCTTGACCCGCTGGCGGGTCTTCACCAGAGACTGAAGGTTGCGGATGACGAAATCCTGGCCGGCAGGCAGATGGTCTCTCAACAAATCCGCTACCACGTTATACATGGTTGTCGAGTGGAAGACATTGCGAATCAGCCACATCAAGAGCACCATGAAAGGAAAAAATGAAAGGATGGCGTTGGCTGCCACGGAGAAAGCATATGTATGAGCTTCGGTCCGAGCGAGGTATTGCATGGTAGGCCACCCACGGTGCACCAACATGTGCTTCCATGGACGCAATAAAAGCCTGGAGGCCTGCGATTCGGGGGCAGGAACCGGCGTCGATTCGACGGCTGGTGAAACTGAACCTGTTGTCATGGAGATCCTGAGAAATCGTAACAGAAAATGCCTTCCTTCCACTTTTTATAAGAGCAGTTTCGGGTAAAACGAAAGTCTCGTAAAGATAGTTCCCTTTGTCGTAGTGACACTGTGCAAACAAAGTGCTTTACAAGAACCAGAGTTCCTGAATATTATGCCTTGCTCCCCCGCGATTCATGCGCAGGGCGCACTCTGGTTGATGTTTTTGTACAGCAGTTTGAACTCGCCGAACAATCCGGTTGCTGGAGTCGCCTTCGGGCCTTCCGGCACGGCAGCCATCGGTTGCGGAAAAGAGCTATCTGGCCGGCAAAGCAACAACCTTTTCTCCACCTTCGGAAGTTTAAGGCGGAGATTTTAATTTGAAGCTGAGGCGAAAGGAGTTGCATTTGTGAAAGAGAAGGGAACTGTGAAGTGGTTCAACGGAGCCAAAGGCTATGGCTTCATACAGCGCTCGACCGGAGAGGACGTCTTCGTCCACTTTTCCGCTATCCAGGAAAATGGCTACAGGACTCTCAACGAGGGCGAAACCGTGGAATATGAGCTCATGAAGGGGCCTAAGGGTTTTCTGGCCGCGAATGTTCTGCGCGGCAGTGCGAACTAGAAGAGTTACCAATTGGCACTTCCCCTTGTTGCGGCAAGGGGGATTCTTTGTTTGCGGACTTGAGCAAGCAAGGCGATCTGTTCACAACCGAGACGAAAAACGAGGCTGAACGATTTACATCGTCCAGCCTCAAATGCAAGCAAGGCCTTGCCTGATAGTCCTGGCCGCGCGGCCAGGAAACCTGCCGGAACGAAGCTTCAGTTAGCGGGACTGAGTTGCTTCTACTTCCGAAGATTCATGGCGGGAGTGGCTCAGAGAAACAAGCTTCCAGTACTTGCTTCTCTCTTTTTGGACCCGCAAAAACAAGTTTTCAGCAACCGGCGTGAGAAAAATGTTTACTGCCGCCGAATGTACTGCGAGGTTGATTGTCGGTCACTTGGATTAGAAGCCAATCAAGGCCACATTAAACTTTTTCATCTCACTGGGATTAAAAGAAAAAGCCCCGGAATGTGGTTATTCCGGGGTGGCAAGTTTTTTCTGGGTCTATTTCAGCGGTGGATTTTCTGCAGGTGGAGGATTATCAGGCTGGGGTTCGAGCTGTGGCTGAGGTTCAACCTGAACTTGCGTTTGTTCATTTTCGCGATCCTGTCTTTGCTGTTCGATTTCGGCCAGGCGCTTCTCTTCGCGAATTTTCCGCCAATTTTCCATCAGTTGTTCTTGCGTTAGCGGCTCTGCTGCCGGGGCAACGCCGCCTGCGGCTGGGCGGACACTTTCTTCGAGCTTTGCCTCAGTTTCTGCGTCCTGCAGACGGGGTTGCGATGCCCGACCACCAGCCATTGCCGTGCGCGCAAAAGATTGCCGCGTGCGAACCACGATTCGTTCCAGGCTGCCCGGAGCGTCGCCCGTGCCCATGATGATGTAATCGATCCTTGGACTGTCGAGGAGCCCGGTCAGCACTTCCCTGACGGCACTCGGGCCGATCTGTGCGATTACCGGTTCGTTTTGCAGTTCCGGAGCTAAATCAATCACTGCGCCAGTTTTGGCCGAGATGAGCTTCAGTACCATCCCCAGAGAGGCATTTTGAGCACTTACAGTTAGCTGCCCTTGTGCGTAATGTACGGTGGCTGTCGCCTCGCGTGAAGGTGTTGAATTTACCACTGGCTGT
>WNFN01104790.1_pt2 | contig 10283 bp, 10 predicted proteins | sample 5400161 | NCBI WGS metagenome assembly WNFN01 (sample SAMN13153353, study PRJNA577476) | soil metagenome | isolation source: 80 cm saprolite on Douglas fir-dominated hillslope | place: USA:California | collected 2013-09-17
CGAGTGACAACCGCGAGGAACCCCACCATAATCGCCGTGATAGCGGTGGCCCAGATGCGCAAGCGCCAGCCAATCAGCAGCAGCAGGCCCAGCACGATTTCCACGAACGGCAAAGTATGCGCCACCAGTTGCGACGCCTCGGGCGAGATCAATTTGTACGATTCAACCTGCTGCGCGAAGCTCGAAATATTCATGGTGATCGAGAATTTCAGAACGAACATTGGCCAAAGATGCGTATTGGGCATCAAGAGTTTCGAGAATCCCGCGTAGACAAAGATTCCGCCGAGGACCAGGCGGCCGATCCAGATGATCGCGCGGCGTATGTTGAGTGGGCTGGATTGCATCATGGATTCTTGATTTTTCCCGATGGAGAGACCAAGGTTATTTCTGGCTGAGAAGCTGCTCAAGAAAAGTCTTGAGAACGTCATAGGTCATGACGCCGGAATAGGGGTAGGTCTGGCCTTTGCAATGAAAAACGGTGGTGGGCGTCTGGTTTACGCGGTAGGTTTGGCCGAGGGCGGAATCCTTGTCGATCATGGGATCGAGGGTGCCACCCTTGACCAGCGCACGAACCTTAGCCATTTCCGCGGCGGAGAGGACCGCAGCAACTGTGCCGTCCACGTCGCCACTCTGCTCCCACTTTTCCTGGTTCTGAAAAAGGGTTTGTTCCACGAGCTCCACTTTGCCCAGTTGCGCCGCGGCTCGCGCGTAACGCGCGGCTATTCGGGAGTAGGCATGCATCGGTAGCGGAAAATCGCGGTGGATGAGAAAGACCTTGCCAGTGCTCACGTAATCGTCCATGAGGCGGCGATTCGTGGTGGTGAAGAGCGTCTTGCAAGCCGGGCATTGGTAATCACTGAAGACTTCCATCGTCACAGGAGCGGTCTTGGAGCCAAAAGCCTTGTGCGGATCAATGTCGGGGAGCCCCGCAGAGGACTGCGGCGCTGGCGGAAGGGGAGCAGCTTTAGCTTCGACAACAGGCGCAGGAATGACAGGGAGCTCCGATTCGGCTGGTGATTTAACCGGCTCGGACGGCGCTTGTGCCACCTTTGGCGCTGACGTCTGAGTGGGCTCAGGAGTCTTGTGTAAGGAAGGCAGGAAAAGCGCCAGTAAGACAAGCAAGCCACCGCTGAGAATCCCTACCAGAATGCGCCGACGGTTCACGCGATCCTCCGAAGTGGTTGGAGCAGTTTGCTCCTGAAAGCGACGAAAGAGAATTCTACCTCGAAACGGCAGGAATAAAAGAGTCGACATGCTGGGAAATTCATCTAAGCGCCAAGGGGAGCTGGTTCTGCAGCTCTCCCAAATTGGTTGCGAGGGCAAGGAGAATCGTTGTGCGGGGAATTTTGGTTAACCATAACTGCCACCCCACCCCCACTTTTTTCATAAGTGTTGATTCTAAAGGGGCTTTAAGTTGTTTTAGAATGAACACTTACAGAAGTGTTGATTCTAAACAGGTTACAGGCCACATTTTTGCCCCGGAGCCACCGCTCTCCTGTAAGTGTTGATTTTAAAGGAGTTGCGTCGCGGAAGACGCGAGAACGCAAACCGCACTCGACGGCGGCGAGCGGCTTGGGAAAACCCGCAGGCTAGCACGGCCATAATATCTAAGAAGTCTTATACCCGAAAAATTATCAGAAGTCAAGTTGAGTTTTCAGACGAGCGCGCGAAGGGGAGAAGAGTGGTTGCAAAGCCAGGAAAATGAACGTTTTACAGATGCTATCAAACAACTTGACAAACATACACTCAACATGTATACTCCCCTTCGAGCTGGGCTTGGAACGCGAGAACTGAGCTGGATTCGCCTCGATTTCAGAGACCTACGGGCGGACGCAAATGGCAAGAGGATTTAGGAGGAATGGCAGCAATGAGCAAGATTATTGGAATTGACCTGGGAACGACAAACTCGGTAGTGGCCGTGATGCAAGGCGGCGAGCCGGTAGTAATCCCCAACCAGGAGGGAGCGCGGACGACTCCGTCAGTGGTGGCGATCACCAAGACTGGCGAGCGGCTGGTCGGGCAAGTGGCGAAGCGGCAAGCGGTGACGAATCCCGAGAATACGGTGTATTCGATCAAGCGGTTCATGGGCCGGCGGTACGACGAAGTGGGAGAAGAGACACGGCGCGTGCCCTATAAAGTGGTGGCCGGGCCGCATCAAGACGCGCGCGTGGAGATTTCGGGCAAGTCGTACAGCCCACCGGAGCTCTCCGCGATGATTCTCGGCAAGCTGAAAGCAGCCGCGGAAGATTTCCTTGGTGAGAAGGTCGCGAAGGCGGTAATCACCGTGCCCGCGTATTTTAATGACGCACAGCGGCAGGCTACCAAGCAGGCGGGCGAAATCGCCGGCCTGGAAGTAGTGCGCATCATCAACGAGCCGACAGCGGCGGCCCTGGCTTACGGGTTGGATAAGAAGACCGACGAGACCATCGCCGTGTACGACCTGGGCGGCGGCACTTTCGACATCTCCGTGCTGGAAGTGGGCGCGGGGGTCGTGGAAGTGAAGTCCACCAACGGCGACACGCACCTGGGCGGCGACGACGTCGACCAAAAGATCGTGGACTGGCTCATCACCGAGTTCAAAACCAAGAACAACATTGATTTGAGCAAGGACAAGATGGCGCTGCAGCGGCTGAAGGACGCGGCGGAAAAGGCCAAGATCGAGCTTTCGCAGATGATGGAGACAGAAGTCAACCTGCCGTTCATCACCGCGGGTGCAAACGGTCCGATCCACATGGAAGAGAAGCTCACGCGCACGCGACTCGAGCAGATGATGAATGATCTGCTGGAGCGCTCGATGAAGCCGGTGAAGCAGGCGCTGGAAGACGCGAAGATGTCGCCCAACGACATCCAGGAAGTAGTGCTGGTTGGCGGGTCGACGCGAATTCCGAAGGTGCAGCAACTGGTGCGCAACTTCTTCGGCGGGAAAGAACCTCACAAGGGCGTGAACCCCGATGAAGTCGTGGCCGTGGGCGCGGCCATTCAGGGCGCGGTGCTGGCCGGAGACGTGAAGGACATTCTGTTGCTGGACGTGACGCCGCTTTCGCTAGGCGTGGAAACGCTTGGCGGGGTGATGACCGTGCAGATTCCGCGCAATACGACGATTCCCACGCGCAAGGTGGAGACGTACTCGACCGCGGCGGACAACCAGCCGGGCGTGGAAATCCATGTCATGCAGGGCGAGCGGAAGTTCGCTAAGGACAACCGATCGCTCGGCACGTTCAAGCTGGACGGGATTCCGCCGGCTCCGCGTGGCACGCCGCAGATCGAAGTCACGTTTGACATCGATGCCAATGGCATCTTGAACGTGAGCGCGAAGGACAAAGCCACGAACAAGGAGCAGAAGATCACCATCACTGCTTCGAGCGGCCTGAGCAAGGAAGAGGCCGAGAAGATGCGGACGGAGGCGGAAGCGCACTCGGAAGACGATCGCCGCCGGATGGAAGAGGTCGAAGCACGCAACAGCCTGGACGGCATCGTGTATCAGGCCGAAAAGATGCTGCGCGAGAACCGCGAGAAGATCGCGGCGGCGGACGTAAAGACGGCCGAAGAGGCCATTGAAGACGCGAAGAAGGCCGTGAATGAAGGCGGCGTTCCGCGGCTCCGGGCGGCGAAGGAAAACGTTGAGCGTTCGCTGCACAAGATCGCTGAGGAGCTGTACAAGTCGGCCCAGGCGGCAGGTGCCGCTGGGCAGGCGGGTGCAGCTGCTGGCGCTGGGGCGGCGGGCGGAAATTCGTCAGCCGGGCCGAGCGGTGCGCAGGAGAAGAAGCCTGGCGACGTGATCGACGCGGAGTATGTGGACGTGGATGAGTCGAAGCGTCCGAACTGAAAGTGACTGGTGACTCGTGACTGGTGACTGGTCGAAAACGCCAGTCAGTCACCAGTTTACGTCGCTTCGATAGGGACAAACGGGACACTGAATAAGGTGCCCCTACAGAATTTTGACGCCGAGCAAGGCCGAAGGTTCACGAGTCACTAGTCACGAGTCACGAGTCACGAGTCTTTCAAAAGATGCCAACGACTGCAAAACAAGACTATTACGAACTGCTGGGAGTGCCGCGAAAGGCGACCGCCAAGGATATTCGTACGGCGTTTCGCAAGCTGGCACGGAGATATCACCCGGACTTGAATCCGGGCGACAAATCCGCGGAAGAAAAATTCAAGCAACTGCAGGAAGCCTACGACGTACTCTCCGATACCAAAAAGCGGCAGATGTACGACCAGTATGGCTTTTACAGCGACAATCTTCCACCGGGCGGGCCTGGTGGTGCGGGCGGCCACGGCGACGAGCAGGACGTCAACTTCGATTTTAACGGATTCGATTTTGGCGGCGGTTCCGGAGCAGCGGGCGGGGGATCGAGCTTCCGCGATCTCTTCAGCCAATTTTTCAGCGGCGGGCGGGGCGGCGCCGCGATGGAGCCGGAACAAGAACCCGGCGGCGACCTGGAATACCAGCTCGAGATCGATTTCTGGGACGCGGTGCGCGGCGCGGTGAAAAAGCTTTCCATCACGCGGATGGACACTTGCGAGACATGCCATGGCACCGGCGCGGTGGGTTCGCCGCAGACCTGCACCGCGTGCGGGGGAACGGGCACGATTCAGCAGACCGCGGGCAAGATGAAATTCAACGTACCGTGCACGCGGTGCGGTGGGACCGGCAAGCTGCGGACACTTTGCAAGACCTGCCACGGCGACGGGCGTGTGCGGCGGTCGGAAACGATTGAGGTGCGAATTCCGGCGGGCGTGGCGAATGGCGGGAGGGTGCGGGTTCCGGGCAAGGGAAATTCGGGGACGATGGGCGCGCCGGCAGGCGATTTGTATTTGCGCGTGGTAGTGAAGCCGCATGAATTTTTCGAACGGCGCGGCAATGATTTGTACACCAAGATTCCGATTACGGTGAGCGAAGCGACTCTGGGGGCAAAGATTGAAGTGCCCACGATGGACGGGCGGTCGCTGGTTCGAATCCCGCCGGGTACGAACAGCGGGAAGACGCTGCGACTGAAGGAAAAAGGCGTGCCCAGCGCACGGAATGGCGCGCGGGGCGACCAGTATGTGGAGATTCAAGTGGTCGTGCCGCCGCCGACGGACGAGCGTGTGCGCAATTTGATGAAGGAACTGGAAAGCGTCGCGCCGGGGGATCCGCGGAAGGATTTGTTCAGCAAAGCGGGAGTGTAGGAAATCTGAAGATGCCGCCACGAGCGAAAAAACGGGCCAAGGCGGGCTACATGATCAGCGCGGTGGCGGAGCTGTACAAGCTGCACCCGCAAACGCTGCGACTTTACGAACGTGTGGGGCTGCTGAAGCCGTCGCGTTCGCAGGGAAACACGCGACTGTACACGGATTCGGATTTGGAGCGCCTGGACGTTATTCTGACGCTGGCGCGGGACATGGGCGTGAATCTGGCGGGCATCGAAATTATTTTGAACATGCGCGAGAAGATGATTGAGATGGAGCGGCAGATGGGGGAGTTTGCACAAGTGGTGCAGCAGGAATTGTCGCGCGTGGCGGCGTCCTATACGCGGGTCCTTCCACAGTTTTCCCAATGTTGACACCTTGCCGTGTGCGGTTGGCGCTCGTATGCTGTGAGCGTCCTAGGAACTAGCGCCGGGCTGAAGCCCGGCCTCTACACAGACGAACACATTATGGCGCTCGAAAACTGCACGCTTTGTCGGGGGACGGGATGGAGGCTGGTGCCGCGCGCGGACGGCGCTGGTAGCGCGGCGGTAGCGTGCGATTGCGGGATGGAGAAGCGTGCGTCGCTGGTGATGGATCGGGCGCGGATCCCGAAGCGCTATGAGCATTGCGATTTTGAGAGTTACGTTACCGACCTGACCGATGGGAAGACGTGGATGCCGCAGCACGCGCATTCGCTGAAACAAGCAAAGCTTTTTACGCAAGCGTTTGTGCGCGATTATCCCGGTTCGTCCGAAAAGGGATTGCTATTCATGGGACCTTCGGGCGTGGGGAAAACGCATCTGGCGGTGGCGGCGTTGAAGGAACTGATTCATCGCGGACATGCGGGATTGTTTTGCGATTACCGCGAGCTGCTGAAGGAAATTCAGGCCAGCTACAATCCAGCCAGCGAATCGACGGAAATGAAAATCCTGGAGCCGATTCGAACGGTGGAGATTCTGGTGCTGGACGATCTTGGGGCGAGCAAGCCGTCGGATTGGGTGCGCGACATCGTAGGAATCGTCTTGAACGCGCGCTACAACGAGAATCGCACGACCATCATCACCACGAATTACCTCGACAACCCCGCCACAGAAGGCGAAGCGACGCGTCTTCCAGGCGGCAAGTTGATGGCACCGGTGCGCGAAGATGCACTCGAACAGCGCATTGGCACGCGCATGCGATCACGATTGTATGAAATGTGCCGCACCGTGGAAGTCTCTGCCCCCGATTTTCGCCGCGAAAAGACTCAAGCGGGCCACGCGCGGGCGTGATACTTACTTTCGAGGAGGGCTGCCGATGACGGGGAAGAATCTCGCGACTGCCATCTTATTTTGCCTGCCGGTATCGACTCCCAGCCTTTGGGCGCAAACACCAACGCCAGCGGGGACACCAGCGGAAACTTTCCGGGATCCGTTCGAGGTGAAATTTCAATTCGATGACAAGCACAAGGTTGAACAGAAGTTCGACAAGACACCCTACGTGTCCGAGAAGATAATTTACATATTTCCGGGAGAGGAGTTCGGCATAAACATAAGGCGCGAAGCGGAGGAGATCGTCGAAATCTCCTATCAGCCGGACCTCCAGAAGGCCGACTTGAAATTCAAGTTTGAAGTGCAGAAGCTTGGCAAGCATTCCATGATGATGCTGACGATCCAGAGCCATTTGGACAAAATGCTCATTATGGAAGCCGGGATGCTGCTTCCCGGATACAAGGAACCGGTCAAAACCAGCCTCGCTCCAGTTTTGCCCAACTTGATGGGAGTCGAAACATGGCCGCAGCCGATAGTGAAGCTCGAACTGCGGAACCTGAGATTGGCTGCCGCAAAGGGACTCTCTGGTGCTCCGCAATAAGCGCCGGCCCTTGCGGCAGGCGGGCAAAAGAGTGGCACCTACAAAGATTCTCGTTTTCGCTGAAGACTAGGAATGCGCCGAGAAACCTTAGCCGCAATGCTCAGAGGCGGAGACCGGCGATCGATTGGAAGAGCCAACCAAATCGCGAAATTCGTTCTTGCGGAGCCAAAGCGTTTCACGGAACTCGTCGAGTGCCTTTGGGATGAAGACCCCCTAGCCCGGATGCGGGCGGCGGATGCAGCCGAGAAAGTAACCCTAACTCGACCGGAGCTGTTGAATCCACACAAACAGGAATTACTGGGACTGCTGGCGGAAGCCGAGCAGATTGAGTTGCGCTGGCACTTGGCGCTCATGGTGCCGCGACTAACACTGAGCAGACCAGAGATACAACGTGCCGCGGCAGCCTTGCAACGTTACCTTGAAGATCGCAGTTCAATCGTAAAGACCTTCGCTCTGCAGGGGTTGGCTGGACTCTCCCGGCAAGATCCGAGCCTGCGAGAGCTGGCAAGGAAGACCTGCGAAGAAAGCCTGCGAACGGGCACGGCGGCGATGAAGGCACGGGCACGCAAATTGTTGAAAGAACTGAAAGATTGAGGCAGGTTTGCAGCTCGCGGATTGATTGACACGAGCGCGAGGCGGCGAGTATCCTTGCAGTGTTGCAGCGTTTTCGAGGACCGCAGCATCTTTGTCCCTAAGCGACCGATAGTAAGCTGATTCCGCGACGTGACCGTACAGCGGTCTTATTGTGGGGCCAGCCCAGAACGGTTGACTTCCTTGCATTAACCCCGATCGGGAAGCAGCAAGGAACTTTTTCGACTGAACACGTGAACACGGGGGCCGCATAGCGGCTACCCAAAACGAAGTATCTTCCGGAGGCCAACAACCATGTCTTTTGACCACGATAATCTGACCAATGCGGCAGCCGCCGCGCCAGCACCCGAAGCTGAATCCGCTCCAAACAGCGCGCACACCGAGACAATTTCCACAGTAGAAAGTGCGAGCGAGCAAACGGCTCCTCCCGCAGCCACGGAACGGGCTGCCACGGGGACGCCGGAGCAGACCGGTGCGTCCACCGATGCCGAAACGGCACATGCCGCGGCGGAGGCCAAGCAGGAGACGCACTCAGCGGATGCCGAAACGGCTGCAGCCGATGAGGAAGCGGCCGGCTCGGAGGAAATGAGCAAGCTGCTGCAGGAGTACGACGAGAAGCAGGAAGCGGCTGCGTCGCACGAAGTGATTGAGGTCAAGGTTGTCGCGTACACGGAACATGGCGTGGTGGTGGACCTGGGCGGAAAGACGGAAGGCCTGATCCCCGCGGCGGAATTCACGGACACGGAGATTCCGCGGCCCGAGCCCAACAGCACCATCGAAGTGCAACGCACCGGGGAGTACAAGGACGGCTTCACGATCCTGTCGTACTTGAAAGTGCTGCGCCGCCGCACGTGGGAAAAAATTGAAGCCGCCTTCAAGGCGAAAGAAACGATTACCGGCAAAGTGGTGGACCGCATCAAGGGCGGCATCGTCGTGGATATCGGCGTGCGCGCGTTCCTGCCGGGTTCGCAATACGACTTGCGGCCGGTGCAGAATCTGGACGATTTGACGGGCACGGAAATCCAGGTGCGCATTACCAAGCTGAACCGCCGCCGCGGCAACGTGGTAGTTAGCCGCCGCGCACTGCTCGAGGAAGAGCTGCACGCCAAGCGCGCGCAGTTGATGGAAACGCTGAGCGAAGGCCAGATCGTGCACGGCCACGTGAAGAACGTGACGGAGTACGGCGCGTTCGTGGACCTCGGCGGCATCGACGGCTTGCTGCACTTGACGGACCTGAGCTGGGGCCGCGTGAAGCATCCATCCGATGTGGTGACTGGGCATGAAGCAACTGATCCCCGATCCCTGGGTGGGCGCGGCGGAAAAGTACCCCGCAGGCGGCAAGGTGAAGGGCAAGATCGTCGGGGTGGTGGACTACGGCGTGTTCGTTGAGCTGGAACAGGGCATCGAAGGCCTGGGGCACGTTTCCGAAATGAGCTGGAACAAGAAAATCCAGCATCCATCGAAAGTCGCCAAAGTCGGCGATGAAGTGGATGTGGTGGTCCTGGACATCAAGCCGAGCGACCGGCGCGTTTCCCTGGGCATCAAGCAAGCGCAGGCGGATCCCTGGCTGTTAATTGCCGAAAAATATCCCGTGGGCATGGTCGTCACTGGTAAGGTGCGGAACATCGCGGAGTTTGGGGCGTTCATCGAAATCGAAGACGGCTTCGACGGCCTCGTGCACGTCAGCGATGTGAGCTGGACGGAGCGCATCAAGAATCCGCATGAGGTGTTCAAGAAGGGCGAAGACGTCACCGCCAAAGTGCTGAAGATCGATCCGGAGAACCGCCGGGTGTCGCTGGGCATCAAGCAGGTCAACGACATCTGGGGCGACTGGTTCAAGCAGCACAAGGTCGGGCAAATCGTGAAGGGCAAGGTTTCGCGCATCGCCCGACTGGTCCTCTGAAGAGCGCCGGTCCGCTCGAGCCCGGCAAGGAATACGACTTCAAGATCATCAAGATCAGCCCGGAAACGCGGCGCATCGGCCTGAGTTACCGCGCGGCGGTCAAGCAGATCGAGCGCAAGGAGATCGAACAGTATCGTTCGACGACGAAGACCTCGTCGACAGCGACGATTGGGGACGCGCTGAAGTCCAAGCTGTCGGCGCGTTAGTTGACGCGAAGCCGGCCCCCGGGGACTGGCCGTCATAATTTCATTTACCTGCGGGTCATTTTAGTGATAGGAAGGGGGCACTCCGGCGAGGGCCAGCCCCCTCTAAGCCGTTTGGTTCCACTGTTTAGGGCAAACGCTAAGTGGCAAATGCTTCTGGCGGCCGTAAAACGGCGGACGTGCGGAGACTGTCTTTAATCTAGAGTGCGCAACGAGGCATAGCGACGATGACCAAGCAACCCACACTCACGAAGGCCGACCTGATCGAGGAAGTTCTGCGCATCACAGAACTTCCCCGCAAGGAGTCGGAGACCATCGTCGAAACGATTTTCGATAGCATCATCGGCTCCTTGCAAAAGGGCCAGAAGATCGAGATTCGCGGATTCGGCAGCTTCCGCACGCGCGAACGCCGCGGACGAATCGGCCGTAATCCGAAAACGGGAGCGAAAGTGGAAGTGCCGGCCAAGAAAATCCCCTTCTTCAAGCCCAGCAAAGAGTTGAAAGATTTTGTGAATGGTTCCGAAGCCCAGGCAGCGCCTGCGGGCGGCGAGTAGACGCACACC
>WNFN01228449.1_pt2 | contig 10283 bp, 8 predicted proteins | sample 5400161 | NCBI WGS metagenome assembly WNFN01 (sample SAMN13153353, study PRJNA577476) | soil metagenome | isolation source: 80 cm saprolite on Douglas fir-dominated hillslope | place: USA:California | collected 2013-09-17
TTCTGGGCGTGTCCAGTGAGCATGCACCGTGTCTCGATCAGGAACTTACTTCAATCGCGAAGATTGTGCCTGCAGCAAAGTTGGCGGTTGGTCCGCAGGCCAGCGAGAAGGTCTTGCGAGAAGACGGTCCGCGTAGCCGCATGATCCACATCGCCAGTCACGGGTTCTTTCGGCAAGACCGTCCCATGTTCTCGGGCATCCGGCTGGGAGACACTTTTCTTACGGTATACGACTTGTACAACCTGAGATTGCCGGTCGATCACATTACATTGAGCGGTTGTTCGACTGGTCTAAGCGCGGTTGCATCCGGTGACGAAGTTTTCGGCCTGATGCGAGGCTTACTGTTCGCCGGAGCACGAAGGCTGCTGCTTACCTTATGGGACGTGAACGACAGCAGCACCGCGGACTTCATGAACCTCTTCTACAGCCACCTCATCCATGATCAGCAAGAACCTGCTGTCGCGCTCCAGACTGCGATGCAGGCATTGAGAGAGCGTTACGTGCATCCCTATTACTGGGCGCCATTTGTGCTGGTGGGAAAAGTATGAATTGATTCGGATTTATTACAAAATTCTTATTTTTCTTAGCAATTTTCGGTTAACGGAAATCTTATTGGCAGCGTGAAAGAGGCAGCTCCGAATTGCCTTATAGTGCGCTTGGGTGATCATTGACTGGACGCCCGCTGCATCAAGAGAGTCGCAGGCATTAATGGCCCAAGGGAAACATCTCGATGGTCCCATCGAGCGGCCCAAGATTCTGTTCATAGGGGACAACTCATCCTTCGGGGAAAAAGTCTGTGGCTTTTTGGTGTCCGAGGGCTGCACATGCACGGTAACTTCCACCGTGGAAGCCCTGGGCGCAGCCGAGCGCGATTGGTTTGACGCCGTGCTGCTTGATCTGGCCCACTCGCCTGTAACCGCAAGACAGGCAATCCTCGCCATCAGGGAAGTTTGTCCCAGCCTGGCGGAACGGATTCTGGTCATCACCAGTCCGCAGCAGGCCGTACTTGAGTACTCCGGGTTCCCGGTGGTTTCTGATGAACTCCCGTTATCCCAGCTCTGGGCCATGCTGCAGGAGATGTTCAGCGCGCAGCAACCACCGTTGGCGCCGGGAATGCAAACTGCCCGACTGATATTTGACAGCCTTCGCTCGCCACGAGTTGCAGGAATCCGTGGCATGCGCAGTTCCGACAGACAACTCGCTTTTCAACACGATAGCACCACGTTCAATCTTTTCATCCGCCGTTTGGAAGGAACGGACCGACTATCTCTGGTTGGCCAGGTACTGGACGTCAGCATGAGGGCCGTTCATGGTCTTCCGGTACTCCTCTGCAATCGAACCACTACCCTGGCGCAAACCGTCACCACCCAGTTCGGCGAATTCGGTTTGGACTTTGAGTTGTTGGATGAAGCTGGACTTCAAGTCCGCCTGGCTGATGGCTCTTGGATTTACCTGCCCCTGGCGAAGTTGGGCTGGACAAAAAACCACACAGCAGGCTTGGATGCCGGGAGCTAGCTTCAACCAGTTTGCCAGCTCGCCGGACTCACGGCCTGCGGACCACGCGCCACAGATGAGGAAATTATGACAAACCGTCGCACTGTATTTTCTCTTGTATTGCTCTTGCTGGCGTTTGCAAACGCTTCCGCCAGCGCGCAAAACCGAGTCATCGTTCGGGATTCACTCGGAGAGCTCGCGCTGAGTACCACCTGTTTACTGCTGCATTGCACGGTCAACGAAGGCCTGGACGGGCCTTCAGGGACTCTCTACCTGGTGACCGGGCAAGACGGAGTTTCGCTACAGAGTTTGCTGGCGGGACTGTTGGGGCAACTTGGCGTTGTGGACGTGGAACCCGACCAGCTTCTGCACGTCATGCAAGCAACGGCGCCAAGCGGCCTGTATGACACCACTCCCGTCAGCTACTACGGAACGACCGTCTGGCATGGATATGCCGCTCAGCCCGCTGTGCAGATTATCAATCTTCCATCGGCGCAGGCTGGGTTCAATGTGGCCGGAGCCGGAATTGTCGGCGTCATCGACACGGGAGTGGACCCCACTCATCCCGTATTGCAGGGCGTCTTGTTGCAAGGCCGTGACTTCACCCGGAACCAGGACGGTGGATCCGAACTGACTGACGTAAATCAATCGACCATGGCTGTGGTGAACGGCGGTCAGCCCGCTCAAGTGAACCAGTCGACCATGGCCGTAGTCAATAGCTCCGGCAGCTCAATATTCTCGCAACCGCAATTTGCGACCTTCGGACACGGGACCATGGTGTCAGGAATTATTCACCTGGTGGCCCCAACCGCGCAGATCATGCCACTCAAGTCTTTCCGTGCCGATGGCACCGGGTACCTGACCGACGTGCTCAAGACAATTTATTATGGGTCCCATCACGGCGCCAACGTTTTAAGCATGAGCTTCGATTTCACGACGTACTCCCCGGAACTGAACAACGCTGTGACTTATGCCACGAACCACGGCATCATCTGCGTGGCTTCGGTAGGCAATGATGGACAAGCGATTGTGGTTTATCCGGCGGGTCTAAGCAATGTGATTGGCGTGGCATCCACCGCCAATAACGATACTCTCTCCACTTTCTCCAACTATGGGCAGCCTCCGGTGTGGCTGGGCGCGCCAGGAGAAGGCGTCATTACGACTTACCCGTTTGGCACGTACGCCGCCGGCTGGGGCACCTCTTTCAGCACACCGTTCGTATCTGGCACTGTCGCCCTTCTTCGCAGCATAGATACCAGCCTCAATCAGGCCTTGGCCGCGCAGGCGGTTTCGAATGCGACGTATATCTCACCGGCGCTGGGTTATGGCCGCCTCGATATTTACCGGGCGGCCGTCGCATGGTGTGCAACAACTCACAGATGTTAACTCGACGACCAACAGCGCGTCAGCGCTGAACAGGGAGTGCGATAGATTAGTAAAAAGACCATGAGATCACGATCGCAGCGAACAATTCTTGTTCTGACCATTGTGTCCGCGTTTGGGCTTTGCGCATCATTTGCTGCGCAAGCTGTAAAGCCTGGTAAAGCAACGCCCGTTGCGGACACTCTCATCCTGCCCGGCAAAATTGGCACGCCAGGCGGACGTCTGGTGGCCTCGCTCCGCGCCGAGCCAAAAACTTTGAACCCAGCCACTGCCCTGGATCTGCCATCGAAGGAAGTCATTGCTCTTCTTTCCGCCGACCTGATCCATATCAACGTCTACACGCAGCGTACTGAGCCGGCACTGGCGAAATCGTGGACAGTGTCCTCAGACGGTCGAGCTTATACGCTTGACCTTCGGCGAGGCATTTCCTTTTCTGATGGCCACCCATTTGACGCTGACGACGTGGTGTTCAGCTTCCAGGTTTACCTGGATGAAAAAGTCCACTCACCTCAACGCGACCTGCTGCAAGTGGGCGGGAAACCCATCCAGGTGCGCAAGCTCGGGCCCTATCGGGTGCTTTTTGAACTGCCCCAACCTTATGCCGCGGCAGAACGCCTGTTTGACAGCGTAACCATTCTTCCCCGGCACCTGCTGGAGCAGGCTTACAAGAAGGGCGCACTGGCGCAGGCTTGGAATTTGCTGGCGGCTCCAGGTGAGATCGCCGGGCTCGGCCCCTTTCGCCTGAAGCAGTACACGCCAGGGCAGCTACTTATACTGGAGCGCAATCCGTTCTACTGGAAGTCAGACACAGCCGGGAACCGGCTGCCATACCTTGATGAGCTGGTTTTTCTCACCATCCCCTCCGCGGATGCCGAGGTGATTCGCTTCCAGGCCGGCGACATCGATGTGATTGACAACGTAAACGCGGAAAACTATTCCGTGCTGGAGCGCGATCAGCCGACGAGGCACTACCAGATGTACGATCTGGGCCCCGGTCTGGAATACAACTTTCTTTTTTTTAATGTGAATGACGTGGGCACAAAGCAGATCCCTGAGATCAGCCGGAAGCAACAGTGGTTTCGGCGCGATGAGTTTCGCCATGCGGTCTCATTGGCAATTGACCGCGACGCCCTGCTTCGTTTGGTATACCAGGGACGCGCCGCCGCGTTGTGGAGCCAGGTTACGCCCGGCAATAAACTCTGGATTGACGCGGCGCTTCCGCATCCTTCCAGGTCACTGGAACGGGCCGAGGGCTTACTTCGATCAGCCGGTTTCTCCCGCGGAAAAGATGGGACGCTGATGGATGCGCACGGCGATCCCGTTGAGTTTTCAATCCTGACCAACCCCAGCAACATCCAGCGAACAAAAATGGCGACACTGATTCAGTCGGATTTGGGCCGTCTGGGAATGCAGGTCCATGTGGTTCCGATGGAATTTCAGTCGTTGATGACCAGAGTTTTTGATTCATTCGACTACGAAGCCTGCGTGCTGGCGTTGCAGAGCGGGGACGCCGATCCAAATCCTGAAATCAATACGTGGACCTCCGGCGGAGGCATGCACGTTTGGGCCTTGACGGAAAATCGTCCCGCGACCCCATGGCAGGCCGACCTGGACCGGCTGATGCAACAACAGACCGCCATTCTCGACTACCGAAAGAGAAAGCAGGCTTATGATCGCGTGCAGGAAATCCTGTCCGAGCATGAGCCCGTGATTTTTTTGGTGAGTCCAAACGTGCTCGCGGGAGCGAAAGACTCCATTGAGGGAATCAAGCCTGCCGTGCTGCGACGCCACCTGCTGTGGAACGCGGAGCAACTTTTCCTGAAAAGGCAGGATGCAAGCGCAGGCGTGAAGAAGTAACTTGTGCCGGGCGGCCGCAAGCGCGGCGATGCTCATCGATCAGAGCCGCCGGCATTGGAAGGTGATCTCGGCTGTATTGAGAAGCCGCGATCAGCAATGCCAGGCAAGGTCACGGGCAACTTGCCGTGCGGAGCCAATTCACCGAACAACACTTTCACGGCACTCAACTCGGAGGTGGAAGCATTGGAATACGTACACAGATAGTTCTGTACCGTGCCGAAGTTCTGCGCAAGATAAGGACTGCCCAAAGCAATCACCACTGTTTTATCAGCGGCCAGATCGAGCACCTGTGCCAGCAATTGTCCACTGGCCTGCTCCAGTCCCACGGTGTTTACCAACTTCCCATTCACCGTTACTTGTTTCGCTGCCACCGGCGACACGTATGCGGCCACCACGACTTTTTCAGCATCCTTGACGGCCTGGAAAATCGGGGCAGCCAGCGGCGCGGCCAGATTGGTGTCTACATAAAACACGGTCGCATCAGCCCGGCGCGCTTTCAAGGCCAGTTCGAAGCCACGTCCCCAGGGGCCGCGCACTGACTCTGTCATGATGATCACAACCACTTGAGAACTGGGTTTCACCGCCGACTATAGCGTCATCAGCCACCTGCTGGGCGAACTGCAAGTCTTCCGGCTTGTCCACCAGATACGGCACTTGCTCCAAGTCAACCAGGCGGATGCGATGCAGCCCAATCGAGGCCTTCATTTCGAGGATCCTTCTTACAGACTCGTCGATGCGGGATTGCGAAATCTCGCCGCGCTTCACTGCATCCATGATTCCATGAAACGCGCCGTCCAAATCGGTGGGCATCAAGAGTACGTCGTTGCCGGCTTTCACTGCGTCAACGGCCGCCCGTGCCGCGGGATTGCCCTGGTCAGGCGGATACAGGCCGGTAAGGCCACGCATCTCCAGCGCGTCTGTTACGATTATTTTTTTGAAGCCCAACTGTCGCCTGAGAACACCGTTCACAACGCTGGACGAAACAGTTGCCACCTTGTTCGGATCAGCATCCAGTGCCGGCACGGCCAGATGGGCGACCATGACGGAATCCACGCCGGCGGCAATCGCCTTCTGAAATGGCTTCAACTCCACGTCGCGCAAGCGCGCCAGATCGCCCGTGACTGTGGCTACGCCAAGGTGCGAATCGGTCGCGGTGTCGCCGTGGCCGGGAAAATGTTTCGCCGTTGTCAGCATTCCGTGTGCCTGCGCTCCCTTGATAAAGGCCGCTACCTCATCTCCGACCGCGGCAGGATCTTCACCGAAGGAGCGCGTATTGATGATCGGGTTGTTGGGATTGCTATTCACGTCGGCGACGGGAGAGAAATTCCAGTGGATTCCAAGCGCGCGGGCTTCCTCCGCAGTGATAGCTCCGAATCTCTCGGTATGCGCCAGGTTACCTGTGGCGCCAAAAGCCATGGCGTCAGGAAACGCCGGCACGGCGCTGACGCGCGAAGCCAGGCCGCGCTCAAAATCAGCCGCAATCAATAGCGGCAACTTTGAATCTCGCTGCAACTGATTGGCCACCATCGCAACCTCAAGCGGAGGATTCTTGAGCAGGACAAGACCATCTACGTGGACCGTCAGGGTGACGGAGCCGACGTGGTACTTCTGCATTTGATCGCGAAACTGCACATAAGACTCGCCGGTGAAGTTCTGAAAATCAGTGAAGTAGCGAAGGCTCAGCATCTGGCCAACTTTTTCTTCCAGCGACAGCTTCTTTAGCGTCTGCTCCGCCCAATGCCGGCCTTCTTTGTTCAGTTCCACGGGCGCAGCCTTGGAGTAATGCTCGGCTGGCCAGGCGGGCGCCAGCAAGAGGAAGAGAGAGAGGATGGCGGCGAGAGACTTCGTCATGATCGAAAGATACCAGAACGCCTCGAAAAATACCGATGATGTGAGAAGAGAAACGTGCAGTCTGGCAGGCGTCCGATCGGAACGGTCCAAAAGGAAGTTCGAGTCCACATTTCGAGTCCACATGAAGAATGCGGCTGGTTTGGGTTTCCTATTTCGTCACTGTAACCTGGAAGTGGGCATCATCGGACTTAGGTTTCCCTTGCAAGGAGACCTCAAAGGAATATTCCCCCGTCTTGAACACTTGTGAGGGCACCTCAAAAACCAGGGCATCAGATGTAGGATGTATCCCCGCCATGGACCAAAGTTCACTTCCTCCTTGCTTTAGAATCACACGGTAGGGACCCGATGAAGAGCCACGCTTGAGGTCAAGTTCTACTTCTATTCTTCGCGTGGATGGTGTGATCGTTACTTGAGGGATGGGTGCGCCGGGACCGTGGACGGTGCGGAGGGTGTCGAGGTCAATGGGCTCGAGTTTTGCGTCCACAACGCTTGCCGCGCGCCTTTGTTCTTCTTCAAGCTGGTTTATTTTTTTCTCGTTCGCCGTAATCTTGGCCGTGAGCCCTTGACGGACATGGTTGACATAGACCAAGCACGAGATACTCAATACCACGACAGCAGCAAGTTCGATGTAGGTCCTGAAGTGCGAGCGGAAAAGAACCACGGCTCCCGCGCCCGCATCTTCTCCCGCGGGTGCAAGGTGTTGTTCAACTTGCAGGGTTCCCTCGGCCTCAAGCTGCCGGCGCAATAAACTGACAAATTGCAGCTTCTGCTTGCGTTCGGGGGGAAGCAAGAAGTACTTCTCGACAGCAGCCTTGTCAGCGGGATTCATGCTGCCATCCAGATATTCGTCCAGAATTTCGTCCTCGACGGAATCAACCAATTCCGATAGCTCATCATCGAAAAACATTTTCTCGCTCATGCTCTCTTCCACTTCAGGCTGGTCGTTCAGTCTGCCCAGCAAGTACTCTCGGATAGTATTTTCGTCAGGATGATTGCTCTTCATGGCCTTATACCTCAGCTTGCTTTTCACATTATGATGCCGATTTCTTAACACACTGACTGACACAAACTCGCAGCTTTCTCCGGATTCTAAAAGCTCGAATGCGCAAGGTATTCTCGCTGCCATTCTCCCTAGCAAGTTGCTTTCTGGTCTCAATCCTCTCGCGGCCCTGGCCCGTGTGGAAACGGGTTATAAGATCGCGATCGCGAGCGGACAATTCCTCCAGACAGGCCTCCAAACATTGCAACTGCTGTTCGTGTGATAGTCGATCGTGGTTCGAGGGAGAAGGTATATCTTCAGATAGGGATACCGAATGGATCTCTCGCAGGTACTCTTTCCACACATTTTTTGCCACACCGTAACAGAAGCCAAGGCGGTTTTCGTACTGACCGCCCTCGGCCACCTTTTTGTTTACCCTATCCAGTGTCTCATCGCAAAGCTCGTCCGCGACCGGGCAGCCCTTACGAACAAAAAAGCTGACCAGCTTCTTTCTGATGGTCATATACTCTTCGATCGCAAGCTCGGGGTCGGGGGAAAGCCAGCGTAGAAATTGGGCGAAATCTTCCGGCGTAAGGGGCGCCCTCGCTTTCTTCCGGCTAGGTTTTGCCATGGTTAGTGTGTTCACGATAATACACTCACCTTCCCCATTTCCAACCCTTACTTGTAGTCGCCCTGCAGCACAAATGCCGCCCAGTCTGCGGGCTTGCTTCCCTGCCTGACCATCTCAAGCTGGGCGCCCCGCAACGCCGCGCCCGGGGTTTCTCCCTGGTGCATCCGCCGGTAAAGGCCCGCCATCAGGGTGGCGGTTGCCTGGTCATCCACTTTCCACAGGCTTGCGATTACGCTTCTTGCCCCGGCGTAAAGGAAACCACGAGGCAGTCCAATAATTCCTTCCGAATCCAGGTCACGGCCCAGGGCGGAGTCGCAGGCGCTCAGTATGACCAGATCGGCGGATAGCTTAAGGTGGTAAATATCGCCCAAGCGGACATAGCCATCTTTGGTGCGACCCTCCTTACTTATTAATGACAGAATCAGCCCAGACATTTCAGGGTGCTGTATGTCTATGATTCCATGGGTCGCGATGTGCAGGATGCGATAGCTACCAATATCTTCTTTCAGAAACCGGTCACGGGTTGCAGCGAAGTCTGAAGCCAGAAGCACATCTTTCGGGCCGAGGATCTGCAGGATTGCCGCAGCCTCCTGGCGGGATCCCATCAACCGGGGAATATATAAGGATCCATGCATGTCGAGAATGGCCCTGGTCAAATCAGATGGGAGCTCCTGAGGCTTTTTGGCGGTTAAATGTGACCGGAATCGATCATCGTCGCGGCGAAAGACTGGATCGGCGAAGATTGCTGCCACCTTTGCTGGCGGCTTCCTCTTGGCCGCCGCCTTCCGCAAGGTGCTGAGTGCGGAAGCCGACGGCAGGACGACTACTTCGTGATGGTTTATAAGAATTGTCTTATGTTCACCTGATGCGGATAGCGGCAGTACGGCAAACGGAATATATTGCAGCGGCCCGTCAGGAATGGTTTTCTCGCCATGCTTGCGCTGGAGAGGAACCAGGGACTCCCGCAATAGAGCGGCGACCTTCTGGATTTGTACTGCTCCCGGCAATTCGTAGGAGACGATTTGCCGTTGATCTACCACCCATACGTAACTCTTTTCATCACCCAGCGCGTATTCAAGCAGGGTCGTGCCATCGCTGCCGATTTCCGCCTGTACCTCCGCGAGAGAGATTGGCCCAGCGGCCGCCGCCGATGTTTCTGCGGGATCGAGCGCACGAACCTCAGTGCGGGCCGCAAGCTGCCGCTCCCACAAATCTTCACATGGGGCAATTTTGCTGGATGTAGTCAGGAGATCGAGGAGCGCGCGCACCTTACTCTTCTCAGCGGCGGCAAAGGCCTTTTCCGCAAAGCCGGCCTGCGGGTCCTGTGCATGCAGCAGCATGAGCACCTGGATATAAAGCGCGTAATATTTGTGCACAGAGGCGAAGTAGGAAGCGCGTGAGTCAAATTGTGAAATGGTGAGCCGCTGGGACTCGATGAAATCTATAGGTTTCTCAATGGCGGCAAGCGCATCCTGCAGCTGGTTCAGGCGGCGATAGATATAGGCCTGCTCATATTGTATTTTGGCTAGATCCGCTACCTGGGCAGCTTGTCCCTTGACCGCAAGAGCCTGCTGGAGCAGAGAGATCGCCTGAAAATATTTCTTCTGCGCACTAGCAATCCTGGCCAGGGCAATCAGGATGTCGCCTTCACGATAGGGGTTGTGAGCCTCACGGTAAGTTTTGAGCGAGCGACGATATAAAGTTTCTGCTTTCCCATACTCATGCTTCAGTTCGTAAACACCCCCCATGTCGGCCAAGGCGGATGCTACTTGAAGCGGATTCTTGGCCAATAGCGCCAGTCGCAGCTTCGCCGCATATAACGGGAGCGTTTGCTCGTATCGGTGCAGGCTTTTCAGAGCGGTGGCCATCCCCGTGATTGCATTTGCCTCTCCCAACCAGTCTTGAAGGCTGTGGAAGGCTGCTCTGGCCTGCCGGTAGTAGTCCAGGGACTTTTCCGGATCACCCATTTCCATGCTCGCATAGCCCAGTATGTTCAGAACAATCGCTGTGCTGTCCTTATCGTTTGCCTTTTGGAATACCGGTAGGGCTACCTCGGAGTTGCATCGCGCAGGTTCAAACTGGCCTGCC
>WNFN01258789.1_pt1 | contig 10283 bp, 9 predicted proteins | sample 5400161 | NCBI WGS metagenome assembly WNFN01 (sample SAMN13153353, study PRJNA577476) | soil metagenome | isolation source: 80 cm saprolite on Douglas fir-dominated hillslope | place: USA:California | collected 2013-09-17
ACCCGTTCTTCGTTCCTCCAGACCAGTTCCTCCTCGAGATACGGGAGGGACGGTCGGTTGGCGCGAGCGCAAGGATGGCGAGCTGATAAATGCTCATAGATCCGGATCCTGACACCGTCCGGCTCCGAACAGCGATCAGGGATCTCGTGGCACTGTCCGCCGTCCCGGCGGCGTGGGTAGGGAGAGAACCGCCTGCCATCGTCGCCGGGCTTGCCGATGTGCTGATCGGGTCGTTGCACCTGGATTTCGCCTTCGTGCGTTTGTGCGATCCCAAAGGGGGCGCGGCAGTCGAAGTGACGCGCGGGAACGCATGGAAATCATTTCCGGAATGGCTCCGACGTTACCTCGCCGTCATCGGGCAGTTTTCCCATAGGGAAGTCATTCCCGACGTTGGCGGGCGCGCGGAGCCATGCCGCGGTGTTGTCATTCCCATCGGTGTCGGTGCCGAGGGCGGTCTGGTTGCTGCCGCGAGCGGTCACACCAACTTTCCCGACGAGATCGACCAATTGCTGCTGTCCGTGGCAGCAAATCACGCCGCGACAGCATTTCAGAGCGCCCGCCTCCTTCATGAGCGCCGCAGCGCAGAAGAAGCGTTGCGCGAGAGCGAGCACCGCTGGCGGAGTCTGACCGAGGCGCTGCCGCAGCTGGTCTGGGGCGCTACGCCGGACGGCGCGTGCGACTACTTCAGCACCCAGTGGACGGAATACACCGGCATCCCGGAGAGCGAGTTGTTCGGCTGGTGCTGGCTCGGCGTGCTGCACCCGGACGACCGCGAACCCACACGGCAATTCTGGAAGGATTCGGTGGCGGGGCGCCGCCCCTATGACGTGGAATACCGCGTTCGCCGGCGGGATGGAGTGTACGGCTGGTTCAAGACGCGCGGGGTGCCGATCCGAGACAGCGGAGGCAACATCGTCAAATGGTTCGGGAGTTGCACGGACATCAGCGACCTGAAACGCTTGGAATCGGAACGCCACAGGTTCGTTTCTCTCGTCGAGAACAGCACCGAGTTCGTCGGCATGTGCGATTTGTCAATGAAGCCGTTTTTTGTGAACAACGCAGGACGACAGCTGGTAGGACTGGACAGTCTGCAACAAGCGCTGGAGACCGATGTCAAAGACTATCTCTTTCCCGAAGATCGGGAGTTCGTCATTGAGCAGTTTCTCCCCCAAGCCCTCCGCGAAGGTCGTGGCGAAGTCGAGATCCGGTTCCGCCATTTTAAGACCGGCGCACCCATCTGGATGCTTTACAACGTATGCCCGCTTACGGATCCAGACGGCAGACACGTTGGCTTTGCAACTGTCAGCCGCGACATCAGCGAGCGCAAGCGGGCGGAAGAAGAACTTCGCCAGGCGCGCAATGAACTCGAGACGAAGGTGGCGGAACGAACTGCCGAACTGCGTCGGACCACCGCCGAAGCCGTAGCTGCGCAGCATCGCTTCCGGGACCTGGCCAATACGCTCGAGGGGATTGTGTGGGAAGCGGACGCTGAGACGTTCGTATTCTCGTTCGTCAGTAATCAGGCGGAGAACATCCTGGGATACCCGGTGGAACGCTGGTCGGAACCGACATTCTGGAGGGATCACCTTCACCCGGAAGATCGCGACTGGGCGGTGGAGTTCTGCGTAACGGCCACATCAGAGAACCGCAACCACGATTTTGAATACCGCATGATCGCGGCCGACGGACGTGCGGTGTGGCTGCGAGATCTGGTGACGGTGGTCGTGGAAGGAGATCGCGCCACCCGGCTGCGTGGCGTCATGGTTGACATCACGACGCGGAAACGGGGCGAAGAGGCCTTGCGTCAGGCGCAGGCGGATCTCGCGCACGTAAGCCGGGTGACCACGATGGGGGAGCTGACGGCTTCGCTGGCGCACGAGATCAGGCAGCCGATTGCCGCCGCAGCCACAAATGCCAGCACCTGCTTGCGATGGCTTACGCGCAATCGCCCCGATGTGAAAGAGGCGTGCGAGGCCGCGTCAAGACTTGTCAAAGACACAACGCGTGCGAGCGACATCATTGACCGGATCCGCCTGCTGTTCCAGAAGGGAGCGCCGCAACGCGAGTTGATTGATGTAAACGAAGTTATTCGAGAGATGAGCGTCCTGTTGCAACACGAGGCGACCCGGTACTCGATTTCGATCCGTGCTGAGCTTGCCGCGGATCTTCCCCAGGTCCTGGCAGACCGTGTGCAATTGCAGCAGGTTTTGATGAACCTCATGCTCAACGGCATCGAGGCCATGAAGGACATGAATCCGGCGGGTGAGCTTACGATCAAATCGCAGCAAGAGAACAATCACCTCGTGATCTCGGTCAGCGATACCGGCGTGGGACTAGCCCCCGAGCAGGCGGATCAGATCTTCAAGGCATTCTTTACCACCAAGCCCCAGGGTACGGGCATGGGGCTGCCAATCAGCCGCTCCATTATCGAGTCCCATGGCGGCCGCTTGTGGCCCACCGCCAACGCCGGGCGCGGCGCAACCTTTCACCTCACTCTGCCCAGTGAAGTCGAGATGAAGCAGCCGCCGGGCCAGAACAAGGCAACTGCTGCTCGCGCCACTACTCAAGCAGAATCGTTCTCCGGATAGATTTCGAAGCGCAGCGCCACGAGGCTTGCAGCCAGGATCTTGTGAGACACCGAAGGCAAAGGTGAAGGTCCGCGTGCGAATCCGCTAACCTAGGCGTAATGTATGCGCAGACTGGGGGCCGGAACGTCACGCGGGTCAGGAAGCGGAAGCAACTGCCGAGGGGGAGTTCGCTGAGCTGACCCCTAAACGCGAGTATAGGACTTCCCTTCCCTTTTGGTTATCCGTCCTTTCCTTTCGGCCAATATCACGGTCCCTCGCGTGCTGCTACGCTGTTGTTCTTCCCCCCGGCCGGTTTTCCTCCCTGTGCCGGCCTACCTCAGCCCCTCCGCTCCCGGAGGGGCTTTTTTGCGACGACGCCTAAACCAACGTGTGATCTACCTCATCCTCGGCGGTGTCGCGTTTCTTACGCACGTGCAATAGATCGAGCTGAGATACATCGCTAGCCTCAAGCAACTGCCTTCAACAGTTGCCTTGGCCGAAGTACCCATGATCTCGATCGTAGGACGCCACTGCCCAGCTGTGCCCAGTCCCGATACGGTGGTGCAACGCACCATGCAGCATCACGTACTCCTCCTCCTCAAGCTCATTGTTGTCGGACTTGTCACCATCATGGAGCTTTTCGCGGCCCAACTCGGCCATGCGCAGAGTTGGCTTGCGCCCGCTTATTCGACCGGTGCCATGCTCGGTCCAACCAAGGCCCACGGCGCGGTGATCTGGAGCCATGGCCGCTCCGCCGATGCGGAAGACTCTGAGGCGCCGACGCCTCCTTTCATGGCCGAGCTGAGGAATGGCGGATGGGATACCTTCCGCTTCAATCGCCTGAGCGCCAACGACACACTTGCCGAGAGCGCCATGGCACTTGTGCAAGACGTGCATCGGCTCAAACAGCAGGGCTATGGTCGCGTGGCGCTCGCGGGCCAGTCCTTCGGCGCATTTCTGTCGCTGATCGGTGCCGATGCCAGCGACAATGTCGACGCGGTGATCGCCACGGCTCCCGCCGCTTTTGGCACCTACTCCGACCACTATGACACCTGGCGCGCCAACGCGACCGAACTCTATCCGCTGCTCGCGCGCGTGCGCGGCGCGCGCGTGATGCTCTTCTATTTCCATGGCGATGAGTTCGATCCGGGCGGACGCGGCGAGCGCTCGCGCGACATCTTGGCCGAACGGCATCTCGAATACGTCGTCGTCGATCAGCCGCGGCAGTTGGCAACCCATTGGGCCGCTTCGACGCCGCTCTTCGCCCGGCTTTACGGTGACTGCATCCTCGCTTTTCTCGAGGCGAACCACTTCGAGCCTGACACGCAGTGCAAGGGCGGGACATATTGGGCAGCAGCCTCCACGCGGAGCCGGCTCGCCGGCCTCCACTAGGCCGTGGTCGCAATGCCGGACGAGCGTGGTGTCTCGGCACCCCGGGCGATCACGGCGCGATTTGAGCGGGCGCGGCAACGTTTGTTGAGCAATAAAGGGCAAACAAGAGCAAGCGCGAAGAATGCGGCAGCATCCGATCGCCCCCATATGGACCTAATGTGACGGACGGTGCAGGCATCCAGAGGCCAGAACTATCAAAACGAGAGAAACGTCATGACAGACATCTCACGTCGCAGCGTGTTGGCGGCGACGGCAGCGGGCGGCTTGGCAATGGCGGCGACAGCGGTCCAAGCGCAAACGGGGCAAGCCATGCCTATGCCCAGCCGCCCTGGAGTCGGCGGAACTGATCCCGGTCCGCGCGACGCGTTGCGGGACCAGCAAAACCCTGATATTTACGCGCCCCCCGCGACCGATAGCGGCACTCTGCCAAATCTGCGCTTCTCATTTTCAGATGCCCACATGCGGCTCGAGCCGGGTGGTTGGACGCGTCAAGTGACCGTCCGCGAACTCGGCGTTTCAAAGAATATCGCGGGCGTGAATATGCGCCTGAATGCCGGAGGCGTGCGCGAACTGCACTGGCACAAAGCTGCGGAATGGTCCTACATGCTTTACGGCAATGCGCGCATCACGGCAATCGATGCGCAAGGTCGGAATTTCGTTGATGACGTGGGCGTCGGCGATTTGTGGTATTTCCCCGCCGGCATTCCCCATTCCATCCAGGGTCTCGGTCCGGACGGTTGTGAATTCCTTCTGGTATTCGACGACGGCGAATTCGACGAAGACAACACCTTCCTGATCACCGATTGGTTCAAGCACACGCCGACCGAAGTACTCGGCAAGAATTTCGGCGCTCCGGCCACGTTGTTCGGGCATACCCCCGACCCGAGTGAGCGGTACATCTTTCCGGCGCCGCTGCCGGGACCTCTCGCCTCCGACAAGATCGCCGGCGCAACCGCCGTGCCGCAGAGCTTCAGCCATCGAATGCTGGCGCAGCAGCCGATCAAGACGAAGAGCGGAACGGTGCGGATCACGGATTCCAGCGTTTTCCCGGTGTCCACCACGATTGCTGCCGCCCTGGTTGAGATTGAGCCGGGAGGCTTGCGGGAACTGCACTGGCACCCGAACGCCGACGAATGGCAGTATTACATTGAAGGCACGGCCCGGATGGGTGTTTTCGCCGGGGCGGGCCAAGCCCGCACCTTCAACTTCCAGGCCGGTGACGTCGGCTATGTGCCCTTCGCCATGGGTCACTACATCGAAAATATTGGCGACACACCGGTGCGTTTCCTCGAAATGTTCAAGAGCAGCTACTACGCCGACGTGTCGCTGGATCAGTGGATGGCGCTCACGCCGCCGGAGCTCGTGAATGCGCATTTGAAGCTCGATCCGCAGGTGATGAACGCGCTGCGCACGCAGAAATCGCCCGTCGTGCCAGCGTAACGGATCGTCACATCGTGGATACCAGCCGACTGTATGCGGCAGCTGGCCGCACCGACCTGGAGCGGCGCGCCGGCCATGACCAAGCGACTCGCGTAGGCGTCGTGGAGGTGTGGAAGGAAACGGCCAGAGTGATGTTCTCGCCCTCGCACGCCATAAGCCACGGCCTCTGCTGCTGCGATTTTTCCAACGGCTTGCCATCCGGCCGCGTAACGGTCCGCTCGCCGGTGTCGCGGCCAGCCGTTAGCTGCTCGAACAACGCAATCCCGTCATCGGTCAGGGTGATATGCCGCGCCTTGCCACCCTTCGACTGTCGCACATGCGGCGCCACGGACGAAATCGGCGCCCGGTCGCGAGTGGCGGAAGGATGAAATGAGGAGGGTCGCGATGCCCGCCAAGCCAGACGGACCGCCTGATAACGAAAGACCTTCGCAGCGCCTTCGATGGACCAGCGCCCGGGCCGGGCGCTGCGCCGTCGTCATGGCGCCGATCGTCCTGACGGCATGTCAGCCGGCCGTCCTCGACCCGCGAGGGGTCATCGGGATTGCCGAGAAGACGATCCTGATAGACTCGCTCGCTATCATGCTCGCCATCGTGGTCCCGACCATCGCCGCGACCCTTGGCTTCGCGTGGTGGTTTCGCGCCTCCAACACGACGGCGATCTACCTGCCGAATTTTGAGTACTCCGGCCGCATCGAGCTCATCGTCTGGTCCATCCCCCTCCTCACGGTCATCCTTCTGGGTGGCGTGGCCTGGATCGGATCCCATGACCTCGATCCCGCCAAGCCGTTGGCATCAGACACGCCACCGCTCGAGATCCAGGGCGTTTCGCTGGATTGGAAGTGGCTGTTCATCTACCCGAACCAGCGCGTCGCGAGCGTGAACCAGCTGGTGGTTCCCGCGGGCGTGCCGCTGCACTTCTCCCTGACCTCGGGGAGTGTGATGAACGCCTTCTTCATCCCGCAGCTCGGCAGCATGATCTACACGATGAACGGCATGAGGACGCAGATGAACCTGCGCGCCGACGCGCCAGACACCTTCCGGGGCCTTTCGAGCCACTATAGCGGCGATGGTTTCTCGGACATGCATTTCGACGTGCGCGCGGTGCCGCCTGAGCAGTTCGCCGCCTGGATCGAGCGCACGCGCAACACCGGTCCAACCCTCGATGCCCGGAGCTACACGGCCCTGGCCAGGCCGAGCATGAACACAAGTCCGTTCACCTTCAGTGCAGCCGATCCCGAGCTGTTCCAGGAGATCGTCACACAGAAACTGCCGCCTGGACCTGGCCCACAGACCGGGCGACCCGACCCGAGCGTATCCCCGCGGACGGAGCACTAGCATGCTGGGCAAGCTGACTTGGGCTGCCATTCCGTTCGACCAGCCGATCCCGCTGATCGCAGCGGCCTTGGTCGGCGCGGCGATCATCGGCGTCCTCGGCTGGGTCACCCTGAAGGGATGGCTCCCCTACCTTTGGCGGGAATGGATCACAAGCGTCGACCACAAGCGCATCGGTATCATGTATACCCTACTAGCGATGGTGATGCTGCTGCGCGGCTTCTCCGACGCGATCATGATGCGGGCGCAACAGGCGCTCGCGTTCGAATCCCCTGGCTATCTGCCCCCCGAACACTACGCCCAGATCTTCTCGGCGCACGGCACGCTGATGATCTTCTTCGTCGCGATGCCGTTCGTGATCGGGCTGATGAACTTCGTCGTGCCGCTGCAGCTCGGCGTTCGCGACGTGGCGTTCCCCACGCTCAATTCGGTCGGCTTCTGGCTCACCGCCACGGGTGCGCTGCTCGTCAACATTTCCTTGGTTGTGGGCGAGTTCGCACGGACCGGCTGGCTGCCCTATCCCCCGCTGTCCGAGATCATTTACTCGCCTGGCGTGGGCGTCGACTACTACCTGTGGGCGATCGAGATTTCAGGTGTCGGCACCTTGCTGTCCGGCGTGAACCTCGTTACGACGGTCCTCAAAATGCACGCGCCCGGCATGACCTACATGCGGATGCCGATGTTCTGCTGGACGACGCTCGCCACCAACCTGTTGATCGTCGCCGCCTTCCCCGTCCTCACGGCGACGTTGGCCATGCTGCTGCTGGACCGTTACCTCGGCTTTCATTGCTTCAGCAACGAGGCCGGCGGCAACGTGATGATGTTCATGAACCTGATTTGGGCGTGGGGACATCCCGAAGTCTACATCCTTATTCTGCCCGCGTTCGGCATATTCTCGGAAGTGATTTCGACATTCTCGCGCAAGCCGTTGTTCGGCTACCGGTCGATGGTTGCCGCGACAATGATCATCTGCATCCTCTCATTCACGGTGTGGTTGCACCACTTCTTCACCATGGGCGCCGGCGCCGACGTCAACGCGATCTTCGGCATCGCTTCGATGATCATCGCGGTGCCTACGGGTGTGAAGGTCTTCAACTGGCTCTTCACGATGTATGGCGGCCGGGTCGTCTATTCCGCATCGATATTGTGGTCTATCGGCTTCATGGTCACCTTCGTGATCGGCGGCATGACCGGCGTCCTGCTGGCAGTACCCCCGGCGGACTTCGTGCTGCACAACAGCCTTTTCCTCGTGGCCCACTTCCATAACGTCATCATCGGCGGGGTGCTGTTCGGCGCGTTCGCCGGCTACACCTATTGGTTTCCTAAAGCGTTCGGCTTCCGGCTGCACGAAGGTCTCGGCAAGGCCGCGTTCTGGTGCTGGATCACCGGCTTCTACGTTGCCTTCATGCCGCTCTACGTTCTGGGCCTCATGGGAATGACCCGTCGCATGCAGCACTACGATGTCCCCGCCTGGCGTCCATGGTTGCTGATCGCGGCCGGCGGCGCAGTCATCATTCTGGCCGGAATAATCCTGCAGATCGCACAACTCGCCGTCAGCATTCGCAGGCGGGAGGCGCTGCGTGACCAGACCGGCGATCCCTGGGACGGGCGCTCGCTCGAATGGGCGACCCCCTCACCTCCACCAAGCTTCAACTTCGCGGTGCTCCCGCGCATCCAAGGCGAGGAGGCCTACTGGGCCATAAAGCAGCGCGCGCGCCAGCAGGCGAAGCTGCGCGAGGAGTCCGGCTATACGGAAATCGAGATGCCGAGGAATAGCCCAACTGGCTTCATTTGCGCCTTCTTCGCCACCTTGATGGGATTCGCGCTGATCTGGCATATCTGGTGGATCGTGGCCCTGGCCGCATTGGGTGCGTACGCGACCTTCGTTGTCTTCGCCTGGCGGGATAGGCACGAGTACATCATTCCGGCTGATGTGGTCGCGCGCGTCGACCGAGCCAACCGAAGTGCACGCAGCGAAGCGCTCGCCCAACTATGGACGGCGCCATGAGCGGCCTCGAGGTGACCGCCGGTCGCGGCGATCCGAATCGCGCCGGGTACCACCGGGAACTGCGGGATCGCCGGCACCCGGCAGGCCACGCGGCCGGTGCGCTGGTGTCGAAGCGCATCATCGTCGGTTACGGCTTCTGGATTTTCCTGCTCAGCGACATCATCATGTTCTCCGCCTTTTTCGCGACCTACGCGGTGCTGGTCGGGCAGACGGCGGGCGGGCCGAGCGGGCGGGAGTTGTTCGACCTGCGCAATACCGGGATCGAGACGGCCTGCCTACTCCTCTCGAGCTTCGCCTGCGGCCTCGCAAGCATCGGCGCCCAGACGCACCGCGGGTCCTGGTTCTATGGCGCCATGGCGGCGACCTTCATACTCGGAGCCGCGTTTATCGGCATCGAGGTCCGGGAGTTCGCGGGCTTGGTCGTTCGCGGGGCAGGCCCAACACGCAGCGCGTTCCTCTCGGCCTTCTTTACGCTGGTCGGCTGCCATGGCCTGCACGTGACCGCTGGCTTGCTCTGGCTGCTGACCATGGTGGCGCAGGTGTTCGCCAAAGGTTACCGGGCCGACATTCTCCGGCGTGTCCTCTGCTTCAGCCTGTTCTGGCATGCCCTGGACATCGTTTGGGTTGCGCTATTCACGATGGTGTACTTGATGGGAGCCGCGGCATGAGCCACTCCGAGCAGAAAAGAGACTCGAATCATGCGGACACGGCGCCGGGCGACGAGCGCCTCGACGGACACGAGGCTGCCGGGGGAATAGGAACCTACCTGATTGGGCTTGGGCTCGCGACGCTGCTCACCATCGTGTCTTTCTTTGTCGCGCGCACCACGCTCGTCTGGCAGCCGAGCATTCCCGTCGCACTGGCCGTTCTCGCGATTGCGCAGATGGGCGTTCACCTCGTCTTCTTCCTCCACATCACGACCGGCCCCGACAACGTCAACAACGTCATGGCGCTTGCCTTCGGCGTGCTGATTGTTTTGTTGGTCATCACCGGTTCGCTCTGGATCATGGCACACATGAACCACAACATGATGCCTATGGATCAGATCATGCAGATGCAGCGCTGAGCTGGGCTGAGACTCCCCGGAACGGCGGGTGGGACACCTTCCGCTCAATCGCATGCGTAAGCGCGCTTCCGCACGGGTCGCCTGCTCTCGCGGCCCAGCCACGGTATTCCGGACATGCCGCCGGGCGAAATCGCCTCGGCCCAGCGGGGCTCCGCTCAGAGCCGCATCAGAACGCCACCTGGGTGCGCATTGCGATCGCCTGGATCACGGCACCCGGTAACGTCGAGCCACCGACCGCGGTGGCGGTGGGGATCTTGTTCACGGTGGCGTAGATATAGTTGAGCATGAAGCGGATGTTGGTGATCGGATACCAGTTGACGCCCAAGGTGTAGATCGTCTGCCGTCCGCCAAAGACACCGCCGGTTGTCGTCGGCGCCACGCCCGGCGTCGCGTGGTTATTGAGATTGACATAGCTGTAGCGCGCCGCCAGCTCCAACGCCCCCCAACCGCCGGCGGTGAAGGAGAGCGGCCGGTCGGG